>Ga0164290_1001418_pt1 | contig 35324 bp, 37 predicted proteins | sample Micstemetagenome_FD_108782 | JGI IMG/M metagenome (GOLD analysis project Ga0164290, IMG submission 108782) | Contaminated culture microbial community from soil near Moab, Utah, USA - Microcoleus steenstrupii SON62 (Illumina Assembly) | ecosystem: Environmental > Terrestrial > Soil > Soil crust...
CAAGTGGACCATGCCGCCGCAGAACTGGGCGCACATCCTCAACCAGCTCGCCATTCGCTTCGAGGGCCGCTTTCCGGCCTAACTGAACCGGACGCCAAGTTACACACACCTATTGACAAACTCCCTCCCGGCCACTGCTGTGCTCATTGGGTCTCGCGGGCTTCTTCAACGGTGTCGTCGGCCTTCCGCCGCTCAGGCGGCGCGCAGGGCTGGAGCTGCTGTCTGCCTGGCGGCTGCCACCAGCGTGGCAAAGAGCCGGCGCCAGCGCGGCTCAGCCACCTGCCAGAGCGTCTCGGGGTGGCCTTGCACCCCCACGACGAAGGCCTCGCCTTCCCCCTCGATAGCCTCGACCACGCCGTCGGGCGCGTAGCCTACGGCCCGAAGCCCCGAGCCGAGCCGCTTCACGGCCTGGTGGTGGAGCGAGTTCAGACCGATGGTCGTCGTGCTCAGGAGCCCGGCGAGCCGCGAGCCCTCCGCTAGCGTGACCGGGTGGTCGATGGTGTCCCAGCGCCGCAGCGTCGCGGAGGCGTAGTGGTCGAGGCCCTCGGGGTGCTCACTCGGCAGGTCCTGCCAGAGCGTACCGCCGCGGGCCACGTTGAGCACCTGCAGGCCGCAGCAGATCCCGAGCAGCGGCTTGCTGTCGGCGAAGGCCCAGCGGGTCAGCTGGAGCTCGGCCGTGTCGCGCTCCGGCGAGACAGCGCCCAGCCGCGGATGCGGCGTCTTGCCGTAGCGGATGGGGTCGATATCGTCGCCGCCGGCGAGCAGCAGACCGTCGAGCCGCTCGTACAACCCGCGCAGGGCGCGGGGGTCGGTCAGGGGCGGCAGGAGCACTGGCAGGCCACCCGCCTGGAGCACGGCCTCGACGTAGCTCTGGCGGTGGCCGACCACTAGCGGGCTCCACTCGTTGGTTCGTATCAACCCGCCGCTAATGCCAACCAGGGGCTGGAAGCTGTATGTGTCCATATCTTCTCCCTGCTCTATGTCGTCGCCTGGAGCGCCGCGGGGTCGACCCACTGGGGCTCGGGCGTGAGCGTCTCATGGGGCGCGGGGCCGGGGTCGGGCAGGCCGCTCTCACGGAGAGTCAGCAGGGGCCGCAGCGCCATGTCGTCCTCGACGAGAATCTGGCAGGCCAGGCGCGCCTCGCCGAGTAGGTCCTGCAGGTCGAGCTTGTTGTACTCGGCCTGCGTCATCCGGGCCGGCTCGGCGGCGCTGAAGACGACCCGGCAGGTCGTACAGCGGGCGTAGCCGCCGCAGCGGTGGAGAATATCGACCCCGCTGGCCTCCAGAGCGTTGACCAGCCGTGTGCCGGCGGGCACCTCGAACGCGCCGTAGCCTTCGACCTCGATCCTGGGCATGGGAAAGCTCCTTCTATCTGTTCTGTGCTTGCTTCCTGTCAGGTTGCCGGAGGTAGTGGGCCTTGGTCGTCATCGGCGGCCTTGCTCCTGTCGCGAGGACCGCTCGGTTGGGCGAGGGTGGGGTCGGCAGGCTCCGCGCGGCGTGAGCGCGGCCCACTTGGGAGGAGGCGCCTGAGGCGGCGCTGCCACGAAGCGCCGACGGTCTCGTCGGTGTAGTCCGCGCCGTTGGGGCAGAGGATCACCACGCTGTCGCTCCTTTCCTACGCTGGAACGTTCCTGGCGACGTCGCCGGGGGCGGCGGAGTGGGCCGCCGCCCCATCCTCGGTCCTACGCGTGATGGCCGGCGTGCTGGGCCGGGTGGTGGCCAGCATGGTCGCTCGCCTGGCCGCGGTCAAGCCAGCGCCAGGATATGAGCGCCAGGACCAGGCCGCTGAGCGAGATCAGCCCGCCAACCCAGTTCACCGAGGCGAGGCCCAGCCCGGCGTCGATCGCCCAGCCGCCCAGCCAGATGCCGAGCGCGCTGCCCAGCGTGAAGGCCGAGATATTGGCCGCCGAGGCGATGTCGGGTGCGTCGCCGGCCTCGGCCATCACCCGCAGCTGGAGCGGTGCGACCACCGCGAAGGCAGCGACACCGTAGAGCAGCAGGCCGACGATGGCCGTGGCCTGGCTCTGGATGGCCCAGGTCATCGCGAAAAGGGCCAGCACCAGAGCGGCGACGGTGGCGACTACGGCCACGATGCCGTAGCGGTCGGCCAGGCGGCCGCCGATGGAGTTGCCGATGAACAGGCCGACGCCGAAGAGCAGGAAGAGCGGGGTGACCCAGGCGGTTGCGAAGCCGGCCACCTCGGTGGGCTGGGGGGCCAGGTAGACGTAGCTGGTGAAGACGCCGCCGTAGCTGAGCAGGGTCATCAGCAGGCTGACCCAGACAGCGGGGCGGCGCAGGGCCTGGATCTGCTGGCCGAGAGGCGCGGCCTGTCCGGCGCCGCCGAGGTGGGCCAGGGCGTGGGCGTCGAGGCCCTCAAGATCGGCGGCCGCAACGCCGTGGCCGGCCTGATCGCCGTGGGCGCCGTGAGCACCATACTCGTCGTGGCTGGTATGGGACATGTGCGCGCCGTGCTCATCCTGCCCGCCGTGGGTGGAGCGCGCCCGCCGGGGCAGCATCATCAGCAGGCCGACGAGCGTGATCAGGCCCATCAGCACGAGGCTCCAGAAGGTGGCGCGCCAACCCAGCGTCCGCCCGATGGCGGCGCCGATGGGTGCGCCGAGCACGGTGGAGGCGGTCAGGCCGGCGAAGACGATCGCGATCGCGCGGCCCTTCATCTGCGCCGGCACCAGGTCGGCGGCGAAGACGGCGGCGATGCCGAGGAAGGCGCCGTGGGCCATTGCCGAGATCACGCGGCCGGCCATGATCACGCCGTAAGTCGGGCCGAGCGCGGCGACCAGATTGCCGACGACGAAGACGGCGGCGGTGGCGAGCAGCATACGCGGGCGGGAGACCCGCGTGCCGATGGCGACGAAGAGCGGCGCACCGATAGCGACGCCGAGCGCGTAGGCACTCTCGAACAGGCCGACGGCACCGATGGTGACTTGGAGGTCGGTCGCAATCTCCTGCAGCACCCCGGCGACGATGAACTCGTCTGCGCCCATCGCAAATGCGCCGACGACCATCGCCCAGATGATCAGTGGTAGCCGTTGCATGGCTGTGCTCCTATCTTTGGGAGGCGGGGCGGTGGCCGAGCCCGGCCCGGTCGCTCCGTCTGTGCCAAGCATAGGGCGGCGAGGTGACGCAGTGATGCGCAGAATTGACACTCGGCACTAGGCCTGATGGCGGGGTGGCACATGGTCGATATAGCGCCCAGAAAAGACACAAAGGCTCGCCTGGGAGGCGCGCAAAGGCCCGAGGCGAGGGACAGGCCCTCGCCTCGGCCTGGAGATGGGCGCCCTGCTGCGCGTGCTACCCGACCACCTCGATGTTGCGCATCAGGCCCATATCCTCGTGCTCAAGGATGTGGCAGTGGACCATGTAGGTGCCGGGGTGCGCGGCAAAACGCAGCAGCAGCTTGACCCGCTCGCCGGGCATCAGCAGCACCGTGTCCTTCCAGCCCTCGTCGACGTAGCCTGCGCTGACGCTCTCCCAGCCCGCCCGCAGCTCCGGCAGCACCTCACGCCCGATCACCTGGAACTGCAGGCCGTGGATGTGGAAGGGGTGGAGCATTCCCTGCGGGTGCTGGGTCTCGCCGTCGTTCAGCGCGTTGACCAGCTCCCACACCTCCAGCTCGCCCAGCCGCACCCGCTCGTCGGCGGCGATGGCCTCCGGCTCGTAGACCCGGCCGTTCAGCTCCCAGCGGCTGCCCGGCTGAGTCATGGTGAAGCTGCGCGGGCGGTCGCGGTTGACCGCATCGGCGAGGCGGTGACGGCTGATGCGGGAGAGCACGCTGGGCAGGGCGTCATCGCTCTCGAACTGCTCGGCCATCCGCACCTTCAGGACAGTGAGCGGTGCGCCCTGCGCCGGCGCATTGGCCATCGTGCTCGCCATTGCGCCCATGTCGTGGCCGCCGCCGCTCATGTTGCCCATGTCGTGGCCGCCACTCATGTCGCCCATGTCATGGCCGCCGGCCTCGCCCGCACCTTCCGCGCCCGTAAACGCCAGGCTGGCCAGAGTCAGCTCTGTGCCCACAGGGCGGCCGCGGAAGTCGGCCCAGAGCTCAACCCGCTCGCCGGGCGAAAGGGTGACGTAGGGCCGCTCGACGGGGCGCTCCAGCAGCCCGCCGTCGCTGGCGATCACGGTGAGCGGCGTTCCGTCGGCCCAGCCGAGCTTGTAGGTGCGCGCGTTCGAGCCGTTGAGTAGGCGCAGCCGGTAGGCCCGCGTCGCCACCTCGATTGAGGCGTCGGTCTGGCCGTTGACCAACACCCGCTCGCCGAGGAAGCCCATCAGGTAGTCCATCGCCCCGGCCATCGGGTCGCCGGCGGCGTAGACCAGCTGGTTGTCGCCATCGAAGCTGCGATCCTGAATGACCAGCGCGAGGTCCTGGGCGCCCGCTGGGAGCCCAAGGGCCTGCTCCTCGTCGTCACTCACGATGAACAGCCCGGCGAGGCCCTGGTAGACCTGGCGGCCAGTGGCCATGTCGGGGTGGGGGTGGTACCAGTAGGTGCCGGCGCGGTCGGCCACGGTGAACTCGTAGACGTAGGTCTGACCGCGGGCGACGGCGTGGCGCGGGTGGGCGTCCTGCTCGCTCGGCAGAGTCAGGCCGTGCCAGTGCACGATCGAGCGGGTCTCGTTTCCAGGGAGTTCGTGGGAGAAGTGGACGCGCAGCTTCTGGCCGCGCCGCACCCGGACGGTCGGTCCGAGGAAGCTGCCGGGAATGATCTCCAGGTTGGCCGGGTCGCCCGCGAGCAGCTCGGCCTGGTAGCTCCACACCGCAGTGGGCCGGCCGGGCAAGATCGTCGTCTCGGCAGGGGCGGCGTGCAGGCGGATCTCGACGTCGGGCACGAAGCTGGGGTTGGGCTGGCGCGGGGCAGGGGCTGGCCTGGTCGTGCCGGCAGGAGCGGCGGTGCCGGCGGGGGCGAGACCGCAGGCGGCGAGGGCGGCGCCCCCGGCGAGGAGCAGCGCGGCCCGGGCGCCTCGGCCGAGCAGGGTGCGGCGGGTAAGCGGTGTGGACATCGGAACCTCCCGTCGATATCTCATCCTGCCGCCAGGGTAGCGCCTTGGCGCGGCAGTGCCACCCGCCAGATCGCCTACTCGCCACTAGGCCTTTTTGCGTCACGTTGCGTTAACGGCAGTGCGGTAGGCCATTTGGCCCACCTGCCGGTAGGCGATGCTGCGCTTACCAGACAACGGCGGCCGGGGTACCATCCGCGGAGGCCACGTGCGGGGTTCAACAGGGGTATACTGCCTCTTGTCACCTGGTAGAGGGCGGGAGTGTGCACGATGGAGCGAGCGACAATTCGGGTGGTGGTGGCGGACGACCACAAGGTGGTGCGGGCGGGCATCCGCGAGCTGCTTTCGGACGAGCCTGATATCACCGTGGTCGGCGAGGCCCGCGACGGGCGTGAGGCGGTGGAGATCGCCCTTGCCGTGCGGCCCGACGTGGTGGTGATGGACATCAACATGCCCGAGCTCTCCGGCGTCGAGGCCACGCGGCAGATCCGCGCCGCCGCCCCCGTTGTGCGCGTGCTGGTGCTCACCGCCTACCAGGACGACCCCTACATCTACGGGCTGCTCGACGCTGGTGCGAGCGGCTATATCCTCAAGACCGCCGAGGGCCAGGAGATCGTCCGCGCCGTGCGGGCCACAGCAGCCGGCCACGCCGCGATCGACCCGGCGGTCGCCCCGCGCCTGATTGCCCGCTTGACCCAGCCGCTGACGCAGACCGACGCCCTGACCGAGCGCGAGCTAGCGGTGCTACGGCTGGCCGCCCGCGGGCAGACCAACAAGCAGATCGGCGCCGCACTCCAAATCAGCGACCGCACCGTGCAGAACCACCTGGCCAACATCTACGCCAAGCTCAACGTGGCCTCGCGTACCGAGGCCGTGACGGTCGGTCTCCAGCGCAACCTGATCTCCCTGGCCGAGTAAAGGAACATCCATGAGCCAGATTGTGATCGATGAGACGGTGCTGCGCGCGCTCCAGCGGCGGGCCGAGCAGATGGCCCGCGGCGAGCTCTGCGACATGGGCCAGGCAGTGTGCGATATCCCCGCCGTCGAGGACCTACGCCTGGCGATCGACGTGCTAGGCGCCCACACCAAGCAGGGCCTCCAGCACCAGCACGCCTACATCGCCGCCCTGAGCACGGCTCAGGAGGCCGAGCGCGGCCGCCTCGCCCGCGAGCTCCACGACGAGGTGGTGCAGCAGCTCGTCGCCCTCGGTCACGGCGTGGATCGGGTGGGGCGGCTGCTTGAGCGTGGCGAGGCCGAGCAGGCCGCCGAGCGGCTCCGCACCATGCGCGGGAGCATCACCGCCCTGGTCGGCGAGCTGCGCACGGTGATCGGCGACCTGCGCCCGCCGGCGCTGGAGGAGCTGGGACTGCTGCCGGCCGTCGAGCTGCTGCTTCAGCGCGGCGGCGAGGGTGCGCCCGAGGTGGCGCTGCTGGTGCAGGGCGAAGAGCGGCGCCTGGCCCCGCAGAGCGAGCTGGCCTTGTTCCGCATCATCCAGGAGGCCTGGAGCAACATTCGTCGCCACGCCAGGGCTTCTCACATCGACGTTGCCTTCCGCTATACGCCCGAGGGGCTCACAGTAAGCATTGTGGACGACGGGGTCGGCTTCACGCCTCCACAGGAGCACGAGGCCCCGGACGGCCACTGGGGCTTGCGCGGGATGCGCGAGCGAGCTGAGCTCACCGGCGGACAGATCGAGGTGGGGAGCGCATCGGGGCAGGGCACGACGCTGACGGTGCGCATCCCCTACCCCGGCGTGGGCGGGCGCGACCCGGTCTGTGGGATGAGCGTGGGACCAGAGGCCATCGGCGCCGAGTACGAGAGCGAACTCTACCGCTTCTGCTCGCCGGCCTGCCGCGACCTGTTCCTCGCCCAGCCGCGCCACTACGTCGCCCCTGCGTAGAGAGCTCGTCCACTCGGCCGTTGGGACGAGGCCGGTAGGCTATTTCGCCCACCCCGGCGCGGGCCGGATCGCGCAGGCGCCCGGGTGGTATGAGATGTACAACCAGGACAGGCAGAACGCCCGCCGGCGGCGCGCCGGCGGGCGTTCTGGTGTTCAAGAACAAACTGGTGGCCGGCGAGGAGAGGCCCAGGTGGCCGCCGCTGCTGGACCGGCTGTGATAGAGGGAGCGCACGCGATGCTCACCTATTCCGATACCGACCCCCGTCCCCACGTCGTGATCGTGGGGGGTGGTTTTGGCGGGCTCTATGCGGCTCGCGCTCTGCGTGACGCGCCGGTGCGGGTCACGCTCATCGACCGCACCAACCACTCGGTCTTCTTCCCACTCCTCTATCAAGTCGCCACCGGCGGCCTTTCCGCCGACGAGATCGCCGCACCGATCCGTGGTCTGCTGCGTCACCAGCGCAACGTCAGCGTGCTGATGACCGAGGTGACCGGCGTGGACACCGCCGGGCGCGCCGTGCAAACCACCAGCGGTCCGGTCTCGTACGACTATCTCGTCCTGGCGACCGGGGTGCGCTACAACTACTTCGGCCACCCCGAGTGGCAGCGCTACGCCCCGAGCCTGAAGTCAGTTGCCGACGCCTCGGCGATCCGGCGACGCACCCTGGCCGCCTTCGAGCGGGCTGAGCTTGCCGACGACCCGGCCGAGGTTGATGCGTTGCTGACCTTCGTGCTGGTCGGCGGCGGGCCGACCGGAGTAGAGATGGCGGGTGCGCTGGCCGAGCTGGCCCGCACCGGCCTGGCCGATGAGTTCGACCGCATCGACCCACGTCGGGCCCGGATTGTCCTGGTTGAGTCGAACTCGCACCTGCTGATGAGCTTCCCTGAGCAGCTTGGGCGGGCCGCGCAGCGTACGCTTGAGCGTATGGGCGTCGAGGTGTGCACCGGCGCGCGGGTCATTGATGTGAACGCCGAGGGCGTGCGGCTCGGCGAGGAACAGATTCGCAGCCGCAACGTGATTTGGACGGCTGGAGTAGTTGCTACGCCGGTGAGCCAATGGCTGGGCGCGGAGGCCGACCGGCTCGGGCGAGTGAAGGTGGGGCCGGACTTGGCGGTGCCGGGCCACCCGGAGATCTTTGTGATCGGGGACGTGGCCTCAGTGGAGCAGGACAGGCGACAGCTGCCCAGCGTCGCCCAGGTCGCGCTCCAGGAGGGCACGTACGTCGGCACGCTCATCCACCGCAAGCTGCTCGGCAGACCAGCGCCCAAACCCTTCCGTTACCGCGATCCCGGCAACATGGCGACGGTGGGTCGGGCCTTTGCGGTGGCCGACTTCGGCTGGCTAGCGACAAGCGGCTTTTTCACCTGGCTGCTCTGGTTGCTTATCCACGTCTACTATCTGTCGGGGCTGCGCAACCAGCTGCAGGTGCTGATGCAGTGGGCCTGGGCCTACTTTACATACGAGCGCAACGTGCGCGTGTTAAGCCCCGAGCCCGAAGCCACGGGGCAGCAGCTCCTGACACCGTCACCCCAGCAGCAGGAGCCGGTGTCGAGCGCACGCTCGATTGTGCGACCATAGGTTCAACCGTATTGTCGTGCCTGAGCATACGACGTGCCTGGTTAGCCACAGCCACAGGAGCCCTGTGCAGCATATCAAGGCCGGAGCGCAGTATCAGATGCCCCGGCCTCGATACGTCGGCCCAGCAAACGCTTTGCCCGTTCCCTGGCAGAGTTTTTGTCACGCCCACTGTCACGCTACCTGTGACGCTGCGCAACTGTTGCCGCTCCCCTCGCCACACTACACTGCTCATCAGATGTGTGAGCGAAGACAAGGAGGGCGCCATGGCACAGACGATTCGGGTGCTGGTGGCTGACGACCACGCGGTGGTGCGAGCCGGGCTGCGGGAACTGCTCGACGAGGAGCCGGACATCCAGGTGGTCGGCGAGGCCCGCAACGGGCGCGAGGCGCTCGACCTAGCCCTGGGGCAACGCCCTGACGTCGTGGTGATGGGTGTCTCGATGCCGATCCTCTGCGGCATTGAGACCACCCGGCACATTCGGAGCGCTGCTCCAGAGGTGCGCGTGCTCGCGCTGACGGCCCACGACGAGGACCCCTACATCGACGCGCTGTTCCGTGCCGGGGCGAGCGACTACCTGCTCAAGACGGCGCCGGAGCTGGATCTGCGACGAGCAGTGCGCGCGACCGTCGCTGGCCAGTCGGTGATCGATCCGCTAGTGGCGACACGCCTTCTCGCGCGCCTTACCGGCCCCGCACCCCAGCGCGATGCCTTGAGCGAGCGCGAGCGCGAAGTGCTGAGATTGGCCGCCAGCGGGCGGACAAACAAGCAGATCGGCGCGACGCTCCATTTGAGCGACCGAACCGTGCAGAACCATCTGGCCAACATCTATGCCAAGCTCGGCGTGGCCTCGCGCACCGAGGCGGTTACGGTGGGGCTCCAGCGCTCGCTCATTACCCTCGACCCGGCCGCGTAATCCGCGCGTCACTGCTCACGCCTCTCCCAACTTCGGTATGCAGTCAGAACACATAGCTCGCGTCCGCGTTCAGGCGTTCGCTTCGGTGTGGAACAGCCGCTCACCGGCGCGGATGGCCAGCCGGAGGCGGTTCTCGGGCGGGGTGAGCGGGCAGGACCAGTCGTCGTTGTAGGCGCAGTAGGGGTTGTAGGCCATGTTAAAGTCGAGCAGCACCCGGCCGTCCGCGAGCAGCTCCGGCTCCACGTAGCGCCCGGCGCCGTAGGTCTCGCTCCCGGCCAGGGCATCGGCGAAGAGCGTGAGCGCGGCCTCCTGGCCGTCGACGATGAAGCGCAGCCTGCCGAGGCGGCGGTACACCTGGGTGTCGCCGGTCGAGGTCTCCATTACGACTGTTGCCTCACTGACCGATGGTTCGACAGGCAACACCATTCTGAGCGCGGGCTGCTCGGGGAAGTAGCGCAGGCCGGGGAAGCCTCCTCGCTGCTCCTCAGTCAGCGGGCTCTGCGGATGCTCCTTGAAGAAGCGGTTCTTGGCGGCGCGGAAGGCCTCAAGCTGGCTCATCAATTATCTCCTCTCTGCCTGGCAACAGACGGGCGAAAAACAGGTGTGTCGAGCCTGGAAACGTGATCAGCGTGTCGATGAGCGTTTCACCGGTGCGACGCTCTATCAGCGTAGCGCGGCTCGTCAACCGAGGCATGAGCCATCTTGCCCAGTTTCGGTAAGCGGAATGGCGTTAGTAAGACAGATGCGCTCAAAGCCGTGGCGTATAGGCCATTTCGCCCAGGGAGCAAGGGTGAGATAGCGCAGGTGTTCAGGCCGATGTCGGGGTACAACGGGAGTGAGCAGCAGGCACGTTTCGCACAGGAGGACATCGATGACGACGTATCTCCCTGATAAGCATCATGCTCAGGCCAGCCGGTTACATGCGGCGCCTTCCCCACAGCTGGTTCGCGCGGAGGTATCGGCTGGCCTCCTTGACCCGGATGGCCAACTGATCGATTGGCTCGTCGACTTTACCCTTGGCACGCTCGACGGCCAGCAAGTAGAGATTCGGGTGCTGCCTGCCCTGCCCGACCGTCTGGTCGTTACCACCTCACATCACATCTACCCGCTCTCTGAGCGAGCGCACCGCGAGGTTCTCTGATGCAAGCAGATACTGCGGAGCAGGCGATCACACAGCTCTACGCCGACTACGCCCCAACTATCGTGCGTCATCTGGAGCGGCTGACTCACAACCGCGAGACTGCCGAGGACCTGGCCCAGGAGACGTTCATCAAGGCCCTGCGCTCGTGGGGGCAGCTCGCCTCCGGCGAGAACGTGCGGGCCTGGTTGTTTCGCATCGCCACCAATACGGCCTACGACGACTTTCGGCGCCGTCGGTTGCGCGCGACCACCCCGCTGACCGATGCCCACGCCGACACCCTGGCGGCTGAGCACACCGAGTCAACCCTGGACGAGGCCGAGCCGATCTGGGCCGCCCTCGCGCACTTGCCCGCCCACTACCGCATCCCGCTGCTGCTTCAGGGCTATGCCGGCTACCCGCTGAGCGAGATCGCCCGCGTCCTCGGCTGGAAAGAGGGCACGGTCAAGTCGCGCCTGCACCGTGCCCGTGCCCGGTTCCAGAAGCTGTACATCATATAAGCCGCCCGTAGCTGTCGTTGGGCGATAGCGGCCCGGGAATAAAGCACAGCTTGCCCGCATCAAGAGGGCGGCTCGTACGGCTCGTATCCGGCCTCACGCCTCCATCATTCGTGTGGTGCTCGAGACGCGGATCGAACTGCCGGGCGCGGATGGGATCTCGGCGCGGATGCGCAAGCGCATGCCCATGTCTTCGCCCTGCACCACCTCGATCGCACCATCGTGCGGCCAGCTGCATAGCTCGCATTATACCGGCATCACGCGCCCGAGCAGTATGCAAGCGATACGCCTCTAGGCGGTCTTGTCACACTTTTTGGCGCACTTGCTGTCGCGGCTGTCGCTTCTTGGAGCAGGCCGGCTGTGGTTTGCTAGGCAGAGCAACCGAACAACGCAGGAGGCGAGGTGAGCAGAATCACACCTGGCTCGGCAAGGCAGCTTGGCTAGGACTTGGTAGGCCATCTCGCCTACCCGGACTGAGGCCAGATCACGCAGGCGCACGGCGGATTAGCGGCGTACAAAGAGGGCAACGGGCGGGCTGTTGCGCTCGAAACAGAAAGACATACACGATGAGAACGTCAACGACTATCATGCCGGCGGCAGCTCCCTCGCCCCTCCGGCGCCTCGCGGCCAGCTACCCGCTGTCCAGCTACTTTGGGTTGGCATTCGCCCTCTCGGCGGTCCTGGTGCTGCCGATCTCGCTCTCGCGCAACATCGGTGCCGATCTGCTGCCCTACGACCTGCCCGATGCCCTCGGGCTCGCGCTCTACATCCTGGCCTCGTTTGTCGGCCCGACGGTAGCCGCGCTCACCGTCACTGCCCTGGCCGAGGGCCGCGCGGGTGTGCGGACGCTGCTACAGCGCGTGGTGCAGTGGCGGGCAGGCCCGCAGTGGTACCTCGTCGCGCTGCTGGCGAACCTCGTGGTCTGGCTGCTGGCCTACAGCGCCGTGCTGGGGCCGGGTCTGCTCAGCGCGGCCCTGGTACACTGGCCGCTGCTCCTCTCGACCTTCCTGCCCATGGTCGCCTTTGGCTTCCTTATCCCCTCGATCGGCGAGGAGCCGGGCTGGCGCGGCTTCGCCCTGCCCCGGCTCCAGGCCCGCTACGGGCCGCTGCGAGCCACCCTTATCCTCGGCCTGATGCACGGCCTCTGGCACCTGCCGGCGCTGCCGCTGCTGCTCAGTCCCTTCGCGCCCGAGAAGACCCTGCCCTTCGTGCTCACCGCGGCGGCTGCGACCTTCCTCTACACCTGGCTCTTCAACCACACCCGCGGCAGCGTGCTGCTAGCGATGCTCGCCCACGCCTCGGGCAACGCGGCGGCCCAGTGGCTCACCGCGCTGTTGGAGCAGAGCGGTCTGGCACTGCCCGAAGCCGGGCTGGCCGGCTGGCTGGTGGACAGCGGCTGGCTCAACGCCATCGCCTACGCCGTCGCCGCGCTCTTGCTGCTCGCCCTCACCCGCGGCCGGCTCGAGGCCGGCGCCACGCCCGTGCCGGAGCGCTAGGGGTCACGCCGTAGACAACGACCAACGAGGAGACACACAGTGACACACGCGACCACCACCACACGCGGCTCATCTCCCTCAACGGCATCGCGGCTCGCGCGGCGCTTGGGGCTCACGCCGCAGCCTGAGACCTTCGGCGAGCAGTTCCGTAACTCGGCGGCCGTCTGGCTAGGCCTGATGCTCTACTGGGCCATGGCGGACCTGATCGTCGCCGCTTTTCCCTCCAGCGGCCGCCCGTGGCCGGGCCTGGGCGCGCCACTCCACATCGGCTTCACCCTCGCCGGCCTGGCCGCGATCTGGTGCATGCACCGGGTCGGCATCCCGGCCGCCTGGGACGCGCGCATCCCGGCGCGGCGGCGCCTGCTGCTCCCCCTGGCCGTCGGCGCCGCCTTCGGCCTCGCCGCGATCGGCATCGAGCTGTATGCGGGGTCGCTGCAGCGCCTCCAGGCGGCGAGCGGGGAGCCCGTCACGGTCGGCTTCCCACAGTCGTTGCTGGTCTACACCTCGCTCGCCCCGGTGCTGGAGCTGTACTACCTCCTGCTGCCGGTGTCGCTGCTACTCTGGCTGATCTCCGGCGTAGCGCTGCGTGGCCGCGGTCGGGACGCAACCTTCTGGGTGCTGGCCGTGCTCGCCTCGGCCATCGAGTTGGCGGAGCAGGGCCCTGCGGTTGTGGCCTCCGCTAGCGCCGCAGGAGCCTCGATCGACGTACTTGGGATCGCGCTCTACGCGGCACAGAGCTTCGGCTTCAACTTGAGCGCGGCCGCACTGTTCCGCCGCTACGGCCTGCTCGCCCCGATCCTGGTGCGGGTCGGCAACTACCTGGTCTGGCACCTCCTCTTCGGCCACCTCTACCTCGACCGGATGCTCTAATCGCTCCGTCCGTTCGGTGTGGTGCAGCGCTGGTCAGAGGAAGACCCTTTGCTCGCTCAGTCTGAGGGCTGCGCCCGTAGAAAAGGAATGGCTCATGTCAGCCACTCGGCTTACTTCGCCCACCACCCACAGCACCGGCTCGGCCCTGCGCGTGTGGATCGCTCGCTATCCGGTGGCCGCCTTCGTCATCATGGTCTACACGCTCGTGCTGGGGAGTACGCTCCCGCTTCTCCTGTCGCGGCAGGGGTTTGGAGTCCTACCGATCGACCTGTCGGTCCAGGTGTTTCAAATCATCGCCTCGTTCGTCGGCCTCGTCCTGCCCGCCTTCCTGGTAACGGCGGCGATCGGAGGGCGCGCCGGTGTCCGCGATCTGCTGAGCCGCGCGCTGCGCTGGCGCGTCGGCGTCCGCTGGTATCTGTTCGCTCTGCTCGCACCGCTCGCCGGTGTGCTGACCCTCGCCCTGCCCTTCTTCGGCCTCGTCCCGTTCCAGCAGCTCGTCGCGCAATGGCGGCCGCTGCTCAGCGTCTTCGTCCCGGGCATCCTGCTGCCGTTTGTCCTGATCAATCTGCCCGAGGAACTAGCCTGGATGGGTTTCCTCCAGGACCACCTGCAGGAGCGCCACAGCCCCCTGTTGGCGAGCGTGCTCACGGCCCCGGCCTTCACATTGGTGCATCTGCCCGCCTTCTTCGTCGACGGGTGGCTCGGCGAGGAGGCTGCCTCGCTTGCGCAGCTTCCCGAGGTATTCCTGATGATCATCGTTCTGGCCGGCTTCGCCGTCTTCTTCCGGGTTGTGCTCCTCTGGCTGTACAACGCCACAGGCCGGAGCGTGCTCCTGGTCGGCCTGTTCCACAGCGTGTTCAATGTCGTCAGCGGGCAGGAGCTCACGCCCCGGCTTATCGGCGACCCCAGCACTTCCAACCTCCTGGCCATCGGTGCAATCGCCGCGCTCGCCGTGATCATCACCATCGTCACGCGCGGTCGCCTTGGCTACAAGGAGCAGGAGCGGTCGGTGCCTACTCGCGCCTAAGTTTCCGGCGGGGTGCCACCTACCCATAAGGTACAGGTGTGTGGCACTCCCGGTCTATCAAAGGAGTAGTACCGTGGCAACCTCCACGACCACCGCACAATGTTTGATCGCGACCGGCATGCAGCAGCTCGCCAACCGATTGGGGCTGACGACGCGGCCTGAGACCTTCCGCCACCTCTACCTTGACTGGATGCTGTAGGACGTCATCCACTCGCGCGTCCAAGGAGCACTACCGTGACGATGATCCGCTTACTTGTCGCCGCTCTGACGCTGGCGACCCTGCTACTAACGCTTGTTTCCCCCGCGCAGGCCGGCAGAGCACTTGATCGCCCTGACCTGGCCGCCGTGGACCGCTACGTCGAGGCGCAGCTCGCGACCCTCGGCGTCCCCGGGGCCGCCCTCGCCGTCGTCCAGGCCGATGGCGCTGTCCACCTGCGGGCCTTTGGCCGCGCCGACGATAGCGGCCGCCCGATGACCCCGCAGACGCCGCTGCTGCTCGGCTCGCTGACCAAGTCGTTCACCGCCGTGGCGGTCATGCAGCTCGTCGAGCAGGGGCAGATCGCGCTTGACGCCCCAGTCCAGCGCTACATCCCCTGGTTCCGCGTCGCCGACCCCGCGGCCTCCGCCCAGATCACTGTGCGCCAGCTGCTGACCCACACCAGTGGCATCTCGGGCCGCGGCGAGGCCGAGTGGCTACTCCGCGAGGACAATTCGGCCGACGGGAGCGCGCGGCTGGTGCGCGCCCTGGCCGACGTGGAGCTGACGGCGCAGCCGGGCACGGTGTGGCAGTACGCGAGCGCTAATTATGTGGTGCTTGGCCTGATCGTGGAGGTGGTGAGCGGTGCACCGTATGAGCACTATGTGGAGCAGCAGATCTTCGCGCCGCTCCGGATGGGCCACTCCTTCGCCTCGCCGGAGGCGGCGCGTGCCGCAGGGCTGGCCGAGGGCCACCAGTTCTGGTTCGGGCGGCCCCGCGCCACCCAGCTGCCCTACCCACGTGGGATGCTCCCCGCCGGCTACCTGGCCTCCAGCGCCGAGGATATGAGCCGCTACCTCCTCGCCCACCTCAACGGGGGCGGCACTGCGGGGGCGCAAATCCTCTCGCCGACTGGCGTCGCCGAGCTGCACCAACCAGGCATCGCGATCGACGCTGGGCTCTGGTCCGCCATGGGCTGGGGCGTGGGCGACTTCGCAGGCACGCGGGTGCTCCAGCACGACGGCAACACGGCCAACTACCGCGCCGAGATGTGGCTGCTGCCGGATCAGGGCCTCGGCTTCGTGCTGCTGATGAACGCCAGCAACGAGCTTCAGACGACGCCGACGCGCGCCCTGGGCCAGGGCATCACCGAGCAGCTGCTAGGGCGGGAGCCGGCGGCGGTGGCCCTGAACCCGGTCGCCCAGGGCTTCTCCGTGGTAGTGATGGCGCTTGCCGCCCTCCAGCTGCTCGGGGTGGCGCGCTCGGTCGCCACGCTGCGGCGGTGGAGCCTGAACCCGCCCGAACCAAACCGCTGGCGCCACATGTGGCTGCCTCTGGTGGGAGGTCTCCTGGCCGCCCTTGTCTTTCTGGTCGTAGTGCCGGCACTGTTCCTCGGCGGGTCGCTGCCGGTGGCGCTCCTGCTGGTCCCCGACCTCGGCGTCGTGGTCGCTGTTGCCGGCGCCCTGGCACTCGGGTGGACGATCGTGAGGGCCGTGCTGGCCCTACGCCTGCTGCGGCGCCCGACTACGGCGCCCGCTAACCAGGTGGCTGCTACGTCAGGGATGTGAGCACCCAGAAGCGACCTCGGCATTTCGCCTAGCCAGCGCGGGCCGGATCGCGTTGGCGAGAGCGAAGCCGTCGCAGTACAACACACACCAGCCCCGGCGACGAAGGCTTCGCCGGGATAAAGGGCCTTAGGCTGCTGAGGCGGAAAGAACCATCGCAATGAACGCGCTCACACTGCTCCAGACGAAAAACTCGTTCGTCGTCAATATCCTGACCCTGACGCTGCGCCTCGCCCTCGGCCTCGTGATCCTCCCCCATGGTGCCCAGAAGCTCCTGGGATGGTTCGGCGGCTACGGCTTCAAGGGGACAATGGGCTGGTTCACGGGGACGATGCACATCCCCTACGTGTTCGGGCTGCTGGCCATCATCACCAAGTTCTTCGCACCCCTGGCCCTGTTCGCTGGCCTGCTCACCCGCCCCGCAGCCCTCGGCATTGCCAGCGTGATGATCATGGCCGCCGTGACGAGCCACTAGCAACACGGCTTCTTCATGAACTGGTTCGGGGCTCAGAAGGGCGAAGGCTTCGAGTTCCACATGCTGGCGGCGAGCATCGCGCTGGTGCTCGTCGTCACCGGTGGCGGCGCCTGGTCGCTCGACTACCTGCTCGCCGCTGGCCACTGATAGACGCTCGGCGAGGGACGGATACATCCTGAGGTGACAGAGACCGCCGCCTCGTTCTGAAGCGCCGGTCTTGTGCTGCAGTACACGACGTCCGGTTTGCGCGGGCTACATGCGCATCGCCATCGGTAGGACGAACAGCACGACGTTGATCACGCCTAGGACGGCGACCACGGCGGCGTAAGGCGCGAAGGTTGGCCAGGTCTTCTTGCTCGCGGCGAAGTTGCTCTTGGCGATGCGGTAGGCGGCGTAGAGCGAGCCGAGCACGCCCCCCGCGACCAGCACGTACTGCATCAGCTGTATGGTGCCGGTGCTCAGCAGGGCCGGCGAGGCGCTCGGCGCCTGCTGCCCGAACAGCACCAGCGTGGTGTACCAAATTGCCTTGCCCTCAGCGAAAAGGTGGAACAGGTTGTGGGCCACGTGCCCCGCCACATCCAGCGGGATGATCGCGTAGCCGAACATCGCGAAGTTCTTCGCCAGGCTCGCCCCGTTCAGCTTGCCGGCCGCCAGGGCGGTCAGCGCCATCAGGCTCACCGGCAGCGCCATCGCCAGCAGGAAGGTGATCGTGAAGGTCACCGCGTAGTTGTCGGTGCCTACCACGACCTCCAGCCAGCTCAGCATCCCCTGCCAGACCTCCAGCATCGTCACGTTCTGCACGAACACGATGCCCATGATCACCACCGCCAGGAACGCCTCCTCCAGCTTCGGCTTGCGGATGAACCACAGCTCCGAGGTCGGCTTGCGCACGGTGAGCGTGATCGAGCCGTTCGGGCAGCTCTTCACACAGTTTGCGCAGAGGTTGCAGTTGACATTGCTGTCCATGGTGCGCGGGAACTCGAACATGGGGCAGCCGGCGGCGCGCTCGCTGCCGTTGAAGCAGGCTGCCTTGCTCTTGCAGGTGGCGCAGATCTCCGGCGTGGCGCGCAGGGCGATCATGCCCGTGCGAGCGTAGTTGCCCGAGAGGCCACCGAGGAAGCAGAGGTAGCGGCACCAGGTGCGGCGCTGGAAGAAGGCACCGCAGACGACCACGCCGGTGGTAAGTAGGAGCAGCAGGATGCCCGAGCCCCAGGGCGACTCCACTACGCCGAAGACGTGATCCGACCAAGTGATCAGGATGAACATCGCGTCGATCAGCCAGATGCCGTAGTTTTTAAGGAACTTGGGCACCTGGCGGTTGAGGCCGACGAGTTTCTGGACGGCGTCGCTGAGCGTGGCGAAGGGGCAGATCGCGCACCAGAAGCGGCCGAAGAACAGGAAGATGATCGGGATCAGTGGCCACCAGAGCACCCAGGTGAGGGCGGTGCCGAGATTGTCGTGGCCGGAGTCGGGGCCGAGCATGAGCTGCCAGACGATCAGGATGAAGACGGCGGCGGTGGGGATTTGCAGGATGCCGGGGTACCAGCCGCTGCGGAGGAGGCCGCCGATGAAGCGGTTGTTCAGGAGGTTGCGCGGGGGAGGGGGTACGGTCTCATCGGGGCTACTCCTCGGGGGTCGTTGTTGTGGCGGCTGCGGGGCGGGCGGACCTGGCGGCGGGCTTGCGTGGCCCACGCCACTTGAGCCAGCCCGCGGCGCCGATGGCGAGGCCGTTGACGAGGGCGAAGCCGCCGAGGACGAGTCCGCGGGGGCGATACTGCGCAATCTCCACGTCGAAGATCGCGCTGCGCTCCTCGCCATCAATCGTAAAGACCACGCTCAGGGTGTAGGTGCCGGCCTCGTCGAAGGCGAGCTCGCCGCGGTACTCGCCGAGCTCCTCGCTCGCGGCCAGCGCGACCGGCGTTAGCGCAAGGCCCTGGCCCTCTGTGGCGCTCGCCTCATCGTGGCCGTGCTCTGCCTCGCTGGCGGTGTGCTCTGACTCGCTGGCGTGAGCATCATCGGTGGCGGCGTGGTTGTCAGCAGGGGTGACGTGGTCGTCAACAGGGGCGGCCTCGCCGTGGCTGTCGCCGTGGCTGTCGCCGGGAGGCGCGAAGGCGAGGAGCAGAACACTCACCGCCGCCTCGGGCGTGTTGCCCTGCCAGTCCCACAGCGAGACGGCGATGGGGTTGCCCCCGGTGAAGAAGCCCTTCTCGGGTGGCATCAGGGTCACGGTGTAGCCGTCGACTGTCTGCTGCGGGCCCTCGCCGTGGGCAAGCGCGAGGCCGGGGGCGGCAATGAGCAGCGCGGCCAGGGCGAGGCCGGCGAGGGGGCGAAGGTGTCGGTGCATAGGGGTGTTCCAGGGCGCCAGCGGCGCGGGCGAGTGGGTATGAAGAGCTAGAGCTGGGCCGCGTACTGCTCGAACGGCATCAGGGTGACCGTCTCGCCGGGCGAGAGGCAGGGCACGCTGTGCATCTGGTGGTGGTGCTGCACGGTGACGACGACGTTGCCGATCTGCAGGTCGTTGAGGCAGTGGGAAGTGCCGTCGGCGTCCGGCTCGCAGTTGGTGTCGGTGAGCACCGTGGCCGTGGTGGCGTCGTCGGGGAGCTGGCCCGAGCGCAGGTTGGTCATCAGGTAGCCGGCCTCGTTGCTGGTGCCCGGCAGCGAGTCGGTCATCCCGCCGACCACCACGGTGCGCGGATCGCCGGGGGCCTTGACATCGATGAAGTGTGGCACCGCGGCCTGCGCGGGCGGCGGCATTGTAGCCCGGGGGCGGGCCGAGGCGAAGCCGATGGCGATGGCGACGAGGACGAGGGGCACGGCGACGAAGACGAGGGTGGGGATGCCGCCGCGGCGGCTCGGGTGAACGGGTCGACTCATAGCAGAATCTCCAAAGGTGCGTTCGGTGTCAGCGTCCACGGCCACCAGGGTGCTCATGCGCGTGGCGGGTGTGCTCCAGTGCGTCAGGGCGAAGAGTTTCACTCGCCTGGAGGAACTCCTGGCGGGAGATCTCGCCGCGGGCGTAGCGCTTGCGCAGGATTTCCAGGGCGTCGGCCTCAACGTCGACACGCCCGGCGGGGAACAGGCTTGAGATGCCCCACAAGGTCAGCGCGATCGCCCCAACCCACAGCAGCAGCATCAGGAGGATGCCCGACCAGCCCATCCCAGCCATCATGCTCGCTCCGTCCATCATGCTGGGCCTCCTCCCTTGGGTGCGCCGGCGGCCGGTCCTATCTGTCTCGCTTGAGCATACGCCGCGAAGGTCAAGACCTCGTGCCGATGCAAGTCAAGATCTGGTCAAGATAAGAAATTTACCCATATCACTGGCTGCAACCTCCTCCTGAACGCAGAGCAGGCCGGCGCGTCATTGCGCCGGCCCCTCACGATCCATTCGCCAGCCATCCAATTTGTCTTCAGCGTTCCCAGGTGAGTACACGCTCGGGCACGTCCCCGACACCGCTGATGACGAGCTCGACCTTCTGGCTCCGATCGGTAATCAGCTGGTTGCCTTGGTTGGTGGTGCTTGGGAAGGTGAGCGTGCCAGTCCGATGGTGGCCGCCCGTGGAAGCGTCCCAGCTATCAGGCTTGGCGCTGACTCCATCGACACGGAGCAGGGCCAGCTGGCGCAGGTCGTAGCCGTCGAGCGCGACGCTGTGGGTGTCGAGCACGATAGCGAAGGTCGGGGCCTCGCGATCAGCGAGCCAGGTCGCCTTGACTGTGACCCCGCCACCTTCACTGGTCTGAGGAGCATCTGCAGCCGGGGACGACGTGTTGGAGGCCAGGCCCGCGAGGAAGAGTGAGAGGGCGAGCAGGGCGACGCCGATAACGACAGCGACGCCAAAGCCGATCAGCAGCGGGCGTGAGAAGCGTTTCGGGGTTTGCAGTGTGGTGCTCATCTTGGGGCTCCTTAGCTTGTGTGACCAGTGGCTAGCGGAAGCCTCCGTGACCCTGATCGTATGACCTCAGCATACGCCGGCAAGGTTAAGACTTCGTGTCGGTGCAGGTCAAGATCGTGTCAAGCCTGGACACAACGAGGCCGGGCTGGTCATCCCAGCCCGGCCTCGTGCAGGAGATATGAGGGTCGCTACAGGAGGGAGGGGTTGAGCATCCCGAAGATCATCGCGACGTGGGCGACGACCAGGAAGATGGCGACGAAGATCGCGTGGAGCTTCAGCTTGCCGTTAGCGTCTAGCCCTTTGCCGATCACGCCCAGCTCCACCAGGGCCATGCCGCCCAGGGGCACGATGCCGAGCAGGTAGCCGCCCACCGCGATCACGTCGGCCGGGCCGCGCCAGCCGCCCGAGGTGGTCAGCGGGATGGCGGCGGTGAAGAGCAGGTAGAGGAACACGCCGAGGAAGTAGAACCCGGCAGCGATGCTCGCATAGCGGTTCGTCACACGCCAGGGACTCGTGAAGTTACGCGTGAAGAGTACCTGTAACTCGGTTACAGCGATGTACTCGGCCAGCACGACCGGGATGACCATGAAGATAATCAGGTTCCAGGGCTGGTTGCTGGCGAGCAGTTCCATGTAGTGGGTCATGTCCATCGAGTGCATTGAGGGCCTCCCTGGCCTGGTGTGGTTTGTCCGAGGTCTACTGTCGCCCCGGTGCTGAGGCCAGGGTACTGCGCCAAGCTCAAGACTCGATGCGGGTTTTGGTCAAGATTGTGTCAAGAATCACAGGTGGGTAGTCATTATCCGACCACCCACCTGTCCTACAGCCGCCCAAACCGTCGTGCGCTACGCCGCCTGAGCAGTGGCCTGCCGGCTCTCCGCCAACGGCGTCGGCTCCGCGCCCGCCAGCTTGAGCCCGCGCAGCCGCAGCGAGTTGGAAACCACGAAGACCGAGGAGAAGGCCATCGCGGCGGCAGCGTAGATCGGGGAGAGCTGCCAGCCCAGCAGCGGGTAGAAGACCCCTGCCGCCAGCGGGATGCCGATCACGTTGTAGATGAAGGCCCAGAACAGGTTCCAGCGGATCGTGCGCATCGTCGCCCGGCTTAGCTGGATGGCCTGCGGCACCGAGCGCAGGTCGCCCCGGAGTAGCGTCACGTCGGCCGTCTCCATCGCCACGTCCGTGCCCGTGCCCATCGCAATACCCACGTCGGACTGGGCCAGCGCAGGCGCGTCGTTGATGCCGTCGCCGACCATCGCCACCACACCGCCCTCGCCCTGAACCCGCTTGACCTCGGCGGCCTTCATCTCGGGCAGCACCTCAGCGATCACCTGAGCGGGGGCGAGGCCCACCTGCCGGCCGATCGCCTCGGCCGTGCGCCGGTTGTCGCCGGTGAGCATCCGCACCTGCACGCCCTGCTTTGTGAGTGCCGCGATCGCCGCCGCCGAAGTCGGCTTCACCGGGTCGGCAATGCCCAGCACGCCGAGCGCCTCGTCCGCCACAGCCACGACTACCGCCGTCTTGGCCTCGCCCTGCAGCCGCTCGACAGCGGCCTCCAACTGGCCGAGCGCCACGCCCTGCTCGCGCATCAGGCGCGGCGAGGCGATCAGCACCTCCACGTCGTCCACCGTGGCCTGCACCCCGTGGCCGGCGATGGCCGCGAAGCCCTCGGGCTGCGCCAGAGTGAGGCCGCGGCCCTGGGCCGCCCGCACCACCGCCTCGCCCAGCGGGTGCTCCGAGCCACGCTCCACGCTGCCTGCCAGCCGCAGCAGCTCCGCCTCGTCGCCCTCGGTCACGACGTCGGTCACCGCGGGCTGGCCCTGGGTGATCGTGCCCGTCTTGTCGAACACGACTGTGGTGAGCTTGCCGGCGCGCTCCAGGGCCTCCGCGTTCTTGATCAGAATGCCGTTGGATGCGCCCGTGCCGGTGCCGACCATGATCGCCGTCGGCGTGGCCAGGCCGAGGGCGCAGGGGCAGGCGATCACAAGCACGGCGACGGCGAAGATCAGCGCCTGGGTCACGTCACCGGTGAAGAGCCACCAGGCCAGGAAGGTGACGGCCGCGATCACCAGCACCACCGGCACGAACACCGCCGAGACCTGATCCACCAGCTTTTGCACCGGGGCCTTCGAGCCCTGGGCCTCCTGCACCATGCGGACGATCTGCGCGAGCGCGGTGTCCTTGCCGACGCGGGTGGCGCGGAACTGGAAGCTGCCCGTGCGGTTGAGGGTGGCGCCGATTACGCCGTCGCCGGGCTTCTTCTGTACCGGCATACTTTCGCCGGTGAGCATGCTCTCGTCGACGGCCGAGCCGCCCTGGGTAAGCACGCCGTCCACCGGCACCTTCTCGCCCGGTCGGACGATGACGATGTCGCCAACACGTACCTGGGCCAGCGGGATGTCCGCCTCGACGCCGCCGCGCAGCACGCGGGCGGTCTTGGCCTGCAGGCCCATCAGGGCCTTGATCGCCGCGCTGGTCTGGCTCTTAGCGCGGGCCTCCAGGAACTTGCCCACCAGGATAAGCGCGATGATTACCGCGGCCGTCTCGAAGTAGACGTGACCCGAAAGCCCGGCCAGCAGCACCCAGACGCTGAAGAAGTAGGCCGCCGACGAGCCCAGTGCGATCAGGGTGTCCATGTTGGCCGTGCGTGCCTTGAGGGCCTTCCAGGCGTGGACGTAGAAGTCGCGACCGGAGAAGAACTGCACCGGGGTGGCCAGTGCCAGGAAGAGCCAGTTGAGCAGGTCGTCGCGGGCGGCGACCATCCCCATCATCTCCTCCATCGAGGCGCCGGGCATCTGGGCCATCATCGCGGCGCCAGCCCCAATCAGCCAGGGGGCGATCAGGCCGAAGTCGCGGGCCATCGAGAGCAGGAAGAGCGGCAGGCCGAAGGCGACGGCAACGACGAGCTTGCGGCGCTTGTCGCTCAGCTCGGCGCGGCGGGCCAGGGTCTCGGCGTCCTCGCCCTGCTCGGCGGCCGTCTCTGCGGCGGCAGGCGCGATTACACCATAGCCGGCTTTCTCGACGGCGGCCGTGAGCGAGGCGAGGTCGGCCACGCCTGGGGCGATGATGATGCTGGCCCGCTCGGTGGCCAGGTTGACGCTGGCCTCCAGGACACCGGGGGTCTTGCGCAGGGCCTTCTCGACGCGGGTCGAGCAGGAGGCGCAGGTCATCCCAGTGATCGGCAGCTCGAACTGCTCGGAGATCACGCCGTAGCCGGCGCTCTCGACGGCAGCGACGAGCTGCTGGGGCTGAACCTGCTGGGGGTCGTAGGTAACACTAGCTTGCTCGGTGGCCAGGTTGACCTGGGCGCCCTCGACACCGGAAACCTTCTTAAGCGCCTTCTCGACGCGGGTCGAGCAGCTCGCACAGGTCATCCCGGTGACGGGGAAGGCTATCTGCTGCTGTGGCATTGGTATCTCTCGCTCTTGCTAAACCATCGGTACACGTTCATCCTATCCCATTCGCCCCAGTCCCGGTACCCGCCAGATCGCCTACCACGGGTAGGTGCTTTCGCCCGCTCGCTGGCTGACCTGCCGAAAAACCTGTGGGCCAGGGAGATTACCTCCCTGGCCCGTATGCCGACTGATATGCTCGTCGAGACGTTGTGTTAGGCAGACGTCGTGGAGCTCGTAGCCAGGGCGGCCTCGAAGGCTTCCTGGAGCTTCGCTTTCGGTGCTGCTCCACGCAGCCGCCCGATCTCCCGGCCATCCTGGAAAAAGACCAGGGTGGGCATGCCGGTGATACCGTAGCGGGCAGCGAGCTCGGGGGCATCGTCGACGTTGACGGCGCCGACGACGAGGCGGCCCTGGTACTCAGCGGCGAGCTCGCGCATGGCGGGCTCGATCGCCCGGCAGGGCTGGCACCAGGGGGCGCCGAAGTCCACAACCACCGGTAGATCCGCCTCGAGCACCTCGGCCGTGAAGCTGGCCTCGGTTAAAGTGATGGGCGCGCTCATAGTTTGACCCTCTGCTAGGCCTGGGCGGCTTCGACCACGATGATCTCGCGGTAGCCGGCCGCGTTGATCGCGGCGATTACCTGCTCGCGGCTCACCTCGGGGGAGGCCTCGACAACCACGTCCTTGGTCTGCGGGTCGGCGCTCACGCTGCTCACGCCGGACACACGAGAGACCGACTTACGCACGGAGGCGGCGCAGCCGCCACAGGTCATATCCTCGACTTTAAAGGTGTACATCGTGGGGCTCCTTGTGGTATTGGTTTCGCGAACAGGTGTATCGTAGCGCGACCCTCAGTTGGCCGACACCCGCCATTTCGCCTACTAGGGGTAGGCAGTCTAGCGAGCAAGTACGCACGGCTACTAGTTGTGGGCATCGTCTTCTGCCACGCTCTGGCCTGAGCTGAGAAAAGCCTCGTGCCTCATCTTCCCGTCAAAGCCAGGAAGATGAGGCACGGCCCAACGCCTGTGATGAGAAAGACAAACTAGAAGCTGGAGGCGATCAGATAGTCGAGCGACCAGGCGCCGGCGCCGGTGAGCACGAGCACCGCCGCCATGCTCGCGGCCAGGATGTGGAACTCGAAGCCCTCGCCCTGCTGGTTGCCGAACCAGTTCATGAAAAAGCCGTGCTGCCGATGGCTCGTGATCGCCGCTACGACCATTACCGCTGCGATGCCAAGGGCGGCCGGACGCGTGAGCAGACCCGCGAGTAGGGCGAGGGGGCCGAAGAACTCCGCGATGATGGCGAGTAGCCCGAACAGGTAGGGGATGTGCATCGTTCCGGTGAACCAGCCCATCGTCCCGCGAAAGCCGTAGCCGCCGAACCAGCCAAGCAGCTTCTGGGCGCCGTGCGGCAGAATCACCAGGCCGAGGGCCAGGCGAAGCGTGAAGGTCAGGGCGTTCACGAGCAGTGTGTTCTCGGTCTGTAGCAGGGTGAGCGCGTTCATGCTGTGTACTCCATCTCTGCGAAAGGATCGACGATGAGCAGGGCGAGGGACACCAACTGCGTTTCTCACGATACGGGCACTGGCTCCGGCCTCCGGTGGGTGCAGTGCCTATAGGTATCGGCAACGGGGTGTGATACTCTCGAGGTTCGCGCTACACTCCCCCAGGTGGCCCGGTGGCAAGCGTGGGGATCGCCTCGGCGGCCACCGCGGGCGTATAGATCAGCAGCACCACCGTCGGTGTACCGGTCGGGTTCCAGTAGGTGTGCGGCACGTTGGCCGGGATGTGGGTCGCTCTACCAGCTCCCAGGGTGATGGTCTGCTCGTCCTGGGTGACGACCAGCATCCCTTCGAGCACATAGCAGCCTTCGCTCTGGCACGGGTGGACGTGGCGGGGCTCACCGGGGTCGTAGGGCGGCAGGCGGTGCTCCATGAGGGTGAAGCGATCCGAGGTCTGGTGGCTGGCGAGGAGGACGCGTACGGCGTTCGCCTCTTGTGGGGTGTCGCTGTACGCTCCGGGGATACTGCCCATCTGGCGCTCCTGTCAGTGCTGCTGGTCCTGCGCATAGCACACCACATCTGGCGTCAAGACTGAAGTGACGAGCGGGACAGCGAGCGTGTCACCGAGCGTGACACAGTCCGGGCGCAACCAGGGCTTCACCCGCACGAAGGCAGCTCTCGGCCGGTATAATGGAGCGTATGGATCACGAGCACTCATTTGGCGACTGGTTGCGCCGCACCCGTCTCGACGCCGACCTAACGCAGGAGGCGCTCGCCGAGGCCGTCGGCTGCGCCGCGGAGACCTTGCGCGCGTTTGAGAGCGGGCGCCGCCGGCCCTCGCGTGAGATGGCGCTGCGCATCGCCGCGGCCCTGCACATCCCCCCCGAGGAGCACGCCGCATTTTTGCAGCGCGCGCGGCAGCGGGTGGCGCCACCCGCTGCCGCGTCACCGGTACTCGACGCTGCCCCGTCGCCCGCATCTGCTCTTGCGCCGCTCTATAGCGTGCCCCGGCCGCCCCGTGATGCCCTGATCGGCCGCGCCGAGCTGCTACAGCGGGTGCAACGCGCGCTGCTCGACGACCAGCATGCGTTGGTGACCCTCCTCGGGCCCGGCGGCATCGGCAAGACCCGCCTGGCTCTGCATCTCGCCGCCGATCTCGCCGAGCACCTTCGCGATGGCGTCGTCTTCGTGCCCCTCGCCTCCGCCAGCACCGTGGATGAGGCGCTCACGGCCATCGCCGCCGCCCTTGGCTGCCCACTTCCTGGCGGCGCGCCGCCTGAGCACGCGCTGCTCGCATTCCTGCGCGACCGCGCCCTGCTCCTGGTGCTGGATAACCTCGAACAGCTGCTCGTGGCGCCGCAGAGCGAGCGGCTCGGCGACCTCCTCGCCCACATCACCCGCGACGCCCCTGACGTCCGCGTGCTCGCCACCTCGCGCGAGCGGCTGCGGCTGCGCGCCGAGTGGGTCGTCGAAGTCGCGGGGCTGACCCTGCCGGACGAGCAGCAGGCGGAGGCGGCCGAGCGCTCAGAGGCGGTGCTCCTGTTTCTCGAGCGGGCCCGCCAGCTTTCCGACAGCTTCGCGCTGACGCCCGCGAACCGCGCGGCCATCGCCCGCATCTGCCGGCTGCTCGACGGCGTGCCGCTGGCGGTCGAGCTCGCCGCCGCCTGGACCCACGTCCTGCCCCCCGACGAGATTGCCGATGAGGTGGCGCGCAGCCTCGACTTCCTCGCCGTCGAGGAGCGCGACCGCCCGGAGCGCCACCGCTCGCTGCGCGCCGTGATTGAGCACTCCTGGCGCCTGCTGAGCCCCGCTGAGCGGACGCTCCTCGCCCGCCTGTCGGTGTTTCGCGGCGGCTGCCGGCGCGAGGCGCTCGCCGCAGCGCTCGTGGACGAGGGGGGCAACGCGAGCGCGCCTGCGGCCCAGCTCGCCGCGCTGCGGGCGGTTGCCGCGCTCGTGGATAAGTCGCTGGTGCGACGGGTGTCGGACCACCAGGGCGAGGCCCGCTACGACCTTCACGAGCTGGTGCGCCAGTACGCCGCCGCCATGCTGCGCCAGGACGCCGACGAGTATGTGCGCGCCCACGAGCAGCACTGCGCGGTGTACGTCGAGCTGCTGCAGCGGCAGGAGTCGGTGCTCTGGAGCGCGGACCAGGGTGCAGCGCTCGCGGTGCTGACGGACGAGGCCGACAACCTGCGGGCAGCCTGGCAGTGGGTCGTCACGCAGCGCGATGCGGACCGTGTGCTCGCCATGCTCGACCCGTTATGGCGCTTCTACGAGGGGCGCGGCTGGTTCCGCGAGGCGTCGGCCACCTTTGCCCAGGCCAGCGCGCACTGGGCGACCGGCGGAGGCAAGGCCTCCCCTCCCGAGGCCGCAGCCGTCGCACACGGCGCCTTGCTCGCCCTCCACGGCTGGTTCGCCTACCGCGTGGGCCGTCTCGCCGACGCCCAGGCGGCGCTTGAGTGGGCGGTGACGATGTTGCGCCCGGCGAGACGAAGTCGCTGGCTCGCCCACGCGCTCAGCTTCCTCGGCGTGGTTCAGCTGTACGCTGGTGCGTACCCGGCCGCCCGCGCCGCCTGCGAGGAGGGCGCCGCGCTGTACCAGACCCTCGGCCACGAGTGGGGCTGGGCGTACTGCTGCGGTACGCTCGGGGTCATCGCGGCGGCGACCGGGGACGCAGCCGAGGGAATGGCGCGCTGGCAAACGGCGCTCGACGTGTACCGCGCGCTTGGCGACGCCCGGCTCCAGGCGATGTCGCTCACCTTCCTCGGCGCGGCGACCGGCGCAGCGGGCAACGATCTGGAAGCAGAGCGGCTGCTCGACGAGGCGCTCGCCCTGAGCCGCGCGATCGACGAACCCCTCATCACGACGTTTGCGCTTTTTGAGCTCGGGGTGCTGAACACCCGGCGCGCCCGCTACGAGGCCGCCGAGGGCTACCTGGCGGAGAGCCTGGCCCGTCTGCGCACACTGGGTGAGCGTCACCGCGTGGTGCTGGTGCTCACGCAGCTGGGCGAGGTCGCCCTGGCGCAGGGCGACGACGGGGTGGCGCGTCAGCACTACACAGAAAGCTATGCGTCCGCGGCCGCCGCACAGTCGTTGCCGGGGATGCTCGGCGCGCTCGGCGGCTTCGCCAGCCTGCTCGCCCGGCGCGGCGCACCCGCAGAGGCCTTTCGGCTCGCAGCCGCTCTCCTGCGGCACCAGGCCACGAGAGCAGAGACCCGGGGGCGCATGGAGCAGCTCTGTGCCCACCTCGGGGTGCGGCTCACGGCTCAGGAGCGCGTGGCGAGTCCTGTGCAGCTACCCGTCGACCTGAGCCGCCTCGGAGACGCTGATTGGAGCGGTGAACTGCTGTCCTGGCTGAACGAACTGATGGACGCAGACGCGACACAGCGGCCCGCACCCTCAGCGTACTCGGTCCGACCAGCACAGACAAACGGCCTTGTGGTCGAGTCCACGGGCGAGACGTTGAGCCCACGCGAGGTGGAGGTGCTGCGCCTGCTGATGGGTGGCCTGAGCAATCGCCAGATCGCCGAGGCGCTGGTCATCAGCCCGCATACGGTCAAGCATCACGTCACCAACCTGTTCCAGAAGCTCGCCGTCGCCACGCGCACCCAGGCCGTGGTCTCCGGCACCGCGCTGGGGCTGTCCCCCCTGACCGCTCACCCCTCTTCCTGATAGCCCACCCGAATAGGAACGGTGGGCCATCACGCCGCCCGGCGTGGTGCGCTAGGCTGTGCCCGTGATGGCGGCGGCGTGCGGCGCCAGTCGCCTCCAGGTACGAAGCTTCAGCAGGAAGAGAAGTATATGGTCCCGCTACCAGCGCTTGGCTCGCAACAGCGCCGAACGGCCCTGGCCCAGGCCGTGATCGCTCACCCACTTATCGTCTACTTCGCGCTGGCCTTCGCCCTGACCTGGGCGCTGGTCCTGCCGATGACCTTCTCGCGCAACCTCGGGCTCGGCCTGCTGCCCTACGAGCTGCCGGATGCCCTTGGCATCCTGCTGTTCATCCTGGCCTCGTTCGTCGGTCCCACGGCAGCGGCCCTGACGGTCGCCGGGCTCGGCGAGGGCTGGGCAGGTGTGACGGCGTTGCTGCGCCGTACCCTACACTGGCGGGTGGGGCCACAGTGGTATCTCGTGGCCCTGCTGGCGAACCTGACGATCTGGCTCGCGGCCTACAACCTCGTGCTTGGGCCGGGGCTCCTCGTCGCGGCCGCCGTCAACTGGCCGCTGTTCCTCAGCACCTTCCTGCCCGGCGTCACCTTCGGGGTGCTCATTCCGGCACTCGGCGAGGAGCCGGGCTGGCGCGGCTTCGCCCTGCCCCGCCTCCAGGCCCGCTACGGCCCGCTCCGGGCCACGCTCATCCTGGGGCTGATGCACGGGCTGTGGCACCTGCCCGCGCTGGGAACGATTATGCTCGGCCCGCTCCGGCCCGACCAGCTGCCGCCCTTCGTGCTCACCGCCGTGGGCGCGACCTTCCTCTACACCTGACTCTTTAACCGCACCGGCGGCAGCGTGCTGCTCGCGATGCTCACCCACGCGGCCGGCAACGCTGCATCCCAGTGGTTGAGTGCAATGGAGGAGCAGGGGGCGCTGACTCTCCCACAGACCGGCCTGGCTGGCTGGCTCGTCGACAGCTATTGGCTCAACGTCATCGCCTACGGCGCCGTGGCGCTCCTCCTTATCGTCCTGACCCGCGGCCGCCTCGGCGTCGCACCACGTACTGCGTAGGTAGCTGCCGGCCACAGCTTATCTACCCCATTTCGTTTCAACAGCACCAAAGGAGCCTGTCTCATGGTTACCCTCACATCATCCAGGCCGCGCCTCGGCCCCGGGTACGGCGCGACAATCACCTTGTCGCTATTGCTGATCGTTCTCGCCACTCTTATGCCGACTCTGAGCGCGGCGCAGGCGAGCGAACGCTGCTTCCCCGAAACCGGCTACTGCATCAGCGGCCCCATCCGCCAGTACTGGGAGCGCAACGGCGGCCTGCCCGTCTTCGGCTACCCGATCAGCCCGCTCAAGGTGGAATTGGTCGAGGGCAGCTGGGCCGGCCCTGTCCAGTGGTTCGAGCGCGACCGGCTCGAGGACCACTCGGCCGAGGGCCAGGGCGTGCTCGCCGGGCGGCTGGGCGCATTGCACTTCCAGCAGCGCTTCGGCACCGACTGGCAGCAGCAGCCCCCTGATAGCGCCGCGCAGCCGGGCTGCCAGTTCTTCCCCGAGACGCAGTTCAACCTGTGCGAGCCGTTCCTGAGCTACTGGCGGGGCAACGGCGGCCTGGAGCGCTTCGGCTACCCGATCACCGGTCAGCGCGAGGAGCCGATCGAGGGGCGCACCTACACCGTGCAGTACTTCGAGCGGCGCCGCATGGAGCATCACCCCGAGAACGCCGGCACGCCCTTCGAGGTGCTACTCGGTCTGCTCGGCCGCGAGGTGTACACCGGGGACTAGCTCCCCGCCGCGGGCCGTGTGGTGTTTGCCTCGACGGTCAGCGGCAATCAGGAGATTTGGTCGATGCGGCCCGACGGTAGCCAGCCGATCAACGTGAGCAACAACCCCGCTGCGAGCGACTTCCAGCCGGCGGTCGCGGCCAACGGGGGCGACCATCGCCTACGTGGTTGGCACCGAGCGCACGTCGAACCAGGACCTCTGGGTGATGAGCGCCGACAGCAGCAACAAGCGGCGCCTGATGAGCGGCCCGGCGGCCGAGTGGTCGTCAGCCCTCTCCCCCGATGGTGCGCGGGTGGCCTTTGTATCCGACGGCGAGGGCAGCGCTGACATCTTCGTGATGAACAGCGACGGCTCCGGCAGCGCCGTGAATCTGACGGGTTATGGGCCGGACAGCGCCCAGTATGCGCCGGCCTGGTCGCCCGACGGCTCGCGTATCGCGTTCGTCTCCGACGAGGGCGGGCTCCCCAACATTTGGGTGATGCGCGTTGACGGCTCGGAGCGCTACAGCCTCACCGGCGAGCCAGACAAGCGCCACAATAACCCGGCCTGGTCGCCCGACAGATCGCGCATTGTCTACGAGTTCGACTACAGCACGCGCGACCAGGACATCGAGTACATCAACGCCGACGGCACCGGCAAGCGCACCGTGGTGAACCTGAGCGCGAGCGAGACCAACCCGTCCTGGTCGGCGGATGGTAGCAGCATCGCCTTCGAGCGGGACGGGGACATCTTCATCGTCGGCCTCACCGGTGGCGAGCCCTTCAACCTGACCAACAGCGGCACCGCGCTCGACCGAGACGCGGCCTGGGCGCCGTAGACTACTGGATCTTACATCCACGACCAATACGACGTATCACCCGAATCTGGCGGCGCCGCTCCGCCTTGACCTGCCACGCAGGGCGGAGCGAGCAGACTGCCTGCCTATTGTAGAAAGAAGCACCGCCGTGGTACCACAGCGAACTCGCTTCCGGCGCAGCAGCGCCACCCTCGCCATACTCCTGACACTCCTCGTCGTGGCCGGCGCCCTGGCGACCGGTAGCAGTGCCCAAGATGGCCCCGTCAAGCTGTACCTCCCTCTGATGCGAGGGTCGGGCACCACGCCCCCTCCTCCGCCCCCGCCGTCGGCCTCGGGCGAGTTGGTGTTCAGCCGCTCCTCGACCCTCAGCGCCGACGTGGCCGTGGATGTGCAGGGCGGTATCCACAGGATCGCCGCGCGCGGCAACCCCCGCTTCCCCGACGACCCGCCGGCGCTGATCTACGCCTACTGCCCGCCGGCCAATCTCGCCCGCTGCGCCGAGCGCTCCGCCTGGAGCTTCGTCGAGCTTGCCGCCGAGGCGCCCTTCGCCCAGATCGCGCTCACCCCGCAGGGCCAGCCGCGCATCCTGTACGAGGAGGGCGTGGGGCCAGCCACCTACGTCTACGCCGCCTGCGACGCGGGTTGCACCAGCCCGGCGGGTTGGACACAGACCCCGACCTTCTCCCGCACCGCGATCAACACCGGGTTTATGTTCGACTACCGGCCGCAGTACTTCGCGCTCGACCCGCAGGGCCGCCCGCGCTTCCTCTACGGCGACCACCACCCCACCGGCTCGCAGGAGCACACCGGCGTGTTCTACGCCTTCTGCGATAGCGTCTGCGACCAGCAGACGAGCTGGCGCGAGAGCGTGGTGACCCGCGACATCTGGGGCGAGCGGCTCAACCTGGCCTTCACCAGGACGGGCGGGGTACGCGCCCTCGCGCAGAACGTCTGGCCCGACGATGCGCAGGCCCAGAATGGCCGGCTCGCCTACCTCAGCTGCGATACCGACTGCACCGACACCCAGAACTGGCGCATGATCCCCCTGCTCGACCGCGGCTACGAGCACTCGCAGTACACACTGGCGCTCGATACGCAAAACCGGCCGCGCATCCTCTACTACCAGGGCTACCACGAGAACCCGCGCAGGGATGCGCAGCTCTGGTATCTCTGGTGCGACGCCACCGACTGTGTGGAAACAGGCGGCTGGGACGGCAGGGTGATTACCACCAGCAGCGCGGCCGGCGACGCTGATCTCGTCTTCGACAGCCAGGATCGGCCTCGCATCATCGTGTACCGGCAGGCGGCCCTCGCCTACGCCTTTTGCGACACGAACCGTCAGTCAGAGCAGGGAGCCTGGCAGGTGCTCGGGGTCGACGCAGCCACAAGTGTCGAGCGGGCCAGCCCGGTGAAGCTGCTGCCGGGATGTATTGAAGGCACCTGGGTCGCGGGCCTACGCCCTGCTCTGGCGCTCGGCCCCCGCGGCGAACCGCGCATCGCCTTCGACGCCCAGCACCTGATGACCTGCTACAAAGACCCCGCCCGCCCCGAGCTCGGCACCTACACTGAGGACAAGTGGACCGGCTCGGGCGTGCTCTACTTCCCCCACCCCTAGCCCCCAGGTGCGGCGCTCCAGGACAAAGACTGTGGGCACAAGACGATAACCGGGGCGCGGCGGCTACCGCTCGTGATACGGCCCCTCGAAGCAGAACATGAGGAAATATGACACAGACCCCTGAAGCAGTGGTGCGCGCATTCTTCCGCGAGGTCCGCTCGGGATTGCACCTTGACCAAGCCCCGGAGCTGCTGGCGCCCCTGGTGCGCGCCCATCAGCTAACCTCCGAGAACCTCACAACTGTGGAGCGGTCTCCGCAGCAGTATGTCGAGCACGTCCGGGAGATGCAGGCGGCGTTCGGTCAGTTCAGGGTGGAGGTGACGGAGCTGCTGGCGCAGGGCGACCGTGTGTATGTACGCTGGCGACAGGATGGCGAGCATGTCGGGCTCTACGAGGGCGTTGCGCCCACGGGGCTGCCGGTGGTAGAGCTCGCCAGCGCGGTGTACCGCGTCGAGAACGGCAAAATCACGGAGTACTGGATCCAGATCGACCGGGCCGGGCTGCGCGCCCAGCTTGAGCGCAATGCGTCGGTAGCTGCCGCACGCCCGGAGTAGGCGGCAGAGAACGTAGGATGGGGACGCAGCAAAGGAGGCTCAGATGCCACTCGTACGCATCGCACTTCGCGCCGGCCACGCAGCGGCGGAGCAACGGGCCATCGCCGATGCGGTGCATCAGGCGCTGGTTGAGTCGATCGATATTCCGCCCGCTGACCGCTTCCAGCTCATCAGTGAGCACGCGGCGGAGCAGTTCATCTACGACCCGTCCTATCTGGATATTCCGCGAACCGAGCGGCTGGTCATGCTACAGATCACCATCAGCTTTGGGCGTACAGCAGCCCAGAAGCGCGCGCTCTACCACCGGGTCGCCGAGCTCCTCGTAGAGCGGGCCGGCCTTCGCGCCGAGGATGTCCTGATCAACCTCGTCGAAGTGGCCAAAGAGAATTGGTCGTTCGGGCTGGGTGTAGCGCAGTACAGGCCGGAGTAGGCTGGCGGCCCGATCGGGGGAGTCACGTTACTTGAGCACAGCGTATAAGGAGAGACAGATGGAAGTCCTGAAGATCGCGGCGTTCGCCGATGGAGGTGCCGGGGGCAACCCGGCGGGGGTGGTGATCGCCGAGGCGCTGCCCAGCTCCACCAAGATGCAGCGCATCGCGGCCGAGGTCGGCTTCTCGGAAACGGCCTTTGCGGCCCCAGCCGACGGGGGCTGGCGGGTGCGCTACTTCTCGCCCGAGTCCGAGGTGCCGTTTTGCGGCCACGCGACGATCGCGCTCGGCGCCGCACTTGCACTCAAGCACGGCGATGGGGTGTTTACGCTGGTGCTCAACCAGGCCACCATCACGGTTGAGGGCCACCGCTCAGGCGACGTGATAGCCGGCGCCCTACAGTCTCCGCCCACTCGGAGCTGCTCGGCGTCGCCGGAGCTGGTGTCGGCCGCGCTGGAGCTGTTGGGCTATACGCCGGCCGACCTCGACCCGCGGCTCCCGCCGGCCCTGATCCACGGCGGTGCGGACCATCTCTTGCTCGCGCTGAAGACCCGCGAGGCGCTCGCCGCGATGCGCTATGAGCTCGCGGCGGGCCGTGAGCTGATGCGGGAGGCCGGCCTGGTCACCATTTTGCTCGCCTACTCCGAGACGCCGCAGCGCTTCCACACGCGCAATCCCTTCGCCTCCGGCGGCGTGTATGAGGACCCGGCGACAGGTGCAGCCACCGCCGCCTTTGCGGGCTACCTCCGCGACCTGGGGTGGCCTCACAACGGTGTGATCGAGGTGGTTCAGGGCGAGGATATGGGGATGCGCTCACGCCTCCACGCCGAGATCCCACCTGCGCCAGGCAGCTCAGTTCGAGTGTCAGGGGTTGCGCGGATCATGCCAGGGTAATATCAGGAGGACCCTATCAATTTGTAAGGCTCCGTAAGTTCGTACCTGTAGAGTCTCGCGATAGTCATACCCCGGCTCAGGCCGCAAGCGGCAAAGTCAGCTGGATCGGCGGGAACTCAAGGGTCTCTTCGGCTGGTACGCCA
>Ga0164290_1001419_pt1 | contig 35298 bp, 28 predicted proteins | sample Micstemetagenome_FD_108782 | JGI IMG/M metagenome (GOLD analysis project Ga0164290, IMG submission 108782) | Contaminated culture microbial community from soil near Moab, Utah, USA - Microcoleus steenstrupii SON62 (Illumina Assembly) | ecosystem: Environmental > Terrestrial > Soil > Soil crust...
CGACCATGTCGCGGTAGCGGGCGCCGAAATCGAAGCCGCGAACGAGCACGACGCGCAGGGCCGGCGTCTGCAGGATTTCGTCGAGCGAGCCCACCGGCGGCCGCGTGCCCTTGAGCCCGACCGAGGTGACCCGGGTCGCGACCAGCGGCACGAACTCACCCAGCCGATCGCGGCGGTCGGATCGGGTCGCCGGCACCAGCATGTCGGTCTCACCGCGCTCGAACAGCAGCTCGGCGCGGGCGCGCGGCATCGGTTCGAACGCGAAGCTGCAGCCCTGCGGCGCCAGCTTGCGCAGCAGTTCCGGGTAGGCGCCGCCGACCTTCGCACCCTCGACGATGACGCTGGTGCCCACGTTCGACACCGGCACGCGGATGGGGCGGCTGCAGTTGGCCTGTGCCGCGTCCGCGGCGAGGCCCAGTATCAGCAGCAGCAACAGCGACAGCGTGCGCATCGGGTCAGGCCTTGCGGGCCTCGAGGTTCAGCGAGACCAGGATGCCGTCGTCCTTGGCCATGTGCGGGAAATAGGCTTGCGAGTGATCGTCCACCTGCGCATGTTCGGTGATTCGCCAATCCCAGCGCCGCGGCTCGGAGAAGCCGTTCTCCCGCAGCAGCGCGGACAGCGACCTCTCGTCGTAGCAGGTCTTGTGGAACAGCCAGCGCGGTCCGTCCTGGGTGGCGATCTCCATGCGCCCGTACAAGGGGCCGAGCACGCGCTCGATGGCGCCGGTCTGCTGGTAGACACGGATCAGCGCCTCGAAGTCCGGCACCGCCAGCCGCAGCAGGCCGGCGGGCGCCAGCACGCGACGCCACTCGGAGAGCACGCGCACCGCCTCGACCCGGTCGAAATATTCGAAGGCATGGCTGCAGTAGACGAGCTCGGCGGCGCCGTCGGCGATGAAGGGCAGCTCGTCAATGCGGTGCTTGAAGTCGATGTGCGGCAGGTCGCAGAGGTCGACATGCACGAAGCCGGGAATCTGCCGGTGCCAGCAGCCGAGGTGGAGCTTCATGCCGCCTCCCGCCGGGCCGCCCGAAGCGGGGCCCGACCCCCTGGGGCGCTGGCGGCTGCAACGAGACTGGCGGCTCTCATGCCAGCCTGCGGCGGTCGACGTCGGGGCCGAGGTAGGGGCCGTTCTTCACCTCCAGCACCTGCGTGCCGTCGTCGAGGATCTCGTAGCCGTGACCGCCGCGCAGCAGCACCAGGATGTCGCCTTCGCCGGCCGTCAGCGTGGTCAGCAGGCGGTCGTCGGGCGTGTACACGCTGGCGCGCACGCGGCCCCGGCGGATGTACAGCACCTCCTGCGTCCAGGCGACGTCGCGGTGGGCCTCGTTGTGGCTGTGCGCCAGCAGCTGCTTGCCGGCGCCATAGCCCCAGCTGCCGACCTGGATGAAGTCGGCGTCGGGGCTGAAGAACTTCAGGCCATCGCCCCAGGCTTCGTCGGCGGGAATGTGGCGGGCCATCACCAGGCCCTCGTGGACAACTTCATTCATGGTGGTGAGCAAGGTACCAGGCAATCGTTTCACGGACACCGGCGCGGAACTCGCGCTGCGGGCGCCAGCCCAGCAGCGCTTCGCCGCGGCTGCCGTCGACGGTCTTGTAGGCGGCGCCATCGGGCTTGCTGGGGTCGGTGACGAGGCGGCCACGGTAGCCGAGCTCGTTGGCGATCAGCCGCGCCATGTCGATGATCGAGATGCCCTGGGCGACGCCGATGTTGACCGGCTGATCCGTGGGCTGGGCATCGAGGCCGCGCACCAGGGCTTCCGCGCCATCGTCGACATGCAGCCATTCACGCACCGGTGTGCCGCTGCCCCAGATCGACACCTCGGGGGCGTCGGCCTGACGGGCCTGGTGGATGCGATGCACCAGCGCGCCCAGCGCATGGCTGCGCTCGGGCTCAAAGTGATCACCCGGCCCGTACATGTTCGACAGGATCAGGTTCAGCACGTCGAGCCCATGCTGCTGGCGATAGGCCCAGGCGCCGACGTAGCTGGCCTTGCGCGCAAAGCCGTAGGCCAGCACCGACTCGTGCAGCGGGCCGTCCCAGAAGCCTTCCTCCTTGAACAGCGTCGCCGCGCCCGGGTAGGCGCAGTTGCTGATCGGGTTGACGATGCGCTGCACGCCGACGGCGACCGCCGCCTCGTACAGCGCCAGCGTCATCGCCAGGTTGTGGTGGAACAGCTCGGCGGCCCGGGTCAGCCCGAACTGGATGCCACCGACATGGGCGGCGCAATGGATCAGCCGGCGTTCGGCATGGCCGTCGAACGCCGCCTGCAGCGCCTGCAGCGTGGCGGCCGGGTCGCGCAGATCGGTGCCCAGGCGGCGGCTGATGCGCGTGAACGGCCGGCCCTGGCGCTGCAGCAGCGCGCAGACGCGCTGGCCGAGGAAGCCGGTGGCGCCGGTGACGACGATCATGACCGCCTCCGCGACGGCCCGCTCCCGCACGCAGGCCAGCGCCCACGGGAAGTGGCGATGACGCGAAGAACCGTGGCCCGGGGGCTCATGCCGACATCTGGCGGAAGCCGCCTTCCGGCACCACGCCGTCGCCGCCGTAGTCGTCGAAGCGCAGGTCGTAGCGCACCATCTCCCGCACCAGCTCCGCAAAGCCGACCTTGGGCCGCCAGCCGAGCTCGGCGTGCGCGCGCCGCGGGTCGCCCCAGAGCAGCTCGACCTCGGCCGGGCGGAAGTACTTCGCGTCGACGATCACGCGCGCCTGTCCGGTCTGCCGGCAGACGCCGCGCTCGTGCACGCCGGCGCCCTGCCAGTCGAGCTCGATGCCGGCCTCGGCAAACGCCAGCGTCGCGAACTCGCGCACCGTGTGCGTCTCGCCGCTGGCAATGACGTAGTCGCGGGCCTCGGGCTGCTGCAGCATCAGCCACATCGCCTCGACATAGTCGCGGGCGTGACCCCAGTCGCGCTGGGCATCGAGATTGCCCAGCGCCAGCACCTGCTGTCGGCCCTGCGCGATGCGCGCCGCCGCCTTGCTGATCTTCTTCGTCACGAAGGTCTCGCCGCGGCGCGGCGACTCGTGGTTGAAGAGGATGCCGTTGCAGGCGTAAAGGCCGTAGGCCTCGCGGTAATTGACGGTGATCCAGTAGGCGTAGAGCTTGGCCGCGCCATAGGGGCTCTTCGGGTAGAACGGCGTGGCTTCGCTCTGCGGCGCGGTCCCCGGCAGGCCGCCGAACAGCTCCGAGGTGCTGGCCTGGTAGAAGCGCGGGCGCTGGCCGGAGTCCTTGATCGCGTTGAGCAGGCGGATCGTTCCCAGCGCGTCCACTTCGGCGGTGTACTCGGGCACCTCGAAGCTGACGGCGACATGCGATTGCGCGCCCAGGTTGTAGATCTCGTCGGGCTCGATCTTCGACAGCAGGGTGTGCAGGTTCGACGAGTCGGTGAGGTCGCCGTGGTAGGTGTGCACCCGCTCGTGATGGATCAGGTGGTCGATGCGCGTGCTGGTGAACACCGAGCTGCGGCGCAGGATCGCATGCACCTCGTAGCCCTTGGCGAGGAGGAATTCGGCGAGGTAGGAGCCGTCTTGGCCGGTGATGCCGGTCAGGAAGGCCCGTTTCGGACGGGAGGCGGACATGCCGCCATGATGCCCGCCGGCTCCGGCGGGCAAGCGCGGAACAGGCCAGGGTTTACCGGGGTGCTGGCGCCCGCGAAGGTCCACCATGAACGTGGGGGGCTGTTGCCGGGAATACCCTGGTGAGCTTTGCCGCTGGCAGGCGCATCGTCCAAGGACCGGGGCCGATCGCCCTCAGGAGCACAGCATGCGGCGCACGATGGCTTTGAGTCTTTCCGGACTGTTCCTGGTGTGTGCTGCAGCGACGGCGGCGCCGATCCCATTGGGCCTGACGATCCAGGCCACGGTGTCCTTCGATCTGGTCAACAGCGTTGCGTCGCAGGCGGGTGCCAGCCAGTCGGGGACGCTGAACCGGCTGGTGGCCGGCATCGCCTCGAGCAGCAGCTTCGTGGATGACCCGCAGTTGGCAGTGCCCAGCCTGCTCGCCGGGCTGCTGACCCAGACCGGAGACGGCGTCGGGGCCAGCATGGCACAGAGCGGCGTCCGTGCCGAAGCGCAGACCCAGGGCCTGTTCGCCGACTATCAGTTCAATCTCAGCAACGCCAGTGCGTACAGCTACACCCTGGTGTTCCGCGGTCTGTTCACGAATGCGGTTTCCGCCAGCGGTGCCGACGCCTTCGCCTACTCCGACATCAGCGTCACCGATGGCATCAACGAGCTGCTGTTCAGCGATCACCGCGTCGACACGCTGAACCCGGGCAACAACCTGATTGCCGACAGTGCCGGCGACAGCTTCAGCATCGTGCTCAACGCCGGCGACAGCTTCAGCTTCTCGGCCCTGCAACGGCAGCGTGGCGGCGTGTTTGCGGCCGGCGATTACAGCGCGTCGCTCGACGCGTTCATCCTGCTGGCCGAGGTCCGCGGCGGGCCGGTTCAGGGCGTGCCGGCACCGGGAAGTCTGCTGCTCAGTCTGATCGCGTTGGGGCTCCTGCCGCTGCGTCGCAGGCGTTGATCGTTGACGGCGTACCGGCCGCGAGCGGGCGGGACGGTGCTCTGATCTCTGCATGCCCGCGCGAAGGTTCTGCCATGTTCCGATTGACGCTGCGCGCCCCGCGCCTGCTATCCCGTTCCGCGCTGTTGATGGCCGTCGGCCTGCTCGGCGGGGGTGCGGCGCAGGCCACCTGCTCAAGCGAGCCCCTGATCGGCTCGATCTGCATCGTGCCCTACACCTTCTGCCCGCGCGGCTATGCCGAAGCCGCCGGCCAGATTCTGTCGATCGCCCAGAACACGGCCCTGTTCTCGTTGATCGGCACGATCTACGGCGGTAACGGCCAGACCACCTTCGCCTTGCCCGACCTGCGCAGCCGTGTCCCGGTTGGCGTCGGTCAGGGACCGGGGCTGAGTCCGATCGTCGAAGGCGAGGTACTCGGCCAGGAGTACGTGACGCTCAACGTGGCCCAGCTGCCTGCCCACACCCACGCGGCGACGCTGAAGGGCAGCGCCGCCGCCGGCACCAGCGACAGCCCGGCCAACAACGCGCCGGCGCGCCTGGCACGCTCGAACATCTACGGCGCCGCTACCGACGCCAACATGGCGGCCGGCGCGATCAGCGTTGCGCCGACCGGCAACGGCCAACCCGTACCGATCCGCAACCCCTCACTGGGCCTGCGCTATTGCGTCGCGCTGGAGGGGATCTACCCGAGCCGCAACTAGCGATCCAGCGCTTGCTCGGCCAGGCCGCGGTCGTGCGTGCCAAGCGGCCGGGCGAGCTGCCGGTAAGCCGCGTCCAGGCTGCCGTCGGACGGCAGCAGCGGCGCCAGCGCCTGCAGCAGCTGCAGGCGCTCGTAGCCGGCCGACATCCCGGCCGTGGCCGTGAACACCGCCTGCAGCGTCTCCAGATCGCGCGGCTGCCGGCGCAGCAGCGCCAGCAGCGCTTCGCGCCGCTCGAAGTCGGAGCCGATGCGCGTGCTGGCCGCGGCCAGCTGCACCAACAGTGCCGGGGCCGCGTCAGCCGGCAGCATCCTGACCGCCGATTCCAGCAGCTGGCGTTGTTCGAAGTCGGCGCCGACCGCTTCGGCGGCCTGCAGCGCCGGCAGCAGCCAGGCCTGCGGCTCCGGGCTCAGGCGCAGCTGGTTCTCGAGCGTGCGGCGCAGCTCGAAGTCGGCATCCATGCCCGCCAGGGCGCCTTGCCAGGCGGCGATCACGTCGGGGGCGGCCGGCAGCCTCGGCGCCAGCACGCCGAGCAACTCGGCGCGCTCGAAGTCGGCATCGACGGCCTTGACCTGCTGCAGCAAGGCCTGCCATTGCGCCGGGTCCAGCGGCAACGATTCGGCCAGCAGCTGCAGCGCATGGCGGCGCTCGAAGTCCGACTCGATGCGTGCGCTCACCGCCAGCAGCTGCTCGAACAGCGCCGCGGGGCGCTGGGCCTGCGGCAGCGCGGTCAGCACCGCCTCCAGGCGCTGGCGGCGCTGGTGGTCGCCCTGCGCGGCCTGCAGATAGCGCTGCAGGCCGTCCCAGCCGTCGCGCTGGTAGATGCGCAGCGCTCGCTGCGCCGGCGGCTGCGTCGACTCGACGGCCAGGCGCACCATGCCGGCGATCCAGGCCCGGGCGTCGGCGTCCGGCACCGGCTGCAGCACGCCGTTGACGCGGTACTCGCGCTGCAGGCCGCCGTCGACCGGCCTGACCTGCCATTCGCGCGTCAGGCCGTCGCTGCGCTCGCGGAACAGCAGCGGGCCGTCCACAGCCAGCACCTCGCTCTCGTCGTCGCTGAAGCGGGCGTTGCCCTGCCAGCGCAGCAGCTGCTCGCCGCCGGGGCCGCGGGCGTGGATTCGCGTCGTGCCAGGGCCGCCGATATCCAGGCGGATGGCCATCGGTGCGCTCCAGTCGGACAGGCGCTGGCCGAGCTCAGGCAGCGCGTCGCGCAGCGAGGTGCCCGGCGGCAGCAGCGCGGCGGGCAGGGCGATGGCAGTCAGCAGCAGGCTGCCGGCGAGGTACCAGCGGGCGTGGCGAAGCGGACTTGAGCTCATGGTTTGGGGCTCCAGCAACAGGCGCATGCGCGCCAGCAAGGGGGGGGTGTCGTGGCGCAGCATGGCCAGGGCCAGGCGCGGCGTGCGGTGGCGATGCAGCTGCTCGGCACAGCGCATCAGTCCTTCGGCCAGGGCCTGGCGGGCGTCGCCGCTGTCGGCCGCCCAGCGGTCGCAGGCGGCCTCCATCAGCAGGTCGAGACGACGCAGCGCCAGGCGGTTCAGCGGCTGCAGCCAACCGGCGCAGGCGGCGGCTCGCGTCAGCAGGCGCCAGGCCGGGTCGCGACGCAGCAGATGCGCCAGCTCGTGGCGCAGCACCGCCTCGCGCTGGCGGGCATCGAGCCGCGTCGCCGTCCACCGTGGCAGACCGATCACCCGACCCCAGGCCCAGGGACTGGTGGCGGTGCTGGCACGCAATTCGGGCGTCTGTCGCGCCGGGACCAGGCCGTGCAGCGTCGCCGCGAGCTCGGGGTCGGGCCAGGGCGGCAGCCGCCGAGCGTGCAGCGTCAGGCGGAGCGCCTGCCACAGCAGCCGCAGGCAGCCGAGCAGCGCCACCGCCAGCCAGAGCGTCGTCAGCGCGGCGACCGCCAGCGGCCATCCCGGCGGGTCGGCGTTGCCGAGCTGCGGCGGCGGGCTGACGGTCGCCGCCGATGGCGTGTGCACTGACTGCGGCGCGGCATCGGCGGCCATCGCCACCACGGCGGGGGCGGTCGCGCCGGGCGTCCGGGGCGGCTGCAACGCCGGCAACGCCAGCGCCGCGGCCGCCGTCAGCCCGGCGCCGAGCAGCGCCGCGCGCCACGCCGCTTCGGCCATGCCCCAGCGCGCCAGCAGGCCGACGCGGTCCAGCAGGGCCACGGCGCCGAGCAGTCCGCTCGAGTGCAGCAGGTAGGTCAGCAGCAGCTGGGCGGCGGTCTCAAGCACGGCGCTTCCCCGGTTCGGCCTGGGCGAGCAGCCGGCGCATCGCCGCCAGCTCGTCGGCGCTGACCTCGCCTTGCTCGATCAGATGCGCCAGCAGGCTGCTGGGCCGGCCGCCGAACAGGTTGCCGAGCAGGCCGCCGACCATGCGCTTCTGCACCGCCTCGGGCTGCAGCAGCGCGCGGTAGACGATCGCGCGCGCCTCCCGCCGCGCTTGCAGCAGGCCTCGCTTCTCGAGCCGGGTTAGCAGCGTCGCCACCGTGGTGTGCGCCAGCTCGCGCTCGGGGCGCAGCGCGTCGACGACCTCGGCCGTGCTGGCCTCGCCACGCGCCCACACCACGCGCATCAGCGCGAGCTGCAGGTCACTGAGATCACTGTTCTGTTCTTCGTTCATTTCTACACCTGTAGTACGACAAGTGTAGAAATTGAACTCACGGTGTCTGCTCGGGTTTGCCCAGGATGTCCAAAGCCATGCTGCCGAGCGACGCGGCGAGCGCTTGTTGGGCGCTCATCGCATGAACACCGGGCTGGGCGCCGAACAGCGCCGCCGCCTCGCTGCTGTCGGCGCGGAGCAGCACCGGCAACTCGGCGTTCAGCGTGCGCGCACTGTCGATGATGCGCTGCGCGTCCAGCGTGTCAGGCAGCGTCAGCACCAGCAGGCCGGCGCGGTGCACATGGGCCTGCACCAGCGTGGCCGGGTCGGCGGCGTCGCCCCAGACCGCCGGCTGGCCCGCCGCGCGCAGGCGCTCGATGCGGCCGCGTTCGCTGTCGACGGCGATCACCGCGTGGCCGGCGGCGCGCAGGCGCTGCAGCAGCGGGCGACCGACGTGGCCGATGCCGATCAGCACCACCGGGCGCTCGAGCTGCTCGCGCGGCGTCTGGTCGGGCAGGGAGCCCAGCGGATCCTCGCGCTGGGCGGCGCGGCGCGCCCAGGCCCAGCGGTGCGTCAGCCAGGTCTCGATCGGCTCGATGGCGGCGAACAGCGCCGGATTGACGGCGATCGAGATCAGCGCCGCGGCGACGATCAGCGACTGCGCCTCGCGCTCCAGCAGGCCCAGGCTGCCGCCCAACGTGGCGAGGATGAAGCTGAATTCGCCGATCTGCGCCAGGCTCATCGCCACGGTGAGCGCGGTGCGCAGCGTCAGGCCCATCAGCAGCACCAGCAGCGCCGCCGCCAGCGCCTTGGCCAGCACCACCACGCCGACCACCAGCAGCAGCTTGCCGGGCGCGGCGAGCAGGATGCCGGGGTCGAACAGCATGCCGACCGAGACGAAGAACAGCACCGCGAACGCGTCGCGCAGCGGCAGCGACTCCTCGGCAGCGCGGTGGCTGAACTTCGATTCGCGCAGCACCATGCCGGCCAGGAACGCGCCCAGCGCGAAGCTGACGCCGAACAGCGACGCGGCGCCGAACGCAAGGCTGACGGCGGCGGCGATCACCGCCAGCGTGAACAGCTCGCGCGAGCCGGTCTGCGTCACCTTCCACAGCAGCCAGGGCAGCGCGCGGCGGCCGACCACCAGCATCAGCGCGACGAAGCCGGCCACCGCCAGCAGCGTGCGCACCAGCGTCGTCAGCCAGTCGGCGGGGATGGCGCCGGGCTTCATCGGCGCGCCCAGCAGCGGTGCCAGCGGCGGCAGCAGCACCAGGGCCAGCACCATCGCCAGGTCCTCGACGACCAGCCAGCCCACGGCCAGGCGGCCGTTGCTGCTCACCAGCTCATGGCGTGCCTCGAGCGCGCGCAGCAGCACCACGGTGCTGGCCACCGACAGCGCCAGCCCGAACAACGCGGCGGGGCCCCAGCCCCAGCCCCAGCTCCAGGCCAGCAGCGCGCCGCAGGCGGTCGCCACCGCCATCTGCACGACGGCGCCCGGCAGCGCGACGCGGCGCACCGCCAGCAGGTCCTTCCAGGAGAAGTGCAGGCCGACGCCGAACATCAGCAGCATGACGCCGATCTCGGCCAGCTCCGCGGCCAGCGCGATGTCGCCGACGAAGCCCGGCGTGTGGGGGCCGATGACGATGCCGGCGAGCAGGTAGCCGACCAGCGGCGGCAGGCGCAGTCGCTGCGCCAGCAGGCCGAAGGCGAGCGCCAGGCCGAGCCCGACGGCGAGCGTGGCGATGAGGGGCAGCGGACCGTGCATGCCCCGAACCTACCATCCACCGATGTGCCTGCTTGCCTTCAGCCTGGCCCAGCACCCGCGCTACCCGCTGCTGCTGGCCGCCAACCGCGATGAGTTCTTCGCCCGCGACGCGGCGCCGCTGGCCTGGTGGCCCGGCGGCGAGGGCCTCGGCGGTCGCGATCTGCAGGCCGGTGGCAGCTGGCTGATGCTGGATCGCGGCGGCAGCCTGGCGATGCTGACGAATGTGCGCGAGCCGGGCCGCGAGCGGCCGGGGCTGGCGTCGCGCGGCGAGCTGCCGTTGCGGGCGCTGCGGGGCGACGACGCGCTGGCACTCGCTGCCGAGGCGCGCAACGGTTTCAACCTGCTGCAGATCGACGTCCTGCGGGCGCAGGCCCGCTGGACCAGCAACCGCCCGCAGCCGCGCAGCGAACGGCTCGGCGCCGGGCTCTACGGCTTGTCGAACGCGGCGCTGGACACGCCGTGGCCGAAGCTTCTGCGCTTGAAGCAGCGCGTGGCGGCGGCAGCCGTCGGCGACGAGATCGAGGCGGCGCTGTTCGCCGCCCTGGCCGACGCCGAGCCGGCGCCCGATGCGCAGCTGCCGGACACCGGCATCGGCCTGCAGCGCGAGCGCGCGCTGTCGAGTGCGTTCATCCGCATCGGCGGCCCGGACGGCCAGGCCGTCTACGGCACGCGCTGCTCGACCCTGGTGATCGCCGAGCGCGACGGCAGCGGCCTGCGCCTGCACGTCGTCGAGCGCCGCTTCGGTGCCGACGGCGGCATCAGCGGCGAGAGCCGCGAGCGCTTCAGCTGCGAGGGATGACGCGCACCGGCCGGCGTTCGGCCTGGATGCGGGCCCGCAGCTGACCGCAGCCGCCCTCGACGTCCTGGCCGGCCGAGTCGCGCAGCTTCGTCAGCACGCCGCGCGCGCTCAGGCGCGCCGCCAGCGCGCGCGCCGCGTCCCAGCTCGGTCGCGCGAACGGCAGGCCGGGCACGCTGTTGAACGGGATCAGGTTCAGCATCAGGTAGCGGCCGGCAAGCAGGGCGACGATCTCCTCCTCCTCGCCGTCGTTGACGCCCTCGAGCAGCGTCCACTGCAGCTGCAGCGGGTAGCCGGTGTCGCGCGCGTAGGCCTCGGCCGCATCGACCAGCGCCGCCGGCTCCAGCAGCGGCGCACGCGGCAGCAACTGCCGGCGCAGCGCCGGCTTGGTGGTGTGCAGCGACCGCGCCAGCGCCGGCTTCACCGGCCCCTGCCGCAGGCGCTCGAACGCGCGTTCGTCGCCGACCGTGCTGAACACCAGCTGCTTGTGCGCGAAGCCGCCTTCCTGGCCTAGCCACTGGATCGCCTCGTGCACCGCATCAAGGTTGTGCGACGGCTCGCCCATGCCCATGAAGACGATCTTGTTGACCTGGCGCAGCTGCCTGGCCAGCGCGACCTGGGCCAGGATCTCACCGCCGCTGAGCTGGCGGATCAGGCCGTCGCGGCCGGTCATGCAGAAGCCGCAGCCGACCGCGCAGCCGACCTGCGACGACACGCACAGGCCCCAGCTCTTCTTGCGCCCGGGCAGCAGCACCGCCTCCACGCTCTGGCCGTCGGGCAGCGCCAGCAGCAGGCGCTCGGAGCCGTCGGCCGCCGGCTCGCGGGTGTGCAGCGCGAGCATCGCCTGCCATTGCGCGAACAGCGCCGGCACCGCCTCGAGCAGGGGCTTGGGCAGGAACCCGGCGAGCGGCTGGCGGCCCTGCTCGAGCGGGATCGCCTGCAGCCAGTGGCGCAGCAGGCGGGCGCGGTGCGCCGGCCCGGCGCCAAGCTGGCGCAGTTGGGCCTCGATGTCGGCGAGCTGCATCAGGGTCTTTTCGACGGGGCTGCTTCGATCGCGATCGGCATCGCCTCGCGCGGCGCCAGGCCCTTGTCGGGCTGACCCAGGCATTGCGCATGCGGGCCGGCGCCCTTGGGCACGCGCGGATCCTGGCGGCGGTCGTAGCGCTGGTGCTCGAGCGCGCGACCGTAGTTCAGGTGCAGCACCCAGTGCTCGGCCCACAGCGAGTGCGAGCCCGGCTTGCCGCTGCCGCAGAGCAGGGCGCCGCGATGCGTGTGCACGGTGGCGTTGAGCCAGTCGGCCCGCAGCGGGTCGTTGGTCGGCGAGATCGGCCAGCCCCAGACCGCCTTCAGCTCGAGCGGGCCCTTGCAGGTGTGGAAGCCGGTGAGCCAGAAGCGGCCCTGTTCCAGCTTCCAGACGCCGTCCAGCGCGCAGCCCGGGTTCTTGGCGCGGAACTCGGTCAGCACCTTGCTCTTGAGCGTCTCGGCGTTGATCGGTCCCGGCGGCAGCAAGCGGCTGCGCTGGCCGTCCCACCACAGCCAATCCTGCGCCGACGCGGCCAGCGGCAGGGTCAGCAGCAGCGCGAGCCCGAGCCGGCGCATCAGCGCGCCCCCCAGGCCGGCGGCGGCAGCGGCACCGGGCTGCTCAGGTCGAAGCGGGCCTGGAAGCGACGCGGCGAACCGCTGCGCTCCAGCCGGTACTCGAACTGCCCGGCGTCGACGCTGAGCGTCCAGACATTGCCCGCCGCCGCCGGAATCAGCGCGGCGGTGTGGGCGTCGGCCGGAAAGGCCTGCGAGCGCGCGCTGCCGGCGCCTGCGGACAGCAGGCTGTCGCCGCCGTACTGGGTGACGCGGTCCTCGCTGCCGTCCTCATGGCGGTGGTCGTGCTTCAGGCGCAGGCCCTGGGGCGTGCGCGTGATCACCCAGGTGCGCGAGCGGTTGCTGCCGACATGCAGCGGGATGCGGATCTGCTGGTCGCTGCAGTCGCGCACATGCATCACCAGGGCCTGGCCGGCGAAGCTACTGTCCTGCGGCTGCGGGTCGACCAGCTGGCCGGCGAAGGCCTTGCCGCAGAGCTCGCGCAAGCGGGACCAGAAGGCGTCCTGCGGGGGCTCGGCCTGGGCAAGGGCCACGGGGACGGGCAGGAAAAGGGAGACGGAAAGGAGGAGGGCGGCGCGATGCATGACCAAGTGTCGGTGATGGCGAAGGGGGCCGCCGCCGGCGGGCCCCTGGCCGGCCGCGGATCGCCGGTGAGCGCGTGATACCTTCGCGGCCATTCCGCAGCCCTGAGGCGCGACCCGCGCCCGACCTGCCGCCGCGATGAGCTTGCACCCCTATGTTCCGCAGGATCGTCTGCGCGCACTTGCGCTGGGGCAGGAGCTGCCCGAGCGCGTCCAGGGCACGGTCTTGTTCGCCGACATCGCCGGCTTCACCCGGCTCACCGAGGCCCTGACCCAGCGCCTGGGTGAGCGGCGCGGGGTCGAGGCGGTGTCGCTGCGCATCTCGGCGGTCTACGAGGCGCTGATCGGTGAAGTCGAGCGCCAGGGCGGCAGCGTGATCGGCTTTGCCGGCGACGCGATCACCTGCTGGTTCGACGCCGCCACGCCCGGCGCGCGGCGCGAGTCGGCACAGCGCGCGGCGCAGTGTGCGCAGGCCATGCAGACCGCGCTGCTGAGCTTCAGCGACCTGTCGGTCAAGGTGGCACTGGCCAGCGGCGCCGCGCGCCGGTTTGCCGTCGGCGATGCGGCGGTGCAGCGCATCGACGTGCTCGCCGGTTCGACCCTGGACCGCATGGCCCAGGCCGAGCACCTGGCCCAGCCTGGCGAGGTGGTGCTGGACGCGGCCACGTGCACGCTGCTGGAGCTGGCCGAGGGCGAGGGGACCGAAAGGGACGAAGGCGGCGACGGATCGGCTCGGGTGCGGTTGCTGCCGGCCAGCTGGGCCGCGCGCCTGCCGGCGTTGCCTCCCATCCCCGCCGGTAGCCCGGCCGCGGTGCCCGCCGAGCGATTGCGGCCCTGGGTACTGCGCTTCGTGCAGGAGCGCGAGGCCGCTGGGGCGCAGCTGTTCGCCACCGATCTGCGTCCGGCGGCGGCGCTGTTCCTGCGCTTCGGCGGACTCGACTACGACGCCGACGAGCAGGCCCCTGCCCGCCTGGATGCGCTGGTGACCCAAACCCAGCATCTGCTGCAGCTGCACGGTGGCGTGCTGCTGGAGCTGACCGTGGGCGACAAGGGCAGCTACTGCTACGCCTCCTTCGGGGCCGCCCGCGTGCACGAGGACGACGCACCGCGCGCGGTGCGCGCCGCGATGGCGCTGCGCGACGCGTTCGAGGGCACGCCCACGCAGTTCGGTCTGAGCTTCGGCCTGCTGCGGGTCGGTCCCTACGGCAGCCAGTCCCGCCATTCCTTTGGAGCGATGGGCGACGACACCAACGCGGCGGCGAGGCTGATGCAGCTGGCGCGGCCGGGCGAGATCCTGGTGTCGGCGAGGGTGCAGCAGGCGGTTGCGCAGGCCTTCGTGCTGGAGGCCCGCGCGCCGATCTCGCTCAAGGGCAAGGCCGAGCCGTTGCCGGTGTTCGCGGTGCTGGAGGCGCGGCAGCAGCGCGCGATCCGCCTGCAGGAACCCAGCTACGCCCTGCCGATGGTCGGCCGCGAGCCCGAGCTGGAGCTCATTCAGCGAGGCCTGGAGCGGGCGGCAACCGGCGTGGGCCAGCTGATCTGCGTCAGCGCCGAGGCCGGCATGGGCAAATCACGGCTGATCGCCGAGGGCATCCGGCTGGCGCGGCGCAAGGGCTTCCAGGGCTATGGCGGTGGCTGCGCCGGGCATGGCGTTGCGACCGCCTACCGGGTCTGGCAGGACGTCTGGCTGGCCCTCTTCAACCTCGACGCCTCGCTGCCGCAGCGCCGGCTGATCCGGCAGCTCGGCGCCGAGCTGGCCATGCATGCGCCGGAGCACGCCGACGCCTGGCCCTTGCTCGGCTCGGTGCTGGGCGTCGAGCTGCCCGACAACGAATTCACCCAGGCCCTGCAGCCCAAGGACCGCAAGGCGCTGCTGGAAAAGGTGCTGCTGCAGTGCTGGGACAGCGTCGCCCGGGAGGCGCTCGACGATGGCGCCGGTCTGCTGCTGGTCATCGAGGAACTGCATGGCATCGATGCGCTGTCGCTGGACCTGCTGCTGCTGCTCAGCCGGGCGGCGGCCGAGCTGCCGGTGCTGGTGCTCTTGAGCCAGCGGCCTGCGCAGGCCTCGCCGGCGTCAACGCCGCTGCAGGCGCAGATGCAGGCGCAGCTGCAGCAGCTGCTCGCCCTGCCGCATGCGCAGTCGCTGGAGCTGGACCCGCTGGCCGGAAGCCAGGCCGCGCTGCTGATCCGCGCCAAGCTGGCCAGTCTGTTTCCCGAGCGCAGCACCGCCGTTCCGGTGGCGTTGATCGAACGCATCACGCAGCGCGCCCAGGGCAACCCGTTCTACGTCGAGCAGTTGCTCAACTACCTTCACGACCGGGGCCTGGACCCGCACCAGCTCAAGTCCCTGGAGCAGCTCGATCTGCCGGCCAGCCTGCACAGCCTGGTGCTCAGCCGCATCGACCAGCTCGGCCGCTCGCAGCAGATGGCGCTGAAGGTGGCGAGCATCGTCGGGCGCGTGTTCCGCGCCGCGGACCTGTCGGGCTACTACCCCGAGCTGGGGGAGGTCCCGTCGGTGATGGCCGATCTGCGCGAGCTGGACCGGCTGGGCTTCACCCCCCAGGAAATGACGGCGCCGGAGCTGACCTATCTGTTCAAGCACCTGGTGATGCTGGAGGTCGACTACGAGTCGATTCCCTACGCGACGCGGGTGCAGCTGCACGGTCTGTATGCCCGCTACCTGGAGGCCCGCCACGCCGATCAGCTGGAGCCGCTGGCAGCGACGCTGGCGCACCACTACTCGCTGGCCGAGCAGCGCGACAAGGCGCTGGGCTATCTCGTCCAGGCCGGCATCCAGGCGGCCGGCCGATTCGCCAACGAGGAGGCGCTGGCCTGTTTTGGACGCGCGCTGAGCTGGTTGCCGGTGGGCGCGGACGAGCAGCGTTTCGAGATCCTGCTGCGGCGCGAGGCCTTGTTCGACCTGCTGGGCCGGCATGAGGAGCAGCTGGTCGACCTGGCCGAGCTGAACCGCCTCGCCGATCGGCTGCCGGGAAGCGCGCTGAAGCGGGCCGGCGTCGCCATCCGACGGGCCAAGCTGAACTTCGACCAGGGCGACTACGCGGCGGCGCGCAACAGCTGCGAGCAGACGACCCAAGCGCTCAGCGGCCTGGCCGGGGGCGAGGAACTGCTCGCCGATGCCCTGCTGGTGCAGGCCAGGGCGCTGATCCACATCGGCGCGACGCAGGAGGCGCGGCGCTTGCTGGATGCCGCGCTGGCGCTGGCCCGCACTCACGGCTACCGACGGGGCGAGTACAACACCCTGGCCCGCCTGGCCGAGCTGCACTGGCAGCAAGGGGACTACGGGCAGGCGGAAGCGCTGTGGTCGCACGCGCTGCAGCTGACGCGGGAGGCCCGCGACCTGCGGCGCGAGATCGACATGCTGAGCAATCTGGGCGTGGTGGCCAAGACCAGCGGGCGCTTCGCGCTGGGCATCGAGCGCTACGAGCAGGCCCAGAAACTGGCCCGGCGCATCGGTGACCGTTTGGCCGAGGGCTCGCTGGCGATCAACATCGGCAGCGCCTGCCTGGTGCTGGGGCAGTTCGAGCAGGCGGTGCAGCATGGCGAGCAGGCCGCCGGGCTGTTCGCCGAGGTCAATGAACCGGCGCAGCAAGGCCTGGCGCTGAACAACTGGGCCGAGGCGCTGCGCAGGCTGGGCCAGTCGCGTGCCGGGCTGGCGCTGGCGCAGCGCGCGCTGGCGATGTTTCGCGCCTGCGGCTTCCGGCGCGGCGAGCTGATTGCGCTGGAGAACCTCGGGCAGCTCGAGTGGGCGCTTGGCCAGGCAAGCCTGGCGCGCCTGACGCTGGCCGACGCCGTGGCGCGGGCCGCCGAGATCGGCATGCGCTCGATCGAGGCCAGCGCGCAGCTGCGCCTGGGCGAGATGCTGCTGGCGCTCGGCCAACTCGATGCCGCGCAGCAGGCGCTGCTCGCCGCGCAGCCGCTGCTGCAGGACCTGGGCGATCCGCTGCCGCTGCTCGAGCTGCAGGTCGCCCAGGCCCTGCTGGCGATGGCACGCGGCGAGGCGGCACTGCCCTTGATCGAAGCACCGCTGGCGGCCTTGTTGCAGCCGCCCCCCTCCTTGCCCTGGTTGCCGCTGAGCCTGCATGCGGCCGCGCATCGCGTGCTGGCCGCCGCCGGCGACACCCGGGCGAGCCGGGTTCTGGCGCTGGCACGGGCGGAGTTGCAGACGCGCGCCGCGCGGATCACCCGCAACGAGTTGCGCAGCGACTTTCTGGCCCTGCCGGAGCACCGTGAGCTGCTGGAGCCGGCTGCATGAAGACATCCCCCCCTGCCTACGAAGCGTTCCTGAAGCTGGATACCGGGACGCACACGGATTGCATCGGCCAGCTGGAGATCACGTCGGACGGCAAGACCCTGGTCAGCGCGGGCGAGTGCACGATCCGCGTCTGGGACCTCGAGACCCGCGCGCTGCGGCGCCAGCTGCTGGGTCGGGCCAGCGAGCGCTCGGAGGAGCGCTACGGCAACGGCAACGTCTCGTGTTTCGCGATCAGCCCGGATGGCCGCTTGCTGGCGGCGCTGAAGAGCTGGTTCGAGCCGGACTTCCCCGGTGCCGACGCCGGCCGCTGCACCGAGCTGCAGCTGTTCGAACTGGCCTCGGGCAATCTGCGCATGGCCGGCATGCTGCCCGGGCTCTGGGAGAGCCTGAGCTTCAGTCCAGACGGTCGCTACCTGGCCGTGGCGGGCAACGAACGCGAGGCCCGCAGCCGCCATGCCGTGGTCCGCCTGTATGCCACGGCGGCCTTGCTCAAGGCCGGCGCCGCCGGCCTGGACCGATTGCCCGCCGCCCAGGGTTCCTTGCGCCTGGCGCGGGCGTCCGCCAGGGACAGCCTGTGGCAGGCCGTGCGCTTCGTGCCAGGGCCGCTGCGCCGTGGTCAGGCCTACCGCCTGGTGGCCGCTGCCGGCGATCCTCAGCAGGGTCGGCTGTGCTGGCTGGGCTTCGACGCGCTGCAGGGACTGCGCCTGCAGCGTGAGGAGCGCGGGCTCCCGGCGCTGAGCCCGGGCACGCTCGCCGTCAGCCACGCGTTTGCGGGGGTGGCCAGCCAGGGGCTGGTCAAGCAGGGGCGGCGCCGCGTCGGTCTATGGCTGTGGCGCTCCCATGATGCCGAGCTGCAGGGCCAGATCTGCACCGACGCCGCCGCGGTGTCCGCCGCCTTCTCCGCGGGTGGCTGCCATCTGCTGCTGGGCCTGTCGATGCGCCCCGAAGCCGGTGCCATCAAGGCAGCGGGCGACGAGACCGTGGCCGTGAACGCCTACGCGGCCACGGGCGTCGGCTTCGCCCTGCAGAGCAGCTACTACGGTCATGACGATGACGTCTGGGCCCTGTGCTTCTGGGGCGAAACGGCGCTGAGCAGCGGTGGCGACAGCCATGCGATCCATTTCTGGGACTGCCGGCACCGGGTCGGGCGTCAGACGGCGGCGATCCGCGGCCTCGGCCAGACCTTTTGCCTGCCCGGCGTGAACGCCCGCGAGCATGTGCTGTTCGGCACCGTGCCCTTGCGGCAGCTGCCCAAGGGCCATGCCGAGCGGCAGCAATGCTTCGATCTGCGCAGCTTGAGCCTGCACACCACCGAGGACAGCAGCATGCGCGTCGGCGACTTCGAGTCCGCGAAGTGGCTGATCCTCGATCTGGGTGCCCAGGTCATGGGCCTGCGCCACAGCCCGGACGCGCAGGGTGCCGAACTCGACGAGCCGCCCGATCTCAGCCTGTTCGTGGCGAGCAACGACGAGTGGGTGATCTGGACGCGCAGCGGCTACTACGCCGCCAGCCCCGACGGCGAGCGACTGATGGGCTATCACGTCAGCCGCGGGCCGCAGCAGGAGGCGCTGTTCCTGCCGGCCGACCGCTTCAAGGCCTTCTACCGGCCGGACATCGTCAGGGCGGTGGTCCGGCATGGCAGCGAGGCGCGGGCGCGGGCGGCCGGTCGGGACATTCCTGCCCTGGATGTGACCGAGATGCTGCCGCCGCACCTGGAACTGCTGCAGACCAGGCTCAACGGCGCCGAGCTGGAACTGCGGGTCAGTGCCAGCTGGCCCCGTCCGGCCGCGGCGCCGACGCGGCTCTGGCTGCTGCGCAACGGGCGCTTCGTGGTGGCGGAGACGGGAACGCGGAGCGAGTACCGGCTGCGCCTGCGCCTGCTGCCCGGCCGCAACGAGCTGACCGTGCTGGCCGAGAACGACAAGGCTCGTTCCATGCCGCTGAGCTTCAGCGTGGACGGTCCCGAGGTATTGCCGGGTCTGCCGCAGCAGACGGCCAGCTCCGGCAACCTCTACCTGCTGGCCGTCGGGGTGTCCGAGTTCGAGGTGGCGGGCACCGACGCGGCCCAGGGCAACCGGACGCTGCCCTATCCGCACAGGGACGCGATCGCGATCTACAACGCGTTCGCTGCCTCGCGCCGCAGCCATCAAAGGCAGCGCAACGCGGTGCTGCGCAACAAGGCGTTCGACGCCGTCGATGCGTCGCTGCTCGTCGACCAGGAGGCCACGAAGACGGCCATCCTGCGCGAGCTCGACCGCCTCTGCGACGCCATCCTGGCGCGCGCCCAGGCGGAAGGCGCGGAGCGCGACGTGCTCTTCGTTTTCCTTGCCGGCCATGGCGTGCACTACCCCGGCGAGCCGGAGCTGTACTTCTGGAACTACGACATGCGGCCCGACGACATGGAACGCACCGGGCTGTCGATGGTCGAACTGGGCGAGCGGATCAGCGCGGTGCCTGCCGAGGTGATCGTCGCCATCGACACCTGCCATTCGGCGATGACGGGCAACAACCTGATGCGCGGACTGAACGCCGAGGCGATCGCGCGCCGGGTGCAGGCCGTGAACGAGCGCGGCATGTACGTGCTGAGTGCTGCGCGCAGCGAGGAGAAGGCCCGCGACAGTCATGCCGACCGGCAGGGCGTGTTCACCGCCGCGCTGCTCGGCGCGCTGGACGCCGCCAGTGCGGCGCGGGGCAGCACCGTCAGCATGTTGTCGCTGATGAACCGGGCCCAGGAGATGCTGCCGCTGATCAGCCAGAAGGCAGGGACCAAGCTGCAGACCCCGGTGTTCCGTATGTACGGCGATCTGCTGCCGCTGACGATCTACAAGACCTGATTGCGATCTGCCGGGGCCTGCACTACCCTGCGCGCCGCCGCCATGTGACGGCCTACGTGAAGGTTCCCATGCCTGCAGCCAAGAAGTCCACGGCAGCCAAGCGCGCACCGGCCAGCAAGGTCGCCAAGCCGGCCGCCCCGGCGCGTAAGTCCGGTTCGCCGAAGTCCACGGTACCGAACCGCACGGGTGATGACGACGACGGCCGTGGCGGCGAAGTCATCCGCCGCCAGGGGCTTTCGACCGGCTGAGGCCTAGGGGCGGGGGACGGGCGAAGGGTTCGCTGGCCCGCAGGGACCGGCGACGCTCAGTCGCCGCCGCCACCACAGCTGCTGCCGCCACCATCGCTGCCGCCGGCGTCGCCGTCGCTGCCGCCATCGTCCCGACTGGAGCTGCTGCTGCTGGAACTGCCGCCGCAGGACGACAGGGCCACCGCGCAATGCGTGTCGCCGCGGTCGGCACCGAGCTGCCGGCAGTCGGGCACGTAGCGGTAGCCGCCGGCAATGCCGAGCTCGGCATCCAGCGCGAACAGCAGCGGCAGGCGCTGCGTCTGGTCGGCCTGCATACCCTCGTCGGCGCAGGCGCCGATCCAGGCCCGCTGCAGGCCCTGCCGCAGACGCGCCGGTGCCTTGCCTTGGGGCAGCGCCTCGGCCGGTGTGTGGTGCAGGAAGCGGCCGAAGGCGTGGCGGCAGTAGCGCTCGTAGGCCCGCGTGTCGAGGATGAACCCATGCCAGGCGGCATCGACCGCCTTGCTCGGCATCGCGGTGAACGTCGCGGGCGAGCGGGCACAGATGCGGAAGAACTGCTGCAGGCCGCGCTCGACCGCTTCGAGCTGCGCGTCGCTCCAGTCCGGGTGCTGCTGACGCAGCTGGGGCCGCAGGCTGCGCGGCAGGGGTTGGCGGACGATGAAGTCCAGCCGGTGGCGGCGCTGCCAGCTGCGCCAGCCGACGTAGCCGCCGCCGAGCAGCAGCGCCATCAGGATCAGTTTCAGAGCCATCTCAGACGCCTTTCTTGTTGTTGTTGTGTGCGTGTGCCCGGATGCTCGCCCGGCTTCATGACAGAACGGTGATGGCTAACCGGGTGTCAGCCCGCCCAAACGGTTCAGCGTCGCCTGCGAGCCGACTTCGCCGCAGACCTTGGCGTCGAGCCCGCGCAGGCGGATGCGGTCGGCCAGTCCAGCGCCGGCAGCGGCCTCGAGCAGCCAGGAGCCGAAGCCGCCGTCGCTGAGGTGGTCCTCGAGCGCGATCACCTCGTCGAAGCCGGCGATCTGCTCGGCCTGCAGCGGCTTGCTGGCCATGCCCCAGAGCGGCAGGCTGAACACCGCGCAGTCGGCATGGTCGGGGCGCGCCGCCCATTCCAGCGCCGCGGCCAGCGCCGCGCCGGTGGCGAGCAGCGCGCGGCGCCCGCCGGGCTTGATCGGCAGCCAGCGGCCGGGCGCGAGAGGCGGCGGCGCCGCATGCTGCGCCGGCTCGCCGGCCTTGCCCAGGCGCAGGTAGGCGGGCCCCGGGTGGGCGACGAGATGGCGCAGGCAGGCGCGCACCTCCATCGGGCAGCCGGGCGCGGCGATCGTCAGGCCGGGCAGCACGCGCAGCAGCGCGTAGTCCTGCACGGCATGGTGGCTGTAGCCCAGCGCGCCATAGGCCAGCCCGCCGCCGACGGTGACCACCGTCACCGGCAGGCCGTGGTACGCGACGTCGTTGCGCAGCTGCTCGGCGCAGCGGAAGGTCGGGAAGTTGGCGATCGAGTAGGTGAAGACCTGAAAGCCCTCGCTGGCCAGGCCGGCCGCCAGCGCCGTCATGTTCTGCTCGGCGACGCCGGCGTTGAAGAAGCGATCCGGGAACTCCTGCTCGAACGGCTCGATCACCGAGTAGCCGAGGTCGCCGACGACCAGCACCAGCTTGTCGTTCGTGCGGGCGAGCCGGCAGAGCTCGTCAATGAAGGCGTTACGCATCGCCGATCTCCGCCAGCGCTTGCGCCAGCTGTGCATCGCTGGGACTGCGGTAATGCCAGTCCACGCTGCCCTCCATGAAGCTGACGCCCTTGCCCTTGACGGTGCGTGCCAGCACGACATGCGGGCGACTGCCACCGGTCTCGCGCAGCGCGCTGCGCAGCTGCTCGTGATCGTGGCCGTCGACCTCGGCGACGCGGGCGCCGAAGGCCTCGAACTTGGCGCGCAGATTGCCCATGTCCAGAGTCTCGGTGGTGCGGGTCAGCGACTGCAGGCCGTTGACGTCGACGATGGCGGTCAGGCTGTCGAGCCGGTGGTGGCTGGCGAACATCAAGGCCTCCCAGTTCGAGCCCTCGTTGAGCTCGCCGTCGCTGAGCAGCACATGGGTCGCCCAGGACTCGCCGCGCAGCCGCGCGGCCAGCGCCTTGCCGACGCCGAAGCCCAGCGCATGGCCCAGGCTGCCGGTGCTGAACTCGACGCCGGGCACCTGGTGGCTGATGTGGTTCATCAGTCGCGCGAAGTCCTGGCCATAGCGCTGCAGCTCGTCCACGGGGAAGAAGCCGCGCTCGGCCAGGGCCGCGTAGACGGCGACGCAGGCATGGCCCTTGGACAGCAGGAAGCGGTCGCGCCCGGGCCAATCGGGTTCTTGCGGCCGCACATGCAGCAGGCCGCCATCGGGCGCGTAAAGCACGGCGACGATGTCGGCGATCGACAGCGCGGAGCCGATGTGCGACGCCTTGGCACGGTGCACCATGCGAACCGCCTGGGCGCGGAGGCGGCGGGCGAAGGACTCGCTCTTCATGCGCCAGTCAGCTGGTCGATCAGCGCCGCGTGCTGCCGCTCGTGCAGGAACGCGTAATTCGTCTCCACGGTCTCGTCGCTGACCTCGTGCAGCCGGCGCAGGCCTTGCGGGCCGACCGCCCAGCAGCCGTAGCCGAGCTGGGCGAAGAAGCGCAGCACGTCGTTCGGGTGGTAGCCGAAGGGCGCGCTCCATTTGCGCAGCAGCTCCAGGAACACGCGCGGCTGGTGCGCCGACAGGGTCTTTGCGCCGCCTTCCAGCACCCAGAGCTCGGCGCCCTCGACGTCGATCTTCAGGTAGTCGGGCGCTGCGCCGGTGTTGGCCGCCCAGTCGTCCAGCGTCATCGCCAGGCCGACCACGCGGCGGGCGTCGGCGCGGCCGGCGACATTCAGCAGGCTGGCGTTGGTGCCGTTCTCGGGCGCGATGAAGAACTCGAAGCTGCCCGATTGCCGGCTGAGCCCGAAGCCGTGCGCGCGGACGCGGTCCGCCAGGCCGTTGGCCGCGATGTTGCGGCAGAGGAACTCGTGCGCCTGCGGCAGCGGCTCGAACGCGTGCACGGTGGCCAGCGGTTCGCGCAGCGCCAGGCGCAGCGCGTGATAGCCGATGTTGGCGCCGACATCGAGGATGCAGTGGGCGCCGGCGGCGAGCGCGTTCATCACCGCGGCCTCCTCCGGCTCGTAGGCGCCGAAGTTCAGCGCCTCCAGCGGCGCCACGCGGGCCTCACCCGCCGGGGCCTCCATCCACACCGCTTCGCTGCCCATCAGGAAGCGCACGCCGTCGGCGCCGATCTGGATCTCGTGAACCTCGGAGCGTTCGAGCTGCGCGACATAGGCCCAGAGCTGCTGGTGCAGCGCGCAGGCGGCCTGGATGAAGTCGGCCTTGGCCAGCCGGCCGTCAGCATGGGCCTGTTGCAGCTCAGCGAGGGAGTTCATGGGCGCGAATGTGGTCGATGAAGCGGCGGAAACCGTCGGCAGCGCCGATTCTGGGCTGCCAACCCAGGGCGCGAAGCCGGGAAATATCGGGGATCAGCCGGTTGAACGGGCTGGGCAGGTAGCCGCCGGGCGGCGGGCGCTGCTCCAGGCGAGCACCCGGGTAGAGGCCGACGAGCAGCTCGGCCAGCTCCTTGACCGACAGCTCGGCGTTCGGGTTGGCGAGGTTGTAGGGCGTGGCCGGCTGGCCCTTGGCCAACACGGTGAGCAGACCGTCGACGGCGTCCGAGACGTAGCAGAAGGCGCGGCGCGCGCTGCCGTCGCTGGTCATCACGATCGGCCGGCCCTCCGCGACCGCAAACGCGAAGTCGGCGAACACGCGGCCATCCATGCGCGTCAGCCCCGGCCCGTAGGTGTGGAACGGCCGCACGATGTAGGTCGGCAGGCCGTGCTGTGCGTGCCAGGCCACACACAGCGTCTCGCCCATGCGCTTGCTCTCGGCGTAGCAAGCGCGCTGCGTGGCCGGGTCCAGCGGTCCGAAGGCGGTTTCCTCGAGCGGCTGATCGCTGCTGGCGGCGCCGTAGACCTCGGAGCTGGAGACGAAGAGGAAGCCTTGCACCTTGGCCTTTGCCGCCGCCTCCAGCAGCGCCGCCGTGCCGACCGCGTTGGGCATCGCCGTGCCCACCGGGTCCGGCCCGTAGAAGCGCGGGCTGGCCTGGCTGGCGGCATTGATCACGTGGGTGACGCCGGGCGGCAGCTCGGGGACCGCAATGCGGTTCAGGTCCCATTCAAAGAAGGCGATGCGGTCGGCGATGTCGGCCAGGCGCTCCCGCGCGCGGGCATCGCTGCGCACCAGCGCGGTGACGCGCTCGCCTCGTGTGAGCAGCTCGCGGGCCAGGGCGCCGCCGAGGAAGCCTGCGGCGCCGCTGATCAGGTGGTGAGTCATTGACGAATACGGAGATGAATCGGCGCGCCTTACGTCGACGGGCTGTTGGCCTTGTCCGCGTCGTTCATTTGGTTACTTCCCTGACGCGCTTGTTGATGATGGTGTCCTGCCGCTTTACGAGCGCTTGATCCTTCGCCACGATCAATGCGGAAAGGCGCTTGCCGAAGGGCAACTCATATACCACGGGTGGATTTTTTGTCGGAGCATCAGAGAAACGCTTCACCGGCCCTTTGATACGCAGCAATAGTTCGACCTGGGCACCGACAGGAATGACTCTGTTTCTGGTAAAGCCTGCGTGAGTTTGCAGAACCATCGCATCGATACCAACATATTCATGTACTTGGTAGGCGAATGGCAATATCTTGTGTTGCTCCTCTGGCTCGCCCGGTATGCGGACCACAAGGTATACGTCATGATCCCCCATTGGTCGATCACGACCATTTCGGGCATCTTGCCTATACATTCGGCCAAGCTCTTCGAGTTCAGCTCGATTTCTGTGGATATCATCAAATGACTGGATGATCCTGAAGCTATGCTGCCGCTGGGTGGTGTTCTGCTTGACTTTGTCGCGTTCGAAGTAGATTTCCAAGGTATGCCCTCGATCCAATGCCGCAAACGCGGCATCGGCTGGTGGCAAGCCGGGTTGGACGGGGGATTCACCTGAATCAGCCAAGTAGGCTACGGCCGCGTCTTCTTTGACGGGAAGATCGATAAACGCGGCTGGCATGCAAAGCTTCTTTGCGAACTCCGCGGATACCGCCCAGGTGAACCGGGTGGGGCGTGTTTGCCGCCCGGTGGCATCCAGGCCTGCAAGCTTTCCTCGCGAACAGGGCACGCCGGTTGGTCTTGTTCCGCGGGCGGCATCTTGCGCAGCGGTTTGTGCATTGGCTGGCTGAAGGCTACCTGCCGCCGTCAGTGCCAACACAAAACCAAGCGCCAGGACAGTGAATTGCTTCGTCATGAGCCCATCCGCTCCATGGGGTTCGAGTTACCGGGAGCGAGCTTTTGTCCAGAGGCGTTATTACGAGTTTGTAGATCGCGTCTCTTCATTGAACCAACTCCAAAAAGAGCACTTTGCCACTTACGCCCCAGGGCGGGATCAAATTCCGGACGAACCGCCGGCGGCTCAAAGGCTCAGAAGCCGACGCCCAGGAAGGTCTCGATCTGGCTGGCGATGAACTCCAGCTTGGCCTCGTCCAGCCCCGGATGCACGCCGATCCAGAACGTCCCGTTCATCACCGCGTCGGTGTTCGGCAGCGTGCCCACGGTCCGGTAGGTCTCGTGCGCCATGTAGGGCTGGCGCGTCAGGTTGCCGGCAAACAGCAATCGTGTGCCGATGCGCTGCTGGTCGAGGAAGCGGATCAGGTCGACGCGCTGCACGCCGGCCTCGGGACGAAGGTGGATCGGGAAGCCGAACCAGGACGGGTCGCTGTGCGGCGTGGCCTCGGGCAGCAGCAGCATCTCGCGGCAGCTTTGCAGCCGCTCCTTCAGGAACGCGAAATGGCGGCGACGCGTGGCGATGAAGGCCGGCAGCCGGTCCAGCTGCGCCAGCGCGCAGGCCGCCTGCATGTCGGAGATCTTCAGGTTGTAGCCGTTGTGGCTGTAGATGTACTTGTGGTCATAGCCGGCCGGCAGGCTGCCGAGCTGCCAGTCGAAGCGCTTGCCGCAGGTGTTGTCCTTGCCCGGCGGGCAGTAGCAGTCGCGTCCCCAGTCGCGGAACGACTCGGCGATGCGCTTGAGCAGCGGGTCGCGCATGAACACGGCGCCGCCTTCGCCCATGGTGATGTGGTGGGCCGGGTAGAAGGAGAGGGTGGCGATGTCGCCGAAGCTGCCCACCATCTGCCCGCGGTAGCTGGCGCCGAGCGCGTCGCAGCAGTCCTCGATCAGCCACAGCCCGTGCTGCTGGCAGAAGGCGGTCACCGCGTCGAGGTTGAACGGGTTGCCCAGCGCATGGGCCAGCATCACCGCCTTCGTTCTCGGGCTGAGCGCCGCTTCGAGCTGGCTGACGTCGATGTTGTGCGTGGCCAGGTCGACGTCGACGAACACCGGCACCGCGCCGAACTGCAGGATCGGGTTGACGGTGGTCGGGAAGCCGGCCGCGACGCCGATCACCTCGTCGCCCGGCCGGATCGCGCGCTCGCCGAGCAGCGCCGAAGTCAGCGTGCTGAAGGCGACGAGGTTTGCTGAGCTGCCGCTGTTCACGCTCAGGCAGAAGGGCACGCCGAGGATCTGCGCCAGGCGCTGCTCGAAGGCGGCGTTGAAGCGGCCGGTGGTCAGCCAGCCGTCCAGCGCGGCGTCGACCATGTGCTGCAGCTCCGGCGCGCCGATCACCTTGCCGCTGGGCGGCAGCACGGTCTGGCCGGGGTGGAAAGCTTGCGGCGCCTCGTGGGTGATCGCCGCGTACTCGGCGACCAGGCCGCGGATCTGCTCGCGCAGTGCCTCGGCATGCGGGTGGGGGGAGGGCGCGAGCAGCGCCTGGGGCTGGATGGGAATCATGTCGACGAGAGGTACTGCTGGATCTGCTGCCGGCTGAACGCCTGCATGTCAGTGTTGGCGCCGCGCCAGGCCTGGTGCCAGGCCAGGGTCGCGGCCAGGGCCGCGGGCAGGCGCCAGCGCGGCGCCCAGTGCAGGCGTTGGCGGGCGCGGGCGATGTCGAGTTCGAGGCGGCCGGCCTCGTGCGGGTGCTCGCCGGGCTGGCGGCTGGCCCGGGCGCCGAGCTGCTCGACCAGTGCGGCGACGGGCAGCGCGTCGCTGGCCTCGGGGCCGAAGTTCCAGGCCGTCTCCAGCCCGGGCTCGTCTTGCAGCAGGCCGGCGGCCAGGCGCAGATAGCCGGAGAGCGGCTCCAGCACATGCTGCCAGGGGCGGGTGGCCTGCGGGTTGCGCAGTTCCACGGGCTGGCCAGCGTCCAGGGCCTTGAGCACATCGGGCACCAGGCGGTCCGCCGACCAGTCGCCGCCGCCGAACACATTGCCGGCGCGGGCGGTGGACAGGCGCAGGCCTTGCGCCGCGAGAAAGCTGCTGCGGTAGCTGGCGGCCACCAGCTCGCAGGCGGCCTTGCTGGCGCTGTAGGGGTCGTGGCCGCCGAGCGGGTCCGACTCGCGGTAGGCGTGATCCCATTCCTGGTTCGCGTAGACCTTGTCGGTGGTGACGACGACCGCCGCCCGGCAACTGGCGACGCCGCGCAGCGCGTCCAGCACATGGGCCGTACCCTGCACATTCGTCGCCCAGGTGGCGAGCGGGTCGCGGTAGCTTTCGCGCACCAGCGGCTGGGCGGCCAGGTGCAGCAGCAGCTCCGGTTGCACGCGATCCACGCAGGCCTTGACGGCGGCGGCGTCGCGCAGGTCGGCGCGGGTGTCGCTGGCCAGCAGCTCGGCCACGCGCGCGACGGCGAACAAGGACGGCTCGGTGTTGGGGTCGAGCGCGAAGCCGTGCACCTCGGCGCCCAGCTCGTGCAGCCAAAGCGCTAGCCAGCCGCCCTTGAAGCCGGTATGGCCGGTGAGCAGCACGCGCCGGCCGCGCAACGCCCTCAGGTCCATGACTTCCACGGCGCCTGGCCCGAGGCCCAGAGCTCCTCGAGCAGGTTCTTGTCGCGCAGCGTGTCCATGGGCTGCCAGAAGCCGTCGTGCGCGTACGCCATCAGCTCGCCCTGCGCGGCGAGCTTCGCCAGCGGCTGCTGCTCCCACACGCAGTCGTCGCCGTCGAGCAGGGCCAGCACCTGGGGCGACAGCACGAAGAAGCCGCCGTTGATGCGCCCGCCCTCGCCACGCGGCTTCTCCTGGAACGCGGCGACGCGATCGCCGTCCAGCGCCAGCGCGCCGAAGCGAGCCGGGGGGAACACCGCGGCCAGCGTGGCCTGCTTGCCATGCTGCTGGTGGAACTCGATCGACGCCGAGATGTCGATGTCGGCGACGCCGTCGCCATAGGTGAAGCAGAAGGCCTCGTCCTGTTCGATGTAGCGGGCGACGCGCTGCAGCCGCCCGCCGGTCATCGTGTGCTCGCCGGTGTCGACCACGGTGACGTTCCAGGGCTCGGCGCGCTTGTGGTGCACCTCCATGCGGTTGCTGCGCATGTCGAAGGTGACGTCGCTCATGGTCATGAAGTAGTTCGCGAAGAACTCCTTGATGACATGGCCCTTGTAGCCGCAGCAGATCACGAAGTCATTGATGCCGTGATGCGCGTACATCTTCAGGATGTGCCAGAGCACCGGCCGGCCGCCGATCTCGACCATGGGTTTCGGTCGCAGCGCGGTTTCTTCGCTGATGCGGGTGCCGAGGCCCCCGGCAAGGATGACGGCTTTCATGAACTGCTCACAAAGGCATCGGAATGGAAGTGGCGGGGCGCCAAGCCTCGACCTAAGAAGGCGTCGCGTGCGGCGTCGATCATCGCCGGGTTGCCGCAGGCGTAGACACGATCGGGCAGGCGGCCTGCCATCGAATGCTGCTGCACATGGCCCTGCGCGCCGCTCCAACCGGGTTCGCGCGAGCAGACCGGCGTGAACTGCAGCGGCAGCTCGCCGGCTGCTGGCGTCCAGTAGAAGTCCGTCGCACGGCGATTGCCCCAGAACAGCGCGATCGAGGCCGGCCAGGAGTCGCGCGGCTGGGCCTGCAGGCTCTCCAGCATGGCCTTGAACGGCGCGATGCCGGTGCCGGTGGCCAGCCAGTGCAGGTGCAGGCCGGCGACCTCGCCCAGATGGAAGCTGCCGCGCGGTGCCTGCAGGCGCAGCAACGCGTTCGGCTGCAGCTCGTCGAACAGGAAGCGGCTCATCGCGCCGCCGTCGACGCGGCGAATGTGCAGCTCCAGGCCGTCAGCGGGGTCGCTGTTGGCGATCGAGTAGGCGCGGCGCAGGCCGTTCGGACCGATCAGGTCGAGGTACTGTCCGGGCAGGAAGCGCAGACCGTGCTGGGGCGGCAGGCGCAGACGCAGCCGCAGCAGCTCGGGGGCAGGGCGCTCGATGGACTGCACGCGCGCCGGCAGCGTCAGCAGACGTAGGCTGGCCAGTTCGGCCAGGTCGTCGACATCGAGCTGTGCGTCGCTGTCCACGGTGTCGGTACAGCTGAGCAGCCAGCCGGCGGCGCGCTCGGCGGCGCTCAGGCAGTCGTCGCCCTGCAGGCGGCGTCCCGGCGCTGTCGACCGGGTCTTGCAGGCGCCACAGCGCCCGCTGCGGCAGCTGTGCGGCAGCACCAGGCCGGCGTGCGCGGCGGCGTCCAGCAGCGTGACGCCGGCGGGCAGGTCGAAGCCCTTGCCATCGGCGAGGCGGACTCGTGTCATCAGCCCGCTGCCGACTGGAAATGGCGCTGCGAGCCCTGCACGAACTCCCACAGATGCTGCCGGAACATCTGGTGCTCGTAGCGGATCGCGTTGACGAATTCCGACCGCGTCGCCAGCGCGCGATCGATCTCGAACGGCGTGTCGCCGAAGGCGTAGCCGCCCGAGCCGTGCTCGGTGGCCTCGATGTCGCGTCGCGTCCATGGCCAGTGGTGGTAGTTCAGCGTCTTCAACACCACGATGGCGCCGCAGAGGATGGCCTCCAGATTCGTTGCGCTGAGCGTGTCGTAGCTGTAGACGAAGCGGGTCTTGCGCAGCTCGGCGGCCAGCTCGGCCCGCGTCGGCGGCCAGCTGTAGCTGATCTCCCTGACGCCCTGAGGCCGTTCGGCACCGACATAGCGACCGCCCTTGCCGATCCACAGCAGGTCCTGCTGGCGCTCAAGCGCCGGCGCCGTGCCCAGGTCGTTGAAGACCCCCAGGTCGACCGGTAGCAGGTAGAGCGTGCGCTGGCTGCCGCGGCGCTGGGCCGGGAACGCCTTCGAGTGGTAGAGCCGGAACTCGCGCGCATCCTCGTCGCCGCGCAGCACTTCCTTGCCCAGCACGTAGCGCACCACCTGCTCGGCGCCAAACGGATTGCCGCTGACACCGTCGGCATAAACGGTGATGGCGTCGCGGCGCAGGCGCGGCCAGAGCGCATCGAACTGCGGGTTCAGCACCGGCGTGTTCAGCGCCGGGTTGACCAGCGGTCCGTCGCCGCTGAGGTTGGTGGTGAGCAGCAGATAGGCTTCCAGGCCCAGGCCGCGCAGCTCGTGGCACAGCGTGTGAAGCACGCGCACGCCCGAGCTGACGCACCAGGTCGGGGTGACGATGACATAGGGACGCATCGGGACGGAACTCAGTGCAACAAGGCGTCGAAGGCCTGGCGCAGCACGGCCTGCAGCGGCTCGACATGGCAGTCGCCGTCGCGGATCGCGTCGGCGTTCTTGGTCAGGAACGGCACCAGGCTGTCGATCTGGGCCCGTAGCGTGCGACGGAACGCGGCCTCGTCCTGCAGGTACGGGCCCTGGTCCCGCGCATCGAGCAGCAGCTGCAGCCATTCGACGTTCGCCTGCACCGCCTGCAGCGCACGGCGCTGGTCCTGACCCGGGTGCAGGCGGAAGTAGGACAGCGCCTCGCGCAACACGATGACGCGGCGCCCGGCCATCAGCCGCAGCCAGGTGGCGACGTCGGACAGCACCTGGTACTGGCGGCCGGCATAGAAGCCGAAGCTCGCCCCCAGTTCGGCGCGGCGGAACATCGCCGTGGTCGGCTCGCCGATCACGTTCGCGCCGCTGTGCAGCACGCGATTGCCCAGGTCGACGCCGTTGACCACCGCGTCGTCGCCGAACAGCGGTGCGGTCTCGGGCAGGTCGGGGATCGGGCGTCCCTGTGGGTCGATCAACTGGCGGTAGGAGGTCACCAGCGCCACCTCGGGGCGTTCGCGCAGCAGCGGCACCATGCGCGCCAGCTTCTCCGGATGGAACAGGTCGTCGTCCATCAGGAACGCGATGTAGTCGCCACGCGCCTGCGCCAGCGCGTTCAGCCAGTTCTCCAGGTAATGGCGACGCTCCGGACAGCGCAGGTGGCGCACGCGGTCATCCGCGCCGATCAGCGGTCGCAGCGCGTCGACGCTGGCCTCGCTGGCGCCGTTGTCGCTGATCAGGATCTCGAAGTCGCCGAAGCGCTGCGCCAGCGCCGATTCGACCGCCAGCTTCAGGTAGTCGGGTCGCTCGTGGGTCGGTATGAGGATGGAAACCAGGGGCGCGCTCATCGGCCGGCATCCTAGGGGGCAGGCGCCACCGCGCTCGGGCGGAACAACCCGGTGCAAACGCGCCAAAAAGAAACCCCCGCACGGGGCGGGGGGTCCAGGGCGGATCGCCCCAGGGCGATCCGCTTCGCGCAATCGTCAGCTCAGAGCAGCGGTGGCGGCCTGAACAGGTCGTCGTCCTCGAGCCGCTTGGGCATCGGCACTTCGACTGTGCTCGGTCCGGCATGCTGCCTGGGCACCGCATCGATGCCGGGCAGCGGCACCGCGTCGGCTGCACCGGCCAGCAACTCGGCGGCCGATGGCGCCTGGCTCTGATCCTTGGCGAACCAGACGTCAGCCATCACCGCGGTGCTGCCATCGGCCTTCGTGAACGTCGACGTCAGGCCGATCAGGTTGCCGTTGTCGAGCTCGCTGCCCTTGACCGCCTCGAGGTTCAGGCTGGTGATGCCCAGCTCGGCCAGCGACTTCAGCTCGCCGGCGTCGGTGACGCCGTCACCATCGCCGTCGACCCAGACCTTGAGCTGGCCGAAGTTGGCGTCGTGGTGGTCGACGTCGCCGTCGCCATCGCTGTCCTGCTCTCGCAGTGCCGCGTAGCCATCGTTGGCCCGGCTGCCGTCGGCCAGGCGTGTGCCTGAGCCGAACAGCTCGCGACCGTCGTTGATGAGCCCGTCGCCGTTGCGATCCATCACCAGGAAGCCGTCGGCACCGGCGGCCCAGCCCCACTGCGCCGACTTGCCGTCGCCGAACAGGTCGACGCTGACGCCCTCGGCCGCCGCGCGGGTCTGGATGCCGTTGCCATCCAGGTCCAGCATGATCGGCGTCGCCAGGAACAGCGCGTTGAACTGATCCGAGGTCATCGCCGCCATCTGGTCGGAGGTGAAGGCGAGCACCTGCGTCATGTTCATCGACGCGATGTCGGCCGACTCCAGCCCGACCAGCTGATCGGTGGTGATGGACGCGATGTGCTCGGTCGTCATGCCGTCGATCTGCGTGCTGGTCAGCGCCTTGATGTCATCGCTGGCGAGCTGGCGCAGGTCCTCGGTGCTGATAACCCCGAACTGCGACGAGGTCAGCGCCGCGAACTGCGTGCTGAGCAGGGCGCTGAAGTCCTCGGTGGTCAGCGCGTCGATCTGCGTCATCGTCAGCGCCGCCACCTGGCTGGTCGTCAGACTGGTCAGTTGCTCGGTGTCGAGGCCGACGATCTGCTCGGTGCTGAGCGCGCGCAACGCGCTGCTGCCGATCGCCCGCAGCGCGTCGGTGCCGAGCGCCGAGATGTCCTCCGACGCGATGCCCGCGATCTGGCTGCTGGTCATCGCGCTCACCGCGTTGCTGCTCAGCTGCGCCAGCTGATCGGTACTGAGCGCCGACAGATCGTCGGCCGACAAGCCGCGGAACTGCGTGCTCTGCAGCGCGTTGACGTCGTCGGTGGCCAGCGCGGCGACCTGCTCCGTCGTCAGCGCCGCCATCTGTGACGAGGTCAGCGCACGCACCTGCTCGGTCGTCAGCGCCACGATGTCATCGGTCTGGATGCCGGGCATCTGCGTCGTCGTCAGCGCGCCGATCTGCAGCGCCGTGAGCTGCGGCACCTGATCGGTGGTCAACGCCGCCAGCTGCTCGGTGTTGAGGCCGCGGACCCCGAACACCGACAGCGCGCGCAGGTCATCGGTGGCGATGGCCTGGATCTGCGCGGTGCTGAAGCCGGCCACCTGCGGCGCCGTCAGCGCGGCGAACTGCGCCGTCGACATCGCCTGCAGCTCATCGGTGCTCAGCGAGGCGATCTGGCTGGACAGCAGGCTGCCGAACTGCGTCGGCGTCAGGCTGACCACCTGCTCGGTGGTGAAGGCGGCGAACTGCTCGCTGCTCAGGCCGCGCAGGGCGGTCGTGCTCAGCGCGCGCAGATCATCCGACTGGATCGCTGCCAGATGGTCGGTGCGCAGACCGGCCGCCTGTGCCGACGTCATGACCGCCACCTGGCTGGTCGCCAGCGCGACAAAGCCGTCGGTGCTGAGCGACGCGATCTGCGTGGAGCTCAGGCCGCGGAACGCCGCCGTGCTGATGCTGGCCAGGTCCTCGGTCTGCAGGCTTGCCAGCGCCGCGGTGCTCAGGTTCGAGATCTGCGACGAGTTCAGCGCGGCGAACTGGGCCGTGTTGAACGCGTTCAGGTCGTCGCTGGGCAGGGCGTTCAGCAGCGAGCTGCTCAGGCTGCTGACCTGCGCCGTACTCAGGGTCTGCTGCTGGTCGCTGGTGAGTGCCGCGAACTGCTCGGTGGACAGGCCGCGCAACGCGGTCGTCGACAGTGCCCTCAGGTCATCCGTCTGCAGCGCCGTGATCTGGTCGGTGCGCAGGCCGGCGGCCTGCACAGAGGTCAGCGCCGCGGCCTGGTTGGTGCCGATGGCGACGATGCCATCGGTGGTCAGCGCCGCGATCTGCGTCGAGCTCAGCGAGCGGAAGCCGCTGCTGGTGATGCCGGCCAGATCCTCCGTTTGCAGCGTCGCGATCTGCGCCGTGCCGAGGTTGGACAGCTGCACCGTGGTCAGTGCGGCGAACTGGGCCGAGCTGAACGCGTTGAGGTCATCGCTGGCCAGCGCGTTCAGCAGCGTCGAGCTGAGGCCGGCCACCTGCGCCGTCGTCAGTTGCGGCTGCTGGTCGCTGGTCAGCGCGCCGAACTGCTCGGACGACAGGCCGCGCAACGCACTGGTGCTGAGCGCGCGCAAATCGTCCGTCTGCAACGCGGCGATCTGGTCGGTTCGGAGACCGGCCGACTGCACCGAGGTCAGCGCCGCCACCTGGTTGGTGCCGATGGCGACGATGCCGTCGGTCGTCAGCGCGGCGATCTGTCCGGTGTTCAAGGCCCGGAACGCCGAGCTGCTGATCGCCGCCAGGTCCTCGGTCTGCAAGGTCGAGACCTGCGCCGTGCTCAGGCTGGCAATCTGCGTCGAGCTCATGGCCGCGAACTGCGCCGACGAGAACGCGTTCAGGTCGTCACTGCTCAGCGCGTTGAGCAGGCTGGTGCTCAGGCTGACGACCTGGGGCACGCCGCTCAGCGCTTGCAGCTGGTCGCTGGTCAGCGCCGCGAACTGCTCCGTCGTCAAGCCGCGCAGTGCCGTGGTGGCCAAGGCGCGCAGGTCTTCGGTCTGCATTGCCGCAAGCTGGTCGGTGCGCAGGCCGGCGACCTGCACCGAGGTCAGCGCGCCGGCCTGGTTGGTGCCCAGGGCGACGATGCCGTCGGTGGTCAGCGCGGCGATCTGCACCGAGGTCAGCGAGCGGAAGCCGCTGCTGGTGATCGCGGCCAGGTCCTCGGTCTGCAGCGACGCGATCTGCGCCGTGCTCAGGTTGGACAGCTGCACAGTGGTCAGCGCGGCGAACTGCGCCGAGCTGAACGCGTTGAGCTCATCGCTAGGCAGCGCATTGAGCTGGCTGCTCGCGAGGCTGGCGACCTGGGCGGAGGTCAGCAGCTGCTGCTGGTCGCTGGTCAGCGCGGCGAACTGCTCGGTGCTGAGGCTGCGCAGTGCGCTGGTGCCCAGCGAGCGCAGGTCGGCCGATTCAAGGTTGGCGATCTGGTCGGTGCGCAGGCCGGCGGCCTGCACCGAAGTCAGTGCGCCGGCCTGGTTGGTACCCAGCGCGACGATGCCGTCGGTGGTCAGCGCCCCGATCTGCACCGAGGTCAGCGAGCGGAAACCGCTGCTGGTGATCGCCGCCAGGTCCTCAGTCTGCAGCGCCGCGATCTGCGCCGTGCCGAGGTTGGACAGCTGCACCGTGGTCAGCGCGGCGAACTGGGCCGAGCTGAACGCGTTGAGCTCATCGCTGGGCAGCGCATTGAGCTGCGTGCTGCTGAGGCTGGCGACCTGGGCGGAGGTCAGCTGCTGCTGCTGATCGCTGGTCAACGCGGCGAACTGCTCGGTGCTGAGGCTGCGCAGTGCGCTGGTGCCCAGCGAGCGC
>Ga0164290_1001420_pt1 | contig 35289 bp, 32 predicted proteins | sample Micstemetagenome_FD_108782 | JGI IMG/M metagenome (GOLD analysis project Ga0164290, IMG submission 108782) | Contaminated culture microbial community from soil near Moab, Utah, USA - Microcoleus steenstrupii SON62 (Illumina Assembly) | ecosystem: Environmental > Terrestrial > Soil > Soil crust...
CGCAGAGCTCACCATCGCCGTCGTCAACGGCGACGGCGTCGTGGTCGACCTCGGCCGCACCCAGCGGCTGGCGAACCGCGCGCAACGCCGCGCGCTACGGGTCATGCACCCCACCTGCGCCGTCCCCGGCTGCCAGGTGCCCTTCTCACGCTGCCAACCCCACCACATCCACTGGTGGCGCCACGGCGGCCCCACCGACCTGCACAACATGGCGCCACTGTGCGACCCGCATCACCACGCCGTCCACGAGGGTGGCTGGACCCTCACCCTGCACCCCACCACCCGCCAGCCCACCATCACCCTCCCCGACGGCACCACCCTCACCACCACCCCCACACGCGCCGGACCCGCCACCACCGGTGCGGCCGCGGGCCGCAGGCGCCGATGAACCGACCGATGGATGCCGATCTCGTGGACCGCACGGCACGTTCGCGGTGTCGACCCGACGCGGCGCCACGGCGAGGCTCAGGGACGCCGGCCGAGCACCTGCGCGTGCAGCTGCTCGAGCACGCCACGAGCGGACGACTCCCAGGTGAGCGTGCGGGCGCGAGCGAGCGCCGCGTCGCCGAGGCGTGCGCGCAGGTCGTGGTCGAGGAGCACCCGCGCCATGGTCTCGCCCAGCCGGTCGAGCGGGGCGAGGAGCCCGGTGACGCCGTCGACGACGCTGCTGCGGTGCCCGTTGATGTCGGTCGCGACGGCGGGGGTCCCGCACGCGGCGCCCTCCGTCAGCGTCAGGCCCCAGCCCTCGGCCAGCGAGGCGCTGGCGACGATCCACGCCCGCCGGTACAGGTCGACGAGGCCGTCGTGGTCGACGTGGCCGAGGAACTCCACCCACCCCGCGGCGTCGTGGGCGTCGACGAGCGCACGGAGGTCGTCGAGCATCGGGCCCGAGCCGACGAGCTGCAGCCGCAGCGTGGGGACGTCCGTGCGGGCCCGCACAGCCGCCCGCACGAGCTCGTCGAACCGCTTCACGGGCGCGAACCGGCCCACGGCGACGACGAGGGGCTCCGAGGAGCGCTCGCCCCCGGGGGCGAACTGCTCCCCCACCCCGTTCGGCACGGCGACGACCCGCTCGGGGCGGAACCCGAGCGCCAGCAACTCGTCGCGGGTCGCGTCGGACGGCGTCACCACCTGCGTCCGGCGGTAGAACGGCGGTGCCAGCCGGGCCTCGAGCGCGCGACCGGCACCTGCGAACGGCGCCGGCATGATCTGGTCCCACATCGGCCCGTGGACGTGGTGCAGCACCGTGATCCGGGGACGGCGGCACCACACGGGCGAGAACCACGGCACGCCGTTCCAGACCTCCACGAGCGCGTCGTAGGGCCCCATCCGGCGGGTGATCTCCGCCAGCACGGTGCGCGGGAACACCGAGTACCGGCTGCCCCGGCGGATGACGGCGTAGCCGTGGCGAACCGCCTCCGCCGGGTGGCCCGCGGCCGCCGACGTGCGGTGGGTGACGCAGAGCCCGGCCGCCGCCCAGCGGCGCATGAACTGATCCGCGTGCAGCTCGCTGCCGCCGGCGTCCGGGTCGTCGAGGTCGCGCCACGCGAGGACGTGCACCCGGCGCACGCCGCAGGCGATCAGGTCGTCGGCGAGGTCGCTGATGGTCGGTGGCACAGGCCGGCGAGGCTACCGGTGGCCGCCGCACGGCCCCGGGGTGCACGGAGCCGGAGGCGCCGGATCGTCGGGCGGGGAACCGGTGCACGAGGCGTCGCTCTCCTACGATGGCGGCCCGTGCCCGCCGCCGACACCACATCCGAGCCGGCGACGGACGCCCCCGCCGGCACCGCCGCCGACACCACGCCCGAGCCGGTGACGGCCGCCCCGGTCCGCACCGCCTACGTGCTCGGCGGGCGCCTCTCGCTGCGGCCGTCCCGCCCGGCGCTGCTCGCCCTGGCCGTCGTCACCGCCGTGGTGGCCGTGCCGCTGCGGGGGCTGTTCAAGGGGACGGGCAGCTCGATGGAGGAGGGCTTCATGCTCGTCTTCCCGGACCGGATGCTCGCAGGCGACGTGCCGAACGTCGACTTCCTCCACCTGTACGGACCCGGGTCGCTCCACACGTTGATGGGCTGGTACCAGGTGTTCGGCTACACCCTCGAGAGCCAGCGCGTGTTCGGCCTGCTCCAGCACGTGGGGATCATCGCCGCCGTCTACGCGCTCACGCGCCCGTGGGGCCACCGGCTGGCGACGATCGCGGCCGTCACCGTGACCTTGCTCGTGCTCACCCCGATCGGGCTCTCCGCCCTGGCGTGGGAGGGAGCGGTGGCGCTCGCCCTCTGGAGCGCCGTGTTCGCGACCAGGGCGCTGCACGTCGACGACGAGCGCGAGCGCACGCTCGCGCTCGTCGCTTCGGGTGCGCTCGCCGGATCCGCCCTGTCGTACCGGCCGGACCTCGTGGTCGCGCTGGGCCTGGCGCTAGGCGCCGCGGCGTGGCTCCAGCGCCGCGCCGGCCGGGTGGGGCGGACGGTGACGCTGACGGCGGCCGGCGCGGCGGTCGGGCTCGTGCCGATGTGGATCCACCTCGCCGTCGCCGGGATCGGCCCGAGCTGGCGCGGCATGGTGACCGACCCGGTGGTCGAGCTCCGCCCGGGGCGCGAGCTGCCCCGCCCGCCGAGCTTCGACCAGATCGACGGCGCCCTCCAGGCGGTGGTGGAGGGACCGCTCGACCGGCCGTGGTGGCGGATCCCCCACCTCGCCGCGCAGCACCAGTTGTTCGTCTGGTTCTTCGTCGTCGTGGCCGTCGCCGTGGGACTCGCCGTCGTCGCGGCCGTGCTGGTGCGCCGCGACCGGTCGCCGGCGCGCCAGGTCCTCTTCGTCGGCGCGGCGCTGGGGCTGGGCACGCTCCCCCAGGCGCTCCAGCGCCCGGACTCGACGCACCTCGCCTGGGGGTCGTGCGTGAGCTTCGCGCTCGCACCGGCGCTGCTGGCCGAGCTGTCCCGCTCCGGACGGCGGCTCCGGAGCTGGCTGCACGACCGAACGACGACCACCTGGCGCCGTGACGTGGCCGTCGGCGCCGTCGTGACGCTCGTGCTGCTCGTCGTGTGCCCCTTCTACACGTTCCGCTCGTACCTGCTCGCCGCGCGCATCAGCGCCGGCCAGGTCGACGGGGGCTTCGAGGTGTCCCGCGACGGGCGCCGGTTCTACTTCGGCAACGTCTTCCTCCAGCGGGCGAGCCAGCAGGCGATCGACCTGCTCGACGCGCGAGCCGCACCCGGCGAGCGGCTCCTCGTCGGCCCGGCGGACCTCAGCCGGACGATCTACAGCGACGCGGTGTTCTACTACTTCTTCCCCGAGCTGGTGCCGGCGACGTACTACATCGAGATGGACCCGGGACTGGCCGACGACGAGGGATCCGGTCTCGCGGAGGACGTCGCCTCGGCGGACTGGCTGGTGCTGACGAACTTCTGGACCGGCTGGTACGAGCCGAACGCGTCGACGGAGTTCGGCAGCGACGCGCCGAACCAGGTGGTCGCGGATCGCTTCTGCCTCGTCGGCGACTTCGAGGACGCGCTCGTCCTCGTCTACCGCGCGTGCGAGCGCGGCGACGGCGTCAGCCCGGCCGGCCTCGGGATCGGCGCGATCCGCCGCGCGGACCTCGAGCGCGAGCTGGCCGAGCACGCCGGCGGATGAGGCGCGCCGCGCTCCGGCCCGGCATCAGCCGACGAGCACCTCCGCGACCAGCCGCCGTGCGGTCCCCCCGAGGACCGACCGCTCGTCGGCTGGCGCGAGCCCGAGCGCACGGACCCACTCGATGCCGGCGCCCGCCGTGAGCGGCGTGTTCGGCGCGTCGCTGCCGAACAGCACCCGGTCGGCGCGCCCGGCGAGGTCGGGGGCACGCAGCTCGGGACGACCCGTGCCGACGGGGGTGAGGTCGGCGTGCAGCGCCGGGTGGGCGTCGAGGAGCCGGATCGCCGCCGGCGCCGCGTGGTGCCCGCAGTGCGCCAGCACGAGGCGCGCCGCGGGGTGCGCGTCGGCCGCCCGCCGGAGCGCGTCCAGCTCGTGCACCTCCGTGCGGCCGTCCACCGCGTGGCCGAGGTGGACGACCACGGGCAGGCGTCGCTCCGCGGCCAGGTCCAACACCGGCGCCAACCGCACGTCGTCGATCGCGAACCCCCCGACGGAGCAGTGCAGCTTCAGCACCCGCAGCCCCAGCCGGTCCACGCCGTCGCGGACGATGCCCGCGGGGTCCTCGTCCGCGGGGTGGACCGTGGCGCCGCCGACGACGCGCACGGGCCCGGCCCGTGCGCGCTCGGCCGTGGCGGCGGACGCCTCGTTCAGGCCCGCGGCGACGCCCGGCTTGTGGGCGTAGGGCAACGACCACACCTCGCCGACGCCCTCCGCGGCGAGCATCGCCAGGACGGTGACGTGGTCGAGCGGGTAGCGCAGGCCGGCGTGCTCCGGACCGAGGCGGTCGTCGAAGAACGCGCGCACCGCCTCCGCCAGCCGGCCGGGCAGCAGGTGCACGTGCGCGTCGACCACGCCGCCGGGCGGCGCCGTCGTCACCACCGGCTCACCCGAGGGGCAGCCGCCGCCACACCGGCGTCGGGGTGTGGCGGAAGGCCATGAACACGAACCGAAGCGGGCCCGGCACCCACACGACGCGGCGCCGGGCGCGGAGCGCTCGGACGGTCGCGGTGGCGACCTGCTCGGGCGTGGCCGAGAGCGGGGCAGCCGGAAGGCCCTGGGTCATCTTCGAGCGCACGAACCCGGGGCGCACGATCAGCACCCTCGCGCCGGTGCCGACGAGCGAGTCGCCGAGCGCCTGGACGAAGCCGTCGAGCCCCGCCTTCGTCGCGCCGTAGACGGCGTTCTGGCGCCGCACCCGCTCACCGGCCACGCTGCTCAGCACCACGAGGGCACCGTGCCCCTGCCGGCGCAGCACGTTGGCGGAGGCGATCGACGCGGCGACCGCGCCCGTGAAGTTCACCTGCGCGAGCTCGGCGGCGCCGACCGGATCGGACGACAGCGCCTCGCCGTCGCCCAGGCGTCCGAAGGCGAGCACGATCACGTCGAGGTCGCCGTGGCGTGCGGCCAGGCCGTCGAGGACCTCGGCGTGCGAGGCGGGGTCGGCTGCGTCGAAGTGGACGACGTCCACCTCCACCTCCGTGCCGGCGCGGGCGCCGCGCAGCGGCACCGCGGCTCGCTCGCCCGCCTCGACGTCGCGGCAGGCGAGGACGACCGTGCGCGTGACCGGGCTCAGCAGCTCCCGGGCGATGGCCAGGCCGATGTCGCTGGTCCCGCCGAGCACCACGACCGTCTGCGGTTGTCCGAACGCGTTCTCCACGACGGGCACCCTAGGGTGCGCGCCCCGGCGCGCCGCCAGCGTCGATCAGCTCGAGCCGGCGCGCGAGGTCGCTCTGCCACATGCCGGTGGGGTCCGCCCGGCGCTGCACCGCCTGCCACTCCGCGAGTCGGGGGTAGCCGCGCCGGATCGTCGAGGCGCGGGTGTGGGCGTCCTTGGCGAAGTAGTTCCGCCCGCCGGCGTCGAGCACCATGTCGTCGAGGCCGTGGAGCAGCTCGCCCAGGCCGCGGCCGCCGGCGGGCATGTCGAGCGCCAGCGTCCAGCCCGGCTGCGGGAAGCTCAACGGGGCGCCGCTGCCGGGTCCGAACCGCTTGAGCACGGCGAGGAAGCTCGTGACGCCGCTGGCGGACAGCCGCTCGACGACCCGCCGCATCGTGGCCTCCTCGCCGAAGGGCACCACGAACTGGTACTGCACGAGGCCGCGCCGACCGTAGAGGCGGTTCCACTGCCCCACGAGGTCGAGGGGGTGGAAGAACGCGCCGATGCCCTGCAGCTCGCCCTCGCGCCGGCGCGGCGCCCGGCGGAACCACAGCTCGTTGAACGCGGCGACGCTGGCGTGGTTGAGGACGCCCGTCGACGGCACGACCGGCGGCACCGAGGCGAGCTGGTGCGGGCCGTACGCGAACGGCGCCACCCGGGCCCGCGCGTCGAGCTGGTCGGCGCGCGCGTGGTCGCCACGGGTCAGCACGCTGCGTCCGAGGTGGCGCCCGGTCGCGACGAGGTCGATCCAGGCGACGCTGTAGCGGTGGCGCTCGTCCCCCTCCGACATGACCGCCAGCAGCTCGTCGAGGTCGCCGACGCGGCGGGTGTCGACCGCCATCCGGCTCGACTCGATCGGCAGCAGGCGGAACGTCGCGTCGAGGACGATCCCCGTCAGGCCCATCCCGCCGATCGTCGCCCAGAACAGCTCGGCGTCCTGCGTCGGGCCCACCTCGACCACGCGCCCGTCCGCCAGCTGCAGCGACAGGCGCGTCACGTGCGAGCCGAACGACCCGTCGACGTGGTGGTTCTTGCCGTGGATGTCGCTCGCGATCGCGCCGCCGATCGTGACCGCCCGCGTGCCCGGCGTGACCGGCACGAACAGGCCGCGCGGCACGAGCACGCGCAGCAGGTCGTCGAGCGTCGCCCCGGCGCCGACGGTGACGACGGGCGACCCGGTGCCGGCGTCGGTGCTGATCACCGCGTCGGCGCTGCTCCCCGCGAGGCGCAGCACCAGCCCGCCGCCGTTCTGGGCGGCGTCGCCGTAGCTGCGGGCGAGCCCCCGCACCAGCGCGCCGCGCGGCCCGACCTCCTTCAGCACGCCGGGCAGGTCGCTGCGCAGCACCTCGACGACCTCGGCGACGGACGGGTTGGTGCGGCCCCACCCGGCCAGCGCGCGCCGGGTCGTGCGGGCGCGCCCGACCGGGCCGCTCACCGCGACACCTCCCGCATCAGTAGGGCCACTCCGGCTCCTGCCCCGTGAGGCGGCGCACCACCTTGCCCATCCGCAGGGTCAGCAGCACCTTGATCGCCAGGTTGCGCGCGAACCACGGCAGCTGCGCGAGCTGGCGTCCGGCGTTCGCGGCCCGCGCCGCGATGCCCGGCGCGAGGTCCGCCCGGTACTCGACGAGCGAGCGCGAGCGCCCGACGTAGCGGAACCGCGTGCCGACGAGGAGCTCGCGCGCGATGGCGAGCGTGACCCCGACGGAGGAGAACGCGTCGTGGATCAGCATCGTCCCACCGGTGTCGACCTTGGCCCCCCACCGGCGGATGTCGCCGCGCGCCGGCGCGTAGCGGTGCGCGCCGTCGACGTAGAGGACGCGCACGGGCGCGTCGACCGCGTCCAGCGCGTCGTCGCTGAACCGGCGCAGGTGCGTGACCCGGTCGCGCACGCCGGTGCGGGCGAGGTTCGCCTCGAACCGCGCGTGGTCGGAAGCGGCCTCGGCGCCGTAGCCGTCCAGCTCGCGCGGGCCGCGGTCGTTGCCGGCGTGCGGGTCGATCGCCACCACGCGCACGCCGTCGGGGGCGCCGGAGGCGAGGACGATGGTGCTGCGGCCCTGGAAGCTGCCGATCTCCACCACCGTGTCGCCCGCCCGGGTGGCGGCAGCGGCGTCGTAGAGGCGCCGGGCCTGGTCGGGCGACATCCACCCGTCCACGTCCGCGACCGCGAGCAGGACGTCGTCGAAGGCTCGGCTGGGCGCCGGCGACGCGCCGGTGGTCGGCGCGCTCACGAGAGGTACACCCCGAGGCCGAACACGACGGCCCAGATGACGCCGAGCACCTGCAGGGCGCGGTCGGCGGCGAAGATCTCCTCGGGCGCGGCCCCGTGGCCCTGCTCGAGGATCAGGAGGTAGCGCAGCAGGGCGGTGCCCATCGGCACGATCGACAGCTCGTAGAACGGCCACGTGGTGCCCGAGAACTCCTTCGTGTCGAACGCCCAGATGCAGTAGCCGACGAGCGCCGCGCCGAGGCTGACCGCGAGCACGGTCTGCAGGTACACCAGCGAGTACTCCTCGAGCGTCGATCGGGTCTCACCGCCGCGCCCCAGCTCGCGGAGCTCGGCGTAGCGCTTGCCGGTGACGATGAACAGCGACGCGAACGACGTCGTCAACAGGAACCAGGTGCTCATCGCGACGTCGGTCGCCACGGCGCCGGCGACGGCACGCAGGACGAAGCCGGCCGACACGGCGACGAGGTCGACCACCGCGACGTGCTTGAAGACGGTGCTGTAGCTGGTGGTGAGGGCCACGTAGGCGACCACGACCACGGCCGTCTCGGGTCGTGGCACCGCCGCGAGCGCGATCCCGCCGACGAGCAGGAGGGTGCCGACCACCCGTGCCAGCCCGAGCGGGACGGCGCCGCTCGCGATCGGCCGGCGGCGCTTCACGGGGTGGAGCCGGTCGCGCTCGTGGTCGAGGATGTCGTTCCAGTAGTACGTGCCGCTGCTCGCGAGGCAGAACGCCACGAACGTGATCGCCGCACGCCACGTGAAGCTGCCGTTGTCGAGCACCCCGGCGGCGCCGGGCGCGGCGAACACGAGCACGTTCTTCACCCACTGCTTCGGGCGCGCCTCGCGCAGCAGCGCGCGCGCGAGCGACGGCGGCACGTCGCCGTGCACGTCCTCCGCCCGACCCGTCTGGGTCGCGCCGGTCATGGTCGTGCTCCGTCCGGCACGCCGAGCACCGTAGCCCTCCGCACCCACTGCGGGCGGTGCGCCATCGCGAGCAGCTCCCGGTCACCCGAGCTGTCGCCGTAGGCCCAGATCTCGGCGGCGTCGAGCGCGCTCGACCCGAGCCACGCCGCCAGGCGGACCGCCTTCTCGGGCCCGCGGCAGTTGCCGCCGTCGAGCCGGTCCGTGTACCGCCCGCCGGCCGAGACCACGTCGGTGCAGAGCACGGCATCCACCCCGAGCGCGGCGCCGAGCGGCTCGAGGTAGGGCCGCAGCGAGGCCGACACGATGACGGTGACGTGGCCGTGCGCCTGGTGCCACCGCAGCCGCTCCACCACGTCCGCCCGCAGCATCGACGCCTCCACGTGCGCGGCGAAGGAGCGCCCGAGCGCCGCGACCTCGGCCACCTCCCGACCGCGCAGCACGCCGCCCGCCACGATCTCCTTCAGGTGGTCGCGGTCGCGCCGCGCGAGGGCGCGCAGCGCCGCGATCGGCCGGCGGGCCACGGCGACGAGGACGCCGCGTCGCCCGCCGACGCGCCGGAGGAACGGCCGGACGCAGTCCGCCGTGGTCAGGGTGCCGTCGACGTCGAACGAGGCGACGACCGGGCGCTCGAGCCCCTCGCCGGTCACGGGTCCGCCGCGAGGTCGTCGAGCACGTCCCACCAGCCGGGCCAGCTCTTCGAGACGACGGACGGGTCGACCACCTCGACCCCGTCGACGACGAGGCCGAGGAGGGACAGCGACATCGCGAGGCGGTGGTCGTGGTGGGTCTCGAAGCGGGCTGCGTGCGGCGGCCCGGGCCGCACCGCCAGCCCGTCGTCGTGCTCGTCCGCCCGGATCCCGGCGCGGCGGAGCTCGGCGCACAGGTCCCCGATCCGGTCGCTCTCCTTGTGGCGGATGAAGCCGACGCCGCGGATGCGCGTCGGCGTGTGCGCGAACGGCGCGATCACCGCGAGGGTGGGGACGAGGTCCGACATGTCGACCATGTCGACGTCGACGCCGCGCAGCGGGCCGTGGCGCGTGACGGACGTGCCGGCGGCGGTGGCGACGACGTCGCAGCCCATGTCGCCGAGCACCTCGATGAAGCGGGCGTCGCCCTGCGACGACGCCGGCGTGAGCCCCGGGACGTGGACGGTGCCGCCGGCGATCGCCGCCGCGGCCAGGGGGTAGCCGGCGGAGCTGGCGTCGGGCTCGACGGCGTACGTCGAGCCGGCGTAGCGACCCGGCGGGACCGCGACCACCCGCTCACCGACCTCGACGCCGTCCACGCCGAACGCGGACATGACCGCCGCCGTGATGCCGAGGTAGGAGCGCGACACCAGCTCGGTGGGCACCTCGATCCTCAGGCCGCCGCCCAGGTGGGGGCCGATCAGCATCAGCGCGGTGAGGAACTGGCTGCTCACGTCGCCTCGCAGCCGCACGACCGCCGGGCCGGGCTCGCGAGCCGCCCGCAGCGGCCCGCGCACGGTCACCGGCAGGTGCCCCCACCGCTCCACCGGTTCCAGGGTCGCGCCGAGATCGACGAGCGCGTCGTGCAGCTCCGACATCGGGCGGGCCCGCAGCGGCGCCGACCCGTCGATCGTGTACGGGCCGGCCCCGAGCGTCGCGACCGCCGTGACGAAGCGCGAGGTGGTGCCTGCGAGGCGTGCCGGCAGCACCGCCGGACCCGGCACGAGCTCGCCGGCGGTGCCGCGCAGGACCAGGTCGGGCGCGGGCGCGCCCGGGTCGGTGCCGGCGCGCGTCCGCTCGATGCCGGCGCCGAGCGCGGCGAGGCAGTCGATCATCGCCTCCGTGTCGTCACCCGGCGCGACGTCGGCGAGCACCGACCGTCCCGCCGCGAGGGCGGCACACACCAGCGCCCGGTTGGACACGCTCTTCGAGCCCGGCACCCGCACCGTCGCCGCGAGGGCACCCGCCGCGGGCCGCACGCGGACCACCCCGGCACCGCGATCGCCGCCGTGCGCCACGGTCCCCGTCACCCGAGCCGCTGCACGGCGGGCCGGTAGCCGCGGGCGATCAACCCGCCCCGGTACAGCTCGGCGGTCGACGCGTCGACGAGGACGACGGCCACGCCCCGCTCGCCCTCGACGCTGTGCACCACCTCGAAGCTGGCGATGTTGACCCCCAGCTCGGCGGCGAGGGTGAACACCTCGGCCGCCGCGCCCCGGCGGTCGGGGATCGGGATGCGCAGCTCGGCCAGCTCGCTCGGTTGGTTGACGCGGCTCGGCAGGTTCGAGCGGGCGTCGCGCGCCCGACGCAGCCGCTCGTGGAGCGCCGGCCGGTCGCCCCGGTCGACGACGTCGCGCATGTCGGTCAACCCGAGGATCAACCCGTCGAGCGCGGCGACGATGGCCGTGCGGTTCTCCGCGCAGATGTCGAGCCAGATCGTCGGCTGGCCGGACGCGATGCGGGTCATGTCGCGGAACCCGCCGGCCGCCAGCCGCAGGAGGGCTGCGTGCTCCTCGGCCCGCTCGCTGGCCAGCCCCATCAGCGTCGCCGCCGTGAGGTGCGGGACGTGGCTGATCACCGCGACCACCTCGTCGTGGCGTTGCGGCGGCAGCGCGACCACGTCCGCCCCCAGCTCGGCCACGACCGCGGCCACGGCGCTGAACGTGCGGTCAGCCGTCGCGGCCGTCGGGGTCAGCACCCACACCGCACCCGCGAACATCGACGCGTCCGCGCCGTCCAGGCCGTCGAGCTCGCTGCCGGCCATGGGGTGGCCGCCCACGAAGCGCGGGTCGTCGACGGCCGCGGCGATCCCCGCCTTGACGCTGCCGACGTCCGTGACCACGCCCGACGTCTCGCGCAGCGCCCGTGCGCACTCGGTGGCGATGGCGGAGGGCGGCGTGGCGACGAAGGTGATCGCGGCCTCCGGATCGACGCCGGCGGCGGCGACGATCCCCCGCTCGAGCGCCTGGGCCAGGCGTGCTGCGTCGACGTCGTCGCCCGTCACGACCCAGCCACGCTCGGCCAGCGCCAGCGCCACGGAGCCGCCGATCAGACCGAGGCCGAGCACGTTCGCGCGCCGCGCCGCGGGCGCGTCGGGTCCGTCGGTCGGTTCGGGCACGCCGGCGAATCTACCGCCGGCGCGAGGCGCCGCCGGGGGTGCCCGGGGTGTCGGAGGCGGGCGCGCCGGACGTGCGCGGGGGCACGCCGATCGACTCGGCCAGCGCCTTCAGCTCGTCGGGTCGCACCTCGCGCCACTGCCCGGGGCGCAGCGTGCGGTCCTGCAGCGTGCCGATGCGCACCCGGATCAGTCGCTCGACGGGGTGGCCGACCGCCTCGCACATCCGTCGCACCTGCCGGTTGCGCCCCTCGTGGATCGTGATCCGCAGGACCCCCGGCGACGGCTGCGACACCTTGGCCGGTGCGGTCACGCCGTCGTCCAGCTCGACGCCGTCGCGCAGCCGCCGGATCGCGCCGTCCCCGACCCGGCCGCCCGCCACCTCGGCGAGGTACTCCTTCTCGACGCCGTGGCTCGGGTGCGTCAGCCGTTGCGCGAGCTCGCCGTCGTTGGTCAGCAGCAGCAGGCCCTCGGTCGCGGCGTCGAGCCGGCCGACGGGGAACACCCGCGGCTCGGAGGGCACGAGCTCGACCACGGTCGGGCGCCCGTGGGTGTCGCTGGCGGTCGTGACGACGCCCGTCGGCTTGTTGAGCAGGTAGTGGACGAGCCCCGGGCGCACGCCGATCGGGACGCCGTCGACCTCGACGACGTCCTGCTCGGTGTCCACCCGGCGGCCGAGCACCGCGGTCTCGCCGTTCACCGAGACCCGACCGGCCGCGATCAGCTCCTCGCACACCCGGCGGCTGCCCCAGCCACGGCTCGCGAGCACCTTCTGCAACCGCTCCCCCTGCGGCAGCGCCGCCGAGCGTGCCGCCCACTGCTCCCAGAGGGGCGGCTCGGGGCGACCGCCGGGCGGGTCGCGGGGGGTGCTCAGCCGGCGCTCCCCGAGCCGCCCGCGCCCGGGTCGACCGATGGCTCCACTCGCAGGCCCTGCTCGAGCGCCTCGACCACCTCCGGTCCCGGCACGAACTCGGCGATCGGCGGGAGGTCCGCGAGCGACGCGAGCCCCAGCTTGTCGAGGAAGGTCGGGGTCGTGCCGAACAGGACGGCCTGCCCGGGACCCGGGTCGCGGCCGACCTCGGCGATGTACCCCCGTGCCTGCAACGTGCGCAGCACCCCGTCGGGGTCGACGCCGCGGATCGAGGCGACCTGCGCCCGGGAGATCGGTTGCTTGTACGCCACGATGGCCAGCGTCTCGAGGGCGGCGCCGCTCATGCGGGCGCGCTGGCCGTCGAGCAGGAAGCGCTCGACGTACGGGGACAGGTCGGCGCAGGTCTGGTAGCGGTAGCCACCCGCCACGTGCACGAGCTCGAACCCGTGGCCCGCCTCGGCGTAGCTCGCCGCGAGCTCGTCGCACAGCTGCGCGACGACGGCGGCCGGCACCTCGAGGAGCTGCGCGAGGACTGCGGCCGGGACCGGCTCGACGGCCACGAGCAGGATCGCCTCGACGGCGCGGACCGTGTCCGCGTCGGGCACGCCCGGCAGGCGCGGCCGGAGGTCGTCCGACGCGGCCCGCTCGGCGTCGGCGTCACCCTCGAGCTCGTCGGGGTCGGGCAGGTCGGGGAGCTGGTTCGTCACGTGGTCATCCGTCGTAGTCGTCGATCGCGCGGCCGTCCGCCGCCACGAGCTCGTCACCGTCGCCCGGACCGAGCCCGTCGCCGTCGTGGCCGATCCAGACGACGTCGATGTCCCCGAACCGATCGGCCTGGTCCAGGTCGACCCGGCCCTGCTTGAACAGCTCGAGCAGCGCCAGGAACCGCACGATCACCTCGAGGCGCTCGACCAGCCCGCTGGTCAAGCGGGCGAAGGAGATCCTGCCAGCTCGCGGCAGCTCGTCCAGCAGCTCGACCACCGCGTCGGCGACGCTGGCACGGACGGCGCCGACGTGGAACAGGTCGACGTGCGGCACCGGCTTGGGGGTCGTCACGCGGAGGAACGCCGCCTGCAGCCGGCGCGGCGGGAGGCCCTCGAGCAGGTCGGGCACGAGCGCCGCGAAGCGCTCGTCGGGTCCGGCCTGGCGGGCGAACGAGCGGTCCGCGTCGTCGGCCAGCCGGCCGAACACCCCAGCCACGTCCTTGAACGTCTTGCACTCGAGCAGGCGGGCGAGCAGCAGGTCGCGCTCCTCCCACAGGGCCAGCTCCTCGTCGAGGTCGACGTCGTCGCGCCCCGGCAGCAGCCGGCGCGCCTTGAGCTCGACGAGCGTCGCGGCGATCAGGAGGAACTCCGTCGCGACGTCGAGGTCGATGGCCTGCAACCGCTCGATCTCGCACAGGTAGGCGTCCACGATGCGGGCCAGCGAGACCTCGTGGATGTCGACCTGCTCCTTCAGGATGAGGTGGAGGAGGAGGTCGAAGGGACCCTCGTAGACGGAGGTCGCCACGTCGATCGCCATACGGGGCCAAGCTAGCCCGGCACTAGCCTCCCGCTGCGTGACCCGCGTGCTCTCCTGCATCCAGCCCACCGGTGCCGTGCACCTCGGCAACCACCTGGGGGCGCTGCGGCCGTGGGTCGCGGGGCAGCGCACCCGTGACGCGTTCCACGGCATCGTCGACCTGCACGCGCTCACCGTCACCGAGGAGCCGGGCGTGATCGGGACGACGACGGTCGAGCTGGCGGCGGTCCTGTTCGCCATCGGCCTCGACCCCGACGTGGCGACGGTGTTCGTCCAGAGCCACGTCACCGAGCACAGCCAGCTCGCCTGGGTGATGGAGTGCTCCGTGTCGTACGGCGAGCTGAGCCGGATGACGCAGTTCAAGGACAAGTCGAGCCGCCGCGAGGGCCACTTCGTGTCCGCGGGCTTGTTCACCTACCCGGCGCTGCAGGCGGCGGACATCCTCCTCTACGACGCCGAGGAGGTGCCGGTGGGCGACGACCAGCGCCAGCACGTCGAGATCACCCGCGACATCGCGATCCGGTTCAACGGCCGGTTCGGCGAGACCTTCGTGATCCCCCGCGCGGTGACGCCGCCGGCGGGCGCGCGGGTGATGGACCTGCAGGACCCGACGTCGAAGATGAGCAAGACGGCCAGCTCCGACGCCGGGCTGGTGTACCTGCTCGACCCGCCCTCGGTGATCGCCCGCAAGTTCAAGCGCGCCGTCACCGACTCCGGCAGCGAGGTGCGCTACGACCGCGAGGAGAAGCCGGGCGTCTCGAACCTGCTCGACATCCTGTCGGCCTGCACCGGCGAGCCACCGGCCGCGCTCGCGGAGCGGTACACGCAGTACGGGCCGCTCAAGTCGGACACGGGCGACGCGGTGGTGGCCATGCTCGAGCCGGTGCAGGCGCGCTACCGGGAGCTGATGGACGACCGGGGGGAGCTCGCCGCCCTGCTGCGCCGGGGCGCCGACAAGGCCCGCGCGGTCGCCTCCGCCACCCTCGCCCGCACCTACGACGCCATCGGCTTCCTCCCGCGCTGACCCCGCGCACGTCGGGGAGGTCGAGGCGGACGCGGCGGCGTCGCGTCAGAGGGCGTCGGCGGCGTGGAGGGCGGCGATCGCCCCCGGGTCGACCGCGTCGGCTGCGGCGGGTCCGGCGGGTGCGGCCGACGCGCGGACGAGGGCGACGGTGACGGGATCGGAGCCGGCGGCCGCGAGCCGGTCGGCGCCGAGGCGCTCGTGGTCGTGGTACCGGCGCAGCCGCTCCGTGCGGGGACCGAGCGCCGTGGCGACGACCCGCCCCGACGTCCGGAGGCCGCTGTCGAGCTTGCCCACGTCGTGCAGCAACGCCGCAGCCAGCTCGGCCCGCGTCGCCCCCGGACGGAGCGCGACGAAGCGCCGCCCGACGAGGATCGAGTGCCGCCGGTCGGCGACCGCCATCCGCCGCCAGAGCGCCACCTCGCCGTCCTGCAGGGTCGCCTCCACCCAGGCGACGTCGCCGGGCGCCGGCTCCCGCGTGGACAGCGAGCCGAGGAGCCGCCGGGCCAGATGGCCCACGTGCCCCAGCGCGCTCACGCCGCCCCCGCACGCCGGCCGCGGGCCCGTGGGTGCGCGTCGCGGTACGCCTGGACCAGTCGCTCCTGGCTGACCTTCGTGTACACCTGGGTGGTCGACACGGAGGCGTGCCCGAGGAGCTCCTGCACGATCCGCAGGTCCGCCCCGTGGTCGAGCAGGTGCGTCGCGCACGAGTGGCGCAGCACGTGCGGCGACAGCGCCTCCGGCGCGATCCCCGCCCGCTCGCCGTGGGAGCGGACGATGGCCCACGCCGACTGGCGGGTGAGGCGGGCGCCGCGCCGGTTGAGGAACACCGCCTCGGCGTCGCCGCGGCGGGCCCAGCGGACCGGCTCCAGGCGGGGCCTGCCCTCCGGCCCGAGCCAGTCCTCCAGCGCGGCCGTCGCGGCGCGCCCGAAGGGGACCAGCCGCTCCTTCGAGCCCTTCCCGTACAGGCGCGCGGTGCGGTGCTGCAGGTCGAGGTCGCCGAGGGACAACCCGCAGACCTCGCCGACGCGCGCTCCCGTCGCGTACAGCAGCTCGATCATCGCACGGTCGCGCCGAGCCACCGGGTCCGCGCCGATGACGGCGTCGATCAGGCTCGTCACCTGCTCCTCCGAGAGCGGCTTGGGCAGCCCGGCGGGCACCCGCACGCCGTCGAGGTCGGCCGTGGGATCGGAGGCGAGCACGCCCTCGTCCGACAGGAACCGGTGCAGCATCCGGATCGCGGCGAGCTGGCGGGCCGCGCTCGCCGGCGCGACGGCCGCGCGGCGCTCGCCGAGGAAGCGCTCGACGGTGCCGGCGTCGACGTCGCCCAGCCCGAGCCCGGCGGCCACGAGCCACGACCAGTACCCGGTGAGGTCGCGGCGGTAGGCGACGAGCGTGTTCAGCGAGCGGCCGCGCTCGCTCGCCATCCACGACAGGAACTCCTCGACCTCGAGCGGCAGCTCGACGCGAGCCCCGGTCCTCGAGGGCGCCGGGCGAGCCACGCTCAGCGCTCGCCGTCGGCGCCGCGCAGCTCGCGCTCCACGAGCAGCAGCGCGATGACCGTCTTCGAGTCGCGGATCTCGCCGGCATCCACCATCGCGAGCGCCGCCGCGAGGGGGAGGTGCACCACCTCCGAGTGGGCCTCCTCCGGTCCCGCGGTCGCCCGCTCGACCGGCTCGCAGTCGGTGGCCACGAACAGGTGGACCACGGCGTCGCTCATGCCCACCGTCGGGTAGAAGCGCGGCAGCGGGCGCAGCTCGCCCGCTGCGAGGCCGACCTCCTCCACCAGCTCGCGCCGCGCCGTCTCCTCGACGGGCTCGTCGGCGACGTCGCGCATCCCCGCCGGCACCTCGAGCACGAGCTCGTCGAGCGCCGGCCGGTACTGGCGCACCAGCACGACCGACGGGCTGCCCTCGGCATCGAACAGCAGGGGCAGCGCCGCCACGGCCCCCGGCGAGCGGACGACGTCGCGCTCGAAGACCTCACCGTCCGGCGCCTCGAAGCGGCCGACGGCGACGCGCCACACGCGACCCTGGTGCACGACCCGGTCGCCGAGGTGGCGGAACGCCATCAGGCGACGGTCTGCTGCTCGAGACCGCCGGCGACGGTCGCGCCCTCGACCACGGCGGGGGCCGCGGCGGGTTCGACGAGCGCTTCGGCCGCGCCCAGCAGAGCGACCGAGGCGGTCGCCGGCTGGCGCGCCTCGCGGAACGCGAGCGCGGCGCCGACGAGCTCGCGGAACAGCGGGTGCGGGCGGTCCGGGCGGCTCTTGAACTCCGGGTGCGCCTGGGTCCCCACCCACCACGGGTGGTCCTCGAGCTCGACGAACTCGACGAGGCGCTTGTCGGGGGACGTGCCGCTGCACCGGAACCCCCGGGCCTCGAACCGCGCCCGGTAGGCGCTGTTGAACTCGTAGCGGTGGCGGTGCCGCTCGCTGACGACCGGCTCGCCGTACGCGGCGGCGATCCGCGTGTGCTGACCGAGCACCGCGTAGTAGGCGCCGAGGCGCATCGTGCCGCCCTTGTCGCTGACGTCGCGCTGGTGCAGCATCAGGTCGATCACCGGGTGGTCCGTCGTCGAGTCGAACTCCGTCGAGTTCGCATCGGTGAGGCCGAGGACGTTGCGGGCGAACTCGATCGTCATCACCTGCATGCCGAGGCAGATGCCGAGGCACGGGACGAGCTCCTCGCGGGCGTAGCCGGCGGCCGCGATCTTGCCCTCGATGCCGCGGGGCCCGAACCCGCCGGGGATGACCATCCCGTCCAGGTCGGCGAGCCGCCCGGCGGCCAGGAGCCCCTCGACCTCCTCGGCCTGGATCCAGTCGATCTCCACCTTCGCGCCGTGGTGGAACCCGGCGTGCTTCAGGCTCTCGACCACGGACAGGTACGCGTCCTGCAGGTCGACGTACTTGCCGATGAGCCCGATCTTCACCGGTCGCGTCGCCGCCTCGATCGTCCCGACGAGCTCCTCCCACGGGCCGAGGTCCACCTCGCCCGGGAGCTGCAGCACGTCGCACACGGTGTCGTCGAGGCCCTCCTCGTGCAGGATGAGCGGCAGCTCGTAGATGTTGCGCGCGTCCGCGGCGTTGACGACGGCGCGCTCGTCCACGTCGCACAGGTTCGAGATCTTGCGCTTCAGGTTCGGGCTGAGGGGCTCCTCGCTGCGGCAGACGATCACGTCCGGCTGGATGCCGCGGCTGCGCAGCTCGGTCACCGAGTGCTGCGTCGGCTTGGTCTTCTGCTCGCCGCTCGGGCCGATGAAGGGGACCAGCGTGACGTGGACGTAGCACACGTTGTGGCGGCCGGCCTCCTTGCGGAACTGCCGGATCGCCTCGAGGAACGGCAGGATCTCGATGTCGCCGACGGTGCCGCCCACCTCGGTGATCACCACGTCGACCTGGTCGCTCGCCAGGCGGTGGATGCGGCGCTTGATCTCGTCGGTGATGTGCGGGATGACCTGGACGGTGCGGCCGAGGTAGTCGCCGCGGCGCTCGGCGGCGAGGACGGCCTGGTAGATCGAGCCGGTGGTGGCGTTCGAGTCGCGGGTGAGGCCCTCGTCGATGAAGCGCTCGTAGTGGCCGAGGTCGAGATCGGTCTCGCCGCCGTCGTCGGTGACGAACACCTCGCCGTGCTCGAACGGGTTCATCGTGCCCGGGTCGACGTTGATGTACGGGTCGAGCTTCTGCATCGTGACCCGCAGGCCCCGCAGCTTCAGCAGCCGACCGAGCGACGACGCGGTGAGCCCCTTGCCGAGGGAGCTGGCGACGCCGCCGGTCACGAAGATGTGCTTCGGCATGGCACCGACCTCCCGTTCCAGGTGAACTGACAACGGGAGCGCAGCCTACCCCCGTCGCCGCGGCGAACACGCGGATGACGCGGGGCGGGCCGGCGGGCGCTCACGGTCGGCTCCCCGCTCATGGTGCGCTCCGCGCGCGCCGGCGCTCGGGGAGGGTGCCGAGCCGGTCGAGCCATCGCAGCGGCGGGGTCCGGTCGATGACGCGGGTGAAGCTCACGCGCTCGCTCAGCAGGTTGAGGGCGACGACCACGGCGACCGCGACGGTCTGGCCCCGGGCCCCGAGCGACAGCACCAGCCCGGCGCCGACCGCGGCGCCGAGGGGGTTGGCTCCGGTGTCGCCGAGCATGCACCGCTCGCGCAGGTCGGCCACCACCAGCCCCAGCCCCGCGCCGACCACGAGCAGCGGCCCCGTCAACGCCCACGCCGGCGCGCCGAGGCAGGCCACGAGCAGCGCACCCGCGGCGGTGGCCTTGATCGCACGTCCCGGGGCGCGGTCGAACAGGTTGGCGAGGTTGGCGGTGGCGGCGACGAGCAGCCCGCCGCGCAGCATCGCCCCGAACCCGCCGCCGGGCACGAGGGCGGCGGCGGTCAGGAGCCCGACGAGCCCGCCCCACGCGAGCTTGACGACGCCCGTCGTCAGGTCCCCGTGCGCGAGCGCGCGGAGGTGGCCGCCGAAGCCCTTCGTGGCGACCGCGCCGATGAGGTCGTCGACGAGGCCGAGGAAGGCGAAGCCGAGGGTGGTCGCCGCGAGCACGCCGACGGTCTCGCCGCGCTGCGCCTCGGTGGCGGACACGCCGCCGACGCGCTCGACGAGGCGGTACAGGGTGGCCGCGCCGACGACGGCGAGCACGACGACGATCCCGGAGGCGACGGGCAGCGACCGCCCGTGCAGGTTCGTGCGTTCGAGGACCTCGGCGGTGGCGAGCGTCCGCCACAGGCACCACCACAGGAGCGCGCTCGCCGCGGCTCCCGCCGCGAGCGCCGCGAGCGCGATCACGCCCGCTCCCGGCGCCCCGGCGCTGGCGGGACGAGGACCGCCACGAGCCACGGGACGACGACCGCGAGCATGACCGACGGCACGGCGATCCCGCTGTCGTTGAGGGCGAAGCCGGCGGCGCCGAGCAGGCAGAACCCGAGCGCGACCGCCACCACCTGGCGGGGCGGCAGCGCGGCGCGCCCGGCGAGGGCACGCACCGCGGCGCGTCGCCGCCACGCCGCCACCGCCAGCCCGACGAGCACCGCGACCAGCACGGTCGGCCAGATCGTCCCGGTGAAGATCTCGAGGTTCCCGCGCAGCTTGCGCCGCACGACGATCCACCCGTCGCCGTCCAGCAGGTCCGCCGCGAACCGCCCGAGGTGGGTCCGCGACGCCTCGTCGCGGGCGAGGTCGAGCGCGGCCGCGACGCCGAGCAGCGCGACGGCAGCCGCACCGGCGAGCGCTAGGCGGACCCAGCCCACCCGCCCGCCGCCGAGCCGCAGCGCCACGACCGCCGCCGCCGGCACGAGGGCGAGCGTGCCGCCCACGTCGCTGCCGAACGCCGGGGCGCCGACGACGACGACCGTCGCGGCGCCGACCCAGCCCGCCCACGCCGCCGACGCCGTGCGCGCGAGCGGCGCGCCGGCGACGGCGACGGCCGCCGCGCCGAGCAGCCCGAACGCGAGGTTCCCGATGCCCTGGAAGCGTCCTGCCGTCGTCGGGGTGTAGCCGAGCGGCGTCGAGAGCTGGAGGCGCCCGCCCGTGACCACGTCGACCACGAGCACCGCCCAGAGCGTGGCGATGAGCACCGCGACCGTGCCGGCGGGTCCGAGGCGCGCCGCCGGGGCACGTGCGGCGAGCGCCACCACGGCGGCGGTCACGGGCACGGCCACCACCACGAGGTCGAGCGGGAGGCGGTGGTAGGCGACCGCGCCCATCGCGAACGTGACGAGCGGGTACGCCGCGACCACCGGCGCGAGGCCACGGGCGAGACGGGACCGCCCGGCGAGCCCGGCGAGGGCGCACAGCACGATCAGCACCACCAGCACGACGCTCACGGGACCGACGGCGCGGTCGCGGAGGTGGACCCGCGCCGCCCGATCCGCCAGGTCGTCGATCCGTCCGCCGAGGTCGCTCCCGCCGCCGTCGACCCGTGCGATGACGGTGCCGCTCATCGACTCCGGGACCTCGATCGCCAGCAGGTCGACCACGGTGGGGGCGACGTCGGGCAGCGTCACGTACCCGCCCCGGCGGGTGGTCGGGCTGACCAGCTCGCCGACGGCGGGCGCGCCCGCGACGGCGTCACCGGCGCCGACGACGGTCACCCGCGCCGCGTCGCCACGCGCGGCCGGCGCGACCACCAGGACGACGGCCTCCGCCGGGATGCCGAGGGCGGTGACGGAGGCGTCGATCGCGGCGAGGGCGCCGGCGCGCGCCGCGGCGCTCGTCGCCCGGTCGAGGCCGTCGTCGAAGGCGACCAGCGCCACGTCGGCCGCACCGAGGCGGCCGACCTCGGGCGTGTAGCGGTCGACGCAGCCCGTCGGCCCCATCAGCGCCGCGACCCCGCGCGGGTCGCCCTGCACCTCGGTGCGCAGCCCCGCCGCGTCGAGCGCGGCCCCGAGCGCGCCTGGCTCGGCACCGGTGAGCTCCCGATCGGCGCGGCGGGCCCACCCGGCGACGACGTCGGGGTCGATGCACCGTCCGCTCACCACGGTGCCGGCCGCCCCGCTGTCGGCGCGGTTGCCCGCCCCGAGGGTCACGTAGCCCTCGAGGACGTCGGTCTCGTCACCGATCGCGCGCACGCTGAGCAGCGCGACGGCGCCGAGGTACCGGTCGAGCGCGGGCGTCGCGCTGCCGCTGAGGTCGGCCGCCTCGAGACCCGGGATCGACAGGAGGACGACGCGCGGCGCGGGGGCGCCGGCGGGCGCCCCGAGCGGGACCGAGGAGGGCCCGGAGGGCAGGAGCACGCCGGCGAGCGCGAGCGCCACGAGGGCCGCCGCGGCGACGGCACGGCGAACCCGTGGATCGCCGCCGCCCGCGCGGCGGGTCCGTCCGTCAGCCGCCACCGCCGGCACCTCCTGCGCGCCGGTGGGCGAGGTCGCCGATGCGGAACCCGCCCATGAGGGAGGACGCAGCGAGGAAGACCGCCACGCCAAGGGCGCCGGCGGCTGCGATCGCCACGAGCGACGCCGCCGTGCTCTCGCCGAAGGGCTGCTGGACCGTCAGCATCACCAGCCCGGCCGCGCCGCCGCCGATCACGGAGCTGACGATCAGCCGGGTCAGCTGGGCGCCCGATGGCGCGCCCGTGAGCACCCGGACCCGGTGCGTCAGCAGCACCGCCGACGCCGTCTGGCTGACGCCGTACCCCAGCGCGAGCGCGCCGGCGCGCTCGCGCTCCGGGAACGCCACGGAGGCGAGGACCATCGCCGTCACCCCGACCACGGCGGCGACGGTCAGCAGGATCGACGCCCGGCGCACGTCCTCCACCGCGAACAGCACCCGCGTCATCACGAACGCCATGCCGTAGCCGACGACGCCGGGGCCGAACAGGGCGAGCGCGTGCGCGATGGGCGCGACGCCCTGGAGGTCCGCGTCACCGAACGACGCAGCGACCCGCGCCACCGGCCACGACAGGGACGCCATCGCCGCGCCGGCCAGGACCAGGAGCGGGATCACGACCCGCACGGCGCCGTCGAGCAGCGAGCGCAGGTCGCTCGGCTCGCTCGCGAGCGCCACGCCCGGCCGGCGGGACTGCCACGTCTCGGCGACCCGCGGCGCCATGGCCGTGGCGACGGGGACCGCGACGAGCGCGTGCGGGAGGACGAAGAACGCGAACGCGACGACGAAGATCGCGACGCCGCCCGCCGCGTCGTAGCCGAGCACCACGGCGGCGGCGGTCGGGACCAGCGTGCCGACCACGGACAGCACCGCCCAGCCGAGGGCGCGCCGCAGCTGCCGCAGCTCCGGATCGCCCGGCGACCACCGGGGTCGCCAGCGCACCCCCTGCGCGGCCAGCACGATCCCCGGGACCGCGGTGAACGCGACGACGGCCAGCGTGGTCCCGCCCGCCACCAGGACGAACTGCCACGTCGTCAGGTCGAGCGTCGGCGGCCCGCTGTCGCGGCTCGCGGCGTACAGGAGGTAGCAGACGATCACGATGACGTTGTTGACGGCCGGCGCGAGCGCCGCGGCCACGAATCGCCGCCGGGCCGCGAGCGCCGCCGTCGCGACCATCCCGATGCCGTAGCAGACCACCTGGGGCACGAAGACCACGAGCATCGGCGTCATCAGGTCGAGCTTGTCGGCGGCGAGCGCGCGGTCGTCCTCGGCGGCGGTCAGCAGCCGTGCGAGCAGGGGCGCGGCCACCACGCCCAGGACCGCGACCACGGCGAGCGCGGCGGTCAGCGCGCCGGCCACGACACCCGCCGTGCGGCCGAGCTCGTCGTCGCCGCCCCGGCGGCGGGCGGCGACGAAGGCCGGCAGCAGCACGGCCTGCAGGGCCCCTCCGGCGACGAGCTCGAAGAGCAGGTTCGGCACGGTGTTGGCGGCCTGGTAGGTGTCGCCGAGCACCCCCGTGCCCAGCGCGGCGGCGGCGACGATGACCCGCACGAACCCCGTGAGGCGCGACAGCAGCGTGCAGAGCGTGACGACGGCGGCGTCTCGCGCGAACGGACGCGCCGGCGCCGCCGCGACCCCGGAGCCCCTCGTCACGGTGCCGTCGAGACCGGCGAGGGCAGCAGCGGCGCGTCGGGGATGGCGCCCTCGGCGCCACCGCGGAAGCCCCAGTGCCCGACGCCGCGGCGCGCCGGATCCAGCGCGAGCACCACGGCGAGCCAACCGGCGACCGTCTCGACGTTGTCGACGGTGCTGATCTCGTCACGGAGCCTGCCGCTGTCGCGGACGTGGCCGACGAACGACGGCACCGGGTCGCCGCCGTCCGGATCGAGCCGCCCGACCTCGGCCGCGAGCGGCCCCGCCGTCCCGATCAGCGTCTCGACCATCGCGCCCAGGACGGGGACGGGGTCGTGGTCCAGGTTGCGGTCCGACACGACCACGACGCGCACCGCCGCCGGGTCGATCGCGCCCCGCTCGAGCTCCTGGCGCGGCAGCTCGAGCAGGTCGACGAGGCCGTCGTCCTCGAGCGCGCCGAGCGGTTCGCGCAGCAGGTCCCCGACGTCACCCCCCGCTCCGAGCGCGTCGCGTGCCGCCAGCACCAGCTCCCCGAGGCGGGCGCCGGTCGCCTCCGCCTGCTCGTCCTCGGACCCGGTCGCCGGCAGCCCCAGCTCCTCGCCCACCCGCGGCGCCTCCTCCGGGTCGAACACCGCGCCGTCGAGGCGGATCTCGCCGACCAGCTCGGCCGACGCGGCGCGGAACGACCGGATCAGCCCCTCGACCGCGCCACCGTCGACGGAGCCGGCCACGACCACGATCACCGGCACCCCGTCCAGGCGGTCCGCGACCAGCTGGGCCGGCCCCTCGACGCCGAGGGCGTCCAGCTGCGCGAGCTCGGCCGTGAGCAGCTCGTTCTCGGCGCGCTCCTCGTCGATCAACGCCTCGGCGCTCTCCAACCGGTCGCGGGTGCTGTCCAGCAGCGGCCCGCGCACGACGGTGGAGCCGGCGGCGATGCCGATGGCGAGCGCCACGAACACCGCGGCGAGGCTGAAGACGTGGTGGCGCAGGCTGATCACCGGTGGACCACCGTCACCAGCCGACCCGGGCGCGGATCCACAGCCACAGGCTCCGGAACCACAGGCGCACCGGCTCGCTGACCGCGACGACGAGCCCGAGCGACATCACCATCGCGGCGACGAAGAGCGTGACGTCACGACCGCGCACCACCGGGCGGTACAGGTTGTTGACCCCCTTCGCGTCGACCAGCGTCCTGCCCACCTTCAACCGCACGAGGAAGGTCGAGGCCATGCCCGCGCGGCCCTTGTCCAGGAAGTCCTCCATCGAGCTGTGGGTCCCGACGGCCACGATCAGCTCCGTCCCGCGCTCGTAGGCGAGGAGCATCGCGATGTCCTCGCTCGTGCCGGGGCTCTCGAAGACGAGGTGCTCCAGGCCCAGCTCCTCCAGCCGTCGCGCGCCCGGGGCGCGACCGCCCGCGTAGGCGTGGACGATGAGCTCGGCCCCGCTGCGCAGCGTCGCCTCGCCGACGGAGTCGAAGTCGCCGATGACGATGTCCGGGCGGTAGCCGAGCTCGCGCAGGGCGTCGGCCCCGCCGTCCACGCCGATCAGCACCGGGCGCACCTCGCGCAGGTAGCCCGACCGGTGCAGCGCGAGCAGGTCCTCGCGGTAGTCGACCCCACGGACGACGACGAGCGTGTGGCGACCCGAGAAGTCCACGCGCGTCGGGGGCAGCTCCGGGTCGTCGGTCGCGAGGTGCCGCTCCCGGCGGAGGTACTCGAGCGTGTTGGCGGCGAACAGCTCGAGCTGCTCGCCGACCCGCCGCCGGGCGTCGTCCACACAGGCCAGCAGCTCCGCCTCCGTCCGCCGGTGCCCCGTCGCCACCACCTCGTCGCCGACCAGCAGCCGATCGTCGGAGATCGTCACGACCTCGCCCTCGCCGATGCGTGCGAGCAGCTCGGGTCCCACCTCGTCCAGGAGCACCGCGCCGCTGCGCACGATCTGCAGCGGTCCGAGGTTCGGGTACCGCCCCGTGAACGACGCGTTGGCGTTCACCACCGCGACCACGCCGGCACCGACCAGCGAGTCGGCGGCGACCAGGTCGACGTCGGCGTGGTCGATCACCGCGATCTCGCCGGGTTCGAGCCGCTTCACGAGGTCCTTGGTGCGCACGTCGGCGCGCGCCCGCGCCGTGACCACGTCGTCGGGTCGGCGCTCGGACATTAGCGCCCGCTCCTGGAGCCGCGCTCGCCGAGGAGCTCGGCCGCGTGCCGCCGCGCCGCGCGCGACCCGCTCTCGCCCGACAGCATCCTCGCCACCTCGACGATCCGCTCGTCGCGCCCGAGCACCGCCGCGCTCGCCGTGGTCGTCGCACGTGCCGGTCCCTCGAGGACGTGCTTGGCCACCGCCACGTGCGCGTCGGCCAGCGCCGCCACCTGCGCCAGGTGCGTCACGACCAGGACCTGGCGGGCCTCGCCCAGCGCAGCGAGCGCACGCCCGACCGCCGTCGCCGCCGCCCCGCCGATCCCGGCGTCGACCTCGTCGAACACCAGCGTGCCGGGCGCGTCGAGCAGCACCAGCCGCAGCGCCAGCATCGCCCGCGCCAGCTCGCCGCCGGACGCGACCTTGGTCAGCGGGAGGGGCGGCGAGCCCGGGTTGGCCGCGAGCAGGAACGTCACCTCGTCGCCGGGATCGTCGTCGCCGACGCGCACCTCGACGGTCGCGCGGGGCATCGCCAGCGTGCGCAGGTGCGCCTCCACCGCGGCGCCGAGCTGCCCGGCGGCGGCGCGACGTGCCTGCGCCACGGCGGCCGCTGCGGCCCGTTCGCCGCGCAACGCCTCGTCGCGCTCGCGCGCCAGGCGCTCCACCGCGGCCTCGTACCCCTGCAGCTCGGCGAGGCGCTCGCGGGTGCGGTCGCGGAACTCGATGACCTCCGCCAGCGTGTCGCCGTACTTCCGGCGCAGGTTCCGCAACAGGTGCCGCCGTTCGCGCACCTCCTCGAGCCGGCGCGGATCGTCCTCGATCGCCTCGCCGAGGTGTCGCACGTCGGCCGCCACGTCGGCCACCTCCGCCGTCGCGTCGGCGAGGCGCCGGGCGAGGTCGGCGAACGGGGCGCGGGAGGCGAGCGCAGCCGACGCGGTGCCGAGGGCGTCCAGGGCGCCGCCGTCGTCGACGAGGGCGACGACCGCGCGCGCCGCCGCGTCGCGGTGCGAGAGCGCGCCGGCGAGCACGTCCTCGAGCTCCTCGAGGCGCCGCTCCTCGTCCGCGTCCTCGAGTTCGGCGTGGTCCAGCTCGTCGACCTGGAACGACAGGAGGTCGATCTCGCGCGCGCGGGTCCGGGCGTCGCCGCCCAGGGCCGCGGTGGCGGCGTCGATCTCCGTCAGGCGGGCCCGCGCGGCGCGCAGCTCACCGAGGTGGATCCCGGCGAACCGGTCCAGCGCCTCGCGCTGCGTCGCTGCGGAGAGCAGGCTCTGGTGTGCGTGCTGGCCGTGGATGTCGACCAGCCGCGCGCCGTGCTCGGCCAACGTCGCGACGGTGGCGAGGCGACCGTCGACGTAGGCCCTCGAACGGCCGTCGACGGGGACCACCCGGGCCAGCACCACCTCGGTGTCGTCCACCAGGAAGCGTCCCTCGACGCGGGCCTCGCCGGCGCCGGGTCGCACCACCGTCGCGTCCGCGCGCCCGCCGACGAGGAGGCTGATCGCCTCGACCAGCATGGTCTTGCCGGCGCCGGTCTCGCCCGTGAGGACGGTGAGGCCCGGCCCGAGGACCAGGTCGAGCGACTCGATCACGCCGAGGTCCTCGATGTGCAGCTCGTGGAGCATCAGCGGTCCGACAGCCCGAACTTGGCCTTCAGGATCTGGTGGAAGCGCCGCCGCCCGAAGCGCACGAACTGCGCCGTGGCGGGCGAGGCGGTGAAGCGGACCACGTCACCTTCGCCCAGGCTCGTCGCTCGCTGCCCGTCGACGGACAGGTTGACCCGCCGGTGGCCGATGACCTCGATCTCGACCGACTCCTCCGGGTCGAGCACGAGCGAGCGGTCGAACAGCATGTGCGGCGACACCGGGGTGAGCAGCAGGGCCCGGTGGCGGGGCGACACGACCGGTCCGCGCGCGGAGAGGGAGTACGCGGTCGAGCCGGTGGGCGTCGCGACGATCAGCCCGTCGGCCGCGTACGAGGTGAACGGCGCGCCGTCGATCCGCACCAGCAGGCGGACGGTGTGCCCGGACTCGTGCTTCTCGACGACCCCCTCGTTCAGGGCGCGGAACGACTCGACGGCGACGCCGGCGCGCTGCACCGCGACGTCGACCATCATCCGTTCCTCGACCTCCCAGTCACCCGGAGCCTCGTGCGGACCGGCGAAGAACCGCTCGAGCGCGGGAACGAGCCCGTCCGGCTCCACCTCCGCGAGGTACCCGAGCAACCCGACGTTGACACCGATGATGGGCACCGGTGCGCCGTCGAGCAGCTGCACCGCGCGCAGCATCGTGCCGTCACCCCCGAGGCTGACGACGAGGCCCGCGCGCCCCGGCGCGTCGTCGGCACCGAGGGCCTCGAGGCCGAGCGGTGCGGCGTCGCCCGGGGTCACGAAGGGCTGGTGCCCGCGGTCCGAGAGCCACCGCGCGACGGCTGCGGCCAGCTCGGCGGCCTCCGGTCGCTCGTGGTGCGCGACCAGCAGCACCGCCGTCACGGCGCGACCCGCCCCGGCGCGACCGCGTGGACGAGGAACTCCCGGTTGCCCTCGGCGCCGCTGATCGGCGAGTCGGTCCACCCCACCACCCGGCACGCCGCCAGCTCCAGCGCAGCGGCCACCTCGCCGCGGACGCGTCGGTGGATCTCGGGGTCGGTGATCACGCCCCGACCGCGGGCGACCTCCTGACGGCCGGCCTCGAACTGCGGCTTCACGAGCAGCACCAGGTCGGCGCTCGGAGCGGCCGCGGCGACGAGCGCGGGCAGCACCCGCGCGAGCGAGATGAACGAGAGGTCCGCGACGACCACCGACGGCGTCGTGGCGAGCTGGTCCGGGCGGAGATCGCGCACGTTGCAGCGCTCGATCACGGTGACGCGCCCGTCGGCGCGGATGCGCGGGTGCAGCTGGCCGTGGCCCACGTCGACCGCGACGACGTGACGGGCGCCGCGCTGCAGGAGGCAGTCGGTGAACCCGCCGGTGGAGGCCCCGGCGTCGAGCGCGTCACGTCCTGCGACGTCGACCGTGAACGCCTCGAGCGCGGCGTCGAGCTTCTCGCCGCCCCGGCTGACGAAGCGCGGCGGCGGGCCCTGCACGACGAGCGCGTCACCCGCGTCGACGAGGCGGGCGGCCTTGTCCGCGGGCGCGCCGTTCACGAGCACCCGGTGGTCGCCGAGGACGCGCGCGGCCTCGGCGCGACTGGCGACGAGGCCACGCCGGACGAGCTCTGCGTCGAGGCGCTGCCGGCGGGGCACGCCGTCAGCGTGAGCTGGGCCTCGTGGTCGAGACGCGACCGACGCCGGAGCTGGCACCTGCGCCCGCCTTCCTCGCGCCCGACGTGGTCCTCGTCCCGCCCGCCGACCTCTTCGCGGCAGCGCCGCTCTTCTTGCCCGCCGCGCCGGCCGTCTTCTTGGCGGCAGCGCCGCTCTTCTTCCCCGCCGTGCGGGCCGTCTTCTCGGCTGCGCTCCCTGGCTTCTTCGCCGGTGCCGCTGCCTGCTTCGCCGCGCCGGCCGCCTTCTTCGCCGGTGCCGCGGCCTGTTTCGCCGCGCCGGCCGCCTTCTTCGCCGGTGCCGCTGCCTGCTTGGCAGCGCCGGCCGCCTTCTTCGCCGGTGCCGCGGCCTGCTTCGCCGCGCCGGCCGCCGTCTTCGCCGCGCGCCCCGCCCGCTCGGCCGGTGCCGCCCCGTCGCCGGCAGCGCCCGGTGCGGAGCGGCGCCCGCGCTCGGGCGGCGACGGCGGCGTGGACGACGCGCTCGTGATCAGCCGCTCGGCCGCCGCCATGGTGCGATCGGCCGCCTCGGTCATGGACGACGGCCGGCCACCGCCGGCACCGCCCGCCGAGGACCGCAGCCCGACCGCGGCCGCCAGGTCCTCGATGCGCGACTCGATGCCGTCGATGCGGTCCGCGAAGCGGCCGAGCTGCTTGGCCAGCTCCGACTGCACGGTCTGCACGACCTGCTCGGTCGACGCGCGCCCGCGGTCCACCAGCTGCTGGACCGCGGAGGACGCCTCCGTGCGGCGGACCTCGCCCTGCTTGACGAGCTCGCTCACGATCCGTTCCGCGGTCGTCTGCGACATCGAGGTGAACTGCATCCCGGCCTCGAGCAGCCTGCTGAGGAGCGTGTTGGAGGGCATGGGCGCAGTGTACGTCAGCCGGCCCCCGCGAGCAGGTGCGACGCGATCGCGGCCAGGTCGTCGCCCGCGAGGTCGGGCGCGGGCGTGACGGCGGCGCCCCGGGGCGTGACGCCCGACCACACCTGCGCGTACCGGCAGCCGAGCCGCCGCGCGAACAGGCCGTCGGTCTCGGGGCGGTCGCCGACCATCACGGCGGCGGCGGCCGCCGCCGCGCCCACCACGTCGCGCACGAGCATCGCCATCGGCTCGTGCGGCTTGCCCGCCACCTCGGCCACGGCACCGCTCGCGGTGACGACGGCGGCGAGAAGGGCACCCCCGCCCGGGATCGGTCCGTGCGGCGTGGGATAGGTCGCGTCGTCGTTGGTCCCGATGAGCCGGGCTCCGGCGCGCGCCGCCGACGACGCACGCCGCAGGCCGTCGTAGTCGAAGTCCCGGTGGAGCCCGACGAGCACGGCGTCGACCTCGGGCGCGGGGCCATCGGTGTCGAGCGACGCGTCCGGGCTGCGCGCGACGACGACCCCGCCGCGCCGCTCGACCGCCTGCACCACGCCGGCGCCGCCCGCGACGAGGACGCGGTCGCCGGCGCGCAGCAGCGCGGCGGCCGCCATGGCGGACGTGAGGACGTCGCCGCGCGCCGTGATGCCGATCGAGCCGAGCGCCTCCTCCTGCGCCTCGACCGTCGCCGCGGAGTTGTTCGTCACGAACAGCACGCGGACCCCGGCGGCGCGCAGACGGGCGATGGCGTCGACGGAGCCGGGGATGGGCTCGTGCGCCAGCCACACGACCCCGTCGAGGTCGAGCAGCACCACGGGCGCGGCTGTCTGGCTCGGGGCGTCGGTCATGGCGCTCATGCTGGCACGGCGGGTGCCAACCTGTGCGGGTGCCACGCTTCGAACCGTTCCGCGCGCTGCGCTACGCCCCCGCGCTCCCCCTCGACGACGTGACGGCCCCACCGTACGACGTCGTCTCCGACGCCGAGGTCGGCGCGCTCGCCGAGCGGCACGAGCGCAACGTCGTCGCGGTGGACATCCCACGGCCCGAGGACGACCCGGCGCGCTACGAGCAGGCCGGCGCACGCCTGCGGGCGTGGGAGGCCGAGGGCACCCTGGTGCGCGACGACGTCGGGTCGTTCACCCTCTACCGCACCCGCTTCGTCACCGAGGCCGGCGTCGCGCGCGAGACGGTGGGCGTGCTGGGCGCGCTGGAGGTGGTCGACGAGGGCGCGGGCGGCGTCCTGCCGCACGAGCGCACGACGCCCAAGGCCAAGACGGACCGCCTCGACCTGACCCGCGCCACGGCGGCCAACCTGTCGCCCGTGTGGGGCCTCTCGCTGGCGCAGGGGTTGACGGAGCTGCTCCGTGAGCCGGCGACGCCCATGGGGGCGTGCACGGACGCCGACGGCGTCGAGCACCGGGTGGAGCGCGTGGACGAGCCGCACCGCGCCGCGGCCATCGCCGCCGCCGTGTCGTCGCATCCGGTGCTGATCGCCGACGGCCACCACCGCTACGCGATCAGCCGCACCTACCGCGACGAACGCCGCGCCGACGCCGGCCCGGGTCCGTGGGACCTGACCCTCGCCTACGTCGGCGAGCTCGTGGCCGAGCAGCTCTCCATCGACGCCATCCACCGCACGCTGCACGGGATCACGGCGGCCGAGCTGCGGGCAGCGCTCGCGCGCGACTTCGAGCTCGGCGAGCACGTCGCGGTGGACGATGCGATCGGCGCCGAGCTCGCGGCCCGGGGAGCGCTGTGCCTCGTGGAGCCGGATGGGCGGGGAACGTGGCTGTCGCCCCGTCCCGGTGCCTTCGACGGCGTGCGCGCCCTCGACGGCGCGTGGTTGGAGCACACCTTGGGGGAGGTGCTGGCAAACGGGGTGGCGACCCTCGGCTACCAGCACGGGGTGCGCCGGGTCGTCGAGCTGGTCCGGAGCGGAGCCGCCGACGCGGCCATCCTCATCCGTCCGACGTCGATCGAGGAGATCCGTCGGACGGCCGACGAAGGCCTGCTCATGCCGCCGAAGTCGACCTTCTTCGCCCCGAAGCTGCGCACCGGCCTGGTCATCCGGCCGATGTGATCGCGAGGCGGGCCCGGCGACGCCGGCGCCTACGTGCGGGCGACCGAGCGTCCGGCCGAGCCGAGATCCGCGAAGGCCTCGCCGAGGCGCGTGACCATCCCCTTCTCCGCCTCGCGCAGCCACTTGCGCGGGTCGTAGTAGCTCTTGAAGGGCGTGCCGTCGTCGGGGTCGATCTGGTACTTGAACGCCTTCGGGTGCGCGTCCACGAAGGACCCGACCGGTTGGGAGAACGCGAACTGGGTGTCGGTGTCGATGTTCATCTTGAACACCCCGTAGCTCACCGCCGCGGAGATCTTCTCCTTCTCCGACCCCGACCCGCCGTGGAACACGAGGTTCAACGGGTTGGGGCCGGTGCCGTGGCGCTCGGCGACGAGCAGCTGCGACGCTTCGAGGATCTCGGGCCGGAGCTTCACGTTGCCCGGCTTGTACACGCCGTGCACGTTGCCGAAGGCCGCCGCGACCGAGAACGAACCGAGCGGGCTGAGCGTCTCGTACGCCTGCAGGACCTCGTCGGGCTGGGTGTAGAGCTTCGAGTTCTCCGCGCTCTCGTCGTACTCGCCACCGATGCCGTCCTCCTCGCCGCCGGTCACCCCGAGCTCGATCTCCAGGCTGATCCCGAGCGGCGCCATGCGCTTGAGGATCCGGGCGCACTCGCCGAGGTTCCACTCGAGCGGCTCCTCGGACAGGTCGAGCATGTGCGAGCTGAACAGCGGCCGGCCGGTCTCGCGATGGGCCGCCTCGCTGTGGTCGATGAGCGCCTCGACCCACGGCACGAGCTTCTTGTTCGCGTGGTCGGTGTGCAGCACCACGCAGACCCCGTAGTGCTCGGCGACGGTGTGGACGTGGCGGGCGGCGGAGACGGCGCCCAGCACCTTCGCGAGCGCCGCGTCCGGCAGCCCCTGGCCGGCGTAGAACTGCGCGCCGCCGTTGCTCAGCTGGATGATCACGTCCGAGCGGTTCGCCGCCGCCGCCTCCAGCACGGCGTTGATCGTGTTCGTGCCGGTCACGTTGACGGCTGGCAGCGCGAAGCCCCCGGCCTTGCAGTGCGCGACGAGCGCGTCGTAGTCGGCGCCCGTGACGACCCCCGGTGCCAGCTGCAGCGAGCTCGACCCCTGCGTGTTGTGCTCCACGGCTCTCCCTCCCGATGGTGGTGCTCGACGCCGCCCCGGCGTCACCGTGGCCGACACGGTGCCCCGTAGACGGCCTGGTCATGCCCCGCCCTCCTCGCGGTCGGGTATCTGGGAGCGTAGCCTCGCCGCTTCGTCCCCGCCGAGGGTGGCCAGGGCGTGGGCGAGCGCACGGTCCTGTGGCCGCCGAGGCGTGATCCGCAGGACCGCGTCGGCCACGACCTCCGTCCGGCTCTGCGTGGCGCCACCGGTCCGGAAGAACCGGCGCCGGACGGCACCCGCGACGACCAGCGCGTCGCCGACCCGCCATGGAGGCGGCGCGGCGCCGGCCGACCACACGACGGGGACCGGGTGCTCCGCGGCGAGGTCGAAGGACCAGACGACGGTGCCGTCCGGCAGCGGTCGTGCGAGCGGAGCGCTGCGCAGCTCACCGCACAGCACGACGATGTTCATGGGTTGGTGCACCGGTGGACCCCCGGTTCTCGCGGCGCGCGCCCTGGCGGGGCACGCTGACGACGGCTGGGGGGAAGCGCCACCACCGTAGCCCGGGGGTGCGCGCTCCTGGCGGCGGTCAGCGCCCGAGGGCGCCCAGACGCTGGCGCACGTCCGCGAACTCCGCGTCGTGGGCGGCCACGAGCCCGAACCACCGCCGTGCCTCGACGACGTCACCCGACCGGTCGTGGAGGTCCCCGAGGACGTACCACTGGCGCAGGTGGTGCTCGCGCACCTTCTTCGGCACCACCGCCGCCCGCGACATCACGGCCAACGCGCCGGCCAGGTCGCCCTGGTCCGCGAGGGCGCCTGCGGCCACGATCCTGCCCTCGGCCATCACGGCAGGATCCGGCGACGCCGCCTTGAGCTCGTCCCACAGCCGCGCGACCGCGTCGTAGCGCCGCAGCGCCCGGTAGGCGTCGGCCAGCATCGGGTGGTGGCGCACCGACCCGTCCAGCTCGCGCGCGAGCTCGAGCTCGCCGGCCGCCTTCCGCCACTGGCCGGTGTGGTAGAGGCACTGACCCGCGATCTCGTGTGCCAGCGCCACCGCCGGCAGGTCGCGCAGCACCGGCTGCACCATCCGCCGCGCGTCGTCGTAGCGCCCGCGCTCCATCGCCTCCGCCGCCGAGACGAGTCGCTCCCGGTAGCGAGGGGCGCGTCCTGCTGCCGCCGCGCGCTCGACGTCCTGCACCGTCGCGGGGTCGAGCTCGAGCGGCGCCCTGCGCCGTCCACGGGGCGCGTTGGCCGGTCCCGGCTCCGCCGGTGCCTCCGTCCGGGCGCGCTCGGAGGCCTCCTGCGCGGCGTCTCGCAGCGGACCCTCGTCGACCCACTCCTCGCGCTGCCACGCGGGAGGGCGCCGCTCCCAGGGCGGCGGCTCGGCCGACCGCGGCTCGCCGGACGCGAAGCGGCGTGCGCGGACCTCGGCCGCACGCTCCTCGGCCGCGGTGCGCGGACGCGCCGGCGGTCGCGCGGGGCGCGCCGGACCGCCCCGCCCCCCGGTCGGCCGGCCACCGCCGGCGCCGCGGGACGGGCGATCGCCGTCGCGTCGATCGGGCGCGCGACCGGGACCTCTCGCCGCACCACGATCGCCGCGCGCCGGGTCGCGAGGACCCGTGCCGGACCCACTGGACGTCCGCCCGCGCGGCCCGGCCGGTCGCCGATCGTCCGCGGCACCAGCAGCCGGTCGGGCGCGCCACCCGCCGGCCGTCGATGGACGGGACCCCCCGCCGCCGGGACGATCCCCCGAGCGCGGACCTCGCTCGCCGGAGGACCGGTCAGGACCCGGCCGCCGGTCGTCGGTGCCGCCCGGACGTGGCCGTCGATCGTCGGGACCGGAGCGGGGCCCTCGACCCCCGGCTCCCGGCGCGGCGCCCGGCCGCCGGTCGTCGGAGCCCGCTCGCGGGCGGCGCTCGCCCGCCGCCGCCGGGGGCCCGGCGGGCCGGTCCGCGGATCGCGGGCCGCGGCCGTCTCCACGGGCGCCACCTCGCGGCGGTGGTCCGTCGTCGTCGCGCCGCCGCGGGGGCCGGCGCTGGTCGTCGGCGCGTGGCGGGCGCGCGCGGGCGATCTCGGACGAGCGTGCCGGGCGCGGAGCACCTCGCTGGTCGCCGCCGCCGCCGGTCCGACCGGGGCGAGCGGACGGCGCGCGGCGGTCACCGGCGCTCGACGGACGGACCGGCCGGCCACCCGCACCGCCGGCACCGTCACGGTCCCGCGCCGGCCGGGCCCGCGGGCCGGCGGGACCCGGCCGCGCCGGGCGCTCGGAGCGCGCGGGGTCGCCGCGGCGGGGTGGGCGTCGATCATCGTCGGGCGGCATGGGCAGTCGATGCTACGGCCGGGACGCGTCGAACGCCCCCACTGGTTGGTGGGGGCGTTCGGGTGCGGGGGTTTTCGGCGGTGACCTACTCTCCCAGGGGGTCAACCCCCAAGTACCATTGGCCCTGGCAGTCTTAA
>Ga0164290_1001421_pt1 | contig 35280 bp, 28 predicted proteins | sample Micstemetagenome_FD_108782 | JGI IMG/M metagenome (GOLD analysis project Ga0164290, IMG submission 108782) | Contaminated culture microbial community from soil near Moab, Utah, USA - Microcoleus steenstrupii SON62 (Illumina Assembly) | ecosystem: Environmental > Terrestrial > Soil > Soil crust...
GCAGGAGCTGCGCCACCCGGTTCGACTCGGCCTCGAGCTCGGCGTAAGTGATGGCTTGGCCCGAGCCGGCCATGACGATCGCCGGCTTGTCCGGCTGGCCGGCGGCGTGGATGTGCGGATGCACCGTTTACCTCTCTGTCGGACGATCTTGCCGTGTCGACCCATCGGCCTTAAGACATAACACAATTATGTTATGCACGGTGGGCCGATGGCAAGTGACCGAATGCGCACTGAGGCCGATTTCCTGGGTGAGGTTTGCCTCGCTGCTGATTGCCTCTACGGTGTTCAAACCGCGCGCGCCCTCGAGAACTTCGGTTTCTCAGGACGCCCGCTCGGCTCGCAGCGCCATTTCGTGGAGGCCCTGGCTCTCGTCAAAGCGGCCGCCGCACGCGCAAACCGTCGGCTAGGAACCCTCGACCAGTCGCGCGCCGGCGCGATCGAGGCGGCTTGTCGCGACATGCGCGCCGGCGAGCTCAGCCAACACCTCGTCGTCGACATGATGGAGGGCTCGGGCGGGACCTCGATCAACATGAACGTCAACGAGGTGGCGGCGAACCGGGCGCTGCAGCACCTCGGTCACGACCCAGGGCACTACGCGAAGGTCCATCCCAACGATCACGTGAACCGCTCCCAGTCCACCAACGACGTCATACCGACCGCCATCAAGATGGCTTGCCGCGCGGCGCTCGGGCCCGCGGTCGACTCGCTCGAGCGTCTGGCCGCCGGCTTCAGACAAAAGCAGGCGGCCTTCGCGTCCGATCTTAGGCTCGGCCGAACCTGCCTACAGGATGCCCAGCCCATGACCCTGGGCCAAGCCTTCAGCGCCTACGCCGAAGTCACGGAACGACTTGCCCGCGAGCTGCGCGCGCGCGCGCAGGACCTGCTCGAGCTCCCGCTCGGGGCGACCGCGATCGGGACGGGTTTCGGGGCGCCACGGGGCTACCGCGAAACGGTCATCGCGGAGCTCGGTGAGCTCACCGGCGAGAGCTGGCGCGGCGCCGCCAACCTCTTCGACGGCCTGGCGAACGCCGATGTCTACGCGCGCTTGTCGGCGGAAGTCAGGGGCGCCGGTCTCAGCGTCGCGAAGATCGGCAACGATCTCCAGATCCTTTCGTCGGGACCGGCCGGTGGCATCGGCGAACTGAAGCTGCCGCCGGTGCAGGCCGGCTCGTCGATCATGCCAGGGAAGGTCAACCCGGTCCTTCCCATGGCGATGTGCCAGATCGGCTTTGCCGTCGCCGGCTACGACGCCGTCGTGGCCCAGGCCTGCCAGCAGGGTCAGCTGGAGATCAACCCGTACGAACCGGTGATCGCGTTGCATCTTTTCGACGCCATCCGGCTCATCGAGACGGGCGCGGACCGCTTCCTCAGGTATTGCGTCGCCGGCATCGAGCCCGACAGACGGCGGATGGCGGCCAACCTCGAGGCGTCGAGCGCGGTCGCGACGGCGTTGCTACCCGTCCTCGGGTACGGACCCGTCAGCGAGCTGGTGCGCGATGCGCAGGCGCGGGGCACCTCTTTCGCGGCGCTCGCGGATGAACGGGGCGTTCTGTCGCGCGAGGACGCGGAAGCCGCCGCGGCCAAGAGTGCGGGTCTCTAGTCTTGGCGGTCGGCGGCTCTTCCCGACCTCTGTTGGTCATCGACACGGGCGGGACGATCGGTTCGCAGCGGACCGCCGGCGGCCGGTTCGGCCACGGGGGCTGCAGCGCGTCGGCGTCGTTCGTCGAGGTGGCGGCGCACCGGCTGCGCCTTCAGGTCGAGCTCGCGCCTTGGACAGACGCGCGAGGCGAGGCCCGTCTGCGGATCGACTCCTGTGCGATCGACCCCGATGCCTGGATCGATCTCGGTGCATTAATTCAACGACGATACGAGCAGTTCGGCGGGATCGTTGTCCTCCACGGCACCGACACGCTCGCCTACACGGCGACGGCGCTCGCGTTGTCCTTGCCGACGCTGCCCGTGCCTGTCGTCCTGACCGGTTCGCAGCGGCCCGCCTCGGAGCGATCGTCGGATGCCGCCGGGAACGTGCTTCTCGCCATGCGCGCGGCCGCCGGGCGCATCGTCGATCTCTCGGGCGAGATCGCCGTCGCCTTCGGCGGCAAGCTCTTGCGCGGCTCGCGCGCGACGAAGGCCAGCAGCGTGTCGGCCGCCGCCTTCGTCACGCCATCGCTTCCGGCGATCGAAGCCGGGCGGGTCGCGACGCGCTCGTCCGCGCTCGCCCGATGGCGAGCCTCCCTTCCGGTTCGCGACCGTGTGCCCGCGGCCGCCTTCGTCGCCAACGTATGGGAATGCGGCGTCTGGCCCGGCATCGACGGCGGCCGCTTGCGCGAAGCGTTGCGCGCGGCGGCGCCCGCCGGCGTCGTCTTCCGCCTGTTCGGCGTGGGTGCGGCCCCGCCGTCGGCGAGGCTTCCAAGCCTCGCCGACGAACTGTTGAGCGAGGGCGTGCCGTCCATCGCCGTTTCGCAGGCGCTCGACGGTCGCATCGATTTCGGCGTCTACGACAGCACGGCCGACCTCGCGGCGTCGGCCCTCGTGCCGGGGGCTAACCTCACGGCCGAGGCCGCCCTCGTGAAGATGATGTGGGCGCTCGGCCGAGGGGGCGACGCCGCCGAAACGCGCGAGCTTCTTGCGCGCAACATCGCCGGCGAACTCGACGAAAGACCCGCTCGTGACGCACGATGAGCACAACTGGTGGCGCGGCGCCGTACTTTACCAAGTCTATCCGCGCAGCTTCCGGGACACGAACGGCGACGGCGTCGGCGATCTGAACGGCATCACCGACAACCTCGAGTATATCGCCAGTCTCGGCGTGGACGGCGTCTGGATCTGTCCGTTCTACCGCTCGCCGATGGCGGATTTCGGCTACGACATCGCCGACTACCGCGACGTCGACCCGATCTTCGGCAGCCTCGCGGACTTCGACCGCTTGATCGAACGGGCCCACGCGCTCGGCCTGAAGGTGGTCATCGATCAGGTCTACGCTTACACCTCGACCGAGCACGCCTGGTTCGCCGAGAGTCGCAGCGACCGCACCAACCCCAAAGCCGACTGGTACCTGTGGGCGGACCCGAAGCCCGACGGGTCGCCGCCGAACAACTGGATGGCGGCGTTCGGCGGCATCGGCTGGACCTGGGACAGCCGCCGGCGGCAATACTATCACCACCACTTCACGCCCGGTCAGCCGCACCTCAACCTCCATTGCGACGGGGCGCGGGCCGCTGTCATCGACGTGGCCCGCTTCTGGCTTGCGCGGGGGGTGGACGGCTTCAGGCTCGACGTGGCCAACTTCTGGTTCCACTCGGCAGGGCTCGAGGACAATCCGCCCTCGTCGGACACCGACGCCGTGAAGCCGTGGGACATGCAGGCGCACGTCCACGACCGTTCCCAGCCCCAGGCCCTGGGGATGGCGGCCGAGATCCGTGCGCTCTGCGACGAGAGGTCCGGCGTCCTGACGATGGCCGAACTGGCGACCAGCCAACCGGCACGCCGGATGGCCGAGTTCACCTCGCCGGGGCGCCTCCACTCCGCCTACAGCTGGGTGTTTCTGGGTGACGACATCTCGCCGGAACTCGTCAGGTCGACGGTCGAAGAAGTGCTCGCTTCGGCGCCGAACAGCTGGCCGGCGTGGTCGTTCTCGAACCACGACCGGCCGCGCGTCCTGTCGCGGTGGCGCCGACGGGACCGGGCGCGCTGGGCGCGAACGCTGGTAGCGCTGCTGACGAGTCTGCCCGGGCTTCCGATAATCTATCAGGGCGAAGAGCTCGCGCTGGAAGAAGCCGACATCCCGTTCGATAAGCTCCGGGATCCCGAAGGCATCGCGTTCTGGCCGGAGGTCAAGGGGAGGGACGGTTGCCGCACGCCCCTTCCGTGGTCGGCCGGGAAAGGGGCGGGCTTCACAACGGCGGCCGAGAGCTGGCTGCCGATCCCGGCGGCGCACGAGGCCTCAAGCATCGCCGATCAGACCGGCCGACCGGACTCGATGTTGTCGTTCGTGCGCGGGTGGCTCGCGTGGCGCAAAAGACAGCCGGCGATGACGGGCGGCGTTCAATTTCTCGACCTCGCGGACGATCTTCTCGTGTTCAGGCGGTCGACCGAAGGTCAATCGCTCACCTGCTTGTTCAACTTGTCCGACGACGAGGTGGTCTATCCGTCTGATGGGCTAGGTGATCGCGTCGCCTTCGATCTGGGCGGGCGCGTGGCCGGCTCCGATGTCGTGTTGCCCGGCTCCGCCGCCCTAATCCTGCGGTCCTGAGAAGACGCGAACGATCCGTTCTGCCGCCGCCAGATCGGCAAGGGCGGTGCCGACGGACTTGAACAGTGTGATTCCGCCGGTCGAGCAGCGCCCGTTCTTTCTGACGAGGTCGGCGAGGGTGCTTATCGTCGCCGCGTCGATGACGCCGCTCGCGAGGGGCGCTGCGAGGTCGCCCGCTTCGCGCAGCGCCGTCGGCGTGTCGACGAACACCCGCGCCCGCGCGATCGCCTCGTCGTCGGCTTCGCGCATTGTCGGCCGAAAACCGCCGACAAGGTCGATGTGTTTCGAGCCGGCCAGCCACGCACCCTTGACGAGCGGCTCGGTGGCGAGCGTCGCGGCGCTCACGACGTCGGCGGCGCGGACGCCTGCCTCCAGATCGCGACAAACCTCGATCTCGCCGGGAAGGTCCAACCGCTGAACTAGCCTCGCGGCCTTCTCCGGGTCGCGGGCCCAGATGCCGATCCTCGAGTAGCTGCGCACGCTCGAGTGCGCTTCGACGAGATGGGGGACGAGCGCGCCGGCCCCGACGACGAGCAGACGCCGCGCGGCGGGGTCGGCGAGGAAGTCGGCCGCGAGCGCCGACACGGCGGCGGTGCGAAGTAAGGTCAGGGTGCGCCCGTCGATGAGAGCGCGCGTCTCGCCGGTTGCGGCATCGAGCAAAAGGTAGTTCGCGTGGACCGACGGAAGATCGCGTCGCGCGTTGTCGGGATGCACGGTGGCGATCTTGATGCCCAGGCTGCCGCGTTCGCGCCAGGCCGGCATCAGCAGGAGCGTCGCCGGGTCTCCGCCGGTGCCTACCTCGAGGTGGGTTCGCTCGGGGACGACGGCTCCGCTCTTGAAGGCCTCGCGGAGGGGCTCGACGAGGTCGCTCGACCTCATCCTGCCTTCGATCATCTCGCCGGAGATCAGCACGCGGCCGCTCGCATGCGGCCGTTCGTCTCGACCCTGACAAGTTCTCCGTCGGCGAACCTGCTCTGCGTCGCGGCGTCCAGGACGAGGAGCGGCGGGGCGTCGAGCCCCATCTCACGAGCCACGATGAGGCCGAGACCGGCGATCGCGTCGACCTCGCCGAGGACGAGCGCCGCCGGGCCCAGGTCGGCCGACACGAGTTCGAGGAGCACCGCGCTCGACGAGGACGAGCCGCGCGTCTCGGGGATGAGGAGCACGCGGCCTGTGACGAGTTCGCCGGCGCGCCGGGTCGCGGTCAGCCGGCCCGTGGTAGGATCTACGCCCCCCCAAAAGCTGAACGGCTCATCGAGGCGCAGAACAGGCCCTTCGACGGCCGTCGACGCGGGCAGAACGACGGTCGCGGCAGCGGAGTCCGTCGTCACATCCACCGCCCGCAGATCGCCGTTTCGACGCAGTCGGCGAGCGTCGCGAACACCACCTCGTACCCAGTGTTGGCCGGGGTGTAGTGCGCGAACTTGCCCGAGTTGGTCATGAGCACGCCACCGACGGGCGAAAGGATGGGCGTCACGACGATGCAGGTGTCGACGACGACGGTCACGTTCGACTCTGCCAGAGCCTTGTCCAAACCCTGCGCCTCGAGGGCCGCGAGGACGTGCCGGCCCGTGCAGGCGTAGAAGGGAAGCTTGCTCTTCCGGCCCTTCAGGAGGGCGAGGAGCCGCCGGCATTCGTCGATCGAGAGGTGCGGGCTTCCGACGGCGACCGCGTCGACCGCGTTGCCCGAGGAGAGCGTGACGGTCGACAGCGAGGCGCGCGCGGCACGGAGGTCGGCCTGCGCCGGCCTCAGGATGTGCTCGGGCTCGACCCCGCCGAACGCCTCATCGAGAGTGGGGGCCTCGGGGGTGACCCCGATGACGTGGAAGAGCCCGACCGCACCGCTCGAGGCGGCCGCCGCGCCCAAGGCCTTGAGATCGTCCTCGCGCACGTCTTTCGGCATGCCGAGAAAGGCCGCGACCGCGCTGCCAGCCACCTTTCCGAGCCAGGACCCGAGGATCGGGTAGACGATCTCCTCGCGCCAAGCGCTATCGGGCAAACCGCGCAGATCGACGAGGAGCGTCGCGCGCCGGTTCGCCTCGACGTGCAGGCCCGTGAGCGGAGCGCGGCCGGTAATCGCCGCGCAGATGTCGAGGAAGTCGCCGTACCGGTTCGTCCGAGCGCCCAAGACCGAGTTGCAGAACGCGACCGCGTTGCTTTCGCCCCACGCGACGTTTTCGCCCTTCTTCGGCCGGTGGCCCGCTTGGTACGGCGCGCAGGTCCAAGTCGGCTTGCAACCGAGGGCGACGTAGGCCGACATGAGGCGCGCAGCCATGGCGCGCTTGTCGGCGCCGAGCCTCTCGCGGCGGGCGTGGATCAGGTCGAGCGCCCCGACATTTAGGGTCGTCGGCACGCTGACCTCGGAACCGCCGGCCAGCAAACGCTCCGCGAAGTGGACGCCGCTGTCCCCGTGGTACAGGCAGCCGTCGATGTGGGCCGAGGCGATGTCGGTGAGAGCGGGCGCGCCGAGCATCCGCGCGGTTTCGGCGACGATCCGCATCGCCATCTGGGCACCGGGGCCCGCCTCTCCCGACAGGAGCCGCCGGTCCTCGGCGCGAAGATAAAGACTGCCCATCCGCCCCTGCTGTTGTTGCAATCCTGTAACGCCGGCGCGCCGAGTTCGGTGGGCTGTTGACATCGCGCCTAAGATAACCTGATTATGTTATGTAGCAAGGGGAGGAACCTGGCAATGCATACACTCGATGGAATGAAGCGTGGCGTGTTTCTGGCGGCGACGGCCCTGAGTGTTGCGGCGCCGTCCTTCGCCCAGACGGCAGGCGAGTCGAACACGAGGACCGAAGCCGGCGTGGCCGAGAACACGCAGGAGATCGTCGTCACGGCCCGCAAGCGCGAGGAGCGGCTGTTCGACGTCCCGGCCGCGGTGACGGCGATCGGCGCGCAGCAGGTCGAGGACACGCGCCTCCAGGATCCGCGCGATCTCCTTACGCTCGTTCCGTCGGCCTATCTCCAAGAGAATAACGCCGGCACGGCCCGCGACATCTCCATCCGCGGCGTCGGCACGCCGACGCTCTTCGCCGAGCCGGGCGTCGCCCTCTACGTCGACGACATCTACTCGAGCGGCTTCATCAGCTTCCCGAGCCAGTTCTACGACCTCGAACGCGTCGAAGTTCTTCGCGGGCCTCAGGGCGCGCTCTACGGTCGGAACGCGGTCGGCGGCGCGGTGAACGTGCTTTCGGCGCGCCCCAAGGACGAATTCGCCGCGATGCTGCGCGGCACGTACGCGCGCTACGATCGCTACGAGGCCGAGGGCATGATCAACGTGCCCGTTTCGGACAAGTTCGGGGTCCGCGCATCGGGTCTGTACATCGACCAGAACGAGGGCGAATACCTCAATCCGGTCACGGGTCGCTACATCGATCGCAACGATCTGGCGAGCGGCCGGCTGGTCGCCGAGCTCAATCCGTCCGACGCCGTGACAGCGCTGTTCGTCGTCGAGCGCACCGATGCCGACACCCCGGGAACGACGCTCTACTTCCCGAAGGGCGAGGGCAAAAAGAACATCCGCCGCGACACCCAGCCGACGAACTCGTTCGACGTCACGCGCTTCTCGGGCCAGCTGGAGTTTAGGACCGACGGCGCGGGCACCTTCACGGTCGTGGCCGGCGGCCGCAACTACGACCTCGACGGCACCGAGGACACCGACCTATCCGACGTCGTGATCCCGGGCACGCCGACGGCGCCGCTCGGGAAGCAGGTGACGACCCGCAACAACGAAGTCGACAGCCGCTACGCCGAACTTCGCTGGTTCTCGGGCGAGTTCGGGCGCGCTCGGATTCTGGCGGGCGTGTCGTACCTGAACGACGACGCCACCGGCGATATCCTGACCGATCTGCCCGGCCTTTCGCTGGCGTTCACGATGGGCGCGTTCCCTTTCACGCTCGGGATCGCGAACGACCAGAGCGTCGAGTCTTGGGCGGGCTTCGCCGAGCTGACGCTCGACCTCGCCGAAAACGTCGAGCTGATCGGGAGCGTCCGCTACACGGACGACACCAAGAAGGTCGACTTCCGGTTCACGCCGAGCCCGGCGCTCATCGCCAACGTTGGCCCCGGCCAGGCTGTCGTCAGGGAGTCGAGCTTCGACAATTTCTCGCCGGGCGTGACGCTCGCCTGGCGCCCCGAGGACTGGAACGTCTACGCCAAGGTGCAGACCGGCTTCCGGGCGGGCGGCTTCAACTTCAACGTCGCGAAGGCTGCGAACCTGCCGTACGACGAAGAAACGTCGATCAACTACGAGATCGGCATCAAGCGGGAGCTCGCGGGCGGCCTCGGTTATCTCGGCCTCACGGGCTACGTGCTCAACCAGGACGACGTCCTCGTCCCGTTCTTCGACTTCACGGCGGCCCCGGGTCTCCAGGGGTTCCTCGACAACGCCGGCGAGGCCCGTACGGTCGGTGTCGAGCTCGAAGGATCGGTCACGCCGATCGAAGGCCTGACCTTCACAGGGTCGGTCGGTTACCTCGACGCGGAGTTCACGTCCGGCAACTTCCTGACCTTCGCTGGAGTCGCTCAGCCGCTCGACGGCCGGCGGGTTCCGGCCACCCGCAAGTGGTCGTACGCCCTGACCGCGAACCTCGACCGACCCATCACGGAGTCGATCGACTTCCTGCTCAACGCCGCCTTCACGCATCGTTCGGGCGGCTTCCAGGACGTCGCGAACACGCAGCGGTTCGGCTCGAGCGACCTCCTGAACGTCTCGACGGGCGTCCGCGTCGGCAAGTTCGACGTCCAGGCCTTCGTCCAGAACGCGCTCGACGACGACAACGAGATCGCGTTCGGCGGCTTCCGCAACCTCGAGTCCGGCGTGTCACGCGCGCCCGGTGCCACCTACGGCGTCTCGGGCCGCGTCCGCTTCTGATTTCGATACGACGCCCCCGGACGCTCGCGCTGCCGGCGGCTCAACCTGAGGAATTTGCCATGAGTACCCTCGAAGCGCTCGAAGCGATGCGCGCCGCCATGCCTGTGATCCCGGCCGCGACGCGCGAGGCGATCCACATCGGTATCGACGAGCTGCCTTTCGTCGATCTCGGAGACAGGTCGCACATGCAGTTGCTGCACGTCGACCTCGCCCAGGGTCTGTGGGTCGTGCGGATGCGCTTCGAGCCCGGCTACCAGATCGACCGACACTACCACACGGGGCCCGTGTTCGCGGTGACGGCGAAGGGCGCGTGGTACTACCTCGAGTATCCGGACGCCGTGAACCGGCCCGGTTCCTATCTCTTCGAACCCGCCGGTTCGGTCCACACGCTAGCGGTCCCCGCGGACCAAGACGGGGACACCGAGGTCTGGTTCGCCGTGTTCGGCGCGAACGTCAACGTGGCGACGGACGGCGGCGTCATCAACGTGCTCGACGCGGCGACCGTTCTGGGAACCTACCGCGCTCTCTGCCAGGCCTACGGGCTGGGCGGCGACAAGGTCATCGTCCTCGGTGCCTAGGCGCCCGCCAGCGCGCCGCGGGTGCGGCCCTGTCGGCTCGGCAGGAACGGCGGTTTCGAAAGGCTCGAGCGGTCGGAGGGCGCGGGCAGCCCGGGCGAATTGCCCGACCGTCGGGCGCGTCGTGCCCACCAAGCACGCTTGATGCCCCCCGCGAAGGAGCGACGTCGTGAATTATCCGGACGAGCGATCGGTTTCGGCGAAACTATTCGAACTGGCGCAGGCCGTGATGCCGGGGGGCAATTCGCGCCACTCGCTCGCGTTCTCCCCGTACCCCCTGTACGCGGCGACCGGGGAAGGGGCCGTCGTCCAAGACGTGGACGGGCGTTCCTACATCGACTGCATCAACAACATGTCGGCGGCGATCCACGGGCACCGACACCCGGACATTCTGGCGGCGGTCAACCGCCAGCTCGATCGACTGGTATCGGTCGGACTGCCGACCGAAGTCGAGATCGAACTCGCCGAGCTCATGGTCGAGCGGGTCGACTCGGTCGAAACGATCCGGTTCGCCAACTCCGGCACCGAGGCATTGATGTTCGCCGCCCGGGCGGCGCGGGCCTTCACGGGCCGGTCTCTGGTCGCCAAGATAGAAGGCGGGTACCACGGCAGCTACGACGCCCTGGACGTGTCGAACAAGCCGTCGCCCGACGAGTGGGGCGACCCGCGGGCTCCGGCGACCGTTCGCGAAAGCGCCGGCTTCACCGACAACTCAGTCGCCGACACGCTCGTTCTGCCGGTGAACGACGTGGAGGCGACGCGGGCGCTCATCGCCGAGCACGGCCATGAGCTCGCGGCCGTCGTGACCGATCCGCTCGTCTCGCGGATGGGCTTCCTGCCCCTGACCGACGACTACCTGCAGATGCTGCGGACCGAGACCGAGCGGCGCTGCATCGTGCTCATCTTCGACGAGGTGTTCAGTTTCCGGCTGGGGCCGCAGGGCGCGCAGGGCGCCGTCGGGATTCGGCCCGACCTGTCGACCTTCGGAAAGATCATCGGCGGCGGCTTCCCGATCGGGGCCGTCGGAGGTCGACGCGACATCATGGACGTCTTCAACCATCTGCCGGACGGAAGGCCGAAGGTCGAGCACTCGGGCACTTTCAACGCCAATCCTGTTTCGATGGCTGCGGGTATCGCTTCGCTCAAGCTCCTCGACGCGGCTGCCTTCGACCACCTCGCGCGGCTCGGGGATCAGCTGCGGAGCGGCGTCGACTCGATACTCGCGGAACTCGGGATGCCGGGGCGGATGCAAGGGCGCGCATCGCTCGCGGCGCTCATCCTGCACGATCGGCCCGTCACTGATTACCGAACGTTCTACGACGGCATGGTTCGTACGGACGCCATGCGGCTCATGGCGGCTTTCCATCGCCGGATGCTGAACCGCGGTGTCCTGCACGTGTTTCCTGCCGGCTTCATCCTGTCGACGCCGATGACGACCGACACGATCGGACGGGTGCTCGAGGCCGCACGCGCGTCGCTGCGCGAAATACGCGACGAGACGGCGAAAGAGGCGTAGTCTGGGGACGAGGGGAGGGTCGCATGCCTGACGACGGTTTCGGAGCGGGTGATTGCTGGTCGCGGCGTTCGTTGCTCGCGGCCCTGCCGGCGTCTGCGTTCGTTCGTCCTTCGATCGCAAAGGCCGAAGCGACGCCCGGCGTCGGGCGCATAGGCGCCAATCTTTCGGCCTACGCCAGGAGCGTCACCGGCGACCGGAAAGCCCCGGGGGCTTCGGTCGCCGCCGTGCTGCCCGGCGGACGGGTCGTCACCGCCGTCGCTGGGTTCGCGGATCCGGACCGGAAGCTGCCGGTCCGGCCCGATACCCGCTTCATGTCGGGCAGCACGGGAAAGACCTTCTGCGCCGCGACGGCGATGTCGCTCGTCGGCGAGAAGATCCTCGATCTCGACAAGCCGATCGCGCCGCTCTTCAGGAGCGAACCTTGGTTCGGTCGCCTCCCGAACGCGCGGCATCTGACCGTCCGTCTCCTGCTGATGCACGCGGGCGGCTTTCCGCAGTTCCTCGACCTGACCAACTTCCAGAGGGCATACCTGTGGGACGCGATGCGCGGGCGCGACACGGCGTATTCGCCCCGGAAGATGCTGTCGTTCATCCTCGACGCCGCGCCGCTGTCGCCGCCGGGCGAGAAGCACGATTACTCAGACCTCCACTACCACCTCGTGGGCTTGACGATCGAAAGGCTGACCGGTCGGAGCTACTATGATGTCCTGCGCGAGCGCGTCATCACCAAGCTCGGCACCACCGACATCCTGCCGGCCGTCACGCGCAAGCTGCCCCGGCTAGCCGCCGGCTACGCGAGGGGCGACATCCTGAGCCGGCTGGCGGGTCGCAACGGCAAGACCATCGACGACACCGGTCAGCTGCGGGCCCCGCCCAACCTTGAATACACGGGCGGCGGCCTCGCGCTCACGCCGCGGGCGCTGGCGCTGTTCTACCACAAGCTTGCGAACGGCGAGGTGGTCGCGCCGGCGTTGTTCGACGAGATGGTTCGATCGTCTCTCGTGGTGCCCAGCGCCCCGGGCGTGACGGTGCGCTACGGCTTGGGTCTCTTCATCGCCGACCGACCGGAGCTGGGCCGATACATCACGCACTCCGGGTACTACCCCGGCTACTCCTCGAACGTGGGCCACTTCCTCGATCGGGGTTTCTCGGCAGCCATCCAGTTCAACACCGACCACGGTCCGGAGATCTTCCAGGCGCTGCGGGACGCCGCGGGGGCGATACTCAAGGCCTAGAGCTTCGACGGCTTCTCGGTCGGGGTCGGACCGTACGCACCCCGGTGGTTTGGGCGACGGAGCGGGCGTCGGTGGTCCGTTAAACCGAGAGGTTTCGGAGCGAAGGGCAGGAGTCGGCCGAACGGTCCGCCGAGCGCGGTTGATCTTTGCGCCCTACCCCGCCAAACGGGCGACCGAGCGTGCGTTGGAGTTGAACCGCCGTGCCGGGGGGACGGCTGAGCGGTGGTGCTGATGGACGCGGCAGTCGATCGAACGTGCGACACTCCCGGGTGGGACGAGGCGGCGCGCCTCGCCGCCCTCGAACGCTGTGGGGTGCTGGACACCGACCGCGAGCCGGCCTTCGACGGCATCGCGGAACTCGCGGCCCACATCTTCGACGCGCCGATCGCCGTCGTGAATTTCGTCGCTTCCGACCGCCAGTTCTTCAAGGCGGAGGTCGGCATCGGCAAGCGCGAGTTGCCGCTCGACGTTTCGATCTGTCGGCACGCGCTCCTGCAACCCGGGCTCTTCGTCGTGCCCGACCTCGCCGGCGACGCTCGGTTCTCGGCCAACCCGCTCGTCCAGGTCGAGGGCGGCCTTCGCTTTTACGCGGGCGCGCTGCTGGAGGCTGACGGCCTGCCCATCGGGACCGTCTGCGTCCTCGACACGCAGCCGCGCCCCGAGGGCGTCACGGCCCGGCAGGGGCAGGCGCTCCGGACGCTGGCGCAACAGACGATGGCGCAGTTAGAGCTCCGGCGCGCGAGTATCGCGGTCCGGCAAAGCGAGAACCGGCTCCGCGCCTTCGTGGCGGCGAGCTCGAACGCGATGTACCGGATGAGCCCGGACTGGAGCCAGCTCTGCGAGAACGACGGCCGGGGCTTCGTCGCCGACGTCGACGGACCGAGGTCGAACTGGATCGGCGACTACATCCCGGACGAGGACCGCACGGCCGTGCTCGCGGCGATCGATCGGGCGATCGCCGGCAAGTCGGTGTTCGAGCTCGAGCACCGCGTGCGGCGGGCCGACGGCAGCGTCGGCTGGACGTCGTCGCGCGCGGTCCCGATCCTCGGCCCGGACGGCGAGATCGCCGAGTGGTTCGGGGCGGCGAGCGACGTCACCGACCGCGTGGCCATGACCGAGCGTCTGCGCGAAAGCGAGGCCCGCTTCCGGGCCGCGATCGACGCGGTCGAGGGCGTCCTTTGGACGAACGACGCGTCGGGCCGGATGGTGGGGGAGCAGCCCGGCTGGGCTCGCCTGACGGGACAGACACGCGACCAATACCAAGCGTACGGTTGGGCCGACGCGGTCCATCCCGACGACGCGCAACCGACGATCGACGCCTGGAACGGGGCGGTCGCCGAGCGCCGAACATTCGTCTTCGAGCACCGCCTGCGTCGGGCCGACGGTCGGTGGCGCCTCTACTCGATACGAGCCATCCCCATCGTCGGCGCGGACGGCTCCGTCGTCGAGTGGGTCGGCGTGCACACCGACATCACCGAGGCGCGCAGCGCCGAAGAGCGACTGCGCGAGAGCGAGGAACGGCTCGCCCTCTTCATCGAGCACGCCCCCGCCGCGATCGCCATGTTCGACCGCGACATGCGCTACATAGCCGCCTCCCGGCGCATGCTGACCGACCTGCGCATCCCCGCCCACACGACGTTCGTCGGCCGCTCCCACTACGACATCTTTCCCGATGTCCCCGACCGCTGGCGCGAGATCCACGCGCGCGTCCTCGCGGGCGAGACGCTGTCGGCAAACGAGGATCAGTTCCCTCGTGCCGATGGCACACTCGACTGGTTGCGCTGGGAAATGCGTCCTTGGCGGGACGCCGCGGGAGAGATCGGCGGCGCCGTTCTGTTCTCGGAAGTGAAGACCGCCGAAGTCGAAGCGAAGCGGGCGCTCAAGAAAGCCGAAGCCGATCTTCGCCGTCTCACCGACGCGGTCCCTGCGATCGTCTACAGCGCCGACTCGGGCGGTAGCGTGATCGCGGTGAACGCGCGCTGGACGGAATACACGGGACAGACGATCGAGGCGATCCAGGCGCGCGGCTGGGACGACGTGGTTCACCCGGCCGATGGCAGACGCATGCGAGCGGCATTCGAAGAAGCGCTCGGCGACAAGAAAGCCTTCGTCTTTGAGTTCAGGTGCCGCCGGCGGGACGGAGAGTATCGTTGGTTCTACACGGTCGCCGAACCGGAGCTCGACGACGACGGGCACGTGGTCGGCTGGTTCGGCACGTCGACCGACATCCACGACCGCAAGGAGGCAGAAGAGCGCGAGCGCTTGCTCGCGCGCGAAGTCGACCACAGGTCCAAAAACCTCCTCGGCGTCGTCCAGTCGGTGGTCCAGCTCACGCGCGCCGCCGACATAGCCGAGTTCAAGAGCGCGGTCACGGGCCGCATCCAGGCCCTCGCCCGCACCCACGGTCTTCTCGCCGCCTCGCGGTGGGAGGGCGTCGAGCTCGGCCAGCTCGTCCGCGAAGAGCTCGCGGCCTTCAAGCGAGAAGGTGCCGATCGGATCGCGATCGCCGGACCCGCCGTGAGGCTGAAGCCCGGCGCCGCGCAGGCGCTGGCTCTGGCGGTACACGAGCTCGCCACCAACGGCGCGAAGTACGGGGCCTTGTCCGTCGACGACGGCCGGCTCGAGGTGACGTGGCGTCAGGCGGGCGTCGGCGACCACCTTCAGTTCACGTGGGCAGAAAGCGGGGGTCCGGGAGTTTCGGCGCCCACCAGGCGCGGCTTCGGATCGACTCTCATCCGGTCTTCGGTCGAACGCCAGTTGAACGGCGCGCTCGAACTCGATTGGACGACTTCGGGCCTCGTCTGCCGGATGTCGCTGCCCACCGACCAGATTTCGGACGCGGCCGGCAAGAAGGTCCGGGCGAGCGTCGCGTCACCGCCGGCCGCCGCTCCACCGACCCGGATCGCCGGGCGCCGCGTCCTCGTGGTCGAAGACGAAGCGCTCATCGCCCTCCAGATCGAGGACGCCATACAGGCCATGGGCTGCGAGGTCGTCGGCCCGGCCTCGTCGGTCGACGCGGCCCTCGAGCTCCTCCGCGCGGGCGCTCCCGACGCCGCGGTCCTCGACATCAACCTCGGAGGCGAGCCGAGCGAGCGTGTCGCGAGCGCCCTTGCAGCACTCGGCGTGCCTTTCCTCTTCTGCACCGGCTACGCCGACGAAATGGGCGGGCCCGGCGCGCTGGGCGAGGCCGTGCGCCTGAACAAGCCACTCGACACAGGGTTGCTGAAGAGCGCCGTTCGGGCACTCCTGTCACCGCCGGGATGAGGTCCACCGGTGGCCGGAATCCGTAGACGCCTGCGCCCTCGAACGCGGAAGTTCGAGGCGTCGTTTGTCCGACCCAAGTCATAAGCGGCGGCGGTCGGTTCGGCGACGACGGCACGCGCGCCGGATCGTGCGCCTCGAAGTCGCCTCGGCTGCGAGAGAAGTCGCCGTCGTCAGCGATTTCGCACCGGGCTCGATCGTGGCTTCCGGTGATCCGCCGCCCGAACTCCCCCGGCATCGCCGGGCGCTACCATCCTGCTCGTCGATGCCCAGAACGCGGTTTGCGACCCCGGAGAACTGGACCGCCCGGTCGTCGCTTGCGGTCGCGCGGCACAGCCTTGGGGCGTCCGGCGCGCCGGCGGCGTCGCTGCCTCTGCGCCCTCTTAAAACGACGGCTCTGCGGACAGGGTCGTCGGCGCGGGGCTCCGAGCGGACCGGCGGACGCGAGCCGCCGGGTGGCGATCCCATCAGAGACGCCATCAGCAAAGGGGCGGACGAAGATCTACTCCGTCGACAGGCCGGCGGGGAACGGCGCCAGGATCGCCCAGGACCACAAGGCTGTCTGCCGCTTGTTCCACGCCTCGGGCGTGCTCGCGAACGGCATCAGCGTCGGGTTCTGCCACGAGAAGACATCCATCGCGATGTCTTCGATCGAGTTCAGGATGAAGTGCGCGAGATAGGGTGCTTCTTCACGGCCCAGCCCCGCCTTCGACCGCGCCTCGGCGATCAGATCTTGCAGCCGGCGCACGACCGGGCGGCGGGCCTCCAGCCACGCCGCGTATGCCTTCGGCCGCGTGTTTATGACGACGGCGATCGCCCGGGGCAGGCCTTTGGTTTTCTGGTGGTAACGCGTCGAGTTCCCGATCAATCTCGCCACGAAATGCTCGAAGCCCTCGTCGTCGTTCCCGACGAGCTGGTCGTAGAGCATGCGGACTTCGTCGACGACCATTTCCTCGATGGCTTCGTCCTTACCGCCGAAGTGAAAGTAGATCGCTCCGGTGGTGAGCTTGGTCGCGGAGCAGATGTCCGCCAGCGTTATGTCCGCGACGTCCTTCTTAGAGGCGAGGCGTGCGATCACCCGCTTGATCTGCAGCCGCGTTCGATCCCCGCGCGTGTCTGCTTCCGGCTTCGCGGCCCCGCTCGCCTGCTTCTTGGTCGCCACTTCTTTTCTCTCTGCCGTGCCCGAGCCGCGCCGTCCCCTCATGGCGATTTAGCCACTCCTTTCCGACCGCGCCAGCGCGCCGCGCGCGGTCCAGAGTACCGCCGCCGCGATCAGCCACAGAACGACAGGGGCGCCCGAGATCGCGGCGCGGACCGCGGCCTGCGCCTCGGCGCTTTGATCTTGCGCTCTGGCCTCGAAGCCGCCGAAGCCGAGGATCATGGCGCACGCGGCGGGGCCGAGGGCCATTGCGACCTTCTCCGATCCCGTCCAGATCCCGGTCATCAGGCCCTCGAGCCGACGACCGGACGAGGCGGTGAGGCGCGCGATTGTTTCGGCGAGCAGCGCAAAAGCGGCGACCTGGACTCCTGCCGCGCCGAGCCCGGCCAGGACGCCTGCGCCCACGACGAGGGGCAGATCTGCGGACCCCGCGAGCGAGAAGAGAGCATGGCCCGCGCTCGAGACCGCGAGCGCGGCAAGGATCGACGGGACGTAGCCGAAGCGCGGCACCGCCCGAGCCCAAGCCCCCATGGCGAAGAGGGCCGTGACGATCTGCCCGCCGAGCACGAGCCCAAGCCGGCTCTCCGGCCAGTCGAGCACGGTCGCGACGAAGTAAGGGGCGGCGGCCGATGCGATGCCGCCCCCCACCATGATCAAGAAGTAGACAGCGAGCGCCGAGCGATAATCGACCGCGCGCAGCGCCGACGCCAGACCATCGCCGCCCGCACCCGCCGCCACGACCCCCGAGGGGAGGCGACCGGCGGACCAGACTGTCCCCAGCATCGAAGCAAGGCAAACCGCGGCGACCACCCAAGCCATCGCGGAGTATCCGGCCGCGCCGCCCCCGAAGCGTGAAACGAGGACCGGCGGCAATGCGGCGCCGACGAGAACCCCGGCGAAAACAAAGCTCATCCGCCAGCCGATGATGCGCGCGCGGGCCGCGGGGTCCGGCGCGATCTCGGCCGGCATAGCCACGTAAGGGACGGCAAACAGGCTGTGCGAAAGCGATAGGGCGAGGTAGCTCAGGCTGACGTGAACGAAGACCGTCGCCTGCGGGCCCTGGCCGGACCGACCGAACAGCAGGACGAAGGCGACGGCCGCCAGTATCGAACCCGCCAACAGGAACGGACGCCTCGGCCCCCAGCGCGACCGGGTGCGGTCGGACAACGTGCCGATGAGCGGGTCGGCGACCACGACGACCAACTTGGGCAGGAGGATGGCAAGAGACGCCAGCCCCATGGGTAGACCCAGCGTCTGGGTCATGTAGTAGAGGAGGAGGATGCCCGGGACGGTCGCGTAGAGCCCGGCACCGAGGGAGCCCACGGCGTAGCCCGCTACCAGCCTGCCGGGCAGGACGCTCTCAGCCACGAGGTGCGGACGCGGCGATTGGCCGGACGCTCACGGGGGTCGGGAACCAGACACGCTCGATCAACGGACCGCGCACCCCGTAGATGGCGACCGCCTCGACGACCTGTTCGGGCCCGGTTATCCGCTCTTGGTCGATGACCATTTCGCCGGTGGTGATGCGGTTCAGGATGCGGACCGAGCGGGGACCCTTGGCGAAGACCGCGCTCCAGACCTTGCGGATCTGGTCCCGGCCTTCGGCTATGGGCTTGAGAGAAGGCAACTCGTAGCAGGCGGCGTCGGACGCGTACAACGCGACGAAGCGTTCGATGTCGCCGGCCGCGTACGCGGCTATCTGCTCGTCAACCACGTCGCTCGGGGTCACGCCCACCGTCCGAAAATAAGATAATGTTGTTATCTTGAGGCTTCTTCTCTAGGCTGTCCATATGCGGAGACTTTTTATTTCGGCCGACATCGAGGGCTGCGCCGGGGTCGCCAGTCAGGACGCCCTGGGACCGGACCGCTTCGAGTGGCCGGCGGCCCGCCATTGGATGACCAACGAGGTGGCTTCTGCGGCGCGGGTGGCCCTGGCGGCGGGCTACGACGAGGTCATCGTCGCCGACGGCCACGGCAACGCCCAAAACATCCTGCCCGACGGCTTGCCCGACCGAGTCCGATTGGTTCGCTCTTGGCCGAGGCCGCTGCTCCAGATGCAGGGCGTGGAGGCCGACGGCGTCGAAGCGTGCTTCTTCCTCGGCTATCACAACGGGTCGATGGGGACCGGGGGCGGGCTCGCCCACACCTACTCGGGGATGACGTTGCGCGACGTCCGCCTGAACGGCGTCAGCGTCTCGGAAGGCTACCTCAACGCCGCCCTCGCGGGCGAGTTCGGCCGCCCGGTGGTTCTCGTTTCGGGCGACGCGGAGACGGCCGCCGACGCCAAGCGCTACGCACCCCGGGCGGTGACCTGCGTCGTCAAGGACTCCATCGGCAATCGCGCCGCGTCCGCAGTGACGCCGAACGAGTCCGTCCGGATGATCGGGAGGGCCGCCGAAGCGGCTCTCGGGTTAGAATGGGCCGCGCCCTTCGTAGTGCCGGCCCCTCACGTGCTCGAGGTCGACCTGACGGCCCGCGTGACCGCCGAGCTCCTTTCGTACCTGCCGGGCATTGAGCTCGCCGGGCCGTTCACCGTGCGAGCGACCTTCGACAGCGTCGCCGCCATCATGCGGTTCCTGGCTTTCGCGATCCTCTACAGCCCGAGCGGAGTCATCAAGCTGTGACGGACGCCGATCGGGGGCGGACGCTCCTGCCATCGGCCGTCGAGGCGATCGGCAACACCCCGCTCGTGGAGCTTTCGCGGATCACGGCCGGTGTCGACGGACGAATCTTCGCGAAGCTCGACTACCTCAATCCGGGGTTCTCGAAGAAGGATCGCATCGCCCGCGAGATCATCGCCGAGGCCCTTGCTTCGGGTGACCTCCAGCCCGGTCAGCCCGTGGTCGAGCTGACGAGCGGCAACACCGGCACCGGGGCGGCCATTGTCTGCGCCGTGCTGGGTCACCCGTTCATAGCGGTGATGTCGAACGGGAACTCGCCCGAGCGGGCGCGCATGATGCGGGCGCTCGGTGCCGAGGTCGAGCTCGTCGAGCAGGTCCCGGGGTCGGTGGTCGGCCAGGTGTCCGGCGACGACTTGGCGCTCGTCGAGGCTCGGACCGCCGAGTTGGCGACGGAGCGCGGCGCCTTCCGGATCGACCAGTTCAATCGTCTCGGAAACCTCCGGGCTCACGAGCTGCGCACAGGGCCGGAAATCTGGGCCGCGACCGGCGGCCGGTTCTCCGCGTTCGTCGATTTCGTGGGCTCTGGCGGCACCTTCGCCGGGCTGTGGCGGGCCTTCAAGTCGCGAGACCCTGGCGTCCGAGGGTACGTCGTCGAACCGGCGTCGGCGGCCGTCCTCGCTTCCGGCACGGCGAGCGAGCCCAACCACCGCATACAGGGCGGTGGGTACTCGATGCCCGACCTGTCGCTCCTAGACGCAATCGAGCCGGATGGTTTCCTCAGCGTGACCGACGAAGAGGCGATCGGCGCCGCCCGCCGCCTCGCGGCCGAAGAGGGCATCTTCGCCGGTTTCTCGTCGGGCGCGAACCTCGCCGCGGCGTTGAAGCTCCTCGACGGTCCGGAACGCGGCGGCACGGTGGTCATCATGATCTGCGACAGCGGCCTCAAGTACCTTTCGACCGACCTCTGGCCGAGCTCATAACATAATCCTATTATGTTATCGTTGCCCGGGCGGTCGAGGTAGGACACTGTGACGGACGAAGGCGCGGAGCGCGATTGGGGAGGGGAGCATGCGTTCGTTTGCCGTTAAGCGCCCGGTGCTGGCGCATTTCCTGCTGGCAGTTCTGATCGCCAGTCTCGTGATGGTGTGGTCTATCGCGCGCGCCATCACGGACCCGCCGTCGGCCGCCGCGATGGGCACTATGATCGCAAACATCTACGGCGGTCCTTGGTACGCGAACATCGCGACCATCACCATCGAGGCGGTTCGCGATCCGTCGCTGTTTGGCATATTCGTCTTCGCGGCCGCACCGACAATCGCCGCGCTGATCCTTGCGGCGGCGGGCGCGGGAGGCGGCCTGAAGCCGCTGCTGCGCCGCTTGAGCCCCTTCGGTCCGGGCCGGTCGCGGAGCGATGCGCTCAAGCTCTACGTCGGCTTGTTCGCTGTCTACACTCTCGGCTTCGTCATTTACGACTTTGTGGCCGGCTACGAGGTAACCGCGGGCGCCCGTCTCAGCGGCCCCGGTCTGGGCCTCGCACTCGGCGCACTCGTCGGCATCTTCATCGACGAGGGCGGAACGCTCGAGGAGCTCGGTTGGCGCGGCTTCGCCTTCCCGCTCCTCCAAGACCGCATGTCCTCCCCACTAGCGGCCGCGCTCTTGCTCGGCGTCATCCACTGGGCTTGGCATCTCCCTCGCGAGGTGCCGAACGCACTGGGGGGCATGCCGCTCGACGCCTGGGTGAGCGGTCAGCTCCTGTTCCTTTTCCTGTGCGTCGTACTGTCCATTGTCGCCGGCTACTGCGTGAATCGTGCGGGGGGCAGCGTTTGGCCCGCGATCTTCGTGCACGGCGGATCCAACGTCTGGGCGAAGGGCATGGGCGAGGATGTCGCGGCATCCTTCAACCTCGTCGATCTCCGCACTTTGATCCTGACGATCATCGCTCTGGTAATTGTCGCCGTGGTGGGCCGAAATCTTGGGCGCGCCCGGGCCGACCACCCCGCGCGAGGACGGACTGTGCCGGCGTGATAAGTTGCCCGAGCGAAGCTTCGGGAGCCCCAGGTAGCCGCGGAGGCTAGTGAATGTGGCTCGGCTTGGACATCGGAACCTCCGCCGTGAAGGCGGTGGTCGTCGACCTTGACGGAAAAGTAGTCGCAGACGCCGCCGCGCGACTGCCGATCAGCCGGCCGCGGCCCGCGTGGTCGGAGCAGCACCCAGACGACTGGTGGCAGGCTGCGACCAGCGCCGTAAAGAGGCTGCCGAGCGACGCGCGCGCCGTCGTGCGGGCGGTTGGTCTTGCCGGCCAGATGCACGGCGCGGTCCTTCTCGACGATGCCGACCGTGCGCTACGACCCGCGATCCTCTGGAACGACGGTCGCTCCGCCATCGAGTGCCACGAGCTCGAGCTCCGTGAGCCGCGAACACGCGAGATCACGGCCAACGCAGCGATGCCGGGTTTCACGGCGCCGAAGTTGCTCTGGGTGCGGAAGCACGAACCCGGCATCTTCAACGCAACCGCCAAGGTCCTGCTCCCCAAGGACTACGTAAGGCTGCGCATGACTGGCGATCATGCGTCGGACATGTCGGACAGCTCCGGTACACTTTGGCTCGATCCGTCAGCGCGTCGGTGGTCGAGTGTGATGTTGGCCGCCTGCCATCTCGACGAAGGCCAGATGCCGCGCCTCTATGAGGGGAGCGAGCCGACCGGCGTGTTGCGCGCGGAGGTCGCCGCCGAATGGGGCATGGAACGGGTGCCTGTTGCAGCTGGTGGCGGCGACAATTCGGCCGGGGCGATCGGATCAGGGGTTGTCGCGGCGGGGCAGGCCTTCCTGTCAGTCGGGACATCGGGCGTGCTTTTTGTCGCGACCGACCGCCTGTTACCGGCGCCTGACCGCGGGGCGCACGCGTTTTGTCACGCCCTTCCGGGGCGCTGGCATCAGATGGCAGTCATGTTGTCGGCTGCCTCAGCGCTCGATTGGGCGGTGAGTTTCGCCGGTTATCGGGACGTTGGAACCGCACTGGCGGCGGTGCACGAGAAGACGCCCTTTGCTCGGCCCGAGGTCTTCCTCCCGTACCTGTCCGGGGAACGAACACCCCACAACGATGCCGATGCTCGGGGCGCGTTGGTCGGTCTCGACCATGACAGTGGTCCCGGGGATCTCATCATGGCGGTCCTGGAAGGCGTCGCGTACGGCTTTGCCGATGGATTGGCGGTGCTTGAAGCTGCTGGAACACCTGTTCTCGACATCACCGTCATCGGCGGCGCATCACAGTCGCGACTATGGGGAAGAGTGCTCGCCGCCGCGCTTCAGCGGCCGCTTCACTATCGATCCGAGGCACATCTCGGCCCGGCCTACGGTGCAGCGCGGCTTGCTCGCCTCTCTGAAGGCCACGAGGCCGCGGAGGTCGTCTGCTCGATGCCTCCTATCAGCCACGTCGTGGAGCCCGAAAAGGCCCTCGTCGACGATGCGTCGTCTAAGCTCCAGCGCTTTCGCGCGCTATACCCAGCGCTCAAGGGAAAATTTCGATGACCTACTTCGCCGACGTCCCGCCCGTCCGCTACGAGGGGCCCGAAAGTCGGAACCCGCTCGCCTATCGCTACTACGATGCTGAGCGGCTCGTTCTTCGCAAGCGGATGGAGGACCATCTGCGCTGGGCGGTGTCTTACTGGCACAGCTTCAATTGGCCGGGTTCGGACGTCTTTGGCTCAGGCACCTTCGAGCGACCTTGGGCGCCTGGCCAGGCGGTAACGCCTGAGCGGGCCTTGTTGAAGCTCGATGCTGCGTTTGACTTCTTCTCCCGCTTGGGCGCGCCGTTCTTCTGCTTCCACGATGTGGATGCGATGGCCGACTTTTCGAGCGCGGCTGAATATGTCTCGAACCTCGCCTCGATCACCGACGCGATGGAGGCCAAGATCGCCGAGACGGGCGTGAAGCTCCTCTGGGGCACCGCCAACCTGTTCGGGCACCCCCGCTATGCAGCGGGCGCCGCCTCCAACCCTGATCCGGAGGTCTTTGCCTGGGCAGCGCTCCAGGTGCGCTCGATGCTGGAGGCAACCCACCGCTTGAGCGGCGCAAACTATGTGCTCTGGGGCGGGCGCGAGGGCTACGACACCATCCTCAACACCGACCTTGCGCGCGAGCTCGACCAGCTCGGCCGCTTCATGGCGATGGTGGTCGATCACAAGCACAAGATCGGTTTTCAAGGCACGCTGCTCATCGAGCCCAAGCCGCATGAGCCGACGAAGCACCAATATGATCGCGACACCGCGACCGTGTACGGCTTCCTGAAGCGCTACGGCCTCGAGGGCGAGATCAAGGTCAACATCGAGGCCAACCACGCAACGCTCGCCGGGAACTCGTTCGAGCACGAGATAGCGACCGCCAATGCGCTCGGCATCATGGGCTCGATCGACATGAACCGCGGCGATCCCCAGAACGGCTGGGACACCGACCAATTCCCGAACAACGTGCCCGAGATGACGCTCGCGCTCTACCACCTCCTCAAAGGCGGTGGGTTCACGACCGGCGGCTTCAACTTCGATGCCAAGGTCAGGCGGCAGTCGATGGACGCCGAAGATCTCTTCCATGCCCACATCGGCGGTGTGGATGTGCTGGCGAAAGCGCTCCTAAACGCCGCCGCGATCATCGAGGACGGCACGCTCGACCGCTTCGTGGCCGGGCGCTACTCGGAGTGGACTGAAAGCTTCGGACAAGACCTGCTAGCCGGACGGCTGAGCCTCGCCGAGGCGGCCGATCATGCGCTCAAAAGCAACTCTGACCCCAAGCCCCGGTCTGGGCGGCAAGAGTATCTTGAGAACCTTGTGAACAGGTTCTGCTGAGATGGCGAACGTGCGATGGGGCAAAGACAGTTCGGCTCCGGCGCCTGAACACCAGGGAGATAGTGGTCTCGGCGATCTAGTCGACTTGTTGTGGGACGCCGCGGCTCGCGGCGCGATCCGAATGCCGAGCCACGCAGCTTGGATGGCGGCAAGAGGCTTGTAAGCGCCCGGCGCGGCTTTACTCTGGTTAGGTAGTGGCCGGAACGACGTATTTCGAAGAGGATCCGGTGTTGGTGCCAGCCGACTCCTGCCCAGGCCGCCGGCCACGGTCACCTGGGGTGTCTGGGGCGATCTCGCTCAATCCTGCCCCCCTTGATGACCGCAACCGGCTCTTGCTCGTGAAGAACGGCGAGCGCGTTGAGGGGGTCGCCATCGACGAGGACGAAGTCAGCCAACGCCCCGGGGCGAATTTCGCCGAGCGAGCCGGCTCGGCCCAATAGCTCTGCATTCACGCTCGTCGCGGATCGGAGGATGTCGACTGGACGGTCCGTCTCGCTCCGAAGCCTGAACTCGTGAAGTTGCCGGTCATGCAGGCCGCCCAGTAGGTCGGTGCCGAAGCCGATCTTGACCCCGGCGCGACGGGCTATGGCGACGGCGGCCGCGCCTTTTTCCGCCACCTCGCGAAGTTTCGACTGGCTGACTTCGGATAGGCCTAGTTCAGCGCCGCGCTCGAGCAGCGCGTCATACGTCGCCAGCGTGGGCACAAGGAATGCTCCGTGCTTCGCCATCGCCTGGGCGGCTTCCTCGTCGAGCAGATTCCCGTGTTCGATCGACCGAACGCCGTTGGTGACCGCATGAATGATGGCATCGGCCGTGTAGGCATGAGCCATAACGTAGGTCCGGCGGCGCTCGGCTTCCTCGACGATGGCCTTGATCTCGTCAGCCGAGAACTGTTTCATCCAGATGGGGTCTGAGGGACTAGAAACACCGCCAGAGACGAAGATCTTGATCTGGTGAGCGCCTCTTCGCAGCGTCTCCCGCGCGGCTCGGCGCACCTCGTCGACGCCGTCTGCAACTTCGCTCAGGTTCGCGACATGCCGGCAACCGCAGGGCTCAAGATGAGTCGGCCGGCTGTCACCGTGTCCGCCTGTCTGCGAGATGGCTCGCCCGGCATAGAATAGGCGGGGACCGCGAACGAGGCCGTCCTCGAGCGCCTTCCAGAGCCCCCAATCGGCGCCGCCCGCATCCCGAACCGTCGTGAACCCGCGGTCGAGCGCGCGGCCAAGCAGGCCTGCTGCGTGGTGGGCCAGATAGCTGGCCGGTAGGCTCTCGACGTGAGGTATGTTCACGTCCGACGCGTAGGCATGGAAATGCGCGTCGATGAGTCCGGGAAGGAGCGTCAGTCCCCCCGCGTCGATGACGTTCTCGCCCCCGGCGATGTCGTCGGCAACGGCTTGGATAGTGTCGCCCGAAATCGCGACCGCCCGGGCGGACGAATAGCTCTCCGAGGTGCCGTCCCAGATGCGCGCATTTCTGATCCCGACCAGCACAGGTCCACCTCAAAGGACTCGACAGCAAACGAGCTTAAGATAACATAATCAGATTATCTTAAGCGAGGAGATCTGTCATGAGCCTTGTACCGCTGATCGAGGTCGACGCTGCCGACGAGGCACAGAAGGCCTTCCTGGCTCAGGTGCCTCCGCTAAATCTCTTCAAGGCACAGGCCAACGCGCCGCTCATCGCGACACAGACCGCGCAGTTCGGCGGGGTGATCCTCTTCCAGACGGACATCGATCCCAAGGTCCGCGAGATCGCCATCCTCCGCGCGGCCAATCTCTTGGGCAACCGCTACGAGATCGGACACCACGAGCGCATCGGTCGCGACCTCGGCATGTCCGAGGCCCAGATCGCCGGCGTTCGGACCGGAGGGGACCGCTCCGGCTTATCGGAGGCCGAGGTGATCGCCGCGACGTGGGCCGAAGAGGTCGTCGGGAGCAACCGCGCCAGCGCTGAACTCGTGGCAAGAGCGCTCGAGGTGTTTGGTCCGAAGCAGACCGTCGAGCTCAGCATGACGGTGGGCTACTACCTGATGGTCGCCTATTTCCTCGAGACCTTCGAAATTCCCTTCGAGGGGGCGTCGTTCGAGGACGGCGTCAAGGTGAGCTAGGCCCCCGCCGTGGTCAGTGTCGGCGCGCGGCCCTCGTCGGTGCCGGAGGCGCCGGCAACGCGGAATTGTTCGAAACGGCCACGGCGGGCCCCTGCATGGCCGTCTTCAGCGAGCGGACGCCGTCCTGGCTCCACCGGCTGCCGCGAGATGGCCCGGCGCCCGACGGGCTCGGCGGCCAACCCTTCGACCTCGGGCGCACCGGGGCGTGGAACGAGGAGTCAACCGCCCCACGAGGAGTTCCGATGACGGACGTGAAACGCGATGGGCTGGGCTGGGACCTCGCGGATTTTTTCGCGGGCCCCGACGATCCGGCGCTCGACGAACGGTTGAAAGCTGTCTCCGAAGAAGCGAAGGCGCTCGGCGCCAGGGTGCGGTCTCTCCCGCTCCCCGGGGTCGCGCAGTGCGCGACCTGGGTCGATGCGCTGCTGGCCTACGAAGCCCTCTTCGCCTCGATCTCACATATCAGGGCCTACGTCTTCTGCGCGGCGGCTGCAGACCCGTCTTCACCCCAGATCGGTGTTCTCCGGGGCCGGGCAGACCGGGTGGCGGCCGACGGCGAGGCGATCGAGACAACGATACAGCTCGCGCTCGGCAGGTGCGATCCGGAGAGCTTCGAGGCGCTCGTCGGAAACCCGCGCCTCGCGACCGCCGCCGATCGGTTGCGGCGCTGGCGCGCCAAGGCGCAGGTCCTGCTGCCTGAAGAGCAGGAGCGCTTGATCGCCGACATGAACGTCGACGGACTGAAGGCCTGGGCGCGTCTGTACGACGCCGTGCGGGCGAAGTTGTCCTTCGAGGTCGAGCTCGTCCCGGGGCGGCCGGAGACCGTGCCCATGGCCCGTCGCTTCGAGATGCTTTGGCACTCCGATGCGCACGTGCGGGGAACGGCGTTCCGCGGCATCAACAGCAGTTTCGCCCGGGTCGAGGACGTCGTCGCGGCCTGCCTGGGAGGCATCGTCGGCACCTGGACCGTCATTCATCGCCACCGGGGCGACGGTCCGTTGGACGCGGCCGCTCGCGAGAACCGGATGAAGGCGACGACCGTCGCGACGATGATAGCGACGCTCCGCGAGCGACGGGACGTCTTCCACCGCTACTTGAAGCTGAAGGCGAAACTCCTGGGTCTATCGGCGATCGGCGTCCAAGACCGCTCAGCGCCCATCGCGAGCGCGGATGCGGCGCCGATCCCGCTCGCGGCGGCCACCGAAACGGTGCTCCGCTCTTGGGACCGTGTCGCACCCGCCATGCGTCGCCGCGTCGATGCAATGTTCGAAAAAGGGTGGGTCGCGGTCGAGCCGGTGCCGGGCGGCACGGGGTACTCGAACGGCGGCTTTTGCGTTCACTCACCGCTCATCGGCCAGCCGCGGGTCTATCTGGACCGCTGGACGGGGCTCTACAACGAGATGACGGTCTACGCCCACGAGATCGGGCACGGGCTGCACTTCGCGCTCTTGTCCGGGCAACGACCGTTCAACCAAGACGTGCCCGCGGCCTTCGCCGAAACGGCTTCGATCGTCGCCGAGCAGTTGCTGCGCGGACTGACGCTGAACGATCGAAGCGTCTGCGACGAGGCCCGGCGCGCGGTTCTGGGCGCCCAGCTCGACGCCGCTCTAAACTACCTGGCGCGCATCCCGCGCGACTTCGACTTCGAACTTTCGCTTTACGAGGCCCACGCCGAGCGGCCGCTCGACGTGGAGCGGGTCAAGTCGCTGCACGTCGAAGCTCATCGGGCGTGGTTCGCGGGCGCGCTGAGGGGCGACGACGACGATCGCTACGGCTGGGCGTCGCAGCAGCTCCTGTTCTGGGGCGACGCCCCGTTCTACAACTTCCCCTACACGTTCGGCTTCTCGCTGGCGTCGCGCATATCGGCGGAGCTCGAGCGCGATCCCGCCTTCGTCGAGCGATACGAGCGCTTCTTGGCGGCGACGGGCTCGGCGCCGGTTGAAGAGGCCGTCGCAACCACGCTCGGCTTCGACGTCGAGCAGCCGGCTTTCTGGAACCAAGTCGTCGACGCAGCCGAGGCGCAGCTCCGGCAGCTGGAGACACTTACCGTAAACCCGTAATCCCGAAAGCCCATGCAACGTGCGACATAGAATAATTATGTTATGCTTGTCTTTTGGCTCCGGTTGCGACAGTGTGGCTTCGGGAGGGATGTCGGGTGGCCGACCTCGTGCGATCGACTGAAAAGGCATGGCCCGGGCCGCCGGTGGCATCGTGCTGACCTTTGTTCTCAAGCGGATCGGCTTCCTTTTCGTCGTTCTCGCCGGTGTGTCGGTGTTGACCTTCGTGATCGCCAATATCGCCCCGGGGGACCCGGCGCGCATGATGGCCGGGCCCCAGGCCGACGCCGGAGCGATCGCGAAGATCAGGGAAGATCTCGGTCTCGACCGGCCGCTCTTGGTGCAGTACGGCCGCTACGCTGGAAGGCTGCTCGAAGGCGATTTGGGCGTATCCAATGTGAGCGGCCAACCCGTGGTCGACGAGATCGTCGCGCGAGCGCCCGCGACGATCGAACTGACGCTCGGCGGGCTGATCGTCGCGCTGGTGATCGGCGTCCCCTTGGGCGTACTCGCTTCGTTGCGCCGGGGCCGTCTAGCCGACATCCTCGTGCGCATCCTCGCCGTGGCCGGGGCCGCGGTGCCGGCGTTCTGGTTCGGCCTTTTGCTTATCTTGCTCTTCTATCGCGAGCTCGGGTGGTTTCCGGGCGCCGGTCGCTTCACGGGTGAACCACCCGCGGCCGTCACGGGCTTCATGACGATCGATGCGCTTGTCGCCGGTGACTGGAGCGCGTTGAAGACGGCTTGCGCGCACCTCGCACTCCCGGTCTTCGCGCTCGCGATCCTCGACCTCGGTATCCTGGCTCGCCTGACCCGCAACCAGATGCTCGGTCAGATGCGCCAAGACTATGTGCGAGTCGCTCGCTCGGCCGGATTGCGGGAGCGAGAAATCGTCCGCAGCCACGTCATGCGGAACGCGCTGTCGCCTCTCGTCGGGGTCGTGACAGTCGCCTTGGCGAACCTTCTTTACGGCTCGGTCTCGGTTGAGACGGTCTTCAGTTGGCCGGGTGCCGGACAGTACCTCGTGAACTCGATCTTCGCTCTCGACTTCCCCGTGATCGTCGCGTTCGCGGTCATGGCCTCGATCGCCTACGTTCTCTTCAGCTTGGCCGGGGACCTCGTCTACGCCTCGCTCGACCCGCGGGTGCGACGGTGAGCCGCCTGCCTCCGGCACTGATCGCCGGCTCTATCTTGCTGCTCGCTATTGTACTGATGTCGATCGCGGCGCCCCTGTTGACGCCGTACCATCCAGACATCGCAGAGCCCGGGGCTATCCTGCAGCCCCCGAGCTGGGCGCATCCGGCCGGAACCGACAGCCTCGGACGCGACCTCTTCTCGCGCCTTCTATACGGGGGGCGCGCGTCGCTCGCGGTCGCATTCGGCGTCGTCGCCATAGGTTTGTCGTTCGGCACCCTGATCGGCTGCGCGAGCGGCCTCGCGGGGGGCTGGATCGACGCCGCGATCATGCGGATCGTCGACGTCCTCATGTCGATCCCGGGCCTTGTCGTCGCGCTGGCGCTGTCGGCGGCCTTGGGTCCGAGTCTTCTGAACCTCGCCTATGTGCTCGGCGGGCTCTCGATCCCCTACTACGTCCGCATCTTCCGCGGCGAGGCCTTGTCGTTGAGAGAACGTGGATTCGTTAGGGCCGCGCGGGCCAGCGGGGCCGGCTTCTCGAGGCTCCTGCTTCGGCACGTGCTCCCCAACGTCGCGCCCACGATGGCGACCTTCGGTTCGACCGCGCTCGGGAGCGCGCTGGTGGCGGCCAGCGCTTTCTCGTTTCTCGGTCTGGGCGCGCAGCCGCCCCAAGCTGAGTGGGGATCCCTCATCTACGAGGGGCGCAACAACATCATGTACGAGTGGTGGTGCGCGATCCTGCCAGGCCTCCTGGTCAGCTCGGCGGCCCTCGGCTTCATCCTGGTGGGCGACGGCCTGCGAGACCTCCTCGATCCGAAGGGGAGCGTCGAATGACCCCGGTGCTCCGGCTCGACGACGTCGTCGTCGAATACAAGCCGGGCGTCCGCGCCCTCGATCGTGCCGGCGTCAGCCTATCGCCGGGCGAGATCGTCGGCCTCGTCGGGGAGTCGGGATCCGGGAAATCGACGCTCGCGGCCGTCGCGCTCGGCTTGCTTCCGGAAAGCGCGCGCCTGCTCTCGGGCGGTATGACATTCCAGGGCGTCCGGCTGGATCCGCGCGATCGACGCGCCCTAGAGCCCCTCCGGGGTGCGAAGATTGCGTACGTCCCTCAAGAACCGATGACCGCGCTCAACCCGACGCTGAAGGTCGGCCGACAGATCGATCTGATCCTGTCTCGCCACTTGGCCCTCGATCGCCACGAACGGGAGCGGATGGCCACTACGTCCCTTAGGGGCATGGGGATAAGGGAGCCCGCCCGCGTGCTCGGCAGCTATCCTTTCCAGCTAAGCGGCGGACAGATCCAGCGGGTATTGCTCGCGATCGCGCTTTCGCTGCGTCCGGCGTTGCTGATCGCCGACGAGCCAACGACGGCGCTCGACGCCACCGTCCAAGCGGAGGTCCTGGCGCTGATCGCGGCCGCAGCGCGGGAGCGGGACGTCGGTGTCCTTCTCATCACGCACAACATCGGTCTCGTCTGGCAGACTTGTGATGTGATGGTCGTCATGCGCCGAGGCCGCACAGTGGAGGCGGGACCGACCCGCGGGGTGATCTCCGCGCCGAAGGAGGCCTACACTCGACAGCTGCTGGCTGCCCTGCCGAGCCTGTCCGCGCCGCGCCAACGCCTCCCGGTCGCCGCAGGAGTCGATTGAATGGCGGCGGACTTCGCTTTCCAGAATGTCAGCGTCGAGTATGTGCGGCGCCTCGGCTTCCGCCGTCACGAGCGCGTCCAGGCGCTCGACGATGTCAGCCTCGACGTGCCGGCCGGGAGCTGCGTCGGCGTCATCGGCGAGTCCGGCTCGGGCAAGTCGACGCTCGCCGGGGTGGGCGTTGGGCTCGTCGAGCCGACGGCGGGGTTCGTCCGTCTCGGCGATACGCGTCTAGCGCCGGGCTGCGGGGCCCGCCCGGCATCGGCGAAGCGCGCGATTCAGATCGTTTTCCAGGATCCCTACGGGTCTCTTAATCCGACGATGACGATCGGAGCGATCGTCTGCGAGGGCCTCGCGATCCACGGCATCGGGACGTCGAGCGACCGGCGCGAGCGGGCAGCTTCGCTGTTGAGCGAGGTCGGCCTGAACAGCGACTACATGGATCGTCGCCCCCACGAACTGTCCGGCGGGCAGCGCCAGCGCGTTTCGATCGCGCGCGCTCTCGCGGTGGACCCCGAGATCCTCATCCTAGACGAGCCGACCAGCGCGCTCGACCTTTCGGTTCAGGCCCAGATCCTCAACCTGTTGCTCGACCTCCAGGACCGGCGCGGGCTGTCCTATGTGCTCATCAGCCACGACATCGATGTGGTCCGCCACATGTGCCATCGCGTCACGGTGCTCTGTCGAGGCCAGGTGGTCGAGGAGGGGGCGGCGGCGGAAGTCATCGATGCGCCGTCGGAGCCTTACACGAGGCGGCTCGTCGCCGCGGTGCCGCGACTGGCCGTGGAGGCGCGGTCGTGAGGCGCGTCACCCTCGGCTGCTTTGCCATGCTGCTGGCCTCGTGCATGCCCCACGTCGACGAGGCCGATCGGCGCTCGACGCTTGTTGTCGCCCGATTCACGACGCCGGCATCGGTCGACCCAGCCCTGGCCGCGAGCGCACTCGAGACGCCCGTCATCGACGCGACCTACGAGCAGTTGGTCGCGATCATGCCCAAGCCCGGGGGCGGAGCGCAGATCGAGGGAGAGCTGGCGGAGAGCTGGGTCGTCTCGCCCGACGGCAAGGCGATCACCTTCCGCCTGAAGAGCGGTCGGCGCTTCGCGGACGGCCGCCCGATCGACGCCGAAGCCGTCAAATACTCGTTCGATCGCGCCAAGCGGATCGGGCGGGGCGGCGCTGCCTATCTCACCTGGCTGAGTTCGGTCGGGGTGCAAGGGCCGGACGAGGTCCGCTTGCAGCTGGTCGAGCCCTACGCCCCTGCGCTCGAGATGCTGGCGCACCCGGCGGCGTCGATCGTCAACCGGCACGGCGTGAACTCGGGGACCGACGACGGCATGTCGTGGCTTGCGACCCGGTCCGCCGGCTCGGGCCGCTACGTTGTCAGCCGCGTCACACCCGGCGACAAGGTCGAGCTGAGCGCCAACCCATACTACCCGGAGAAACCTGCCCAGTTCGCGCGCGTCGAGATGCGCGCGGTGCCCGACGAAGGCGTGCGGCGATTGCTCCTCGAACGAGGCGACGTCGACATCATCGACACGAACCTTGTTCCAGCGGCTCTCGTCGATCGCTATCGGGTGCTTCCCGGGGTTCGCGTTGCCAGTCTGCCCGGCGGCCCCCTCTGGAGCTACCTGGAGATGAACAACCGCCGCGGCGTCTTGACCGACGCTCGCGTGCGCCAGGCCGTCGCGAAATCAATCGACTACGACGCGCTCAGAACCAAGATCCTGAAGGGCAACGCCGTCCAGATGTCGGGCTTCATCCCGCCCGGCACACCGGGTTGGCGAGCCAGATTGGTCGCTCCCAAGCGTGACGTCGCAGGCGCAAAGGCGCTGCTTCGTGCGGCCGGCCACCCGGACGGTGTGCGCCTATCGATGCTGATCTCGCAATTGGGGCCGACAGCCGAGTTCCTGCAGTCCAACCTACGCGACGCCGGGATCATCCTTACGCTCGAGCGGCGTTCTGTCAGCGCCTTGCAGGCGCTCACCAGCAGCGGGCAGTACGACGTCATTTACAACGCGTGGTTCATGGATTCGCCGGACGGCGTTCTGATGCTGAAGTCGCTGTTGGGCAGCGAAAACATTGGGCCGACCGGCACGAACGTCTCGCGCTACTCGAGCGCCGAAGCCGATAGGCTGATGAATGCCGCGATCGCCGAGCGCCGACCCGAGGCGCGGGCCAAGATCCTGGCGCAGCTTGAGCGGAGGCTCGAAGCCGATCGCCCGATGGTCTTCATCTTCAACGCCAATCCAGTGGTCGCGCACAGGGCCGATCTGGCGGGCGTCGAGCTAGATCCCAACTTCCCCCAATACCTCCCCTTCGAGCGAATGCGGCGGGTGCCAAAGCCGAGCTAGCCTCGTGGGCCTTCGATCCGGGGCAGGCAGGAACGCGAAAGGTGAGCGGATGCACGTGCCAAAGTACCGGCTAGATTCGGCGTTCTACCCGCCGATTTCGAGCCCCCGCCTCTCGGGGCAGCTCTCTGTGAGCGACAAGCATGCGCTCTGGTGGGAAGAGACCGGTAACCCGGACGGCGTTCCCATTCTCGTGCTTCACGGTGGGCCAGGGGGCCGGATCACACCCTATTACCGACGGCTGATCGACCCGGAGCTCAATCGGGGCATCTTCTTTGAGCAGCGCGGTTGTGGGCGATCGACGCCCCCTGGCTGCCTTGAAGAAAACTCGACCTGGGATCTGGTGGAGGACATCGAAAAGCTTCGCAAAGACCGCCGCATCGACCGCTGGATAGTGCTCGGCGGCTCGTGGGGTGCAGCGCTTGGTATCGCTTATGCTGAGGCGTACCCAGAGGCTGTTGCTGGCCTCGCGGTAAGCGGTGTGTTTCTCGCCCGCCAAGAAGACATCGCGTGGTGGTGGGAAGGAGCCAGGCAGGTGTTCCCTGACGCCTATCACCTGCGCGATCAATTTCTCCCCGAAAAAGAGCGAGCGGACGCGCGCGCGAACTTCACTCGGCGGATCCTGGACGGCGACCCCATCGTCAGCGGTCCGGCCGCCCAAACGTTGATGCTGGCCGAGTTCTCAACGCTTGAGCTGTGGCCAAGCCTGATGATGGAAGATCCGGCTACGATCGATCCCGACGTTGTCAGGGCAGGTCGCCTTCTTATCCATTACGACAGGCACAATTTCTTCTTCGAAGAGGGACAGCTCTTGAGCCGTGCACACCGCTTGGCCGGCGTACCGGGTGAGATCATCGCGGGCCGGGCCGACATGTGCACACCGCCCAAGGGCGCGTTCGATCTGGCTCAGGCTTGGCCCGAAGCCCGCCTTACGATCGTGCCTGCGGCTGGTCATCGGTGGAACGACGAGATGCTCTGCCGAGACGTCGTGGCCGCCACCAGGCGCCTCACTGATCGGTACCTCGCCATGGCGTGAAGGAGAATTGTCAGGTTAACTTCTCCAGGGCGCAGCGACCCCGACCCCGCGCTATTCAGGCCGCTTCGGCCGCCGCGTTCCACGCGCGCTGCGCCTCGCTCCGGAAGCTGCGCATCGTGGCCCGGGAGGTGAGGTGTCGCTGCTGCGCGAAGGTGTTGTGGATCTGGGCGTGGGTGCTGAGGAAGCGTTGTGCGGAGCGGGCTGTCTTAAACCCCTGCATCTTCCGCTCCCGTCGTCGGACGGGCAGGTGGCTGTTCTCCGCCCGGTTGTTCTGCACCAGCACGCCGCCTCGGTGCTTGCCTTCGATACCTAGTTCGCGTGCGGCGGCCGCGTAGGAGCGTAAGCCGTCGGTGACGATCGCCTCGGGCGAGCCGTGCCGTTTGAGCAGCTTCCTCATCAAGCGCTTGGCGGCCTCGGCGCACCGCGTGCTCTGCATCAGCATGTCGAGCACCTCGCCTTCCGCATCGACGGCGCGCCATAGGTACATCCGCTTGCCGCCCACCGTGCACAGCATCTCGTCGAGGTGCCAGGTGCGGGACGGGGAGGGGCGGAGCTTCTTCAGGTTGCGCGCGATCCGCGGCCCGAACTTCGCGCACCAGCACCTGATCGTCTCGTACGACACC
>Ga0164290_1001422_pt1 | contig 35247 bp, 46 predicted proteins | sample Micstemetagenome_FD_108782 | JGI IMG/M metagenome (GOLD analysis project Ga0164290, IMG submission 108782) | Contaminated culture microbial community from soil near Moab, Utah, USA - Microcoleus steenstrupii SON62 (Illumina Assembly) | ecosystem: Environmental > Terrestrial > Soil > Soil crust...
GTCGGATGGTGTCGAGTGCCTGGTGTTCGTGCATCGCATCGCGGTCCACAAAGATCAGGACAACACGCAGTTTGAAGAGCAACTGAAAGAGCAGTTGCCACCCGGCCGGTTTGTGCCGTTGTCAGCCATCCTTTAGGAGTCATCATGTCAGAAGCCACAGCAGAAGCGACGGAAGTGAAATTGATCGACCGCCCCCGCGACGCGGTGCAAAGCGTCTTGACTAAGCTCATAGGTAGCCCCGTCTGGATCACCCGCGAATGTGCCAGAGATCTGGCTATCCGGGGGATCGGGCGTTACGTGTGCAAGAGCTGCCTGAGTGCTTGTGAGATGGTTCTGATTGATTGCCACGGTCCACACGGCTGGAACATTCGTCGCGTGTACCTGTCAACACCAGCTACTCGCTGATTCGCGAGCCACGGCATTGAAAAGCAGCCACGCCGTGGTATGTCGCGGCTGCCACCAAAGGGCACGGTGAATCGACGCATTAGAGCGCCAGAAGCGTAGCAGCCCGAAATCAGGCGTGACCAGGCCGGGAGAGCAGCGGCCAATGCGCGGTGCAGGATTGCCACCCTTGGCCCGTTTCGCCCGGTTCGATTCCGGGGCCGCGCTCTGTCGGAAGAATGAAACCACAACGGAAAGGAGTCCGATCCATGCTCGTGCTGTCACGTCAGCGCAACGAACGCATCCTGGCAGGCCCGGTGGAAATCACCGTGGTCGACATTCGTGGCGACAAGGTCCGCCTGGGCATCGCCGCACCGCAATCTGTGCCGATCCATCGCCACGAGGTGCTGCTGGAGATTTTCCAGCAGTCGCCCGCAGCCCTCGCGGCGCTGGGCTATGAAATCTCACCGTGTGGCCTGGTGGTGCCACGCAACGAATGGAAGGGAGCCGCATGACCAATTTCTACGGCCGAGAGTTCTACGAACAATTGCAGATTGTCCAGGCCACAAACGCGGCACTGGCGAGCGTGCGGGAGGCCTGCACAGTGCTGGGCAATGAACCAGACCAGATTCCGAGAATGTATGGTTACCTCGATCTGCTGGCCCAACTGGCCACGGTCGAATTGCAACTGATGACCGGGCTGGAAGTGTCTTCCGAGTTCTTGCCAGAGCTATCGTTGCCAGGTTCATCGATCGTGTTGCAGGCCGAACTGCAATCCAGGCTGAATCAAGCCGTGGAAATGCTCGGGCGGTTCCGCGATGGCGGGATTGTCCTCACCGCCGATCTGGAAGCCTGCCTCGCGGCAGTCACGGCCCCGGTGGGCGTTGAGGTGAGACCATGACAACCTTGGTGACGAATCTCGTCAGTCGCTGGAAGCTCGACGAAGCCTCTGGGTCGGCCATTGATGCGCAGGGTCTATACAACGCCACCGCGAATAACGCACCAGGTGCGGCAGCCGGGAAGCTCAACGGCTGCCGCACATTCAACGGTACCAATCAGCGTTTTTCGGTGGCGGATAACGCCGACCTCGCCGGAGGCAACCGAAACTTCAGCGTGCGTGCCGTGCTCAATGCCGCTGCCCTGGTGGCCGACATGGTCATCGTCTCAAAGTCGACCAACAGCAGTAACCAGCGAGAATGGCGACTGCTGTTCAACTTCGCGACGTCTCGATTCCGGTTCGATGTGTCGCCTGATGGCACGTCCGGGGCAATGGTCTCCGTCGATGCCAACGTGCTCGGGGCACCGAGTACGGGCACGTGGTACATCATCCACGCCTGGCACGATGCTACCAACGACCAGATCGGGATCGCCGTGAATGCGGGCACAGCCACCACGCAGGCTCACGCTGGCGGCGTGTTCGATGGCTCATCGACGTTCGTCATTGGAGCCTACAACGCGTCGCTCTCTGCCTGGAATGGCTCCATCGACGAAGTGGCGTTCTGGTCGCGCGTGCTGACCAGCGGCGAGCGAACAGAGGACGTCAACGACATCAATGCGGGGCTTGATCCCTTTGTCGACCCGCCCACGATCACGAGTGGTCTGACGGCAGCAGGCGAAAAATGGGTGGCCTTCAACTATCAAATCACCGCCTCGAACGCCCCGACAGCCTATGGAGCGACGGGCCTGCCCGCTGGTCTCTCGATCAATGCAGGGACCGGTGCCATCGCCGGCACACCGACCGAGACCGGGGAATTCGAGGTCACGCTCTCCGCGACGAACAGCGGAGGGACCGACAGCGAAACCTTGACCCTCACCATCGCCGCCGCCACTGGTGGCGGTCGTAATCTCACCCTGTTAGGAGTTGGCTGAATGCCTCGTGACAGCACCCCCATTAATGTTTCTGATGCCGGAGACAACACCCTCATTGAGGCTGTCGCGGGCCAACCCATCATCGTCCTGGGTTATCGGCTGACCGTCGCGGACGCCGTCGAAGTGGTGTTCAAGTCCGCAGCAACTGAACTGGAACCGTTGATACTGGGGACCGGCATTTCCAGTGCCCACGCCGAGCAGGGGTTGTTCGCCACGCAACCAGGTGAAGCGCTGGTGCTCAATCTCTCCGACGCAATCGCGGTCAAGGGGGGACTGACCTACCGCGTGGGCAACTACTGAAACTCTCACCCCGCAGCTCGTGGCTGCGGATAGCGTCGGCTGCCGGACCCAGGGGAAGCCCCTCATCCGACCCAGGGGAAGGGCAGCCGACGTGAATTCAAACAGTTCCAAGGATTGGACCTGATGCCGAGACTTCGCAACCCTGACCCGCTGCAAATGACGCTGGCGCTCGACTTCGGCCAGCAGATGGACATCTTCCGCACGATGCGTGTCGGCCCGTTCTCGCATCGCTGGATGATGTTCGTGATCTGGTCACACCTGGGCCGAGCGCGCTCCACTTGGCGAATGAGCGCGGAAGACTTGGGCGCAGAGATGCAACTACATCCCAGCGCGGCTGTGCGGATCGCGAAGAAGCTGGACACGCTGGGTGTGCTCCGTCGCTCCGAAGTCGCGAAAGGTTTGTATGACTTTTCGATCTGCTGGGGCGTGCTCTTCGGGCTTCGCGACGAGGCAGAAAACCTCTGCGCACGCGCAGAGGAAGACTGCGCACGCGCAGAGGAAGACTGCGCACGCGCAGAGGAAGACTGCGCACGCGCAGAGGAAGACTGCGCACGCGCAGAGGAAGACTGCGCACGCGCAGAGGACACTATTTATAACCATGAACTACCAAGAACCACCATCAACATCCCTGCGCCTGTGCCAGAGGACGAAGCGATGATGGTGGTGGCAAGACTCGTGGATGCGGGAGTCGGACAAATCGGTTCGACAATCGCCACGGCAGAGGCCCAGGGCATGACCCTGGAACAGATCGCCGCCGTGATCGAGCATTATCACTCGCACCCCGGGCGCTGGCCCCAAGGCGTGCTCTGCGAGCGCCTGACCAGGCGAGGAGCCCGCATGCTCGATGCGCACCAGGGCTGGTACGGCGAGACAGAGCACTGGCAACGAGAGCAAGCCCGCATCGAGCGCGAGGCCCAGGCCCGCGCACAACTCACCCAGGCCGAGGAGACCGCTATGCCCAAGCTGATCACGTACCCTCAGCAGGATTTTGCCGAGGAAAAGTTTGGACCGCTGCTTGATGAGATGACCTACCCGCAAGTGGCGGACCTGGTCAGAGATGACCTGTTCGTCGCGAAAATGTGCCTGAAGGGAAATCACCGACAGCCGGGCATGATCCGCGAACGCTGCCTCTCGCGCATGCAGCATCTCGCTGCCATCGAGCGCGAAAAACAGGAGCGTCAGGTCTCGCTGGCCACCGCCACGGAATGATCATGCTGCCCGACCTGATCGCCGAACCGCTGCAATTGCCCGAGCGTTATGAGCCCCTCGACCGGCAACGCTCGCTGCTGGTCGACATCCCCGACGTGCGGCGGTGTGGGCAGTGCGGTCAGTTGCTCGAACGCAATCCCCACCACGCCGCGGCAGTGTGCCTGCGGTGTGATCCCGAATCCCTCTTTGCAAGGAATCATCTCATGTCCGCTGCTGCCGCACGCAAGACTAGATCGAAGCCAGCGAAACCCGCTCAGCCCATCGACCGCGACGCCGCGTTACGGTCAGCATTGCTGCGGACGGAACTCGACCAGAAGCTGTGGGCGGAACTCAAGCTGACCCACAACAACGTGCTGGACAGCCAGCAGATTTTGACCGCAGTGAGCGAGACCTGGGCGGGAGATTACAAAGAGCATGGTGAGCATGGCGAAGTCAATTTGCGCGGCGGGGAAAAGCCCGCGATCTGGTTCGGGCCAAAAGCTGGAAAGCCCGACTTGCAAGACATGGAACTGGTGACCGCCGTGCGTCGCGTGCTAGACATCTCAGACAACCTGACGGGCTTGGCCAATGGTCGCGTAAAGGGCAAGAGCGGCAAGTTCAAGGCCCCGGCCGCGACGCCCGCAGATGACCAGGCGAGGGAAGCCCTCGGCAAAATGGTGCTGATCGAAGAACGGGAGATGCGGCTCGAAGAGATCATACCGAGCGCAGAGAACCCCCGCGAAGATTGGGACGAAGCGTTCCTGCGAACGCTGGGGGAATCGATCCGCGACCATGGACAGTTCGACCCGGTCATCGTGAGGGAGGATGACGGCCGAGGCTTCCACGAGATCGTCGACGGCGAAAGCCGCTACCGCGGGGCACAACTGGTCGGGCTGAAGACCTTGACCGCCCGCATCGTGCGTTGCACCGATGCAGACGCCGCGATGGTCCGGGTGTTGTCTTACCGCCAGCGGCGCGACCTCAACCCGATCGAGGAAGCCCGCGGCCTGAAGTTGCTGCTGCACAAGTACGGTTGCTCGCAGCGGCAGCTTGAAGAACGCGTCGGCATCAGCCAGGCACAAATCTCCAATCGCGTGCGGCTGCTGAAGATCCCCGAAGCCTGGCAAAAACGCGTGGTGGCAGGCGAGATCAGTGCCAGCGGTGCCCGCGCGATGGCGGCGTGGGCCGATGTGCCCGAGTTTTGGAAAGAGGCGAACAGCACCTGGTCGAATAAGTTTGCCAAAGAAGAGTTCCTGGACAACGTGCCGCGCGGCGTGAACTCGATCCTGCATGAGATCACCGAGCCGCTGAAGGGTTCGCACTACAATCATGCGATCAACAAGAACATCACCTGGGCGATCGACCTGGATTCACTGGCACCCGATCAGCAGCAAGCCCTGCGCATTCGAGACATCCCCGACGACGATGGGAAAACCGAGCCACGGGCGTTCAACGTCGGTCTTGCGAAGCAACTGCAAGCCGCCGCGAAAGCGGCTGTGATGGAGCGTGCGGCGAAGAAGGCCGACAAGCAAGACGAGGCCGCAAAGAAGCTGTCGACAAAGGAGCAGAAGGCCCGGCAGGAGCAGTTGGAAAAACAGTATCACACCCGGCTGGCCCGATATCTGGTCGGCTGGTACCAGGGCCGCATTGCCGCGATGTTTGGCGAGTTGACCGACACGCAGTTGATGGACTACACGCTGCACTTCGTCGCGGCCGATGGTCACATCGACCGATTGCGGTCCATCGAGGCAAAGGCCGATGAGTTCCAGCCCGCTAGCAAGCGCAAAGGGCAGGCATCCACCACGGGCTGGCCGCTCGATGCGTGGCGTAAAATCCCCGAAGACGATCGCCGCGATGCCTGGGTGGCGATGCTCTGCGAATGGATCTGTTCGACCACCGAAGGCTATCGCCGCATGGTCCGTCCGCAGGATGTGTTGATGGTCGCGAACGACTTCGGTGTGTCGCTCGATGAATGGACCGTGACGCATGAGTTTCTTGAGCTGCACACGTCCGCTCAGTTGCTCGCGCTGTGTGAGGAGTGGGGGCATTATGCGGGTCCACCAAAGGAGTGCAGCAAACGCGGGGACATGCTGGCGTGGATCGGGAAGGTCTGCGGCGACAAGCCCGCCCCGAAGGTGCTTCGTGCGTTGAACGTTGCTGGCCTGCTGAAGTGATTTCAGTGAAATCAGGGAGTCCCGCATGCAGCAACAACTGTTCGACCCCGGCCCTGTGATTGAACGTGCTGAATTGGAGCGACGTTGCACGCCAGCAAAATCAGGCACTGGGCCTGCGGGCGAAACTTGCCGGACTTGCCGATTCAAGATTCATCGCGATCAGGTGGCAGGACGGTATCTCAAATGCGCGTTGATGCAGAAGGAATGGAGCCGCGGCGGTGGGACTGATATTCGGGCCGGTTGGTTGGCCTGCCGTTGTTGGCAGCCTGTTGAGAAGGGGTGAAATCTGATGAGTTGCCACATAAACGGCAGAGACCTGGCGGCGATCCAGTTCACGCCTGACACCAGCCACGGTCACTTGATCTGGATGCGTGACGTACCGACTGACGTTGAGGGCTGCTGCTGCTCGATTCATCTCCTGCCCTGCCGCACGGGCTTCATCGCGGAAATCTGGAATCATCAGCGCGACGAGCCTGGCCTTATGAGTAATGCCGCACTGCCAAAGCCACTCACGACGATGCAGCAGGTGCTGGACCTGCTCTCGTTGTGCGGCGTTCCTCAGCCTGCGTTACGAGGTGGATTATGACTTTTGAGGACTACTGTTTAGCGGAATGTTCAGCAAGGTTCACGCAGCCGATCAGCCCTGCACAACGGATCTTTATGGATTCGGTCGCATTGGTGGTCGAGGGTGGCGGACAGGTGGAAGTGCCCTCACTTCCGCGAGGTTGCGGGACGACAACGATCCTTCAGGCTGCGGCCTGTTTCGCAGTCAAGGTCCACAAGGAGCCGTTTGTGGTTTTGGTCGGGTCGAACCGGATGTGGAATATCATGCCATCGATGGCGGAACGACTGGGCCTGGGAGGCTCTTCTTACCGTCGCTGTGGTCGCACATGCTGGGTCCAACTGAATCATGGAGATCGCTATTCGTCAGTGCTCCTCGTGTGCAGCCAGAAAGATTCCCTGCGCGGCTTAAGCCACAAGATCAACGGCAGCTATGAGCGTCCGTCCCTTGTGATCGTCGATGGCCATACGCCTTTGTCTGCGCGCGAACGCAAGCATTTCAAGCTGCTCGCGTCCAAGGCGTTTATCTCAGACCCCCTGAATGTCTGAGGCTACTGTGAGTCCAATACCAAGGCGTTACCCGTCGCCGTCCACGGGTGAGGAGTGAGAGCGATGTCGACTGAAGAGAACGAAGTGTACGAAGCTGATGACCCGATCGCACTGCTCAGGGAGATCATGGACGAGATTGGAAATATCGAATTCAAGGGATCAGAGGACGGTAGCTACCGCATGGGATTCCTCGAAGGTCGAGCGACGGAGATCACGCGCGGCATGCCGGAGCATCCAGAGTGGTGGAACTATGCGTGTTTTTGCAACGAGTGCCGAGCCGCCTGATCAGGTAATTAACCATCACCCAGCCAAGGCTGGGTAACTCAACGAGGAATCCACGATGCCGCAGATCATCGTGAAAAGCGGTCCCGTCGCAGTGAAGATGCCGTGGGTGCGTCGCTGCCACTGCGGGCGAAGGCCAGACATCTCGACGGGATATACCGGGTATGACGTTGGGACTGGTCCGTTCTTGATTAGATGCAATTGTGGTCGCGGAGACGACTGGCAGAAATGCACGTTCTCACGGAGTTGGACCAAGACTCGTGCCGTCAGGAACTGGAACCGCATGATTCGCGAAAACCCCTAACCACACATCACCCGGCCCGGCCGGAACAACGAAAGGGAGAACATGGAAAACCAGATGATTGTCACAAAGCAGGATCAGATCGAGTTCCTTGAGTCGATGCGCGAATCTGGCCTGTATCTCCAGTGTTGGAAACTGGACGATGGCGAGGAGCATTCAGTTGCCGCCCGGACAGCGGACGAGGCGTTACGTGAGGTGGCGAAGCTGGCTGACATGACCCTCAGTCAGTATCTCCGCCACAATGAGGTGAAGCTCTGTGTTCTTGGATACGGCCATCTCCTGACCGTGCGAAACTCAGACACGGACGTCAGAGAAACCAAGACCGTGGCCGAGTGGCTGGCCGACATCCGCAAAGCCGTAATCATCGCCACGACGGCTTGGTAACCATCACTCAGCAGAAACCCCTTACCGTTTTGGTAAAGGGTTTCTGATTCTCCATCCGCAAAACGGTTTACCAAAAAGGTAAGGAAAAGGACGGGTAACTATGCCAAACCACTGGCGACGCTGCTGGGATTGCGAGAATCTGGCAGTCCACGCTGACAACGTCGTGCCTCACGTGCTCTGCACCAAGTGCGGGTCACAAGACACCCGCGCGCTGAAGCTGAAGCCGTGCCCATTCTGCGGCCAGGCCGCGACGATCCAAAAGGGCGGTGAGCACAACGGCAAGAGTTATTTTTCGGTCGGGTGTGCCGACTACAAATGCCGCGGGTGCCACGGGACATGCGCGGCCCCGGAAGAAAAGATGCGTGAAGAAATCTCGGCATGGAACAAACGGGCAAAGGATACTGTGAGTGCGTAACATCTCGTGTGCCCTGACGCCTCAGCAGATTCGCAACCGCACCAAGACTGTGACGCGCCGACTTGGTTGGAAGCATGCGAAGCCCGGCGAACTGCTGTGCATCTGCGAAAAGTGCATGGGCCGCAAGCCGGGTGAACCGCTGGTGAGGCTTGCGATTGTGCGAGTGATCCATGTCCGCCGCGAACCGCTGAATCTGATGTCCCTGGCGGAACTGTACGGTGACATTGAAGCGATCCATGAAGGCTTTCCTGACCTAAGTGGCTATGAGTTCGTGAAGATGTTCCAGCAGCACATGGGCTGCCGTGACTCTGACGAGGTGACACGCATCGAGTTTCGTTATTTGCCTGGAGGAAAGTTTCAGCAAAGAAAGGACGGGTAACTATGCCATCGAACCAATACACAGATTTTGCATTCCCGGTGCAGCGAGCGATCGAGGAAGACACGCTTGCAAGAGCACTGAGGGCACAACTCGACCTGATGGGCAAGACCGGGGAGAAGCTCGTCCAGGAGCATCGTGAGCGGGTAGCGGAGGCGCTGCTCACGGCGGGCATCACGCTGATACCGTGCGAGCATCTGCTCGACCATCAATTTGCGGTCAGCCCCGGCGTGTACGAGGCAGCGAAACGGCAGGTGTCACGATGAGATGCACGATCGTCAAAAGCATCGACGTTGAGGCCGAGGTGGACGTGGACATTGACGATCTTTTCGGTGAGCTATTTGACCGCATCGATTCGTCGCTGCCCGAAAGCGTGCGACAACTCCTGCCGTCCTTGGACGTGGCTACCAAGCTCCTGGCCCGCGTCACAGATGAGCACATCGCCGCAATGCCGCCGAAGGCCAGAGTCGAATTGCTGAAACGTTTGACAGAGCAGGCCAAGCGATACGAGCGAGCACAATGACAGATCGCGCGAAACTGAGTCGCCTCGGGTGGCTGATGCTGGCAGCAATCCCCGCGCTGCCGTGGGTCCACGCGGCAATCGCGGCACACGGGCCTGCATGGATACGCCCCGGGGATTGCACGGTGTCAGCCCTCGATTTGTCGCTGCTGCTGTGCGGGGCCTGGCTGTGCTGTCGCGGCCTGGCGCTGCTGATTGAGTCTTCTGAAACTCGCTAACCAACTATCAGCGATCTTTCGCTGTTGTAGACGAGGATCGAAAATGAGGGTTGCCAACCCTCCGCTCTCGACTCCATTTGAGATTGGCCTTCAGCCGGTCTCTCAGGGCACCATCCCTAAGGCTTTGCTTCAGAACGTAATCAGAGGCACCCGCCGCGATTGCTTCGACGACCACATCACGATCGGAATTTGCCGTCAACATAACAATTGGCACATTCTGCATCTTCGGCACAGACCGGAATTGAGTCAGTGTGTACAGTCCCGTCCAGCCAGGCATCTCCATGTCAAGCAACACGCATTCAGGAGTGAAGGCTTTGAGCAATTCGAGCGCTTGCTCGCCAGATTCAGCTTCGATCACCAGGAATTGTTCTCGGAGCGTCATCGAGACCAGCCGCCGAAAGCAACGATCGTCATCCACCAGCAGAACGCGGTGTCGTTCGAGCATGTCTGTGAGTTTCTGAGCGAATGTGAGGTAGGGACAGATACCGAAGCATATGCGACGAATCCCGTAGTGAGCTGCGGGGATGTTAAAAATCCGTGAGAACAGCAAACGGGAGGAGAGCAGAGACCTTACAGACGACAGCGGTGGGCACGGTCGTTGCATTGGCGAACGACTGCTAACGGATTGTCATTTGCCCTGCTCATGTGAGCGTGCCAGTAACTCCAAGAAGGGCTTCAGCCATTGGCTGATCACTTCGTTCACCGGCTGCTGACGGGCTGCTGCGTGCTTCCGCAGGGCGATCTTTTCTGACCGGGTGAGGCGAATGGTCAACGGGTCTTTGTTCGAGGGCATGGCAAATCGTCCTTGACAAGGTCTGGGTGCATCACCCCACATAGCCGTTGTCGATCGGCCACCCGCTCCCTGGGTGGTGGCGGGCAGCGGCAAGGACGCCGCGTGCCCGCTTCTCTTTCTGAAGCGGCGGCATGTTAGCACAACGCAAAAAACCTGCCGAGCCACCAGCGCCTAAAGGTACTTCCCACGAGTTGAAATCCGATACCTTACGTGGGGAACGGCAGGCGCTACACACTTTCTTGCCGGTGCCCGCGACGCTCACGGTTTCCCGAAATCCTCTGCTCTCGCAGCATGAAGTGACCAAGGTCGACGTGTCGGAGATCGAAGCGGCCACAGTCTTTACGCGATCGCGGCCGACGAAAAAACGCGAACTCCGCGACTTGCGGCAGAAACAGAACGCCGCGGCGGCGATCGCCGAATTGACCCGCGACGTCGAAATCTACGGGTTCACGAAAGGCCAGTTCGGTCTGCTGCAACTGACCGAGGCGCTGCTCGATGTGATCGGCCCGGCCCACGTTTCACTGTCGACCTGGACTGCGGCCCGCCACGAAATCCAGTCGATGGCAAAACTCGTGCAGGCCGGGAAGTTGACCGGCATGCGATGGCTGATCGATTTCACGTTCTCCCGCCGCGACCCCGAAGCGGCCCACCAGATCCGGCAGACCTTCGGCCTGGACTGCATCCGCGTCGCGCAGACCCACGCCAAGTTCGCGTTGTTCGAGAACGCGGACTGGCAGGTAGTGTTACGCACGTCGATGAATCTCAACATGAATCCCCGGTTCGAGGATTTCACCATTGCCCACGACATCGAGTTGGCCGCGTTTCTGCGAGCTCTGCTCGATGACATCTGGACCCGGCAGAAACGGAGCCTTGCCGATGCCGCAGGACGAGACCAGCGCCAGCACTTCGCTCGCGACCTGTGACGACGCCACAGCCGTCGAACAGGTCGCCAAGTGGATTCTGACCGGTGCCCGCGATGCCGACGTCCTGGAAGCGATTGCGGCCACCTGGCCGGAACGGGACGCCCTAGCCCTGGTGATGCAGGCCATCACTCAACTGAAGGCGTCGGCCAACGTCGACCGTGACACGGTGCGGGGTTTCGTGTTTGAGGCCCGGAAAGACCTGTACCGGCAGATGCGGGAGATCGGCGATTTCGCGGGAGCACTGCGTGCCCTGAAAGACATCTCAGCGGACCTGGCTGTATGAGTTTCTTCGCCAAGGACGGTCAGGCGGGCACGGCAGCCCCCGATGATCAATACGCAGGCCAGGGTGGCAAGCGTGCCCGTGAAGCCCAGCGGCAGCGCGAGAAGTCGGTGAACGCTCGGGACATCGCGGCCGACTTTCCCGAAGTGCAGGATGCCGAACGCCGCGCGAAGGCCAAGGCCTCGCTGCAATTCTTTTGCGACAACTACGGCAAGACTACATTTGCGCTGCCCTGGTCGGCGGATCACCTGGACGTGATTCGGGCCATCGAAGCGGCGGTGACGTCTGGCGGCCAAATCGCACTGGCGATGCCCCGTGGGTCGGGTAAGACCTCGATCGTGTTGTGGGCCTGCATCTGGGCCATCCTCAACGGCCTGCAACGCTACATCGTCCTGATTGGTGCCACGCAGGAGGCGGCGAAGGCACTCCTGCAATCGATCAAGGATGAGCTTGAAACGAACGAAATGCTGTTAGCGGACTATCCCGAGGTCTGCTACCCGATCGTGCGTTTAGAGGGCATCACCCAGCGGCGGCTGTTGTTCAACGGCTCGCCGATCAAGATGACCTTCACCAAGACGAAGATCGTCCTGCCGAATGTCCCCGGCAGTGAGACGTCGGGCTCGGTGATCGGTGTCGCGGGTCTGACGGGAGCACTCCGCGGACTGAATCATCGGTTGCCCAACGGCGAACGCATCCGACCAGGCATGGTGCTCCTGGATGACCCGCAGACCGACGACTCGGCCACCAGTCCCGCCCAATGCGATAAGCGTGAACGCCTGGTGGCCGGGGCGGTGCTCGGCCTGGCCGGGCCGGGGCTGCGGATCGCCGCCGTGATGGCCTGCACCGTGATCGCCCCCAACGATCTCTCCGAGCGGTTCCTGGATCATGACAAGCATCCCGAGTGGCACGGTCGACGCACGGCGCTGTTGAAGAAGTTTCCGAAGCTGGAAGGGGTGCAACTCGAAACGATTCTCGAATACGCCGAAGTCCGTTCCAAAGGTCTCGAAACTGACGACGATGGCGCTGCCGCCAACAAGTTCTATCGATCGCATCGCAAGGTGATCGAAGCGGGGTTTGAGGCCTCATGGCCGGCACGGAAGCTGGCCAACGAGGTTTCGGCCATTCAGCACGCGCTGAACCTCTACCTGACCGACAAGTTCGCCTTCTTCGCCGAATACCAGAACGACCCCGCTGCCGGTGAGACCGAAGACGGCACGCTGACCCCGACGTTGATCCTGACCCGCACGCATGGGTACGACCGCCGCATGGTGCCCCCGGGGGTGGTCTGCCTCACGGCCGGCATCGACGTCCAGGGCGAACTGTTGTACTGGGCGGTGGTGGCGTGGGAAGCGAATTTCACCGGGTACGTGATCGATTACGGTTCCTACCCCGATCAGAAGCGGCCTTATTTCACCTATGCCGACGCCCGCAAAACGCTCTCCCGCGAATTCAAAGGGGCGAGCATCGAAGCCCGGCTGTATCAGGGCCTGGTGCAACTCGGCACGCAACTCGTCACGCGCGACTGGCTCAAGCCCGATCGGGAGACACTCCGCATCGAACGGACGTTGGTCGATTCCGGGTATCAGGCCGAGACGGTGCGAAAGTATGTCGCGGAGTCAGGAAACCTGCGTCCGCATTTGATGCCGTCGAAAGGCTGGGGGAAGCCGATGCGACCGGCGAGCAACAACCGCATCGAGCAGGGACCGGGCTGGCAGATTCCCCCCGTGGCTCGCGGCCGCGTGGTCAGGGAGTGCAACTACGAATCGTCGCTGTGGACGACCTTTGTCCGCAACCGGCTGTTGTCACTGCCTGGTCAACGCGGCTCACTGACGTTTTGGGAAGAGTCTCCCACGCCGCACAAGATGATCGCGGACCATTGCGACGCGGAAGTGAAAGTCGGGGTGACGATCGACAGCCAGGGCGGTCGGCATGACGTCTACGACCTGAAGCCAGGGCGTCCCGACAACCATCTGTGGGACTGCGTGAAGATGGCCGCAGTGGCTGCATCGACGACGCGAAAAGTGAAGTTTGAGCTCTCGGATAATCCCCGCGCGAAGAAGCCGCGAAAGCGGGGCACCAAAGTCTACGAACTGAAGGAGGACTAAGCATGGCTAAAGGACGACCTGCAGGCGCTGAGAACATCCAGGCGCAAACCGTCAGCAAGCTCTCCCGGTGCATCGCCCCCGGTTGCGAGAGCACGGAACGCAAGGTGCTCGGGACCACCGAACAAGAGTACGAAGGTCTCGACGACGAGGGGCAACGCTACACCCACATCGTGCGGCGACGGGTGCAGTGTTCCGCCTGTGGACAGGTGCGGATTGACCGGGAATTGGCCTGCCGAGCCAAGAAATAAGCAGGCCCTGCTTTTCCGGTCAGAATTTTGGGTGGTTTGCTCTTGCCAGAGTCCGGGTGCATCACCGCCTATTTCCGGGATGAGCGACCCCGAGCCCACTACCGCTGAAACGAACCTGGCCAAGATTGAGGCGTTGATCGCCGCCAATCCCGGCGTGACGCGCGTCGTGGTCGACGGGGTCGATACGACCTTTGCGGACCTGATCGCCCAGCGGAAGTACTGGCAGCGTGAGGTCAACATGGAGCAAGGCAAGCGCTCCACGATCGTCCATGTCGACCTGAGTTGTTTCTAACCGACCCCGGAGACCTGCACCGTGTCGGTACAACTCAGCGAACTCACCAGCAGCATCGGCTTCGGCTATGGCCAAGGCGGGTCCACGGGTACACAACTCGCCGCGCGAGCCGAGTTGTTTGGCTTCGGTTATGACGCCGTGTCCAACAAGGGACGCCGCAAGCCCCCGGACGGCGTGCTCCGCAGTGAAGATGCGGAGTTAAACCGCACCGAGCGCCGCAAGCTGACGTCGGGCACGCGGGACATCCATCGGAACTTTGCCATCGCTCAATGGATGATCCGCAAACACCTGGACTACGTGACCACGTTTCGTTTCCAACCGAAGGGGCCGCATGCCGACTGGCTCGCGGCCAAAGTGCGGGAATGGTCGAAGCCGGAACACTTCGACATTGCGGGACGCCATCACCGCCGGATGTTCTTCCGCCTGCTCGAAGCGCGGCGAATCATCGATGGCGACTGTGGCATGGCCAAGATTTTGACCGGCCACGTGCAGGCCATCGAAGGGGACCGCATCTGCACGCCCTACGGTGGCCCGCCACCAGGTGTGCCGATCGACCGCGTAATTCACGGCGTGCAGGTCAACGACGTGGGCAAGGCCGAGGCCTACAGCATCTGTAAGCGTGGTCGGGTGACCGACTGGGGCCAACAGGGGATCGACCTGAAGTTCGAGCGGATGATTCCCGCTCAGCACATGTGGCTGCATGCCCGCTTTGACCGCTTTGACCAGGTGCGGGGGATCAGCCCGATTGCGTGTGCCCTCAACGATCTGCGGGACACCTATGAATCGTTGGAATACATCCGCATGCGGATGAAGCTGCAGCAGTTGTTCGGCCTGGTGCTCTATCGGGGTGACCCGCAGTCCATCACGCGCGAATCCGACGCAGAAAGCGACTACGAAACCCAGAACTACGGCGAGACGATTCGCCTGAACGGGACGAAGATTCTAGACCTCGACATCGGCGACCGGGCCGAGTTCCTGGAATCGAAGGCCCCGGCGAACGAGACCCAACAGTTCATTGACCAGTTGGTAGGGATCACGCTGAAGTGCCTCGATATCCCGTTCTCGTTCTTCAAAGAGAACTTCTCCAACTACTCCGGATCACGGCAGGCCCTGCTGCAATACGAGCAGAGTGCCAGCCACACCCGCAGTGAAAACATTGACCTGTCCGACGACTGGCTCGATTGGCGGTTGGGCATTGCGGAATTGCAAGGGGACTGGCCCGAGGGAGCCCGCCGTTCGGACTTCTGGTGGCTGTGGATTCCGGCCGGGATGCCCTGGATCGATCCCCTCAAAGAGATCAGCGCCGAAGTTGAAGCGCTCAATGCGCAGCTCACAAGTCGGCAACGCATCTGCCGCGAACGCGGCCAGGACTTTTACCAGGTGGCCGACGAACTCAAAGAGGAACGGGACTACCTGGAATCGATCGGTCTCACGACTGACACCACCCCCAACGCCGATTTGAACTCGGCTCTACTGGCAGCAGGAGCACGCGACGATGCCTAAAACGAAGATCACCGGCAAGCCCCCACGCCAGGCGTTCCGCTTCGCGGCCCAGGTGCAGATCGGCCGGGGTGCAAAGTTCTCCGACGTCCCCAAGACCGAAGGGGAGATGGATGACGCCCCGAAACCCGAGGGCGAGCTCGACGACAGTCCGGAGAAGCCGCCGCAAGAGATGGACGACAGCCCGCCCAGCGAGCCAACGCCGGAGGATCCCAAACCCGCCGAGATGGCGGACGAAAGCGTGCAGCCGATCAACGTTCTCGCCCGCACCGGCGGTGTGGCGGATCAACTGTTCTGGGGCCGCTGCGTCCACGACTTCGCGGGGATGCAGGCCCCGTCGGTGATCACGATCGATTATTGCCATGACCCGATGCAGGTGATCGGTGTCGGCGATGGGATCAAGGTCGATGCCGGAGCCCTGTCGATCAGTGGCAAACTCATCTCGTGTGCTCTAGGCGACCGGGCCTCGGAAGTGATGAAGCGTTCCAAGCTCGGTACCCCCTATCAGGCCTCGATCCTGATGGGCTGGAACGATTACACGCTGGAAGAAATCGCCGCCGGGGAAACGGCCGAGGTCAACGGCCAGCAAATCGCCGGGCCGGTGGCCATCTTCCGCAAATGGTCACTCCGCGGCCTGGCGGTTTGCCCGTATGGTTCCGATGCCGGAACGTCGATCGGCTTCGAGGGGGAGACGCCCCCCGAAGCGGAATTGAACGACGAACCGACGCCGGAAACGGCTCTCAATGATGACCCCAACGCGAAGCCGGAAGGGGAACTCGATGACGAACCCGCCGGGGGGGAAGTCTATCTCGAGGAGTTCGGCGACCGCGGCGGCATCTACTTCGCCAAGGGCTTCAGTCTCACCAAGGCCCGGCAACAATTCGCGGCCGATCTGGCAGCAGAGAACAAGGCCCTGAAGGGCGACCTGTTGAAGGCCAAGGGGCAATTGAGCGCGGGCACCACCCCCGTCACGTTCCAGTCGGCCGAGCCACACACGCCGGGAGTGAATGCCACTCCCAATCTGTCCCCCAACATGTCCCGGTTCGCGCTGGGACTCAAGATTCCCAAGCGTTAACCCTGCGGCCCGACCGCGTTTCCTACTTCCACTGAAAGGATTCGATCATGCCGCAAGGCAACCTGACTCTCCTGGACATCGCCAAGAAAAACGGCAGCGATGCCCTGGTCGGACTGATTGAAGAAGTCCAGACCTCTGCCCCCGAGATCGAACTCGGGGCCGCCCGCACCATCAAGGGCATCTCCTACAAGGTCATCGTCCGGACCAACCTGCCACGGGGTGGTTTCCGTGGGGCCAATGAAGGGGTGACCCCGGTCAAAAGCGAGTACGCCAACAAGACCTTCGAGGCGATGATCTTCAACCCCCGGTGGGATTGCGATAAGGCGGTTGCCCAGGCTGACGAGGACGGCGTCGAAGCGGTGATCGCCCGCGAAGCCGAAGGGATCATGCGGGGTTCGCTCATCCATCTCGGCAGCCAGTTCTACTATGGTGAGTCGAACGATGCGAAAGGCTGCCCCGGCCTGCTCGCCCAATACGATGCCGACCGGATGACGGTTGACGCGACCGGCGAGGGTGCAGCCACCACCTCCGTCTGGGCCGTCAAATGGGGACCGCAGTACACGCAGTGGCTGTGGGGCAATGACGGGCAGTTGGCGCTGTCTGAAGTGCTGGAACAATCCAAAACGGCCCAAGGCGGCGGGGAGTACACCGCCCTGGTGCAAGAAATCCTGGCTCGGGTCGGTTTGCAAGTGGGCAGCCGTCACTCCGTGGCCCGCATCAAGAACATCTCGGCGGCGGCGGGTAAGACCTTGACCGATGCGTTGATGTTCAAGCTGCTCAACAAGTATCCCGCCGGGTTGCAGCCCGACATGTTTCTCATGAACCGGGACGCCCTGGAGCAACTGCGGGCGAGCCGCACGGCGACCAACCCGACCGGTGCCCCGGCCCCGATCCCGACCGAAGTGGGCGGCGTCCCGATCAAGGCCACCGACTCGATTACGTTTGCCGAAACAGCGGCCTAAGCGATCGCCGCGGCCAGCGGACCTTGAACCAAGCCCCGCGGCGGCATGTGTCCGCCGCGGGTTTCCCTCACGCTTTGCAGGATTGAATCATGAAGCCCGCTTTGAAAGATGCCAGCCTGGTCAAGTCGTTCGCGCTCCCGAACGGCGCCGGGTCGACCTATTCCGCCGCTATCCAGGTCGCCACTGTGGGCGAAGACTTCGTGGCGATGATGGAATTGTTGATCACTGCTCCAGCCCTGGCCGTGGGAGACCTGGGCAACGCCGACACTATGACCTACATCGTGCAGCACTCCGACGACGAGGCCTTCACGAGCCCAGTTGATCTGTATGGGGTCTGTCTGACGCAGACGGGAGCCGGTGGTATCGGGGCGGTCGCGGCCACCAAGCGCGTCCGCCTGCCAACCGACGTCAAGCCGTGGGTGCGTCTCAAGGCGACAAACAGCGATGCCAACGACGCGTCCGATAAATCGGCTTCGCTGAGCCTGCTGTTCTAACCTCGACCCTTTCCCCATCCGCCTCGCGCAAGGAAGCCTGACGTGAAGTATGTGAAATCCATCGACGGCACGAAGACGTACATCTTCTGTACGGCATTAGCTGTGCTGGGGGTCTGCGAACTGCTCGGCCTGGTCGAAGCCGATTTGAAGGACGCGTTGTTCCACGAGTTGTTGGCCGCGATCGCTGCCAGCTTGCGGCACAAGTTATCGAAGCTGCCCGCCGATTCGGTAGCCAGGTGGCAACGGGTGTCGGAGTTGATGCAGTCGATTTCGCGATCCCTGCCACAGCCGGTCAACGGCCACAAGCCGGATACACACCCGCGTGACATCGCAGGGAGTGCGTGTTTGTTGTTGCTGCTGTGGCCATGCGTCGCGCTAGCCAGCGATGACATCCGGATTGCTGGTCCGAGTGGTGTCCCCGTCGCGGGCTTTCCTTGCGAACTCCATATCCAGGGGAAGCTGCCCGAAGGGACCAAGATCACGTGGGATTACTTCCCGCGATACGAAGGTGTGCCCCTGGTCGAACCCCTGAAGGGGGGACGCGTAGCCCGGCTCAACACTCTGCCGGGGGTTTACAAGATCATTGCCAGCATCACCCCGCCGGGGGATGCCCCCGGCGTGATCCGCTACAAGGATTTCAGCGTGCCAGGCTCGCAGTATGTGCCCGACCCGCCGCCCATTCCTACGCCGCAACCCAGCCCAGGGCCAGTGCCTCAGCCAACCCCGCCTGCTCCGAATCCTGCCCCTACGCCGCAACCCATTCCGCCAGTGAATCCCGACCCCGTGTTCCCACCAGGTCAGTTTCAGTTGGCTGAGGCCACGTATCGGCTCGCGGTGAATGTCCCCTCGGCGAATCGCCGGGGAGAGATTACCTGCCTGTCATCGAAAGTGGTGGCCCTGATCAACGGATTGCGAGACGCGCAGGACAAGAAAACGCCGCTCTCGCCTCAGGTGATTGTGCAGTCGATCGCCGGGGCGTTTGATCAATGCCTGCCGTCCCCGGCTTGGGATGACTGCCGGAATCGGTTCACGGATCTCGTGGCGAAACTCTACCAGGGCGGACAACTCCGCACGAACGCCGACTGGCAAACCCTAGCGGAAGAAGCCCTGCAAGGTCTGAACGCGGCCGCGGTCCGGTAACGACCAGGATTTATCGACGCCCTCAAGGATGAGTGACCATGCCTCGCGTGTTCCTGCAACTGAAGTTTGCCTGTACCCAGCGTGGGACGTTGATCGCCTGCGCGTTGCTGCTCGCGTCGATCGCGTCTCTCGCGGTTTGCATGCAGTCCCGGCAACCCGATGCGGTGGCCACGGTCGACCAGGAGCCCGCCGTTGCGGTGGCAGCACCAGCCCCGGCAGCCGCGGCCCCGCCGAAGTTTCAGGCGGGTTTGCCGGGGGACTTCTTAGAGCGATCGCGTGATGCGTTCAAGGCCTACCCCGAACCATTCCGCGTGCGAGCGGGTGATCGCAAACAGTCCGCGTTGCTCTGGCAGGCGGTGCTGCTAGTCGCCACGGGAAAAAAGCCGCACGGAAAGCACTACACGTGTGGACCACAGCAAACTGGCGACTGTGTTTCGTGGGGGCAGGCAGCGGCGATTTACTACACCGGGGCCAACGCAGTGCAGGCGGGGAACGCCTCGGCGATTGATGACCCCTATCAACCCGCGCTCTACGGTATCGCACGTGTGACACAGGGTGGTGGACGGCCCGGCTGCCGCAGTGCGGGGGCTTATCCGTCAGATGCCGCCGAAGGGTTTCGTGAATATGGCTGGCCCACCTACGCGGAAGCCAATCGAGAGTATAGCGGCCGCGTGGCCGATCAAATGGGCTGTGATGGACCGCCCCAAGAGCTACTGAAGAAAGCGGCTGCTAGGGCGGGTGGTGACTGTTACCCCATTCGTTCGGTCGATGAACTGATCGAGTCGTTGCAAAACGGCTACGCTGGCACCGCGGGCATTCCCTGGCAGCCGGGCCGCGAGAGAAACGTCAGCGGCCGCATCGTTACCGAGTTCAACGGCTCAAATCAGGGAGGCCACCAAGTTGCCTGGGTGGGTTGGGACGGAGAGCGTCAGCAATGCATCTTCGCCAACTCCCACGGACCTGATGCCCACAGTCCCAATCCAGGCGACCCGCCTGGCTCATTCCGCGTCACGTTAAAGACGCTCGAATGGATGCTCCAGAACGGTGAGTTCTGGTCCTTTTCGTCGGTTCCCGGCTTCCCGCCGCAGGAACTGGACTTTTCCCCGTTGCGGCCCAAGAGCCGCTGAGAGGTGCTGCTATGCGTTTCTTCTATGCCCTGTTGTGTCTCTGTGGTTCGTGCCAGATGGCCCCCGCTCAGGAGCCATTGAACTTTGCGTCGATGGCTCAACGTCAACCGGCGATCGCCGCCGCTCCGGTGGCTCCGCTCGATTTCCGGGCGATGGCTGAGCGCCGCCCCGCTATGAACGCGGCCCCGGTACCGGCGCTGAATTTCGAGGCCATGCGGGAACGTGCCGCACCAGCGGTGCCTGCGGTCTCGAACATGCCACCCTGTGTTGGCCCGAACTGCCCCACGCCGTCCGCGCTGAACAGTTACCAGACCGGTGGCAAATGGGTGACGGGGTTATTCGGCAAGCCCCGGTGGAAGCCCTACAAATAACCCGGCTGCCACCAGGTCTGTTCCATCGTCACATTCCGTTTCTCCGCTTTGCCTTGAGGCCTGATCATGTCCCAGCGAACCCAAGCCCTGCTCGTCGCTCACGACGCCGCCTGCAACGCCCAGGGCGTCACGTTCACCTATTACCAGGATGGCGTGGCCATCCCCGACGTGCTCGCCCTCCCTGGCAAGTCCGAACACGAAACCTTCGACAAGGTGGGGCTTGCCACCAACGTCGAAATTCAGGACTGGATCGTGCGAGCCGATCGGCTGCTGGTCAACGGCGTGCAGATCACACCCAAACGCGGGGACTCGATTGTCCTGGTGTATGAAGATGTGACGACGCATTTTGCGGTCCATCACCCGGACGGGAATCGGGCACCCTTCAAGCGCTGTGACGCCCACGGGGTGCTGCTGCGGATTCACTCCATGGTGATCGAACCGGACCCCGAACCCGAAGAGTGATTTCGCTGAAATCGCTCCTGCTCCCTGTCAGCAAACCACAGCGTGACCCATGCCCACTGCCGCACCGATTACCGACTGGCTCAATGCCCTGGTGGCTCACCTCAACACCGAGGACGCGCAAACGCTCCTCGGTGTTGAGGCCCGCCGGGCGTACCAGGAGACCATCGACGCGAAAGCGGCAGGGACACACCTGGTGGTCTTGCCCGACCAGTGGCGACCCTTGGCCTGCTGCGGGGGCATTCGACTCGAACAACACCTGGTCAACGTGATCATTCAGCGGCGGGATGCCAAAGCTGATGTGACGCTCATTGATGAGGACCAGTTGCTGGCCGTGCAGGTGCGGGAATTGTTGACTGACTTTGCGGCCGGCGATGGTCGCGTGGTCGATGTCATCGGCCCGCTGACGATCGACCAGGACAAGCTGCAATCTCCTGGCGTGTCGCAAATCCAGATCGTGCTCGATTGTGATCTATTGCTGATCACCGAGGCCGAAGAGGAAGAGGAACCAGAAGGCGATCCGCCGGAACAGTCGCTGTTGACCGTGGCACGGGCAGCGGTGTGGAACGCGGTCAAGAACTGGCCCGCCTTGGATGATGTGTTTGCCCGCTTGTACGAAACCGATACCGATCTGGCGGAACTGCAACTCCGCGACCCTGCGGCGAGTGAGTTGCCCGCGATCGCCGTGTTCTGGGGGGGCATCTCTCCCGTTTGGAAATGGAACCGGGCACAGGAATGGCCAATGGCCCTGCGGCTGTCGCTCTGGCTGCCGGGGGACCAGCACACCCCGGCCGAGCGGGTGTGCGAGGACGTGTTTAATGCGTTGTATCAAGCCAAGCCCGAGGGCAGCACGGTCCCCTATGTCGAAGCGGCCACCGGTTACCCGCCCCGCCGCGTAGGCAGCATGACCCTGAACACTGTGACCCTCGGCCGCGTGCAGCAACTCCGAGCGCTGCGCGTCGATGTGGCCTTTACGCTCGGCTCCAACAAAGACCCCCACGGCGAGGATTAACCGATGCCCTTTACCGCTCCCTCTCCCATCGTGCGGGCCAAAAGCTACCTGGCGATGGTCCGCGAATCGACGTGGGGCACCACGCCCGGCAGTCCCACCTGGATTCACGTCCCGTGTGAAAACTATGGGATCGAGTTTCAGCCACAGAACCGCAAATCGAAGCCGTTCCTGGGGGCTTTCGGGCATAAACACAACCGGAACATCAAAGGCTGGCCCGCTGGTCAGAATTCGTTCTATTTGCATGGCTGGCGGCCCACGGGGTTGACCGAATCACTCGCCCAATGGCTGTTGACGTGGGCCTGTGCCAATCCCGAGACCGCCGATCGGCTGTCAAACAGTTGCTTCTGGGCCGAGGGGCCGAACATCGGGAACCAGATTGATAAGGGCGTTCGCGTCAATCAGTTCACGCTGTCGGGGAGTGAAGACCAGCCGATCATGCTGGCGACCGACTGCATCGGCCGCGACCAGGTGGGGGATGACGTCGCCGGCAGTGCTCCGACCTTGCCGAATGACCGGAATCGTCTGGTGGAGTACCTGTTCGAGCACATGACGTTTGAACTGGACGGGACCGAGATCCCGGTGGGCGGGTTCTCCTGGACTGGGAACTTCGCCATGAAAGTAGCCTGCTACAACGATGTGCGGCCGCACGTCGTGCGGGCTGTCGACATGGCCTCGACGCTGCAACTCACGCGGCCCCGCGAAGATGACGTGTGGCAGGAGATCGTGCGGTCTCTCGATCCTGAAGACGAGCACGAGCTCGTCATAGCCATGAAGGGGCTGCACATGGGGACGGGGGACGTTGATACGGAGTGGAACCAGACCACGATCACCTTCCCGCTGCTCGCCCTGACCACGGCACCACGCCAAGGGGGCCGCGATGACCTGGCGTCGATGCAACTCAATTTCGACGTGCTCAAACCCGACACGTCGGACGCCCGCTATTCGCTCGAATTCGAGGACGTGGCCTAACCGATGTTTTCCCTGTCCTACGACGTTCGCGAGGCACAGCAGCAGGTGCAGGGGATCATGCAGGCCCTGGACCGGCAGAAGCCTGCCATGCTCGCCGACATCGGCCAGTATCTCGTCACCGAGGCTCACCAGGATTTTCTGGTGAAGTCGCTTGGCGGTACAGGAGACGACGGCGTGCGCTGGATGGCACTGGCTCCTGGCGAAGCGATTGTGAAAGAGCGAATCGGCAAACCCCTGATCGGTATTCGATCGGGGGAACTGGCCGCGCTCAACAGTTGGCGGATGACGATCGGTGGGGCCACCGCCTGGGGCAAACATCTCGGCCGCGATCAACTCGTGATCGAGAACACCGATCAACCCAAAGCCAACTATTTCAACTTCCATCGGCCGATGCTCCCGGAGCGGTTGCCGAATGCCTGGTACCGCCACTCCGAAAGCCTCGCGGCCGAACACCTTGACCGTCTGTAAGGAATCCCGCTGATGATCACGCTCTCGACTCCCGCCACCAAACCGGAACGTCACCCGATCGGCTGCCGAGGTGGCATCTTCACTTTGCTGATCAACCGTCCGACTTATGCCCAGCGCGTGGCCGACGAAGGCTGGTCCTTCCGTCTCTGGGGTGACGACCCAGGCAATGGCTATGCCCACCAGATCACCCACCGCATGGCCTCTTGTGTCGTCGGCTGGGAAGGCGTGCATGACGCGAACGGTGCGGGGCTGGTCTTTTCCCTCGACTCGCTGCGAACGCTGCTGGGGCAGCACCCCGACGCCTTGCAGCAGGTGCTGTCAGTGCTGGCCAAACTGTTCGCGGTGGATGCGGACCAGGTGGGAAAGTCCGAGCCGCCGCCCGTCGCTTCTGGCGCGGCGGAAGACACGATCGAGACCCCGCACTCCTGACCTATGTCGACTTGGCGGCCACTGCGTCGGTTTGTCGAGAACTGAATCTGACGCGCGAACAGTTTGAGGCGTTGCCCGCTGACCTGGCGGAAGCACTGCTGGTGATCCACGCCGAACGCGAAGACCACCAGGCGGAACAATGGAAGGCGCTGTGCCGTGGCAGTCACTCTGCGACTGAATCTCGATGACCAGGCAACCCAAGGCCTCGAAAACTTCAACGAGGCCTTGGGGGCCACCGCGCCTGTGGCGAAGGCGACCGCCGCCGAGATGCAGCAACTCACGGCAGCGCATCAGCAACAGGTGAAGGTCATCCACGAGCACCGCGGTTCCCTGCTCGAATTCGCAGGAGATACGGTCTCGGGACTCGCCAAAGCGACCGCAGCATGGCTGAGCTATCGCCAGTCGGTCATGTGGCTCCAGACGCTCCAGGCCCCATTGCAGGTGGCCTCGTCAGGCATGCGCACGCTGGCCAGCAGCACGTCCTTCGTGGCCACGTCCGGCCTGCGGGCGTTGTCATTCGTGCCGAGGTTCGGGGCGGCGGTCAGCACTACGATTCCCATCATTTCGGGTGCCACGCTGGCACTCACGGCCCATGAGATGGTGTTGGCCCGGACTGGCATCCGCTTCACACAGTCCGCAGCAGCAACCGAAGAACAGCGGATGCAGTTCTCCCGGCTGAAAGCCGAAGCGGATTCTCTGCATCAGTCCCTGGCCCGTGTGGCAAAATCACAGGGGGTCGACCTCGCTGGCCTGGGCGTGTCCAGTGGGTCGAACCTCGACCGATTAAAGGGGGCTGCCGGGGATCTGGGCTCGTCGATCACCCGGCCACTGGTTGATCTGGCTCGCGGCGCTCGTGACGCATCGCGGGCACTCAATCCGCTGGTTCCAATCTGGCGTGAGATCGACGCCGCCGCCACGCGCTCCACCGATCAAATGATCGAGAACATCGGGCACGTGAAAAACCTGTCGGAATCGCTGGCCGATTCCTTCTTCGGGGAAGGGTACAGCGAACGTGTCCGGCAGATGGACCAACTCACCGCAAAACGAAAGGATGAACTCGACGACTTCGCCCGCTTGCGTGATGTGCATCGCACGTTGGAACAGGAACGTTCCGCAGCAGCCAACTTGCAACGTGTACGGTCCCTGCAATCCACGTCCGACATCGATGGCGAGATACAACGAATCAAGGACAAGGCCGGGGCACTGGCATCATCCAGCCAGTTCAGCGAACAGGAAGCCCAGCGGCTTCACTCCACGCTGTCACAACTGGAACAGCAGCGGACGGAGATCATCGACCGTGAAACCGAACGCCGCAAAGACCTCGAAACCAAGTACCGCGACTATCAGAAGCAACTGGCCCACGAATGGCGGGACGAACAGCAGGCCATCTTGCGGGGCATCATCGATCGGCACAACGCGGAATACGATCGCCAGCAGGCTTTGCTCAAACAAAGGACCGAAGGGGCACGCGATCTGCAACGCACAGCCGCGAACGAGGCCCTGCAATCGGCGATCGCCGCTCTCGAAGCCGAAGGGGCCACGGCGGACGACGTCCACCAAGCCAAGCTGCGTTTGATTCAACAAGAGACCGATCAACGCATCACCGCTGCCGATGACGACGAATCGCGACAAAAGGCGTGGTTTGATGGCCAGCAGCGGCGACTTCAGGCCGAGGGTGATTTCCATCGTCGGCAGATGATGCAGCAAGCCCAGGACCGCAAAGCCAAAACCGAAGAAGAAGAACGCCTGGAGAAGGAGAAACAACAGCGACTCCAGCAACTGCTGCAACAGGCAGGTGGGCCGGATGGTCGGCAGATGGTCCAAAGCCTTGACCCGCGGGCCGTGCGATCGGCCTATCAGCAGCGGCAGGCCGACCAGGCGGAACGGGCTTTCCGTCAGAATAATTCTTACGACATGACCGACGCCCGCGCCTTTCGCCGGTTCAACGCGCAAGCGAACCAGGTACGCAGGTCCGCCGAGACGCAGGCCTATCGTGATTTCAATCGCGGGAACGTCGATCCTGCTCAGATGGCCAACGCTCAGGCCCAGGCGGGCCAGCAGGCCCTGCAGGCGCTCCAGCAAAACGGCCAACTCTCGCAACAGGTGTTGCAAGTGCTCCAGCAGCAACTCCAGACCGCCGCCACGGAACAGGCCACGCTGGCTCAATTGCAGCAGCAGGTGCAGCAACTCGCGACCGTCGCCGGACAGCAGGGACAGCAGGCAAATCAAACCCGCACCCGCGCCCAGCAGGGAGGTCTGCGGCGATGACGCTCCGTATGCAGCAGCGGCTCACCCGGTGGGGTTCCACTCCGGCACCGACCACGACCACGAGCACTTCATCCTCGACCACGGGTGGCGGCTCCACGACCGGCGGGGGAAGTACGACGGCTGAAGGAAGTACCACGAGCGGAGGCACGACCACCGCCGAGGCGGCACCGACCGAGGGAGGCTATGAGGACGTCGACTTGGCCGCAATCGGCTTCGGCGATCCGCAATTCCAGATGACCGACGACGCCCCGTGGTCGGCCACCTGGACGTGTCTGGTACCGCAACACACAGCACCAATTCCGTGGGGGGCCTTTGTCCGCATCTGGGACGATGCGGCCAACGATCCGAGTGGCACCCCTTTCAGCGAATCAAACCCCATCTTCGAGGGCTATGTGGAAGCGGTCACACCCGGGGATGATTCCATCGGCGTCAATTACACCGCCTACGCTCCCACGTATCGGGCCACGAAGGTCTGCACCATCTTCTCCAAGGCCTGGCCAGCCGGGACGGTCCCCGATGAACCGCCCTTGCCACCCGAGGCGAGCGTGCCCCGATTGGTTTACAACGTCCGCATCTCGAATGATCCCGATTGGGCTCACCAGGTGGGGGGCGATGGCACCTTGGGGCAAGTCATCGCCGGGCTGTTGGAGTACTGCTATCACTCGCTGGTCTGGTGTGATGCCGCACCGGGGGATGGCGTCGAAGGCTGGGAAGACAACCCGCCCTACGTCCAGGCCGAGATGGATGCCCTGACCGTGAAGTGCCAGGAGAAACTCGATTTTCAATCGGAATCGGTCTTTTCCGCAATTCAACGCATCCGCCGGTACGATCCCCGCCTGCGCCTCGTCTGGGAGCCCGGTACGCGGCTCTGGCATGTCCGCAACTTGACCACCGCCCCCGCGAAATCGATCTGGCTCAATCGTCGCGATGTGGCGTTCCCCGTCCTGTCGATGCAACTGAAACCGTCGACTGAGCAGTGTGTCACGGCGGTTTCGATCTACGGGCCGGAACAGTCCGAAACCGTCGATCTGCGGTGGGATGATCCCAACGGCGACGGCAGCCCCAGCACGTCGTCCACGACGTTGCCTCCCGAAGACGTGGAGTTGATCCCGCTGGGTGATCCGGTGGTGATCCAGAACTACACCACGGCCCTGGGAGCCAAGCAGGCCCGCTTCTGGTCGGCCTGGCAGATTGCGGACGAAGATCTGCGGCGTGGGGCTCGTGAGTTGCCGACGCCCTACGAATACCAGGTCTCGCCCACCATGCTCCGCACGACCAGTTACCCGCTGGTGCTCTGCTCGTGGGATACCGGGCTGACCTGGACTGAGTGGCCCGCGTACTACAACACCCGCACCGGCATCATCCGCTTCCCCTCCGTTCCGGTGTTCGGCAAGACCAACGAAAAAGGCGAAAGCCTTGTCCCCGCCAGCACGCAGACGCTGTTCGTGCCGAACGCGATGCGGGTGATCTGGGCACCCTACGAAGAACCGCTGCAAGTCCGTCGGCCAGCCGTGGGCTTTGAGGGGACCGCCTACACACAGGCCGGGATCGCGATTGAGGACTATCACTACGACGAAGCCCTGGCGGTCGGCTACGAAGACGGCCAGCCGGTCACCACGGCGGAACGCCGGGCCGCATTCGAGACCTACGCCCAAACACTGCTCGATCAGCGGAAGAACATCGCCTGGACTGGTGGTGCTCAGCTGGATGGCCTCGACTGGTCTTACAGCCGCTTGCATCGCCGCGTCCGCATTCTGGCCAAAGACGGCGACGGGAACACGTTGACCACCGGCTGGGAAGGGATCGAAGCCTATGTGACCAGTGTCACTTATGACCTGGAGAACCAGACCACGACGCTGGTCTTCTCCGGCGATCGCCTGGCGTTGTTCGGCATGGATGAGGGGCAACTCAAACAGCAGTTGAACATCAAGGCCCTGCAACAGGTCGCCGATTTTCAGGTGTCGTTGATCCACGCCTGGCGACCGCTGCCGAGTGGCAAGATGGTGCGGGAAGTGGTAGGGGTGCAAACCACCCGGCAGTACCACTACGTCGAACCGGGCAGCATGCAGGCCCCGGCTTCGCAGGATTTCGGGTACGCACCAGGTTCGATGCTGTTAGACGGCGGGGGGCTCTGATGCTGAGGCAGGAACCCCACGAACTGACGGCCAAGTTGCATGAGATTGAGCAGCAACTGATCACGCTCAATCTGGAGAACAAACGCCAGTGGTACGGCCGCGTGGAACAACCGCCTACGCATCCCCCCGACTGGCTAGGGGGACAATGGAAGGGTGAGCCCTTTGAATGCGGAGCCTGCTACAAGATCCTTGTCAACGATACATTCGACGAGAGCAGCTGTGATTGGTGTGAGGATCTGAACCGCACTTTCGTCGTGCAATATCTCGGTGGTCTAACTGATTGTGATTTCCTGTCCTGTCCCGAGGCAGTCAGTACCACCGGTGGGGGCAGCACAACGGGCGGCGGTAGCACCACGGGGGGTGGCTCATCGACGGGTGGGGGTAGCACCACTGGCGGGGGGAGTTCAACCAGTGGAGGTAGTACGACGGGCGGCGGATCGACGACCGGGGGCGGCTCCTCGACCAGTGGGGGCAGCACGACCGGGGGTGGCTCGACAGCGAGCGACGATTGTACGGTCATAACGAGTGTACGTGGCCTCCTAAGATACAGGCCAGACAGTGTTAATGCTCGTGGACGTCTGACTTTCACGATTATACCTCAGGTCGGCAGTTACAATATCCTAAGTTGGGATCGCGGCCCAGATGCCACCGGACCAGTGACGTTGCCCTGCTTCCTATACCCGATAGAAGGGTCCGCTGGGGGCGGTTTTGAGTGCTACAACACCAGCAATAACCCGGTGTATGTCGCCAAGATCGCCTGCACGACAGGGAATTGCCACACGTCCTCCAGCACGACGGGAGATGGCTCGACATCCAGCACGACCAGTGATGGCAGTTCTTCGAGTACGACCAGCGACGGCTCCACATCGTCGACCACCAGTGACGGCAGTTCCAGTAGCACGACGGGCGATGGCTCGACCACTGGCGGGGGCTCAACGACCGGTGGGGGCAGCACCACGGGTGGCGGTTCCACCACTGGCGTGGGTTCCACCACGGGGGGCGGATCGACAACTGGCGGCGGTAGCACCACGGGGGGCGGCTCAACGACGGGTGGGGGCAGCACGACTGGGGGCGGATCGACAACCGGGGGGGCCTGCGGTGGAACTCAAGAATGGATCGGCGCACCGGGGGCGCCCAGTCCCACCGGGTATGTCTGGGTGCTGAGCGGTGAAGGCTCAGCCTGCGGAGGGAGTTGTGAAGCAGGTTACGCCTGCCTCAGTCTACGCCCGGAAGGGTATCCGTCGTCCGCCGGACAAACGGCCATGTCGGAATGTGCCTGCCGTGACGTCGCTGGCGAACTCGGTTGCGAATCACCCACTGGCTGCATCATGGAATGGGATGCCACCAACGGCAACTGGGTGGTGCAATTCAGCGACTGTGCTTCCGAGGCCCCCGGCTGCACATGTTATTACCCGACGCTGCCGCCGGGGTCATATGACGGCGAGCTGCAATTCTTGCCCTGCGTACCGGAGCCCGATTGATGCTCACCATTGGCATGGCCACCTATCGTGATTCCAAAGCTCTGTGGCACACGCTACAGATCTTGCAGGCCAACGCGATCGCCGAAGGCGTCCGCGACCAGGTCGAATTCGTGGTGGTCGATAATGACCCAGCGGGGCCGCACGGAAAGACCAACGCCAAATACACGCAGAACGTGCGAGGGCGGTATGTCGCGTTGCCCGAACCGATCGGGACCGCTCCGCCGCGGCAACGCGTGTTCGATGAAGCCCGGGGCGAATGGGTGCTGGTGATCGATGCCCACGTCCACCTGCAGCCGGGCCGCTTGCGGCAACTGGTCGAGTGGACCACGGACAACACCAGCCCGGACCTGTACCAGGGCGTGCTGCTCAACTCCGAACAGCGGTATCCCGTGGCCGACTTCGACCGCTACGTGCGTTCGCTGAAACTCGACCCCAAAACCATCAGCGACGCACTGCGGACACAGATCCGCCGCGGCTTCGACGCTGACCGGCCTTACATCCAGTGGACCCACTGGGCGGGCCGTTGGGGTGAAGATGGTCTGTTCGGCAAAGCCGCGGTCAATCCGGCCGCGGTCGATCCGCTGTGTGAACCGTTCCAGATCCCCTATGGCGGGCTCTGGTGCTTCCTGTCAAGGCGGGACGCCTGGCTCGGCTTTCATCCCGAGTTCCGACAATTCGGGATCGAAGGCTACATCCAAACGAAGTACCGACGGGCCAATCGCGGCGTATGGTGTCTCCCCTGGCTGCGGGGGACGCACTGGTTTCGAGACAGCAAGGTCTACCAGCCCGAGTTCCCGTTCTCATGGAAACACCGCACGCGGAACTACGTGCTCGCGTGGAAGGACGTGCGGATGCGTCCGCTCCACGAAGTCTATCAGCATCACGTGAAACATCCCGGCCGCACGACCGAGGCCCAATGGCAGGCCATCCTGAGTGAACTGGGCATCGATCCGAAAGAAGCTGAAGCACCAGCCGCTCAGCCGGTAGCGATCACCATCAGCAAAGGACCGGGGACCGAGTTGAAGGCCCTGATTGCGTCACTGGGGATTCAGCCCAAGCCGCAGTGCGGTTGCAACAAACTAGCTGCGGAGATGAACGCCTGGGGTGTGGCAGGCTGTCGGGCTCGGCATCACGAGATCTGCGGCCGCATCCAGGACAACGCGGCCGAATGGGGCTGGACCCTGGCACTTTCGGTGCCGAAAGCCGCACTGAAGGCGGTGACGTCCGGCCTGGTGTTCTCCATCAACCCCCTCGACCCAATTGGCTCCCTTGTGAGCGAGGCCATCCGCCGGGCCGAAACCCAGGAAAGGCAGGCCGCATGAACCCAGACTACATCGCCGAAATCGAACGGGGTTACCCGTGGTTCACGTATGCTGCGTTCTATGACTGGCTCGCGGAACGCTGTCGGGACATCGTCGAAGTGGGCTCGTGGAAAGGGTTCTCGACCGCTCACCTGGCACGGGCGATCAAACGCCGTCCCGATCGCGGCTGGCTGCATGCCGTCGACGTGTGGCACAACGCAGGAGCCTACTGGGGGGACTTCCAGAAGCGTTTCCCGGGTGACACCGGCGAACATCTCTACCAGACGTTCCTGACGCACCTGATGGCCTATGACGTGCAGGATGTGGTGATTCCCTACCGCATGCCGAGCCTGATTGCGGCGACCGTGTTGGCCAATCAGCGCAGACAGTTTGACGCCGTGTTCATCGACGGTGATCACACCTATCCGGCAGTCCGGGCAGACATCCTGACCTGGCTGCCGTTGGTGCGAACCGGTGGGATTCTGTCGGGGCATGACTACAACAACCGCCACGTGCGGCGGGCGGTTGACGAGCTGCTCCCCGCCGTGAATCAGGCCGAGGGGCATGTCTGGTGGGTGACTGTCTGAACCGATGATTTCAGCGAAATCAGAGACGTGAAAGAGTGCAGCACTCTTTCACATTTACAGATCCGAGGAAGGAAAGAGCGATCATGGAACAGCCAGCATCAAACGCCGCACCGCTGTTGTTGATGGCGATGTACCGGGACGGTGAAGACCTGGAAATTACCTTCTATGGTGAGGACCGCAGCGGGCAGCAGGCTAGCGTCTCACGCACCCTGAGTTATGCCGCGGCCATCGGTCTGGCCACGCAGATCATCCAATCCGCCGGGCGATCCTTTGACAGGCCCAGCGAATCCGTCCTGGTGTTAGAAGACCTCACATAACCGACGTGGCCGGCCGGTAGTTCGAGCTACCGACCGGCCCGCACGTCAGCCTATTCGACAGGCCGACATGCGTTCCACGGAAGGAACCGCATGCGTCCTGTCGTTGACTTACTTCAGACCGTCGCCGGCGACGGTGTTTCCCGGCGTTGTTCGATCGATATTCGTGGACCGCCAGTTCTCGAACACTCCCAACCGCACAATCCCGACCGCAGTTGTGAACCATGTTCGAGGACTTCCCGATGCAACCGATTTATCGAACGGATTCGATTGAGCTTTTCCACGCCGACGCCTTGACTCTGCTGCCGACGTTTCCCGCCGGGGCTTTCGATGCCGTGATCACTGATCCACCGTACTGCTCTGGCGGGATGACCGCCGGGGAACGCCGCCGGGCTCCCGAGGACAAATACGCCCAGGATCGCGAGATGTGCGGTCGGCCGACCTTCGGCGGTGATTTGAAAGACCAGCGCTCTTTCACCTGGTGGACGATGTGCTGGCTCTCGCTCTGTCGGCAGAGTTTGAAAGAAGGGGGCTACTGCCTCGTGTTCTGTGACTGGCGGCAGTTGCCCGCGTTGACCGATGCCTTCCAGGCCGCGGACCTCACGTGGCGGGGCGTGATCGCCTGGGACAAAGGAGGAGCGTCCCGTGCACCACACAAGGGCTATGTGCGTCACCAATGCGAGTACATCGTCTGGGGAACACATGGTCGTTGCCCGGCCGCGACGCATGCGGGGCCATATCCGGGCTGTTATCAGATCCCGGTCGACCGCAAGGACAAGCATCATCTGACGGGGAAGCCCACGGCCTTGATGCGACAACTCGTGAAGATTGTCCCACCCGGTGGCCGCGTGCTCGACCCGTTCGCGGGGTCTGGAACGACTCTCGTGGCCGCTCAGCTTGAGGGCCGGAAAGCAGTCGGCATCGAGCGCGAACAGCCCTACTGTGACATCACGCAACAGCGACTAGAAACCGTCGCAATGCTGAAGGCTGGACCGCCAAAACTGATGGCGATCTGACATCACCGGGCGCTAAGTCCGGTGATCATTTGCCGTGGTCCTGTGCTCAAGGTCGACTGAAAATCCTGGTGTCGCCGGTTCGATCCCGGCTCTGGCCACTCCCGAACCCGTTAAGGCATAACGCTTTGCGGGTTTCTTCTTTTGGGGTTTCTGGTGCCTGATTCATGCGGTACCACCAGATTACCACCACTCAGCCAATCTTGTTGATCAGAGATTCTACCTTGGCGGCCGCTTCCGCTTGCATCGACGGCATAACGTGGGAGTAAACCCCGAGCGTAACGGCTATCTGAGAGTGCCCCAGCCGCTCCTGAACAACACGCGGGTGAATCCCCGCCGACAGCAACATCGTGGCGTGAGAATGCCTCAGATCGTGGAATCGCGTGGACTCTGGCAAGCCAGCCGTTTTCAGGATCGGAGAGAATGACCGTCGCGCGACATTTTGTCTTCTGAGGTATCCACCAGCGTTGTTAGGGAAAACCAGCGGGCAAGCCGCAAGCCCTTCGGTCATCAGCTTGGCACGATGCGTCACCAGCGCCGTTACTGCGGATTCCGGCAGGTGGATCAATCGCTTCCCCTTTTCGGTCTTCGGCTCGTTTTCGTAGAACTTGCCGTCCACTTCCACGATGGTGCGACGAACTTGCAGAGTTCCGGCCTTGAGGTCGATATCGCCCCACTTCAGCCCGAACAATTCACCCTGCCTCATACCAGTGCAGACCGCGAGAACGTAAAGCGAATGGAGACGATCATCCTGGGCAGCTGCGAGGAATGTTCGCACCTGGGAATCATCCAGTGGCTTTACTTCGTGAGTCTTCAACTTGGGACGCTCGACGGCATCAGCCACATTGCGGGCTACAAGCCCCCATTTCATCGCTACTTCCAAGGCGCGATGCAGCACCGCATGACACTGGTACTGAATTCTGCGAGACTTCCCACGCCGGTCAAGTTCGGCGTAGAGCCATTGCACGTTGGCGGGGGTGAGACTGGCCAGTTTCATTCCGCCGATCAGTGGGGAAATGTGCAGGCGAACCAATTGGCTGTAGCTTTGGTAGGTCGTATTCCGCACTGAGAGTTTGACGGCATCTTCAAGCCACCGCTGAAGGTACTCATCAACTTTAAGTTTGCTGGTAGGCTGAAGTGCCCCGTCCAGCTTCTGATTCTGTAAGCGAGTCAGCTTCTCGGTGACTTCGCGCTTCGTCTCTCCGTAGACATACTTGCGGAGCCGCTTTCCTCCAGCCGAATAGCCAACGGTGATGATTGCGAGCCACCGGCCGTCTTTTCGTTGTCTGATGCAACCATCACCGTTGCCCCGTTTCTTCCCGTTCGGTTTCTTGTCGCTCATGTGATCTCTTTCGATATGAGAGCCCCGCCATCAATTGACAGCGGGGCTCTGACCGGGAGGTTAACCGACCGCGATGCCTACTCTGAACCGTTTCCTCAGTGCCCTTGCAGCACGGTGGAGGTCGTTCAGGTACTCGGCGATGCTGCGCTCTCCCTTTCGCGAGTTGCAGTATTGGCAGCAGATGGCCATGTTTCGGACCAGATTCAATCCGCCTCGGCTGACCGGGATAATGTGGTCTATCCGTGCGGTGTTCCTCGTCAGACGGCATCCGCAGTATTCGCAGGTTCGCCCACGCTTGACCATTTGTGTTCTCCAACAGGCCATTTGCTCATGGCCCATGATCGAGAACACTGTTCCCGCGGGGATCTCCGGCAGCGGTGACGACAGATCGTGCAGGATGGTTAGCCTTGCCATGACGAAACCCCCCGCAGTCCATGGACTCGGCCGGTCTGAACACGGACGAAACGACGCACCTTGAAGGGTGTTCGCTGACGGTCTTCCCTTTCAGAGAAATCGATCACTTCGCGGCCACCGGCCCGCTGTCGCTCATCCTTGTGTGACCAACTGGCCTGAAACTCCAGGCACGCGGCCCGAATCTCCTGTTGGCTTGGGAGGTAGGCCTCCGGTGGATCGAATTCCAC
>Ga0164290_1001423_pt1 | contig 35245 bp, 29 predicted proteins | sample Micstemetagenome_FD_108782 | JGI IMG/M metagenome (GOLD analysis project Ga0164290, IMG submission 108782) | Contaminated culture microbial community from soil near Moab, Utah, USA - Microcoleus steenstrupii SON62 (Illumina Assembly) | ecosystem: Environmental > Terrestrial > Soil > Soil crust...
AAAGGCCTTTACATTCAGCCCTGTTCAGGAAAACACCTATGTGTTATACAATGAACAAGGCAAAGCTATTATAATTGATCCCGGATGTTACTTTTCCGCTGAACAGGAAACGTTAAAAAACTTCATAAAAGATACGAAGCTTCAACCTGTTCAGTTGCTTAACACCCATTGTCATCTCGACCATGTATTTGGCAATAAATGGGTACATGATGAGTTTGGTCTTGAACTCTATCTCCATACCCTTGAGCAGCCGGTGCTGGAAAGAGCACCCTTTTCAGGCGAACGTTGGGGTTTGCCCTTTGAAAACTATCAAGGCCCCTTACATTTCCTGACAGAAGGAGATACAGTATGGCTTGGTAATGATGCCCTGGAAGTGTTATTCGCACCGGGTCATTCACCCGGCAGCATCTGCTTTTATTGTAAAGAACAGGGTTTTCTGATAGGTGGTGATGTTTTGTTTCATGAAAGTATTGGTCGTACCGATCTTCCCGGTGGCGATCATGAGCTGTTGCTGAGTAGTATCCGTGAAAAACTCTTTGTACTGCCCGATCATGTTCGGGTATATTCAGGTCATGGTATCACCACTACCATTGGTCATGAAAAAGTGCATAATCCTTTCCTGTAAGCTTAGGTTGTTTCCATCGCTTTATTGTATGCCATGATAAAAATGGCGCCTAAGTTTTTATGGGGTGGAATATAATCTTCAAACTTTTCTTTGTAGCCACCGGTTACACGCGACTGTAGTTTTTGCCATATTTCCTCCCATACAAGGTCCTTATTCAGCCTGATTTGTTCGGTAATGGCATCAATCAGTGCCTGGTTGAGCACGCCGGCTGCTACCTGTTTGGAAGAGATGATATGGGCAGTTGGACAAATATCCAATACTAAGTTGAGCTTCTGGTAACCTCCGCAGCTACCCAGTAATACTACTTTTGCTGAGGGCACCAGTTGGTCGATGGTTTGTTGCAGGTAATAACTATGTCCGCGGTGGATGACCATGGTAGGGGCCAGGCCATTGGTTTCGAGATAGGCATTCAGGCTGTCCTGTGCCATGGCATCGAGATCTTTGGTTTCATCAAGGGGCAGATTGGCATAGATGGTTACCGGGGTGCCACGAACAGAATTGATTTCTACCCAGTATGGTTTTTTAATGATACGCCAGTTACTGTTGGAGAATCGTGCCAGGAAGGCGCCGAAATAACTTTCGGCATCCTTATCGCCATAAGCATATTGCTGAATAATGATACGCCCCGATTCATTCTTTAATTCATTCAAAGGCATATTATACACCGTATTGATGCCCAGAGAAGCTGATAAATTGGTGTTACCAGCAGAATCGGCCGACATGAAGATGGTATTGAGCAGGTTGTAGATTACTTCTCCTCTTTTATCTTTTTGGGTACGACTGTTTTTCAGGTTTTTCTGTACCTGTGTGAGAATGAGGTTGCGGATGGGTTTGTTGTAGATACTTGCATAAGAATCTGCCACATCAACCGCATCTTCCAGTGAGCCTGTTTTTTCTAAACCATTTACAAAATTACGCATGAGTTTTTCTGCTGATGATTTACTCATGCGTTTAAGAAAATCATCGAGTGTATTATACGCCGCCGACATTTTAATAAACTTTCGGTAAAAATCATATCCCAGCGATTGTAATAAAGAATCGGCATTGGCTTGTTTCGAGCGGGCAAAAATGCGGGGGTATACGCCTGATACAAAACTTGACGTATAAATTTCTTCTTCGCCCAAAACAGCCAGGTAGTATAGCTCCTGCGGGTTTAGTGAATCTATTTTTTTAAAACGGATGGCAGGATTGTTTTCATCATGCAGGGCATTGATTTCATTGATGTATAATTCAACGGCTTTGGTCCTGAGTTTGGTTACCAAAGTTTTTGCGGCCATGGGTGTATCGCCCCTGCGCATTCTTTCTGCATAACCCACCCTTGTTTTTACTAAGAGCTTGTAATAACTGTCAGAATTTTCATCGGCCAGTACAGGGGCAATTTTTTCGGTGCTTATTTTTCCCTGGTATAAATCATCAAGAAAGGGGAAATACATCCTGCCGGTTTTCGATTGAGCAAGACTGGCAATGAGTTTTACCAGGGGGTGATTAACAGACTGTATGCGTTTACCTAATGCATTGGGCGCGGCAGCATAGTTGTATAATTCTTCCTGGTTACGAAAAGCTGATACGATAATAAGGCTGTCGGCATAACTGTTGTCGGGATAATGGGTCAATATATTCAGAATGCCTGCAGGGTCGCGCTGACATGTTTTTAATACCAATACATCTTTACATGCTTCGATACCTATATTGTTTTTCAGGCAAAAATTCTGGATCAGGATATTGCCGATCTCCAATTCATTGTTTTTTACAATGGGAAGGATAGATTGTCCGCGCATCTCCAGTTGCATGGCTTCATAAAAGGCTTTGATAAGCCCGGGGTACATAATACTTTTAATGAGTTTAGACTGCCAGGCAGACTGAAATCCGGTGAGCAGATCGTTGATACCTCTCAGCCAGAGGTATTTCTGGTTGTCGTTGAGCTCGGTGCTTGATTCTACCATAGCACGCATATTATTCACATAGATGCGGATGGTTTTATCGATAGACTGGTTAAGTTTTGCATCGTTCGTAACGGGAAAAACTGCGTCGGCCACACTATTCAAACGGGCAATATTGCGTAATGAAGTCTGTATATACTCATGGTGCAGTTCTCGCATAGCGGGAATGGGAGGTATCGTCATTTCCTGCTGGGCAACAGCTATATTACAAACAGCGGAAACCAGTATTACTAGGTAAAATTTCTTCATGCTCATATCCAGGTACAAAAATACTGCCAAATGAATGAAAAGCAGGAATCGGTGCTTTTTCAATAGACAGACCTGTTTTTTACCCCAAATTCAGTTAACAATAACATAATAGTGCCAAAAACCTGATATGCCAATGTTTAAAATTAATTTTGTGTAAACATAAGGTTAACAATGGAAGGCAAGGCGAAACAGATTTTGATTGCAGACGATGAGCAGGACATATTGGAAATCATCACTTATAACCTGACGAAAGAAGGGTATGAAGTGTATACTGCCAAAGACGGGAATGAAGCCATCGAAAGAGCCAAACAAATACATCCCGACCTGATTATCCTCGATATCATGATGCCCAAAAAAACAGGGGTGGAAGTTTGTCAGATACTGCGCGCGCAACCATTGTTTCAGGACACACTGATTATTTTTCTTACCGCCCTTAGCGACGAAGCTTCACAGATCAAAGGCCTGGAAACAGGAGCAGATGATTATGTAAGCAAACCCATCAGTCCGAAAGTACTGGTAAGCAGGGTGAATGCACTTTTCAGGCGACTCAATGGTAAAGAAACGGGTAAATCCATTAAGCTGGGAAATATACAGATAGATCCGGTGAAATTTGTGGTGAATGTGGATGAAACAGAAGTGATACTGGCCAAGAAAGAATTTGAACTCCTCTACCTGCTGGCATCCCGCCCCGGTCGTGTATTCCTCCGTAATGAGATACTTTCACAGATTTGGGGTAATGATGTTATTGTAGGTGATCGTACCATTGATGTACATATCCGCAAAGTGCGTCAGAAACTGGGTATTGATTGTATTACTACTGTTAAAGGGGTGGGGTATAAATTTGAGCTTTAAGCTTGAAAGCTACAAGCTACAAGCTACAAGCTACAAGCTACAAGCTACAAGCTACAAGCTACAAGCTACAAGTAAACTAAATTCCTGTAAGGTATTGTAATAAATGATTTCCTCTCTTTCGGACTTTCCGACTTTCGGTCTTCCGGACTCCTTCCTCAAATCTTGCTACCTGAAACTTCTTCTGCTTATCTTAGTATGAATGTTTAAAACCAAGAATCTTTCACCGCAGCAATTATCGGCTTTTACGGCTTTGATATTGTCTTTGCCCATTTCATTAGGCATCTGGTTAATTCGTCCGGATTGGGTGATAGCACTCGTCTCTTTTCTGCTGGTGTTTTCAGGAAGTTATTTATTGATCAGGATGGTACTGGAATCTTTTATTTACAGGAAGATCAAACTGATTTATAAGTTTATTTACCAAACCAAAGCCAGTAAGAGAGAAGAAACCTATTACAAATACATTCTTCCGCAGAAGGGTATTGATGAAGTAAGAGAAGATGTTGAAAAATGGGCGGAGCAAAGAAGTGCCGAAATTGAACTGCTAAAAAACAATGAAGCTTACCGGAAAGAGTTTTTACAAAATCTGGCTCATGAATTCAAGACGCCCATATTCGCCATTCAGGGTTATGTAGATACTTTATTGGGTGGTGCCATGGACTCTCCCGAAGTGAGTAAAAGATTCCTGGAAAATACAGCCCGTAATGTGGATCGTATGGTGAACTTAGTTAAAGACCTGGATGAAATTTCGAGACTGGAGAGTGGTGAGCAACCTTTATACAAAGAGAATTTTATTATACAGGACCTGATCAGAGACATCTATGAGACTTTGTCTATTAAAACTGCAGCTAAAAATATCAGGTGCAGCATCAAAAAGGGTTGCGAATACCCGATCACTGTTTTTGCTGATCAGGAAAAAATCAGACAGGTTATCAATAATCTCCTGGAGAATGCTGTGAAATACGGTAAACAGGATGGATCGATTGTAGCCAGTGTTTATAAAACTGATGATGAACATGTACTCATAGAATTCAGTGATGACGGAATTGGTATTGCGGAGGAACACCTGCCACGGATTTTTGAACGGTTTTATCGGACAGACAGGGGGCGCAGCAGAGATAAAGGCGGTACCGGACTGGGGCTGGCCATCTGTAAACACATTATTGAGGCACATGGGCAAACCATGCATGTACGTAGTAAACTGGATATAGGAACCACCATCGGGTTTACGTTGGGGCGGAAGCGGGAATAGCGGGTGGTGAATGGTCAATGGTCAATTGTCAATGGCGAATAGTCGATAATTATTGTATATGATCTTTTTCACAATTCACCATTGACAATTGACCATTCACGCAAAACCCCCGATAGACATCAGGGGTTTGCACATGAGAAAATCTACTTTCGTTGCTCAATTACGATAAACTGAGCTACAAAACTGCCAGTTTTGTGTTATCCATAGATGACGGGAATAAGAATTAACTGTTATCAAATACTCCATTTACTGCTTTCAGATACAAAAAATCAGGAAATATAGATGTTACCTAATTATTAATTCTGACTTTTACTTCCTACATCGAATGCAGGGGGCTATTTTTGCCTAAATTTTATACTATGGGTATCAACACATTTGGTCGCTTGTTTATGCCGAAGAACAAGGTTTTCTATGAGTTGTTTGAAGATGTAGCGGAAAAAGTACACGAAATGGGAATAAAGCTCAAAGAAATGGTGAGTGAACCCGATAGTAATAAACGTGCTGCGGTACTGGCACAGATTGAAGACCTTGAACATAAAAACGACGATAATACCCATCGCATTTTTACAGAACTGGGTAGAAATTTCATTACCCCTTTCGACCGCGAAGACATTCACTACCTCGCTACTGCTTTAGATGATATAGCAGATTATATTTTTGCCTCTTCCAAGAAAATTAATTTCTATAGTGTAAATCCGAATGATACAGGTATCCAGAAAATGGCTGATCTGATTTTACAGGGAACTATTGAAATCAAAAAAGCGGTGAATGGGTTACGTGATATGAAGAACCTGCGTGAAATGACAGAAGCTATGGTGAAAGTAAACAGTATCGAAAACCAGGCTGATGATGTGTTTGATATGAGTATTGAAATGCTGTTTCAGCAGGAGAATGATTTTAAAGAAGTAATCAAGAAAAGAGAAATTTATCAGGTAATGGAAATTGCCACCGATAAATGTGAAGATGCGGCCAATGTGATTGAATCTATTATTATCAAGTACGCGTAAAAATCGTGATTGAAAGCTGAATGCGGCAAAATGACTTTTCAGCTTTCAAGTTATTTAAACCCCACACCGTATGTTTACCCTTCTGGTTATCATAATAGTGCTTGCATTCATCTTTGATTATATCAACGGATTTCATGATGCGGCCAATTCCATTGCAACTATTGTATCTACCAAAGTATTAACGCCTTTTCAGGCGGTTTTGTGGGCGGCATTGTTCAATTTTGCAGCTTTTTTTATTTCCAAATACCTCATTGGTGAGTTTAAGATTGGTAATACCATTGCTAAGTCGGTCAATGAAAACTTTATTACGCTAGAGGTAATTTTTGCAGGGTTACTTGCAGCTATTACCTGGAACCTCATTACCTGGTGGTTTGGTATACCCTCCAGCTCCTCACATACTTTATTAGGTGGCTTTATGGGTGCTGCACTGGCGCATGCTGGTGGTTTCAGCGAGAATGGTATCGATGTGGTGAACTATGCAAAAGTGATCCCTACTTTTCTGTTTATTTTTCTTGCGCCATTGATAGGTATGGTGATTGCTTTCATTATCACCATTCTCATTGTTCATTTATGTAAACGCGCAAATCCCTATAAGGCAGAAAGCTGGTTCAAACGACTTCAGTTGGTTTCTTCTGCAGCATTTAGTCTTGGTCACGGCGGTAATGATGCGCAAAAGGTAATGGGTATCATTGGCGCAGCCATTATTTATTATGAAAGCTCATTAGGTGTTGAAATGTCATTTAATGAATTTGTTTCAGCTTATAGCTGGGTGCCTTTCTGCAGTTTTCTGGCAATTGGATTAGGTACCATGAGTGGTGGATGGAAAATCGTGAAAACAATGGGTACCCGCATTACCAAAGTAACCCCACTGGAAGGTGTGAGTGCTGAAACAGCAGGTGCCATTACACTTTTCCTGACCGAGAAACTGGGTATACCTGTTAGTACTACACATACCATTACGGGCTCTATTATCGGGGTGGGTGCCACAAAACGTTTGAGCGCTGTTCGCTGGGGCGTTACTGTTAACCTGCTCTGGGCATGGATACTCACTATCCCGGTATCGGCAATGATGGCTGCTTTATTTTACTATATCGTCAAATTATTTATCTGATTTCTAAGCGGCGCTGTGTATTTTGCCGTGTCAATTTCTAGATTATGGCTAAAATACTTGTAACCGGGGGCTGCGGATATATTGGATCACACACGATTGTAGATCTGCTGGAAAACGGATATGATGTAATTTCTGTGGATGACCAGTCGCGCTCTACACCCTATCCCCTCACCGGTATTCAACTCATTACCGGCAAAAAAATCAAGAATTATAAAGTTGACCTGAAGAATTTTGATGAAACCCTTGCGGTATTTCAGGAGAACCCCGACATTACCGGTGTTATTCATTTTGCAGCCTATAAGGCGGTTGGCGAATCTGTTGAACAACCATTGATGTATTATGAAAATAATATCGGTTCACTCATCAGTATACTGAAATGTGTGAAAGAGTTTTCAGTTCCCTATTTTGTATTCTCTTCTTCCTGTACCGTTTATGGTAATCCTGAAACCTCTCCTGTTACTGAAGAAACAGTTTTACAAGCCGCTGCATCTCCCTATGGTGCCACTAAAAAAATGGGAGAGGAAATATTGAAAGATTTTACGGCAATTTCATCTGCCACATCCGTTACCCTGCTTCGCTATTTTAATCCGGTGGGAGCGCACCCATCCTGTTTAATAGGAGAGTTGCCATTGGGTAAACCTCAAAACCTGGTACCGGTTATTACGCAGACAGCTATTGGTAAATTACCCAGGATGATGGTTTATGGAAGTGACTACGACACAAGAGATGGCAGCCGTATCCGCGATTATATTCATGTATCAGATATTGCACGCGCACATACACTGGCACTGGAATATTTAAGTGCAGGAAAAAATAAATCTTCCTGTGAAGTATTTAATCTTGGTACAGGTATTGGCATCACGGTACTGGAAGCTATACAAAGCTTTGAAAAAGTGAGCGGCGTAAAACTGAATTATGAAATGGGACCGAGAAGACCAGGTGATATTAAAGCCATTTATGCGAATAACGAAAAAGCAGTTGCGTTACTGGGCTGGCAGATCAAATATGATATCACGGAAATGATGCGCACAGCCTGGGCCTGGGAACAAAAAATTAAACAGGAAGAAGAAAGTATATCAAGTAATTAAATCTTTATCTCTGGTTGGCATACCTGAAAAGCTGAATCATATCATTTTCTTTTTTCAGTTTCAGTTTATCTTTTTTAATCAATTCTGTTATAAGGGCTTCCTTGCCTGCAAAAAGTGCAGGTACTTCTTCGATGCTTTTAGGGAGTTTTTGTAACTGTGTTCCTCTCGCAGCATAATATAAAACCCGGTCACGATAGGTGCGTACAAAACGGGCATTGGGATAAGGTTGCCTTTCACTGAAACTCACTTCCATATATTTTAAGAAACTGACAGCACCAGAATCAAGCACTTCATAAAATGAATTCCCATCATGGTTGTCGATAGGGCCATAGCCAGACCTGAAGATTTTAATGCCATTGGCCGTCTGCAGCTCCACCCGTTCAACCGGCTGGGCAACGACCATTTCATTACCTTCCTTATCAAGAAAAATAATTTCATTACTGTGAAAATTAATTTTCAGCTGTAGTCCGTGGTATGTATGGCCTTTTAGAATGGTAACAGAGCCGGGTAAAAATTCTTTTGAGAAATAAGGAGAACCTTCCTCGTTATAATCTGCAGGTGGTTTGAGTAACCTACCGTTCGCATCTACCATAAAACGATCCATTTCTACCCGTGCGGTTGCCATATTGGGTGTCTGGGCATCTGCATCAACTGCATATACAGCGAATGCAAATAGGATGAATGCAAATCTCATGTGTGTAATGCTTATCGATTAATTATGCCAGCTTTGCAGTGTATTCAGTAATGAATACACACTTGCTTACACTAACATACAATTTTTATACACGATCTCTTATTGATTGTTCACACTTACCTGTTTCAACAACTGGTTGTAAAAGTGAAATAGTTTAATAATATCTTGTTCTTTTTTGAGTTTTATATTTTCTCTCCTGATAAACTTATTTATCTCCGCCTGTTGATGGCCAAAAAAGCCAGCCCAATCTTCTTCTTTTTTAGGAATGCGTGTCAAGCCTTGAGAAGCAGTCCAGACATAATGATTTTCTTTTTTATTGTAAGTGCGGACAATATTGGGTGAATTATATGCCTGCTTATCCTGGTACTGAACAGTAGTATATTTTAATAAAATAGCCGTACCGGAATCCAGTAACTCATATGCCGACATATTATTTTGTTTATCAATAGCCGGAAACCCACTCCTGAATACATAGGTTTTTCCTTCATGCTGTAATTCAATGCGCTGATAAGGGTTAACCACCAGCATTTCCTGGCCATCTGCTGTTTTAAATATGAGTTCACCAGTCATTTGATTGAGTTTGATGGGAATATCATGGTACATTTTTCCATTGGCCATCTGAATATTGCTTTTCACATAGTCGGCTGAAAAATAGGGAGAACCTTCTTCATCGAAACCGCGTACCGATTTAAAAGGCTTTCCATTTGCATCATTCAGGAAATGAATAGCTTCCTTTGCATGTCTGAGTGGATCAATACGCTCAAAAGACTGCGCCATTATATTAGCCTGTATGAATATAAAACCCACAATAACCAAAAAAAGAGGATTTTTTTTCATACGATCTTATTTAAGAAGTTTATAGCAAGCTGTTATATTTTTTGATAACCTGTATCAGATCAGCTTCTTTTTTGATTTTCAATCTCTCGTTGTTAATTGTTTCGGCCAATTCCTTTTTCTTGTCTTTTAGTATATCGAGTAAGCCATTCTCATCAACTGGTACCTTTATTAAATCTTTGCCAGATTTCCAGAGATAATAGTAAGGCAACTGACGATATGACCGAGTGGTTTCAGTGCTGTTATATGCTTTTGAATCCATATGCCTGATCTCCACAAACTTTAGTAATAGTACCCTACCCGAATCTAATACCTGATATAAGGATTGTTCATTTTGTTTATTCACTGCGCCAAACCCTGACCGAAAGATAATAGACTCCGACTGATTATTGCAAGCCAGTTCCACCCTGGCTAATGGCTGTGAAACTGCAAAAGTTTTACCATCTGCTCCGGTAAAAATAACTTTTTGTTCTTCGAGATTCAGTTTCAGTTGTAAATCGCCATAGGTCTTGCCATTCAGCAGTTGTATGGAACCTTTACAAAAACCTTTATCAAAAAAGGGCGAACCTTCTATGCGGTAAGGAAGCTCAGCGTTCCAGGGTATTCCATAACCATCATTGTACAAAACATTTGAACTTAAGGTAAAGGACTGTATTTGCGCCTTTAATGAGAGGGTGTATATGCACAGAATTGCCGCTATGAGAAATGATTTTATCATAGTGTAATTTTTTATTAAATATAAGAATTCTTTCTGGCGGGTAAAATATACCGTAGTAAACTATTTATTTTTCCAGCATTTTCTCTGCGTTCTCCGCCACCTGTAAGGCTTCAATAAATTCATCAATCTCGCCATTAATAACAGCATCGAGGTTATAGGAAGTTAAGCCAATACGGTGGTCTGTAACCCGTCCCTGTGGCCAGTTATAGGTTCTGATTTTGGCACTGCGGTCACCGGTACTTACCAGTGTTTTTCTATGGCGGGCAATTTCTTCTTCCTGTTTACGCACCTGTTCTTCATAGAGTTTGGTCCGTAACATGGTCATGGCTTTCTCGCGGTTACCCAACTGAGAGCGTTCGGTCTGACAAACCACCACAACACCAGTTGGAATATGGGTAAGAAATACTTTTGTTTCTACCTTGTTTACGTTTTGTCCACCGGCACCACCACTTCGGGCAGTTTCCATTTTCACATCACTTTCTTTCAACTCAAAGTCAACTTCTTCTGCTTCAGGCATCACAGCAACAGTGGCAGCCGATGTATGCACACGGCCCTGTGTTTCTGTATCGGGTACACGTTGTACACGGTGTACTCCACTTTCAAATTTCAAAGTACCGTATACGTCTTCACCACTTACTTCAACCACTACTTCTTTATAACCGCCCACTGTTCCTTCACTTTCACTCACTACTGATGCTTTCCAGCCTTTTTTGGCGCAGTACCGTAAGTACATGCCTAACAGATCACCGGCAAATAAACTGGCTTCATCGCCACCGGTACCGGCACGTATTTCAAGAATGGCATTTTTATCATCCTGCGGATCTTTCGGTATAAGCAGTTTGGTTAATTCTTTCTCTAATGCTTCTTTCTTTGCTTCCAGTTCCGGCAATTCCATTTTCGCCAGTTCGCGCATTTCTTCATCACTGCTGTGCTGACTTTCTTTGGCAAAAGCATAATCGGTCATCACCTTCAGATAGGTCTCATAAGGTTGAACGATTTTCTCTAATGAACGGTATTCTTTACTATAGGCACCAAACTTCTTCTGGTCATTAATGATCTCAGGGTTGGTGAGTGCCACTCCTACCTGTTCAAACCTGGCCTTGATCGCATCGAGCTTATCCAGCATATCTGCTTTTTTATTGGAGTGCAAAATTACAGTATTCAGCCTGAGTTTCAGCGATCAAATCATATATATGTTTGATGGGTTACTGTAAATCAGTCAGTTAAGTTTCAGTATCTTTCAATTCATTTCCCTGCTCCGGATGTATATCCGACACAGGGAAATATATAATCTTTTCTTATGCGTTTATTGATCATAGTAACTCTTTTTCATTGCTTTTCTGCTTATAGCCAGCAGGCCGATATACTCATTAAAAATGGTAAAATACTCGACGGAACAGGTAATTCCTGGTATTATGGTGATATAGCAGTGAGTAATGGCCGCATCTTAAAAAAGGGAAACCTTGGCAGCTGGACGGCCAACCGGATCATCGATGCAAAAGGGCTGATCGTAGCTCCGGGGTTTATAGATGTGCATACGCATATTGAAGACGACGAGAAAAAAAATCCGCAGGCTGGTAATTTTATTTATGACGGCGTAACTACGGTTATCACAGGTAACTGCGGTTTATCAGAGGCTGATATTGGTAAGTATTTACAGATGATCGACAGCCTGAAAACATCGGTTAATGTAGCTGCACTGATTGGTCATAATAATGTTCGCAAAGCTGTTATGGGTTCTGTTAAAAGAGACCCTACCGAACAGGAGATGCTGGCAATGGAAGCCATTGTAGAAAAAGCTATGAAAGATGGCGCTGTAGGTATGTCTACCGGGCTTATTTATATTCCCGGCACCTATTCTAAAACGGATGAAGTATTACGCCTTGCAAAAGTGGCTGCCAAATACCATGGTGTATATGCCAGCCACATGCGCGATGAAGGCGATAGTATAACCTATGCCATAGAAGAAGCATTACATATTGGGAGAGAAGCCGGATTACCTGTTCAGCTATCGCATTTTAAATTAAGCGGTCAGCAAAACTGGGGCAGGAGTAAAGAAACCATCCCTATGGTGATCAATGCCCGGCAGGAAGGACTGGATGTAACAATTGATCAGTATCCTTATACAGCATCCAGTACATCACTGAGTACATTATTACCCGATTGGGTACTGGCAGACGGGCGCGATTCGGTGAAAGCAAGGCTTGCTAAACCCCTTATAAGAAACGAAGTAAAAAAACACCTCTTACAAAGACTGGCCAAAAGAGGATTACAGCATTTTAGTTTTCCGGTAGTAGCTTATTATGAAGCTGACACTTCACTCAATGGAAAAAGTATTGAAGAAGTCAATAAGATCATGGGCAGAACTTCCGATGCAGCCAATGAAGCAGAAACCATTGTACAGATGATGGAGAATGGTGGTGCCGGTATGGTTTTTCATGGGATGAGTGAAGACGATGTGAAATCGATCATGCAATATCCCTTCAATATGTTTGCTTCCGACGCGAGTATCCGTATTTATAAACAGGGTAATCCGCATCCAAGGGGTTATGGTACTAATGCAAGGGTATTATCAAAATATGTAAGGGAAGAAAAAGTTATTTCATTAGAAGAAGCCATCCGGCGAATGACCTCTCTTCCGGCCGCTAAATTCAAACTCGATGGCAGGGGATTATTGGTAGAAGGTTATGCAGCAGATATTGTGGTGTTTGACGAAAAAGAGGTAAAAGATCTCTCCACTTTTGAAAAGCCACACCAGTATTCAACAGGGTTTAAATATGTGTTGGTGAATGGGCAACTCACCGTGGATGAAGGTTTGCATACAGGTGTAAGAGCAGGAATCAGTATCAGAAAAAATTAAACAAGCTGCATGACCTAAGCGTTCTCTTTTCTCTGCGGTGAATTGTTACGAATATTCACCGCAGAGAAAAGAGGACACAGAGGTTCGCAGAGCGAGTTGTATTAAAATTTCATTATGTATAAACTACGGGTGTTATTTATTTTTTTATGGCCTGCTTTGCTGTCTGCACAGTCGTATAAAAAATTGCATCGGCGAGCTATTGTAGTGGATACGCATAACGATTTTCCCAATCAGTCCATGGAAAAAGGCGTTCGTTTCGATCAGGACCTGAAGGGTATTACCCATTCCGATCTCAAAAGAATGAAAGAGGGTGGGATTGATGTACAGGTTTTTTCCATCTGGAGCGATGGTACTTTTGGTGCTGGGAAGGGTTTTGCAAGGGCTAACAGACAGATTGATTCTATCTATGTATGGACTGGTCGCAATACTGCTACCATGATGATTGCCAAAACACCTGCAGACCTGAAAAAAGCAGTCAGGCAAAAAAAACTGGCTGTGATGATGGGTATGGAAGGCGGGCATATGATGGAAGATAACCTTCAATACCTCGATCAGTTGTATGAAAGAGGAGTGAGATATATGACACTTACCTGGAACAATTCAACCAGTTGGGCGAGCTCTGCACAGGATGAAACAAGAAATACTGTTCCGAATGCAAAAAAAGGATTAAATATTCTGGGAGAACAGATTGTAAAACGAATGAATGATTTGGGTATGATCGTTGATCTTTCGCATGTAGGCGAACAAACATTCTGGGATGCCATCAACATCAGTACCAAGCCCGTTATTACCTCTCATAGTTGTGTGTACCAGCTATGCCCGGTTTTCAGGAACCTGAAAGATGAACAGATAAAAGCCATAGCCAAAAATGGGGGTGTAATACACTTAAATTTTTTTTCCGGGTTTTTAGATAGTGGGTTCAGTAAAAGGAATACGGATTTTTTACAGTTACATAAGCAGGAAAGAGATTCTTTAAAAGCCATTAATCCTGAACCTTATTTTACCGAAGAGTACCTGTTTGCCAAATATCCTGCTGAAGTAAAATCTTTACGTCCGCCACTCTCATTGTTAATTGATCATCTGGATTATATCGTAAAACTTGTTGGTACAGATCATGTTGGACTGGGCTCTGATTTTGATGGCATTAGTTCTGCACCACAGCAGTTAGATGATGTAACGGGATTTCCGCTCATTACAAAAGCTTTGCAGGACAGGGGTTATTCGAAAAAAGATATTCGTAAAATACTGGGTGAAAATTTTCTGCGCGTATTTAGGGCGAACAGCGCAAAATGAACAGACAATCGTATATTTAAAAAATGAAGCAAATAAAAAACCTGATCGGTATAACCCTATGTACTGTAATGTTTGCCTGTAACAGCAGTGAAGGCGATGGTAATGTACAACTGAATCAATCTGCACCTCCTTTACAGCCCGTAGCTACTTCAATAGCACCGGCTGCTGATACAACAGGTAAAGTAACGCCTGTTCAACCACAGCAAACAACGGCGGCACTTAATCCTGCGCATGGTATGCCTGGACATCGTTGCGATATTGCAGTGGGTGCACCTTTGAATAGTCCTGCCAATGCGGGTGGCCCAGCCCCGGTTCAGATACAAACACCACAATCAGCACCTGTGATGCAACAGGCACCTGCCAATGCTGCGGGTGTGAGGTTAAATCCGCCACACGGACAGCCAGGTCATGATTGTTCGGTTGAAGTAGGGAAACCTTTGCGTCAGCAATAAATTTAGTTAGTTGTAGTATGTTTTGATTTCATCTGCTCATAAGAAGATGTAATCATTTCTTTTAAAATGGCCTGGTCTATATCAGCCATTTTTTTGATGTATAAACAGCCCATACCTGTTTTATGAGGCCCCAGTTTTGCCAATAAGTTTTCATATTGGGGAAAGCCGGTCATGATGTAAATACTGATATTTTGTTTGCGGGGTGCAAAACCAGTTAAAAACCAGGTCCCTTTTTGTCCGCCTTTCTGCTGGTAATCATAAGTGCCAAAACCAACAATGGCACCACCCCATATTTGTGGTGATAGTCCCGTGATGGTCTTCATCATATTCAGAAGGAGTATACAATCTGATTTTTTGGGTTCGGGTTGTTGTTCCAGAAAAGTAAGAACATCTTCGTTGCCCGGCTGGGTTTTGATGGGAGCCATTAGTATTGATATTAAATGATGAATTTTTTTCAGTAGCGTATCAATTTAAAACAATTAATCCAGTTTCCTGATCCGGTATTCTTGTATTTTAGCGGGGTTTTCAGGCGTGAGCGTGAAGAAAATCGCTATGCGGCCCTTCTCGCATTCAAGTATACAGCTACCTCTTAATTGGTTCTCCGGAACCATTTCTCCAATACGGGTTATTTTACCTGTTGCATTAAATATTTTCCGGGCCTCTTCTTTCAAACCAGCAATAGGATAGTCATCAAAAAAATTGTCGGCAAATAGTGATGAACTGGCGGCATTGTCCCAGTCGGGTAATAAAGCAAGTAAACGGCTTTGTGCATCTTTTAATACGTCCGAGGCGGGTAATGTTCTCGGTTTTAATCCAGCCCCCCTGATCAAACTATCTAAAACCTGTGCATTAATGCCAGCCGTAGAAGCATAGGTAACATTGGCAAAAAACACTACGCCAATTCCATAATCAGGAGCTATTACCCAATTACTGCCAAAACCCGGAAGCCCACCGCTATGTCCAATGGTGGTCCTGCCTTCACAGTCTTTCGACCAGCGTAAACCATACCCATAAGCGGTAACCATGGGGCAAAGTCTGCCATCCGGATAACGATATTGTGGGTTGAGTGAACTGAAACGTTGGGGTTGGTGCATTTCCCTGATGCTGCTTCTTTTCACCGGTCCGGTTTCCGTTTCATTAGACGGTGGCCAGGCATTCATGTGCAAAGCCATGTATTTACTGAAAGAAGCAAGTGAAGTTATCATACCACCCATAGAACCATAAATACCATCATGAAGCAATGGTTCATCTCTCCAGTCATTATCGATCCAGCGATGCCCTTTGGCGAGTGAAGCTTCAGGTACTTTACTGAATTCCCATGCAGCTTCATTCATACCTAAGGGTTTCCATATATGTTCAGCGATATACTGACTATATGGCTTGCCTGATACTTTATGGATGATATAACCGAGCATGGTAAAACCAAGGTTACTGTACTCATATTGTAAACCGGTGACATTGGAAAAGTGAAGTCCTTTTTTTATGAGTGCCAGCAGTTCTTCTTCTGTATCTGCCAGCTGGCGGTCGCCCCAGGGATCATCCTGCGGAAAACCACCGGAATGTGTGAGCAGATCACGGATAGTGAGTACAGGCGCATCTTTGGTCAATTGCTGACCTTTGAGTGCCGGTATATATTTTGCTACAGCATCATCTAACCGGAGTTTTCCCTCATCCCTCAGTTTTACAATGGCCATGGCAGTAAAACTTTTTGACATAGATGCAATACGGAACATAGACCCGGAGGAGACAGGATTTTTTTTGAGGATATCAAGATAACCGCCGTTACCCGTAAACACTAATTCCCCATCGAGTACAATACCGAATGTATAACCAGGAAAATGATTTTTTGCTGCATGGGTGCGATAGAGTTCTTCAATAACGGGAAAGAGGGGTAGTATTTTTTGGAGTCTGGTTGTTTGGGAGAAGCTTGGAGGAGTATATGACTGATGGGTTTGTGCAACGGTTTGTTGCACAAATTGTATAAGCATGACGATAAGAATGATGTAACGGTGATGAAGCATTGCCTTTTTTTTGAATGGTTTAATATACAATGTTTTAAGAGAAGTTGTTTGTAGTGCTTTTGTTGTTTAATTGAGTATTACATTAAGAATAGATAAAATCAGCACTATTATTTCGGATAAATCATTGAGTTCAAATAGTATGAGTGATTAATATTTATAAGCGTTGTTGCTTATATTTATGGGTTAAAGGTCTTTATAACAGATACAGTAAATATTGAAATGTTAGGCGGCAAATAATAAAAGAAGTAATAATTATTTTAACTGGTACCTGACTGACAGCATGAAAAGATTTTTTAGAGTCTTCATTTTTTTGAAAGACTCAAAACTTTAAAAAAATTAATTAGATGTGCGTTTCGTATCATGAATAAGCTTATAACGATAGTACAAACTCACAGTTAAATAGTAAGTAATACAATCCAGCTATGTAATATGAATAATCCCCCCATTCCCCGGAAAACTATGCTGAGAAGGAAATGACTGTAAAAAATATCGTTACTCATGAAAACCTGCTGTTTAACCATTTTTATCTTATTCTTTTCTATTAAAAATATATCCGCTCAATCTTTTGACCTGGGTTCCTGGAATATTGTAAACCTTAAATACAATCACACTGGTAAATTGAGTCTGTTTGGAGAAGCGCAACTGCGCTCACTAAGGTTTTATAATCACTTTCATTACTACGAATACAAGGGAGGTATTAATTACAAACTTAATAAATCGGTTCAACTCTCTTTAGGAGCAGGTAGTTATCAAACTTTTGCTGAGGGAGGAAATTTTAAGTTGCCAAAAAATAATAACGAGTTCCGTCTCTGGCCTCAACTTACCCTGTTTCAGGACATCAAACAATTTAAACTGGAACAGCGCTACAGGGCAGAAATGAGGTGGACAAGCAACGGCTATCGTAACAGATTCCGTTACAGGCTTGGTATTTCTTATCCATTTGGAAAAAACACCAAAGGTTATAAACCCTTGCTTGCAAGTTTTAGTAACGAATTATTTTTCACAGATAAGGAGCCCTATTTTGAACGTAACAGGATTCAACTGGCTTTGAATTATAAAATAACCAGTCATTCTACCTTACAGATTGGGTATCTGCACCAATTCGACTATAAGATTAATGATGAAACAGGAAGAGATTTTTTAGTGCTTGGCTTTTTTTATGAATTGTTCAGAAATGCTGCTTTGCCAAAAGGTAATAATACCGAACTTAAAGATTACTGATACTGAATTGGTAGTAAACAATCAATTCATGAAACCAATTTTTATAAAACTGACAGTGACAAATGGTAACTAGGTGTGTTTAATATGTATAAATAACCCTATTCAGGTTATAATATGTGACACTCAAACAATTGTCACGCCAGAACAGTAAAGCACGTATAGTCACCTGGCTCTCTGCGAGCCTACTTGGAAAAGAAAATTATACTATGAATACGCTTATGAATAAATACAAACATGATAGTATCGTAATAAGTTTTCCAGATATTATAATATAAATCTTAGTATTTCTTAAAAAGTAATGTATATCAGATTTTAGGTTATAACTTAAACAAGTGGTATTTTTTACTTGTCTTCTTGTAGTTATTTTTTTTCAATAATTTAAAAAAATATAAAATGAGATTCGAACCCTTTCTTAAACCTGCCATTATAGGTATAGCACTTATCATTACGGCACTGATTTTAGGAGGAGCTTTTAAAAACAGAAATGCCAATGAAGATTCTATTTCAGTAGTTGGATTGGGAACCAGGGATTTTGAATCTGACGAAATCTCCTGGACAGGTAGTTATAGTGCCAAAGCCAAACAGGCAAAAGATGCTTATACTATGATTAACGCCGATAAGGAAAAAGTGAAATCCTTTTTTCTGTCGAAAGGCTTTCAGTCAGCAGAGTTTAGTTTTGGAGGAGTGAATTTTGAGAAATCGTACAGAACCATTGTGATTGAACAAAACGGAGAACAAACAAAAACAGAGCAGGTATTTGATGGTTATATTGCTACCCAGACAGTGGCTTTTAACAGCCGTAAAAATCCTGCATTGATGAAAAAAATCGAAGCCGTAGTTGATCAGACTTCTGAACTGATTAATTCAGGTATTGAGTTTGAAGGCAGTCGTATTCAATATACTTATTCAGATTTGCCCAGTTTGAAACATAATTTAATTGAGAAAGGGTCGCAGGATGCAAGGGAGCGGGCTGAAAAAATTGTGACGACCGGAAAAGGAAAAATAGGTAAGCTTAAAGATGCTTCCATGGGGGTATTCCAAATTACGGGTAAGGGTTCAATTGAAGAGGATAGTTATGGAGGGAACTTAGATACTTACAGCAAATACAAAACAGCGCGTATAACGGTCAGACTTACTTATACCCTCGATTAGCTATAATAATAATTCCCATCCGGTAGCCGGATGGGAATTATTGAACCTTATTGGCCTGTTAAGTGCAAGAGACTATTTATAGTAAGGCATATGCGCATCAGCGAAACCTTTTTCGGCTGATTGCCAGTTTTCAAGTATCCTGTTTCTGTTATTATTGAGGTTATTGTTTAACTGGTTATAGTTATTTACACCAGTATTAAAATCTTTAACCAGCTTGTTAAAAGCGTCTACATCTTCTTTTGTCCTGTTCTGCCCCTTGGCATCCAGCTGTTTTTTCAGTTTTGAAAAATTCTCTTCGAGTAAAAAGAAGTCGGTGATTTTTGGAATATCCGTTTCTGCAGTTTTTTTGTAATACTGTAATGCCTGTCTGCAAGCCAGTGCCAAGGACCCATCTCCTTTAAAATTTTTAATAGTATCTAATGCCTGCAAACCTTCTGTTGCATATTTGATGATTGAACTGCGTGCCTGTTCTATATCTGTTACTTTTTTACTGTTAATGGCTTTGGTCAGTTCATTATCCTGCCAGTTACACTTAAAAAAGACAAGGAATACTTTATTCATATAATGGTTCAGTTCACCCGCAACTTCCATTTTATCTCCCAGCTCGCTTTGTTTATCGACCAGGGTAATATTGTTTTTGGCGGCAAAATCTTTACTGGCCTGCTGCATTTTATCGGATGCCTGTTTTAGTTTTTCGCTGGTCTTTTCCTGCAATAGTATATAAGCCTGCATCTGATCAAAAGATTGCTCGGCTATTTCTTCCATATTCACAATTTTAGCATAGTCTTCATTGAATACACTGTAACACAACTGTATATATTCAATGCTGCTTTGACGAAGGGAGTTGTCTTTTTTAAACAAAGGCAGTTCAATGGTTTTGTACCGGCTGTTAGTAATGGCATCGAGTGTTTGCCCCCTCATTTTTTCAATTTTCCTGGCTCTTCGTCCGTGTGCTACTGCACTGATATAGGCCATGTACTTGGCATTCATCTCAGTCTGAATATTGCCAATAGCGGCCATATAGTCTACGGGGTTTTCTGATACATTCTGAGCCCTTGCATCAGAAAAAAATAAAATGGAAAAGATCAGCATGAAGCAGCCGTAAAGCATACGGCACAACGATTTTTTCATTGCAGTTTTTTGTCGGATAAAAAATAAAAAATTAGTTCCTGGGGGGGGATAGCTAAGATACGGTAAGCGATATCAATATACGGATCAGTAGAAAGATTTTTTTTCCAAGTCTCACCTGTCAGCTGTTCTGCAGAAAAAGCCGATGCTGCTTTTTTCTGTGGCCTGCTGATACTGAAATTAGTGTAATAATTCATCTTCAAACTGTCTAACTGATGTGTTAAACGGGCCATTGTTTGTTGCTGTTCCAGCAGAGCGGGCAAATGGAGTGGAACGTTCTTGTTTTCTGTAAGCGCCTGGTAGTATTGTATGTATTGATTCAATACCTGAAAATAGCCCAGTGTATCACTGATATTTGCTGCATACCGCTTTACAGCATCAAGGGGCTGAAAATGCTGTAAGGGCTGATAATACTTATTGGCTGGTACATCTGAGGGCTTGAGTGAAAATGGCTGGTCCTTTTCTCTTTGTCCTGCTGCCTGAAAAAAATCGGGTAAAATAATATCCGGTAATACACCTTTCGACTGTACGGTAATGCCTGTTACCCTATACAAATGTTCTACGGTAAGTTTGATGGAATTACTATTGGGTTTGAATGAAAGTGGCCTGGTCATATCAATGCTCGTATCAAGCGGCATAATTACCTGAGCAGTTCCTTTTCCGAAAGTGGGCGAACCAATAATGATAGCTCTGTTATAATCCTGCAATGTACCAGCTACCATTTCAGAAGCTGAGGCGCTAAAGGCATTCACCAGTATAACAAGCGGGCCATCGTATACCATGCCCCTGTTCACATCTTTGAAAGTGATAATTTTATCATCTTTGGTTTTCAGCTGACCCACCGGACCTGCATCAATAAAAATTCCTGACAGGTCAATGGCTTCCTGCATGGACCCACCTCCATTAAAACGGAGGTCAAGAATAAGTCCGTCGATATTTTCTTTTTTCAGGCGGATGATTTCTTTAGCAAGATCATTGGCGCAGCCATTGATACTGTTGGTTCTGTCTTCCCAGTCTGTATAAAAATCGGGGAGTGCTACAAACCCTATTTTTTTCTTGCCTTCGAGTATGTAGCCCTGTACTTTTTCTTCCTTCAGCTCTTCATCTACCAGTTCTTTCTGTAATACTACCTGTCTTACCGTTCCATCTGTTTTACGAACAGTGAGGGTGAGTTTTGCCTGGTTACCTGAACCTAATATATCACTGATTTCTTTCTGACTGGCACCTGAAACATCAATGGGGTCTTTCCCTTCCCATTGCAGTTTTTCGATTTTATCGCCGGTATTCAGTTGTCCGCTTTTATAAGCGGCACTGCCAGGCAGTAAATCATCTATCACCAGCTCTTCGTCTTCAGCTGAAAGACTGAATCCGAATTTTGGGATAGCCTTACCCATGGCATTTTCAAAATTTTCTCTTTCGGCTGGTGGAAGAAAACTGGTATGCGGATCGAAGCAGGAGGCCAATACCTTACAATAAATTTTCCCGACTGCATCAGTAATGCCACTTTGGTTTTCTGTAATCTGTCTGATGGATCGCTGAAAAGAAGCGATTGCTTTTTTACGTAAAAGCGGTTCAAGAACAGGTAATTGTTTGATGAGACTGTCTGTATTGGTATGTTCTTCTATATCCGACTGCTCCACTAATTCTTCCAGTATTTTGTACTTGATCCATTTGTACAATTTTTGCTGCTGCTCAGCCAGGTCTGTTGGCGGCCGGTTACTTTCTGCCTCAGTGAGGGTTTCCTTCAGCATCAGGTTAAAAGGCTTGTCTGTGTACAATTTTGTAAGACTGTCTACCTGCTTAAATCTTTTTTTAAACAGTTGAATGGTCAGGTTTAAAAAACCGGTTTGTTTATTTTTAATTTCTTCAGCGAGTTTATGTTGATACTGGTTCAGACTATCAACATCGGCTTTCAGGAGTATGAGGTTTCCTTCATTAATGGTACTGATGAACTGTTTGAAAAAATCGGCAGAAAAATCTGTATCCAATTGTTTAGGTAATACATGAAAGCGTTGTACCATACGGGTTATCAGGTATGCCTGTTCTGCAATTTTCTTTTCTTCCTGAGCCTCCAGTGAGAGGAAGCAAAATGATAAGAATACCGATAAATAAACGACTCTCATATTTTTTCTGTAATCGTGTTAATGATCAACTCAGTAAGCTGCCAGCTTGTTTACGTACGCATCAAGCCTGCTTTTTGCCATGAAATTTTTCTCTAAATCTAAGTTGAAAGGAACCGGTGTATCCAATGAGGCGCAACGCATTACGGGAGCGTCCAGTAATTCAAAACAATGTTCGCTGATCCAGGCACTCACTTCACCACCCATACCACCGGTTAATGTGTCTTCATGGAGTATCAGTACTTTACCGGTGATGGCTACAGCATTACGTATGCTTTCATAATCCAGTGGTAACAAGGTTCTGAGGTCGAGAATATGTAATGAAATATCAGGATGTTGTTCCTGGTAAGCCAGTGCCCAGTGAACACCGGCACCATAAGTAATCACTGTAATATCAGTTCCGGCTTTGCTAACAATTGCTTTTCCTATGGGTGTTTCATAATAGATATCGGGTACCGTACCACTCACACTCCTGTACAATGCCTTATGCTCAAAGAACATTACCGGATTCGGATCGTTGATGGCTGCAATCATCAGGCCTTTTGCATCCTGGGGATTAGATGGATATACTACTTTCAGTCCGGGTACATGTGTAAACCAGGCTTCATTGCTCTGTGAATGAAAAGGTCCGGCACCTACACCACCACCGGTAGGCATACGTATTACCACATCGGCGTTTTGTCCCCATCGGTAATGTATTTTGGCGAGGTTATTTACAATCTGGTTAAAGCCTACGCTCACAAAATCGGCAAACTGCATTTCCATTACGCTTTTAAAACCTTCAAGGCTCAAACCCAATGCAGCACCCACAATGGCGCTTTCGCATAAGGGTGTATTGCGGATGCGGTGTTTACCAAACTGTTCTACAAAGCCTTCTGTTATTTTGAAAGCGCCTCCATATTCAGCAATATCCTGCCCCATGAGTACTAAGTTTTCATGCTGTTCCAGGCTTTGGCGCAGACCATCCTGTAAGGCGTCGATCAAACGTTTTTCGTGAATGGTGAATGGCGAATCGTGAATCTGATTTTCAATATTTACAATTGACGATTGACCATTCACCTTCCTGGCGTAAACATCCCCAAGCTCTTCTTCACTATTCGGTACAATGGCTTCTGCTTCGAATGCGGCTTTTAGTTCAGCTTCAATATATTCTTTAAACTCATGTCTGATATCCGCTATCTGCATCTCATTCAATACGCCTTCAGTTACCAGGAACTGTTCATAGTTTTTAACGGGATCTTTTTTGCCCCATTCTTCAAATAATTCCTGTGGCACATACTTGGTGCCACTGGCTTCTTCATGCCCACGCATGCGGAAGGTCATACATTCAATGAGATAGGGTTTCTGGTTATTGATGCAGTAATCGCGAACGCCGCGGATGGTATCGTATACTTCAAGGATATTATTGCCATCAATACGAATACCTTCCATGCCATAACCTTTGGCTTTGTTAACCAGACTTTCGCAACGGTATTGTTCATTAACGGGTGTACTCAATCCATAGCCATTGTTTTCAATCACAAAAATGACAGGTAGTTCCCACACGGCAGCTACGTTGAGTGCTTCATGAAAATCGCCTTCACTTGTACCACCATCACCTGAATAGGCCAGTGATACTTTATTTTCCTGCCTGAGTTTATAAGCCAGTGCTACACCATCGGCGAGGGCCAGTTGGGGACCGAGGTGCGAAATCATACCACAGATATAATGTGGTTTGCTGCCAAAATGAAAACTACGTTCACGGCCTTTGCTGTAACCATCTTTATTACCCTGCCACTGTTTAAATAATTTTTCAAGCCCCATTTGCCTGGTGGTAAACACACCCAGGTTTCGGTGCAGTGGCATGATCCATTCATCTTTTTGCAGGGCCAGGGTGCTTCCCACGGCAATGGCTTCCTGGCCAATTCCACTGAACCATTTACTGATTTTACCCTGTCGTAACAGCACCAGCATTTTTTCTTCAATCATCCGGGGTAATATGATGCTCCTGTACATAAATACCAGTTCAGGATCAGTCAGCTTGGTTCTGTTGAATTGCATGGAAGAAATTTATAGAATGACTAAGATACTTGTATTGCAGACATGGGCGATAAAAAAACCACCTGTTTTTGGCAGATGGTTTTTAAAGATTTTTATTGTAGGGAATTAGTCTCTGCTACCGAGTTTACTCAGCAGTTTCAGTATTTCAATATATAACCAGATAATCGTAACCATCAGTCCGAATGCACCATACCATTCCATGAATTTTGGAGCACCCATTTCTGCGCCCTGTTCAATCATTTCAAAGTCAAGGATCAGGTTCAGGGCTGCAATGATTACGATAAACAGGCTGATGCCAATGCTAAGCCAACTGCTGTCGTACATAAAACTTACAGTCACCCCAAATAGTCTTAACACCATTGTAATCAGGTAAAAAATGGCGATACCCATAGTAGCAGATACAATAATAGATTTAAAACGCTGTGTCGGATTAATTATCCTGAAATTGTATAACAGGAACATGGAAATGGCTACACCGAAAGTTAAACCTACCGCCTGCATAATCAAACCGGGGTATTTATCGGCAAAAGCGTCATTTAGTATAGCTGAAATACCTCCTATGAAGAAGCCTTGTAAAATTCCATAAGCAGGAGCCGCATATTGCGCCCAATTGGGTTTAAATGCGATAACAAGACCGGTGATTAAACCACCAATAGCACCTACAATCATCAATGTAGTCATCAATCCCTGGTTTAATTGCTCAAACAAATGCCAGGTAAAAGAAGCTGCACCAATCACCATCAACATCAGGAAACCGAATTTATTAATGGTTCCCCTCACACTCATCACACCTTGTGCAGCGGCTTCACTGTGAAGGCTTTTATTAAACATCTTTTCTGTTAGGGTAGGGTTACCCGATTTGAATAGGGCCATATTATGCTTTTTTATTACTCAAATATATAGAAAAGAGCTTGTAGTGGCTTATATCAACAACCGGTTTTCATGAAAATTAACCTTTGTTTCTAAAGGATTATGGTAGCTATTTTTTCAGCCTTATCTGCTTCCTGAATAACCGTCCCTTAAGGTCCATCCCTTCTATCGTAATCAAAAAAGAACTGGCATTATCATTATTATAAAATTCCAGTTCTTGATTCCCCGATATGTTATTGGCATAAATGCCGGGTTTCCATAACAAGGTTTTTCTTGTATCCTTTATAGGTTTTGTCTGATCGATTGACGTGTAATCAATGGGTTCATAAGTCAGAAAAGGGGCATATCCTTTAATGGTAAAGAAATTATTATTGGTTGGAATATTGAGCATCCGGTCTTCGGGTCTTTTCAGGTAAATCATCAATGCACCGATGGGGAAACCAACAGTATTGTATTTAATCAGGGCAATATCCTCTATTAAGATATTGATGACATCATCGAGTTTCGATTTAAACTCATTGAGGTATACATCTGCTTCCCACTGACCGGTATTGAGGCCATAAAATGTTTTTGTGAGTAACCGTAGCGTACCGTCATCTTCTTTCCTGATATACAATGACGGAAGCTTTACACGAATGAGATCGAATAAAGTAGACCGGTTTACACTTTTCGACATATCGAAGAGTACTACCCCGTCATTTTTAAAACGTTCACTCACATACCTGTCTGCCACTGTTGTCTTTTTTATTTTGGTGAATACGGTTACTTCTTTTAGCGTGGTTCCTGTGGCAGGTGAAAAAACAGGACTGTTAAGATTGGCAGTATCCATCACAGCGGCAAAAATATCTTTATAATAGGGGATACGATCGAACCTTGGGTCGCGTTGGGTGCTATCTACCCTGATTTTTACGTTTAACATTCTCCCTCTATCGTTATAATAGGTATAAAACAACTTTGCATCTCCAAAGAAAATAAGAGAGTCTGCTTTAAATCTTCCTTCTGCTGATACGGGTGTTTCAATCAGTAATTGTTTTCCGTCATTCATCATTAACATATTCAGCTTACCACCACTTACCCTTGCAGTATTGGCAGCATTAAAAACGGTGCCTTCTGCACTTACCAGATATGGATCATTGATGTCTGCTAACGGGGAATTGAAACTACCGGGCCGGTAAAATGCGAGTAAGCGGTTCAGCTGATGAAAACCTGCACTATCTGTAAAATAACCGGCATAGTTATGTTGAACAGATGCCGGATCCTGTTGCAGGTAGCCAGGAAGCAAGAGTCTGTAATCGATCCATTCTCTCTGCTTGTCTGTGTTCAATGTATCATCTGCCACTACTGAAACGGAATAGGATCGTGGAATGGTATCGGGAAACTGTATATTTATTTTATTGAGTGCATGTGCTGAAAAATCAATATGTACGGGTTGAATATCTACCAGAGTTTTTGTTTTATCCGGCACGGCAAAAACTGTTCTGGATGCAAGTAGCTGGCCGGATTTATTTTCAAGAATAAACTCAAATAGCCCTGCTTCTGCATTGGTAATATTTACCCTCCCTTGTATAGCAACATCTTTTTTCAACAGGTGTTCCCTGTATAAAACCAGGTGTTGGTTTTGTTTTACCGATAATGATAAAGTGTCATCCACCGTGAGGTGATTACCCACAGCAATTCTATAATCGAAACTATTACCCTCTGCCTGAACAGTTAAACCGATCCCCGATGCAGTAACAGGTGGCAATTCATAGGTAAATGAATCATTGTTCCATAATATGATAGCACGGTATGGTTCAGTGTGATTAGCTTTCAGGTTAAACATGCCAATGCCATCTTTTTCTGTACTAAAGCTTTTTACAATGGAATCATTTTTGTCTTTGATAAAGCCTTTTACGGAAACTGGTGTTCCTGCTGCTGTTCGACTGTAGACAAACAGATTTGTATTTACACCCAGGGGCCATGTATTGCCATCTGCAGCAAAATTAACCAGCAGGTTAGAGCCTGTTTTTGTACTGACTTTCTGGTGATTAATCGGCAGTATTTTTTTATAGATAAAAGCTTCATCATACCTTATACTCTCCGGCGTAAATGCCCGCAATACATAAAAAGGTTGTTTCAAGGAATCAGGTAATACAATACCGCCATTAACAGCAGCACCTATGACTATATATTTATTTTCAGTGCATTTCCGGCCATATAAATCAACCAGCTGCAGGTAAAAATTCCTGCTCGTAAATGAGGGTTTACCATTCTGATACAGGTATGCTTTGAACCAAATGGTATCCCCGGCAGCGTATTGGGTGCGGTCGTAGTGGATATAGATTCTTTCCTGTGACATTGCTGAACAGAAAAAAACCAAAAACAGGCAGCAAAAAAGGGTCTTGATCATACCAGGATTTAATTTAGAACATATTGTATAAATCTTACCTGTTTTTGGATGACCGGAGAATTCCTTTCGAATTTAGCAAATCTGCTGGCAGGGGAGCTGCAATATTGCTAACTTCGTTGTAAAGTATGTTGGATGGAAAGAAATGAAACGCTTTTACAGGATGTGGTGATCAAGTTTGCGGGTGATAGTGGTGATGGTATGCAATTGACCGGGCAGCAGTTCACCAATAATACGGCCCTGCTGGGTATTGACCTGGCCACTTTTCCCGATTTCCCGGCTGAAATACGTGCCCCGATAGGTACATTACCCGGCGTGAGTGGTTTCCAGTTAAGGTTCTCCAGCGATCGTGTATTTACACCCGGTGATCTTTGTGATGTACTCGTGGCCATGAATGCCGCTGCACTAAAAGTAAACCTTAAAGGAATAAAACCCGGTGGAAAGATCATCGCCAATATTGATGGATTTGATGCAAAGAATCTGCGCTTAGCTAATTATCCCGATGGCGTAAATCCATTGGAAGATGGTAGTCTCGACGGTTATGAACTCACTAAAGTAGATGTTACCAAACTCACGCGTGAGGCACTGAAAGAGTTTACAGAACTGGGAACCAAAGAAAGAGACCGTGCCAAAAATATGTTTGTATTAGGGCTGCTCTACTGGATGTACAATCGCAGTCTGGATAATACCATTGATTTCCTGAAAGAAAAATTCGGAAAAAAAGATGTGATCCTGCAGAGTAATATCAAGGTATTACAGGCAGGATATCATTATGGTGATACCACAGAATCATTTACTACCCGTTATAAAGTAGAGAAGGCAAAGATGAAGCCCGGTGTATACCGCAGTATTATGGGTAATCAGGCGCTGTCGATGGGGCTTATTGCAGCCAGTGATAAAAGTGGTTTACCTATTTTTCTGGGAACCTATCCCATTACACCGGCATCAGATATTTTACATGAATTAAGTAAGCATAAAGCATTTGGTGTACGCACTTTCCAGGCAGAAGATGAAATTGCAGGGATTACGGCTGCTATCGGAGCGAGCTATGGTGGTTCTTTAGGTATCACTACAACATCGGGTCCGGGAATGGCTTTGAAAACAGAAGCCATGGGACTGGCCGTAATGCTGGAAATACCATTGATCATCATCAATATTCAGCGTGGCGGACCTTCGACCGGATTACCCACCAAAACAGAACAGAGCGATCTCATGCAGGCTTATTACGGGCGTAATGGAGAATGCCCCATGCCTGTAATTGCTTCATCCACACCCAGCGATTGCTTTGATGTGGCCTATGAAGCGGTGCGTATAGCTGTACAACACATGACCCCGGTTATTTTACTGAGCGATGGTTATATTGCCAATGGTGCCGAACCCTGGAAATTTCCGTCTGCTGCAGATTTGCAGCCCATCAAAGTGGAATTTAAAAAAGCACTGGCTGATGGGGAAGAAAAATTCATGCCTTATAAGCGTGATGAAAAGCTGGTACGTCCATGGGCAGTACCCGGTACGCCCGGATTAGAACACCGTATCGGAGGTCTGGAGAAACAGGATGTTACGGGTAATGTAAACTATGAGCCTGAAAATCACCAGCATATGGTGAAAACCCGTCAGGCCAAGGTAGATAAGATAGCAGACTATATTCCTTTACAGACCTTAGACAGCGGACCGGAAAAAGGGAAAGTACTGGTACTAGGCTGGGGTTCTACTTACGGTGCCATCAAAAGTGCGGTACATGAATTACAGGCAGAAGGTATTGCAGTGAGTCATGCACATATTCGCTATATCCGTCCTTTCCCAAAAAATCTGGGCGATATTATCAGCAATTTTGAACATGTACTCATACCTGAAATCAATAATGGGCAACTGATTAAAATTATCCGTGACCAATACCTGGTTGATGCCAAAGGGTACAATAAAATCATGGGTATACCTATTACGAAAGGTGAATTGGTAACAGCGGTGAAGGAGTTGATAAAATAATTCAAAAGTCAAAATTCAAAAGGCAAAAGCGTATTCATTTTTGAATTTTGCCTTTTGAATTTTGAATTCCCCTCCCATGCATATCGAAGACCTACGCAATTATGTGCTTTCCCTTCCGGATGTGGAAGAGACTACCCCTTTTGGGCCTGATACATTGGTGTATAAAATCAACGGGAAAATGTTTTTTATGGTTGGACTTGATAATGAAGTTCTTCAGTTCAATGTGAAATGCGATCCAGACCGTGCACTTGAATTAAGAGCGGAGTTCCCGCAAACAGTATTACCCGGATATCATATGAATAAAAAACATTGGAATACCATTGTGGTAGATGGTATATTATCAACGCGTGAGCTGAAGGAGTTGATTGATCATTCCTATCAACTGGTAAGCAAAAAGCGAAAATCATAAATTTCTGTGCTCCTCTGTGCATTCAGTGGCAAAATATAGTTGCCACTGAATGCACAGAATAACACAGAAAGGGTTATTCTTCTTCCCTGGCGCCGGCAGCAAAAATCTGGTCTACAGCTCCGCCCAGCATCGGAAACTTTTCTTTTACAAAACCGGCAATGGTTGCTACTGCTTTCTGCGCCTGTTCAGGAGTGAGTCCTGCTTCTGCGGTTAATCTTTGAATGAGTTCGTTCATGTTGCTTTGCGTGAATGGTGAATGGTCAATAGTGAATAGTGAGTAGTGAGTAGTCAGTAGTTCTTTCGGACTTTCGGACTTTCGGACTTTCGGACTTTCGGACTTTCGGACTTTCGGACTTTCGGACTTTCGGACTTTCGGACTTTCGGACTTTCGGACTTTCGGACTTTCGGACTTTCGGACTTTCGACTTCTGGCTTCTCTCCCGCAAATTAAATGCTCTCAACAAAAAAGCGATGAGAAGTTATTCCCATCGCCTGATAATATTTTTTCCTTCAATATTCCTTATTCCTCTGTTTCTCTGTTCTCTATGCTACTTTAAGCGCACTCAGCTTGCTCTTATTAAACATTTGCTCTGCATAGTTTTTGGTAACATGCAGTTGTTTGGTATCGGTGCCTGGTAATTCAAACATGGCATCGGTGAGTATGCTTTCGCAGATACTGCGAAGACCTCTAGCACCCAGTTTATATTCCAGCGCTTTTGATACCATAAAATCAAGGACTTCTTTATCAATTACCAGTTCAATACCTTCCAGTTCAAATAAACGATTGTATTGTTTGATGAGTGAGTTCTTAGGCTCTGTTAATATGCTTCTCAGTGTTTCCTGATCGAGTGGATTCAGGTGTGTTACTACAGGTAAACGGCCCAACAGTTCAGGAATAAGACCAAAACTTTTGAGATCCTGCGCGTTGATGAACTGAAGAAGGTTCTTACGCTGCATTTCCTGTTCTTCTTTATTTACGCTGAAGCCGATGGCATTGGTATTTACCCTTCTGGCAATTACTTTGTCGATACCATCAAAAGCACCTCCACAGATGAAGAGAATATTTTTGGTATCCACTTTAATCATTTTCTGTTCGGGGTGTTTACGGCCGCCTTGTGGTGGTACCAGTACTTCTGTTCCTTCCAGCATTTTTAATAAACCCTGTTGAACACCTTCGCCACTAACATCGCGTGTGATAGATGGGTTATCGCCTTTTCGGGCGATTTTATCGAGCTCATCTACGTAAACAATACCACGTTCTGCTGCTGCCACATCATAATTACAGTTTTGTAATAAGCGGGTGAGCATACTTTCTACATCTTCTCCAACATAACCAGCTTCTGTAAATACGGTAGCATCTACAATGGCAAAAGGCACATTGAGTAAGCGGGCAATGGTTTTTGCCAGCAGGGTTTTACCGGTACCGGTTTCACCCACCATGATAATATTGCTTTTTTCAATTTCAATATCATCGGGTTGTTGTTTCTGTGTTACACGTTTAAAGTGATTATAAACGGCGACAGATAATACTTTCTTGGCATCATCCTGCCCGATAACATATTCGTCCAGGAATTTTTTGATCTCAGAAGGTTTACGCACATTAAGTTTAAAACCTGAACTGCCGTTTGCTGTATCCGATTTGCTGTTGAGTTCCTGTACAATAATTTCCTGTGCATGCTCTACACAATTCTCACAGATATGCCCTTCCTGTCCGGCGATCAGGATCTTCACCTCATCTCGGTTTCTGCCGCAGAAAGAACAATGTAAATGATTCGCTTTTGCCATACAATGAATGTGCGCTTAGCCTTTACAGACAAAGACACGAATTTTGATGCTTATGTTGCAAAGTTAACCCCGTTCAGACTACTAAACGAGGCTTAAATCGGTAAAAAAGGGGTAAATGGTCTATATTTTAGATAAAATGCCGTCTACAATACCATATTCCACGGCTTCTGTAGCATTCATCCAGTAATCCCGGTCGAAGTCTTTCATGATCTGTTCCACCGTTTTGCCACAGTTTTCAGCCAGTATTTTGGCACCTAACTCCTTGGTTTTACGGATCTGTTCAGCATGAATTTCTATATCGGCACTGGTTGCCTGGAAATAACCACCAATGCTTGGCTGGTGAATCATGATTTCGCCATGCGGGTAAACAAATCTTTTACCCTTGGTTCCTGCACTCAGTAAAATAGATCCCATACTGGCAGCCAGACCCATACAAATGGTACTTACCGGGCTCTGGATCATTTTCATGGTATCGTAAATAACCATGCCGCTGGTTACTACACCACCCGGACTATTGATATAAAATTTAATTTCTTCTCCAGGTTTATCTGCATCCAGTAAAAGCATTTTGCTTACCAGATCGCGGGCTGATTTATCCTCTACAGGCCCCCACAGGTAAACGGCTCTTTTTTCAAAGAACAGTTTTTCCATTTTTTTCATCATGAAACCTGTTTGTTCCTGCTTATCGTCTTTTGGTTCATTCTCTTCCTCATCTTCCATGAGGTAAGGGTTGATGTATTTTGAGTGTATCATTTTAATTTGAAAATTTGAGAATTTGAAAAATGGTTGATTTGGGCTTATGGTGAATGGCATATTGCAAATAGTAAAAAAACTCTTCTACATGCTATAAACTATTAGCCATTAGCTTTCTTCTCCTTTCTTGGATTAGTCAACAACACTTCATCTACCAGACCATATTCTTTGGCTTCCTGGGCTGTCATCCAGAAATCGCGGTCACTGTCTTTGGCAATGGTTTCCACGTCTTTTCCGGTATGATGGGCTGTAATAGAATAGAGTTCCTGTTTTAGTTTTTTTATTTCCCTGGCTGTGATTTCAATATCTGTAGCCTGACCACCTATTGCCCCACTCGGCTGGTGCATCATTACACGGCTGTGTTTCAGGGCCGTTCTTTTTCCTTGTACCCCTGCACACAATAAAATCTGTCCCATACTTGCTGCCATTCCTGTACAGATCGTGGCCACATCAGGACCAATAAACTGCATGGTATCGTAAATACCTAAACCGGCATATACACTTCCACCCGGACTGTTAATGTACATCTGTATATCGCGTGATCTGTCGGTACTTTCCAGGAATAATAACTGGGCGGTAACAATATTGGCCACATAGTCGTTGATGCCTCCACCGAGAAAAATAATACGGTCCATCATGAGTCGGCTGAATACATCCATACTGGCTACATTCAGTGGTCTCTCTTCGATGATATAAGGAGTTAAATTGGTTACATCCTGGTGATGTTGGTAATTATGCAGGGTAGCGCTGCTGATACCCCGGTGTTTTATGGCATACTGCTCAAACTCTTTTCCGAAATTCATATGTTTCAATTTTCGCTTTGAAGATAAGTGATTTGCAATTTCACAGGCGAAACTATGTTCAAATACTGTGCAAAGCTGGTTTTACGACAACAAGGCAGAGGGGGATGGCAGATCGCTGATGTCTGATGTCGGATTTGGCATAAAAAAGCCGGATGCATTCGCATCCGGCCCTAAAAATATCAAATCAGACATCTGCCATCAGACATCCTACATCTGCTAGTGGTGGTGATGGTGCAGCTTTTCTGCAAAAGCTTCTGCACTGATGCTTTCATCTTTGGCGGTTACCTGGTTTTCAAGCAGGGCAAAGAGTTTTTCGGTGCTAATGCGGTGATAACTGTCTTCCACAAATTTCCTGTCCTGCATCATGCGATTGGTATAATCGTCAACCCATTGCTGGTTATCGCCCAGGGCACCTAACTGGCCGCCCATGTAACTGAACAGCTGTTGTTTGGCGAATTCGCGGATATCATCCGGTGCTACTTCAATCTTATTATCACTGGCCAGTTTGCTGCTTACCAGTGTCCATTTTAATTGGCTCACAAAGCTGGGGTATTCATTTTCTGCTTCCTCAGCCGATTTTGGTTTTTCGCCACCGGTTTGTAACCAACGCTTCAGGAAACCTTCAGGAAATTCCATACTGGTATGATCGACCAGGTGATGATAAATCTGGTCATGGATCTGGTTGCGTGACTGCTGCGCATAATAATTTTCAATCTCTTTTTTAACTGCTGCGCGGAAATCTTCTTCAGTAGTAATGTCTGTATTAGGATATACTGACGCAAAAAGTTCAGCATTCAGTTCGGCTTTTTCAACGAGTCCTACTTTGGTAATGAGTAATTTGAAATAACGTTTTCCATCTTCTGCGGTCAGGCCTAAATCGGCAAGAATGGCTTCTTTTTCTTTGTCTTCAAACGCTTTGTCCAATTGCAATACAACGGTATCGTCGTTTTTCTTTCCGATCAGTTTTTTGCGGAATTTTTCCTCAAAATATTTTACCAGTAAAGAATTGTCTTTGCTGATACCACCCTCTGTTTCATTACCGTCTTTATCACATTCAATGAATTTTACATTCAGTACATTATCGTCACCGGTAACAGCTTCTGGCTCGGTCATCTTGCCGTTGCGTATCTGAAGCCTTTCAATTTCCTGGTTCACCATTTCATCCGTTACATCAATAATGTAACGGGTTACTTTGATTTTTTTGGTATCGATATCGAAACTGGGTTTCAGTCCTATTTCAAAGGCGAAACTTACATCGGCCGGATTATTCATGTCTAATGAACGGGCATCATTATCCAAAGGAAGGGGCTGGGCAAAAATGTCGAGTTCTTCCTTGGTCAGGTAGCTGTTCAGTTCTTTTTCAATGGTACGTAATACCTCATCTGTAAAAACACTCTGTCCGTACATTTTCTTTACCAGTCCGGCAGGAACCATGCCTTTTCTAAAGCCGGGGATATTGGCATTCTTGGCATATTTTTTCAGGCTCTGCTCAAAACCCGAAAAATAATCTTCTTTATTCAGGGTAACGGTCAATTTGTCGGTCAGTAACCCAATGTTCTCTCTGGTAACGGTGGCCATGGTGTATTTTTTATTGATATTT
>Ga0164290_1001424_pt1 | contig 35185 bp, 25 predicted proteins | sample Micstemetagenome_FD_108782 | JGI IMG/M metagenome (GOLD analysis project Ga0164290, IMG submission 108782) | Contaminated culture microbial community from soil near Moab, Utah, USA - Microcoleus steenstrupii SON62 (Illumina Assembly) | ecosystem: Environmental > Terrestrial > Soil > Soil crust...
AACCTGCTGCTGCTGGTGGCGGTGTTGTCGATGCTGCAGGCGACGCTGAGTCTGCCGGGCATGGCCGCGATCGCGCTGGTGCTGGGCATGGCGATCGACTCCAACGTGCTGATCAACGAGCGCTTCCGTGAGGAGCTGCGCGAGGGCAAGCCGCCGCAGCTGGCGATCCATATCGGCTACGAGAAGGCTTGGGAGACGATCTTCGACTCCAACGTCACGACGCTGATCGCCGGCGTCGCGCTGCTGGCCTGGGGCTCGGGTCCGATCAAGGGCTTTGCCGTCGTGCACTGCCTCGGCATCCTGACCTCGATGTTCTCGGCGGTGATGTTCTCGCGCGGTCTGGTCAACCTCTGGTACGGCCGCCAGCGCAAACTGAAGTCGCTGGCCATTGGTCAGATCTGGCGCCCTGACGGCGCGGTCCCGCCCGACAGCGACGACGACAACAAGCCGGCACAGGCCTGAACGGGAAGGAACGGAACCATGGAATTCTTCCGCATCAAGCGCGACCTGCCGCTGATGAAGCACGCGTTGGTGTTCAACGCGATCTCTTTCCTCACCTTCGCCGCGGCGGTGTTCTTCCTCGTCACCCGAGGCCTGCACTTCTCGATCGAGTTCACCGGCGGCACGGTGATGGAGGTGCAGTACGCGCAGCCGGCCAATCCCGACGCCGTGCGTCACTCGCTGGAGCCGATGGGCTTCGGCGAGTTTCAGGTGCAGAAGTTCGGCAGCTCGCGCGACCTGATGCTGCGCCTGCCGGTGCGTGCCGGCAAGAAGCAGAGCGAGGAGGTCGCCGCGGTGTTCGACCAGCTGTGCCAGGCCGAGCAAGGCAAGGTGCAGACCAAGAGCTATGTCAGCGACAAGGGTGAGCAGATCAGCAAGCAGGTCTGCGTCGCCGCCGGCGACAAGGAGCCGCTGCAGCTGACGCGCTCCGAGGTGGTCGGCCCTTCGGTCGGCGCCGAACTGGCCTACGACGCCGCCTGGGCGCTGGGCTTCACCATCGTCGGCATCATGCTGTACTTGGCGTTCCGCTTCGAATGGAAGTTCGCGGTCGCCGGCATCATTGCCATCCTGCACGACGTCGTCATCATCCTGGGCTTCTTTGCCTTCTTCCAGTGGGAGTTCTCGCTGGCCGTGCTGGCGGCCATCCTGGCGGTGCTGGGCTACTCGGTCAACGAATCGGTAGTGATCTTCGACCGCGTGCGTGAGGCGTTCCGGCGCTTCCGCAAGATGACGACATCGCAAGTCATCGACCACGCCATCACGTCGACGATGAGCCGCACCATCATCACGCACGGCAGCACGCAGCTGATGGTGCTGTCGATGCTGCTGTTCGGCGGCCCGACACTGAAGTACTTCGCGGTGGCCCTGACGATCGGCATCTGCTTTGGCATCTATTCTTCGGTCTTCGTCGCCGCCGCCATCGCCATGTGGCTCGGCGTGAAACGCGAGGACCTCATCAAGATCGCCCCCAAGGGCGATGAACCCAGCGATCCGAACGACCCGAACGCCGGCGCCGTGGTGTAAGGTCGCCGGCCCGCAGCTGCCGCCGCCCACCATCGCGCATGTCCGTACCCGTCAACGCCGCTGAACTGGCCCAGGCCGCACGCCGGGTCTACGCGGACACGCTGGTGCGGGCCTCGGCGGCGGTGCCGCCGGCGTTGACCGAGTCCTTGCAGCAACGGCTGATCAAGCCGTCGCTGCCGAAGCAGGCCCGGGTCTGGCAGGACGTGCTGGCGGCGCTGCAGCAGCATGGCGCCACCTGGCAGATGGGCGTGATCCGCAAGCTCCGGCTCGCGCACCGCAGCAGCCTGGAGCCGGCCACCATGCGCAGCCCTGCCGCACCCGGCGGTGTGCTGGGCATGACCCTGGTGGCCGACGACGCCATCGAGCGCGAGATCGATGCGTCGCGGCTGTCGCTGTCGCTGGAAGCCGATGCGCAGTGGCAGTTCACCGACCTGCGCACCCGCATGCTGGCACTCGAGGGCCGCGGCGAGTTGGCGGCGCAGGATCTGCTGCGCGCCAGCGTCGTCGCCCGCCTCTGGGTCGAAGCCTGGACCGAGGCCGAGCTCAGTCACGCCGACTGGCTGCAGGTCCAGGACTGCCTGCAGCAGGAATTCGGACAGTGGGTCGGACAGGCCTACTACGACGTCAACCAGTGGCTGCTGCAGCGTGACGTGATGCCCGAGGTCGACCTGCGGCCCTTCATCCGCCGCTCGCAGGGCGTGAACATCTCGTCGTCGGTCGGCACCAGCTTTCTCGAATCGACGAATCGCCGGCCCGACGCCCACCTGGTGCCCCAGGGGCCGGCGCCGCAGTTGCTGTCGCCCGGCACCTGGGCCACCACCAGCCAGGCGCCCCATCTGGGTGCTGCATCGACCAGCAGCAGCGGCGGCGCGACCACCGGCCTGGGTCAGGGCGGCGCCGCGCCGCCACGCGCCGCGGCGCAACCCGCGGCGCCGATCGCGTCCGAGGCGCCTGCCAATGTGCAGGCCGCCGACGTGCTGGCGCAGCTGCAGCAGGTGCTGCGCAAGCAGGTGCCGACGCTGGCGTTCACCAAGGCCACGCCCGCCGATGCCCTGCCGGCCCGCGAGGCGCCGATGCGCGCGGAAGGCCTGGTGAAGGCGTCGCCGCGACTGCAGGCCGTGATCCAACGCGCCCAGGAGGCGTTGCAGCGCCCGGCAGCGGCGATCGGTCAGGCCAGCGGTCCGGCCTCGACCGGCGCGCTGGAGGAAGTGCGCGCTCGCAGCCAGGCCTTCAAGCAGGTGCTCAAGCAGGCAGCCGCCTCGCCCGAGGAGCGCGCGACGATCGAGATCGTGGCGATGATGTTCCAGAGCATCCTGCAGGAGGAGCGCCTGCCGGCCACGGTGCGCGTCTGGTTCGCACGGCTGCAGATGCCGGTGCTGCGCGTCGCCGTCGGCGAGCCCGACTTCTTCGCCACCAACGATCACCCGGCGCGGCAGCTGATCGACCGCATGGGCGGCTGCGTGCTCGGCTTCGATGCCGCCGCCGAGGCCGTGGGCGAGGTGCTGGAGCGGGAGATCAAGCGCATCGTCCAGGTCGTCGAGGCCTATCCGGACACCGGCCGCCGCGTGTTCCAGACCGTGCTCACCGAGTTCGAGTCGTTCCTGTCGAATTTCTTCGCCAAGGACAACCCGGCCAGCCGCAAGGGCGTGTCGCTGGCGCAGCAGGTCGAACAGCGCGAGACCCTGGCGATCCAGTTCACCATCGAGCTGCGCAAGATGCTGGCCGACATGCCGGTCGACGAGGCGCTTCGCGAGTTCCTGTTCCAGGTCTGGGCCGATGTGCTGGCCGTCACCGCGATGCGCCATGGCGCGCAGGACGAGGTCACCAAGACCATGAAGCGCGCCGCTGCCGACCTGATCTGGTCGGCCGGCGCCAAGGGCTCTCCCGAGGAACGCGCCGAGGTCATCCGCCGCCTGCCGCTGCTGCTGAAGACGCTGCGGGACGGCATGGGCCACGCCGGCCTGGCGCAGAAGCGCCAGGACGAGCACATCCGCAAGCTCAACAATGTGCTGGCCACCGCCTTCACCGCGAAGGCGGCTCCGATCCCGCGCGACCGCCTCGACGAGCTGATGGACCGCCTTCAGACCCTGGAGTCGATGCTGCCCAGCCTCTCCGACATCGACCTCGACGAGGAGATGGTGCGCGACCTCAGCGGCCACGAGCGCGAAGGCATGGAGGTCGTGTCCGAGGGCGGTGCCGCCCCGAGTTCGGCGATGCTGGCCTGGGCGCGCGAACTGACCGTCGGCAGCTGGTTCCGCCTCAAGTACCGGGGCCGCGATGACGTGCTGCAGCTGGCCTGGGTCGGCGCCCGCCACCAGCTGTTGCTGTTCGTTTCCGGCAAGGGTCGGGCGGTGCTGTTCCCGCTGCACCGGCTTGCCGCCTATCTGCAGGCCAGCCTGATCCAACCGGCTCAGGAAGAGACCCTCACGGTGCGTGCCACCCGCGACGCACTGGCCAAGCTCGAGGACGATCCGGACGCGTTGTTGCGCACCTGAACCGGCCGCCTGCGGCCGACCGGATCGGTCCGGCCTCAGTGAATCAGACGGTCCTCGGGATCGACGAAAAGCTCGTCGAGGATCAGCGCATCGGGCTCCTCGCCCAGGCTCCAGAACACCATCAGCACGATGATCTTCAGGTCCTCGAGCGGCATCGGCGCTTCGGCCGTGGCCATCGCGCGGTCGATGACGACCTCGCGCAGCGCCGGACTGAGCACCCCGGCCGAGGTCAGGAAGCTGATGAAGGCCACCGAGGCCTCGCCCAGATGGTTCTGCTCGTCGGCGGTGTAAACGCGCACGCTCGTGGTGCGCAGCGGCTCGGTGCCGGCCTGCGCATGCGCCGCCAAGCCGTCGAGCCAGTTCAGCGCTTCCTGGAGCTCGTCACGCTCGAAACCGACCGCCGTGAGCTTGCGCTGCAGCTGTGCCGGCTCCGGGCAGGCGTCTGGGCGCCAGTAGTTCTCGTAGAGGTAGACGAGCACATCGAACATGCGACCCATGATAGCGGAGCCCCTCCGGCGCAGCTGCCAGCCGGCAGCCCGTGAATGCGGGGCTGTTCACGTTTTCCCATCCTGGGATGTCACGGAGTCGACCGGCGCTCATACCGCCCCCCGGGCAGCTGGCGCAGCCGGCCTGCCAGCTCATGCTCCAGCAGCGCCGCCAGCAGGCGCTCCAGCGGCCAGCCCAGGCGCTGCTGCAGTTGCGCCAGCGTGCTCGGCGTCCAGCCCAGCGCCGCGGGCAACGCGTCGTCCGGCGCTGAGACCGGCGGCACCGCCGGCGCAGCCGCCGGACGCAGTTCCGGCAAGATGTCGCCAATCTCCTGCACCAGCTTGGCCCCCTGCTGGATCAGCCAGTGACAGCCCCGCGACTGCGGGGAATGGATGGAGCCGGGCACCGCGAACACGTCGCGCCCGGCCTCCAGTGCCAGCCTGGCGGTGATCAGCGAGCCCGATTGCTCGGCCGCCTCGACGACCAGGCAGCCCTGGGACAGGCCGGCAATGATGCGATTGCGCACCGGGAAATGCGGCGGCAGCGGCGGCGTGCCGGGCGGGTGCTCGCTGATCAGCAGACCCTTCAGGCGGAGGCGCTCCGCCAGCCCCTGATGGCTGCGCGGATGGATCTGGTCCAGGCCGCTGCCGAGCACCGCCCAGCTCGTTCCCTGCGTCAGCGCGCCCTCATGGGCGGCGCCGTCGATGCCGAGCGCCAGCCCGGACACCACGGCGTAACCGGCCGCCGCCAGCTCGGCCGCCAGCCCATGCGCGATCTCACGCCCCTGCGGCGTCGGGTGACGGCTGCCGACGACGGCCATCGCCGGCAGTCGGTTCAGGGCGTCGCGATCGCCCTCCAGGAACAGCAGCAGCGGCGGATCCGGGCTGTTCAGCAGCGGTTCCGGGTAGTCGGCATCGCCGAGGCAGAGCAGCGAACGGCGCGCATCGCCCTGCAACCATTGCCAGCTGCGCTCGACCTGCGCCTCCACATCGGCGGCCATCGGTAAGCGTTCGGCCGCCGCCTGCAGCGTGCCCGCGTCGGCGATAAGGCGCCGCACGCTACGACGGCCGACCCCCGGCGCCGCGAGCAGCCGCAGCCAGGCGGACAGCTCGTCGCGCACGCGAGACCCCTCAGGGCTGCGAGAAACGATCTCCGACGCTGACCGGGTCCTTGACCGAGATGATCAGCGCGTAGGACACGCGCTTGAAAGTCTGGAACACGAACAGCACGCCGTGCTGCTCGTCGGGCAACTGCACGGTCTCGGCCTTCTCGCTGGTGCGATCGCGGGCGAGCTTGCCGGCGCGCCACAGCGCCAGCACATGGCCTCGCTCCAGACCGTCGACCTCGCCCTTGTTCAGCGCCACGATCTGGTTCTGGCCGGCGGTGATCGCGTCGCCATAGACGGAGACGATGTGACCGTCGATGGCCTTGTCCGGCGCGTGCGGCACATAGCGCTTGAAGCTGCGCTCCGCCACCGGCGCCAGGCGGTCGCCGACGCCAATCTCCTGCCGCACCTGGTGGAGCTTCAGCGTCGCCGGCACCTCCAGGGTGTCGCCATTGCGCTGCACCTGCCCGCCCTGGCGCACCAGGTCGCCGGCGCCCAGGTAGACCGCCTCGTAGCCGAGCACTTCGCCGGACTTGGGGTCCTTCAGCGCACGCGGCGTGCGGAACACGCGGAAATTGTCGGCATTGGGCTGAACCCCGCGCACATAGGCGAGGTCACCCTGGGTCATCATCACCCGCCCTTCGGGCGCGGCGACGATGCGCGGCGCCGTCGCCAGGCTGTCGCTGTCCAGCACCACCGCCTCGTTGAGGAACGGCTCGATCAGGTGCTGCGGGATCGCCGCCACCGCGTTGTCGGCCAGCGGCGAACTGCGCACGCGCGGGCTCAGCCGGCCGTCGCCGCTGCCGCCGCTGGCGCCGGTCTCGCGCGCCAGCTGCAACATCGCGCGGCCGTCCCGCTTGACCAGGATCAGGATCTGCCCGGGGTAGATCAGGTGCGGGTTCTCGATCTGGTTGCGGTTCATGCCCCAGAGCTCGGGCCAGCGCCAGGGGCTCTTCAGGAACAGCGTCGAGATGGCCCACAAGGTGTCGCCGCTCGCCACCATGTGGCGATCGGGAGCGTTCGGCGCCAGATCGGCCAGCGGCACGCCGGACTGGGCCACCTGCTGCATCGTCTCGCGCTGCGCCGGCGAGACCGGGAAGTTCGTCGCCCAGGCGCTGCTGAGCGGAAGCATGAGGGCGGCAAACAGGGGCAGGGCGCGCTGGATCGGCATGCTGAAGGTCTCCGGCCACCCGGTGTGGCCAACGGAATCAACGGGTCTGCAGGCCGAAGGCCTTCGGCGACAATGCCGACACCCGGCTGGCGGGCATTCTGCCGCCATTCATGACCTGTACCGCTGCCACCGCCGCACTGTGTGCCACAGCGCGTCGCAGCGCTTCCACAGCGCGGCCGGCTTTGCAACAACCCGTCACCTGCTCCCCATGGCCCGCCTCAACATCCTGCGCTTCCCCGATCCCCGCCTGCACACCGTCGCCAAGCCGGTCGCTGCGGTCGACGCGCGCATCCGCCAGCTGGTCAGCGACATGCTGGAAACCATGTACGCCGCCGAGGGCGTGGGCCTGGCGGCGACGCAGGTCGATGTGCATGAGCGCGTCGTGGTCATCGACGTCTCCGAGGACCGCAAGCAGCCGCGCGTGCTGATCAATCCGGAGCTGGTCTGGGCCAGCCCGGAGATGAGCGACGGTGAGGAAGGCTGCCTGTCGGTGCCGCAGACCTATGACCGCGTCGCCCGCCACAGCCGCGTCCGCGTCGCCGCGCTGAACGAGCAGGGCGAGCGCTACGAGTTCGACGCCGACGGCCTGCTCGCGGTCTGTGTGCAGCACGAGATGGATCACTTGATGGGCAAGGTCTTCGTCGAGTACCTGAGCCCGCTCAAGCGCGAGCGCATCAAGACCAAGATGCTGAAGAAGAGCCGCGAGGAGCAGCAGCACGCCGGCAGTCGGCGCGCTTTCTGATGCGCATCGTCTTCGCCGGCACACCGGCCTTCGCGGCCTGTGCGCTGCAGGCCTTGATCGACGCCGGCCACGACATCGTCGGCGTGCTCACCCAGCCCGACCGCCCGGCCGGCCGTGGCATGAAGCTGCAGGCATCGCCGGTCAAGCTGCTGGCGCAGTCGGCCGGCCTGCCAGTGGCGCAGCCACAGGGCCTGCGGCTGGATGGCAAGTACGGCGCCGATGCCGCCGCCGCCCGCCAGCAGCTGCTGGCCTGGGCGCCCGAGCGGATGGTGGTCGCCGCCTACGGCCTGATCCTGCCGAACTGGGTGCTGACGCTGCCGGCGCGCGGCTGCCTGAACATCCATGGGTCGCTGCTGCCGCGCTGGCGCGGCGCGGCACCGATCCAGCGCGCCATCGAGGCCGGCGACGCCGAGACCGGCATCACACTGATGCAGATGGACGAGGGCCTGGACACCGGTGCCATGCTGCTCAAGGCGGCGCTGCCCATCGCCACTGACGACAGCAGTGCAAGCCTGCACGACAAGCTTGCCCGCCTCGGTGCGCAGCTCTGCGTCGACGGCCTGGCACGGCTCGACCAGTTGCAGCCGGAGGTCCAGCCGCTGGAGGGAGTCAGCTATGCGGCCAAGATCGACAAGGCCGAGGCGCTGATCGACTGGTCGCAGCCCGCCGTGCAGATCGAACGGCGGCTGCGCGCCTTCGACCCCTTCCCTGGCGGCCTGGCGCCGCTCGCCGGCGAGCCGGTCAAGGTCTGGCGCGCCCGCCTCGGGCAAGGCCACGGCCGGCCCGGCGAGGTGCTGGCGCTGTCGTCCGAGGGCCCCGAGATTGCTTGCGGCGACGGCAGCCTGCTGCTGACCGAGCTGCAGCGCCCCGGTGGCCGCCGCGGCGCCGCCGCGCCGATCGACCTGACCCTGGGCCTGCAGACCGGACAGATCTGGGCTTGAATCCGGGGCGCGCGCACCCATTTGCCGCGTGTCACTCTAGGAGGACCCGACCGTGTTCAACCTGATGAAGACCGCCATCTTGATGGCAGCGATCACCGCCTTGTTCATGGTGGTCGGCAATCTGCTGGGCGGCCAGACCGGGATGATGATGGCGCTGCTGTTCGCGCTGGCGATGAACTTCTTCAGCTACTGGTTCTCGGACCGCATGGTGCTGAAGATGTACAACGCGCAGGAGGTCGACGCCCAGTCGGCGCCGCGCTTCTACGCCATGGTGCAGGAGCTCGCCGCCAAGGCCGAGCTGCCGATGCCGCGCGTCTACCTGATCGACGAACAGGCGCCCAATGCGTTCGCCACCGGGCGCAACCCCGAGCATGCGGCCGTCGCCGCCACCACCGGCATCCTGCGCGTGCTGTCCGAGCGCGAGCTGCGCGGCGTGATGGCGCACGAGCTGGCGCACGTGAAGCACCGCGACATCCTCATCAGCACGATCAGCGCCACCATGGCCGGCGCGATCTCGGCGCTGGCGAACTTCGCGATGTTCTTCGGTGGTCGTGACAGCGAGGGCCGCCCCGTCAATCCCATCGTCTCGATCGCGGTGATGATCCTGGCGCCGCTCGCCGCCAGCCTGATCCAGATGGCGATCAGCCGTTCGCGCGAGTTCGAGGCCGATCGCGGCGGCGCCGAGATCTCCGGCGACCCGCAAGCGCTGGCCAGCGCGCTGGAGAAGATCCATCACTACGCGCGCGGCGTGCCGCTGCCGGCGGCCGAGGCCCATCCGGAGACGGCGCAGATGATGATCATGAACCCGCTGTCGGCCGGCGGGCTGCGCGGCCTGTTCAGCACGCACCCCAGCACCGAGGAACGCGTCGCCCGCCTGCTGGCGATGGCGCGACGCTGAATTGGCAGGCATTGGCATGGCTTTTCCCGCTCAGGCCGGGGCGCGCCACGCCGATAAGTCCGACATGCGCCGCTTTGCCCTGCCCCTGCTGATGCCGCTGCTGCTCGCCGCCTGCGAGCCGCTCGGCATCCCCGATCCGGCCAAGGAGGCGGCGGCCAAGGAGGCCGAGGGCAAGGCGATCGGCAGCGCCTGCCGGCACGCGATGCGCGCGATCGAGGACTGCTACACGCTGAATCCGCGCGCGCAGAAAGCCGCCGTCTACCAGGGCTGGCGCGAGATGGACGAATACATGCGCGAGAACAAGCTCGAGGGCGTGGCGCCGGTGGTGCCGCGGCCGGACGCGCGCAAGAAGCGCGACGAGGAGGAGCCGGAGGCTGCTCCCGCGTCGGCGCCGGCGAAAAAAGCCAGCAGCTGAGCGCTTCAGCCCGCGTTTCTTGCAGTTGATCGCAGCCCGCTTGGCGGCTGCGGGCAGCTCCGGCAGGATGCCGTCCATCGCATCCTCATTCGTCCGGAGACTCATCATGACCCTGCTTCGTCGCACCCTGTTCACCGGCGCCACCGCTGCCGCCCTCACCTTCAGCGCCGCCGCGTTCGCGCTGTCGTTCACCTGGGGCAGCGGCGAGCAGGTCAAGGGCGATGGCAAGCTCGCCCGCGAGGCCCGCCAGCTCGGCGACTTCGACGGCATCAGTCTGTCGGGTCATTTCGAGCTCAAGGTCAAGCAGAGCGCCACGCCCCGCGTCGAGCTCGAGGCCGATGGCAACCTGCTGCCCTATGTCGAGACCAAGGTCGTCGACGGCAGCAAGGGACGCACGCTGCAGATCAGCGTCAAGCGCGGCTACAGCGTGTATGCCAAGCAGCCGCTGAAGATCGAAGTGGACATGGCGTCGCTGCGCGCGATCGGCATCGCCGGCTCGGGCAAGGCCGAGGTCGACAGCTTCAAGACCGACAAGGTCGACTTCAGCGTCGCCGGCTCGGGCACGGTGCTGGCACCCCGCCTGGATGCCGGCAAGGTCAGCATGAGCATCGCCGGCAGCGGTGACATCGTCGCCGGCGGCAAGGCGGCCGAGCTCGGCGTGTCGATCGCCGGCAGCGGCGATGTCAAGGCCACCGAGCTGGTCGCCGACGAAGTCAAGGTCTCGATCAGCGGCAGCGGCGACGCCGCCGTGCAGGCGGCGAAGAAGCTCAAGGTGTCGATCGCCGGCAGCGGCGACGTGCGCTACACCGGCAATCCGGAGATGAGCAGCAGCGTCGCCGGCAGCGGCTCGGTGCGCAAGCTCTAGGCCTGGGCCTGCACGCGCCAGACGGGGCGGCGACAATGCCGCCCCTTGAACCTGCAAGCTCTAGGCGCCCTCTGGCGCGATCCTGATTTCCGCCAAGGCGCCCGCGACATGGCCGAGCCCTCGCTCGGCATTGCCGCCTGGGGCCTGGTGACCGGCGTGGCGATGATCAAGTCCGGCCTCGGCTTGCCGGAGGCGATCGGCATGAGCCTGCTGGTGTTCGCCGGCAGCGCGCAGCTCGCCGCTCTGCCGCTGATCGCCGCCGACGCCCCCTTGTGGGTGCTGTTTGCCACCGCCTTCTGCGTCAACCTGCGCTTCGTGATCTTCAGCGCGCAATGGCGACATTACTGGGCGCATCTGCCGCGCTTCCAGCGGCTCTCGATGGCCTATGTCGCCGGCGACCTGAACTTCGTGCAGTTTCTCAAGCGCTACCCGGAGCCGGTCGTCCAGCCGGGGCAGACCGCCTACTACTGGGGCATGGTGGCGATCAACTGGAACGCCTGGCAGATCGCGTCGATCACCGGCATCCTGCTCGCGCACAGCGTGCCGACGCACTGGGGCCTGGGCTTCGCCGGCGTGATGGCCTTGCTCGGCATGGCCTATGCGCTGCTCAGCGAACGCGTGCTCTGGGCGGTGGCGCTGGCCGCCGCGGTGGTCTCGATCGCCACCTACTCGTTGCCCTACAAGCTGCACATCGTCTGCGCCATCGTCGCCGCCGGTGCCCTCGGCTGGTGGCTGGACAGCCGCAAGGGTGAGAAGGCATGAGCACCGTCTGGATCTGGATCGCGATCCTCGGCCTGGCCGCGATCAGCGTCGTCACGCGTGGCTTCTTCGTGCTCAGCGACAAGCCCTGGCCGATGCCGCATTGGGCGCGCGAGGCGCTGCGCGTGGCGCCGCTGGCGGCGCTGGTGGCGGTCATCGCGCCGGAGATCTTCCTCACCCAGGGCGAGCTGATTCAGACCTGGCGCGACCCGCGCTGGCCGGCGGCGCTCGCCGCCAGCCTCTACTACTTCTGGCGCCGCAGCATCCTGGGCACCATCGTCACCGGCATGGCCGTGCTGCTGCTGCTGCGGCTGGGCCTCGGTTGGTAAGCTTTTCCCATTCCTCCGCTTCGACTCCCATCATGAACGTCATCCGTTTCGCCGATCTCGTTGCCCAGGGCAAGGTCCAGGGCCAGCGCGTCTTCATCCGTGCCGATCTCAACGTGCCGCAGGACGACAACGGCGCCATCACCGAGGACACGCGCATCCGCGCCTCGCTGCCGGCGATCGAGATGGCCCTGAAGGCGGGGGCCGCGGTGATGGTCACCTCGCACCTGGGCCGCCCGACCGAGGGCGAGTTCAAGCCCGAGGACTCGCTGGCGCCGGTGGCCGCGCGCATGAGCGAGTTGCTCGGCCGCCCGGTGCCGCTGGTGGCGAACTGGGTCGATGGCGTCGAGGTCGCGCCGGGTCAGCTGGTGCTGCTGGAGAACTGCCGCGTCAACCCGGGCGAGAAGAAGAACAACGAGGCGCTGGCGAAGAAGATGGCCGCGCTCTGCGACATCTTCGTGCACGACGCCTTCGGCACCGCGCACCGCGCCGAGGCGTCGACCTATGGCATCGCACAGTTCGCGAAGATCGCGTGTGCCGGCCCCTTGCTCGCCGCCGAGATCGACGCCGTCACCAAGGCGCTGGCCCACCCGAAGCGTCCGCTGGTGGCCATCGTCGCCGGCTCCAAGGTCAGCACCAAGCTGACCATCCTGCAGGCGCTGGCCAGCAAGGTCGACGGCCTGATCGTCGGTGGCGGCATCGCCAACACCTTCATGCTGGCGGCCGGCTTGAAGATCGGCAAAAGCCTGGCCGAGCCCGATCTGCTGGATCAGGCCCGCGCCGTCATCGACGCGATGAAGGCCCGTGGTGCCGCGGTGCCGATTCCGGTCGACGTGGTCTGCGCGAAGCGCTTCGCCGCGGACGCCGAGGCGACGGTGAAGGCGGCCAGCGAGGTTGCCGACGACGACCTGATCCTCGACATCGGCCCCAAGACCGCGGCGATGCTCGCCGAGCAACTGAAGGCGGCCGGCACCATCGTCTGGAATGGTCCGGTCGGCGTGTTCGAGTTCGACGCCTTCGCCCAGGGCACCGCGACCCTGGCGCGCGCGATCGCCGACAGCAGCGCGTTCTCGATCGCCGGCGGCGGCGACACCCTGGCCGCGATCGCCAAGTACGGCATCGCCGACCAGGTCGGCTACATCAGCACCGGCGGCGGCGCCTTCCTCGAGGTGCTGGAGGGCAAGACCCTGCCGGCGTTCGAGATCCTGACGAAGCGTGCGGCCGGCTGAGATCCGGCCCCCCACCCGGACAAGCCCGCGGCCGACCCCGCGGGCTTTTTTCTTTTCCTGCTCGCTTACCCCGGGTTTGCACCGCCATCGCGAGGGCGGCCGCCACGGGTTCGCAGGAGGGGCTGAGGCACATTAGGGTGGCTAAGCCGCCCCATCAGCGGCTCGGCTTGCCGACCCCGGCGGCCTTGCCTACATTGCCCGGCCCCGTGCCCAGAAGAAAACCGCCATGCCCGTGATCACCTGCGTCGAAGACCTGCGCCGGCTCGCCCAAGCCCGCGTGCCCAAGATGTTCTACGACTACGCCGACGCGGGGTCCTGGACCGAAGGCACCTACCGCGCCAACGAGGCGGATTTCGCGGCGATCAAGCTGCGCCAGCGCGTAGCGGTGAATCTGGAGAACCGCAGCACCGCGACGACGATGGTCGGCACCCCCGTGGCGATGCCGGTGGCGCTGGCACCGACGGGCCTGACCGGCATGCAGCATGCCGACGGCGAGATGCTCGCGGCGCGCGCGGCGGAACGGTTCGGCGTGCCGTTCACGCTGTCGACGATGAGCATCTGCTCGATCGAGGACGTGCGCTCGGTCACCACCAAGCCGTTCTGGTTCCAGCTCTATGTGATGAAGGACCGATCCTTCATCGAGGCCTTGATCGACCGCGCCAAGGCGGCGCAATGCGGTGCGCTGGTGCTGACCCTGGACCTGCAGATCCTCGGTCAGCGCCACAAGGACCTGAAGAACGGGCTGTCGGCGCCGCCGAAGCCGACCCTCGTCAATCTGATCGACCTGGCGACCAAGCCGCGCTGGTGCCTGAAGATGCTCGGCACCCCTCGCCGCCAGTTCGGCAACATCGTCGGTCACGCCAAGGGCGTCAGCAACCTGAGCAGCCTGTCGAGCTGGACGGCGGAGCAGTTCGACCCGGCGCTGTCCTGGGCCGATGTCGAGTGGATCAAGAAGCGCTGGGGCGGCAAGCTGATCCTCAAGGGCATCCTCGACGAGGAGGACGCGCGCCTGGCCGTCAACAGCGGCGCCGACGCGCTGATCGTCAGCAACCATGGCGGCCGCCAGCTCGATGGCGCCGAGAGCTCGATCGCGGTGCTGCCGCGCATCGTCGACGCGGTCGGCAAGAACATCGAGGTGCACATCGATGGCGGCATCCGCTCCGGTCAGGACGTGCTCAAGGCCTGGGCGCTCGGCGCCCGCGGCACCTATATCGGCCGTGCCTTCCTCTACGCGCTGGGCGCGATGGGCGAGGCCGGGGTCACGAAGTGCCTGGAGATCATCCACAAGGAACTCGACCTGACGATGGCCTTCTGCGGCAAAACGCGAATCCAGGACATCGACGCGAACGTGCTGGTGCAGCGCCGATGAGGCTGCTGCTGCGCGACGCGGCCCCAGGCGCCGCGGCCGCGCTGGCGCTGGCCGCACCCGGGGTGCAGATCGCCGTGGCCGGCCGCGAGCTGGGCTCGCTGCTGGCGACCGTGCTGGCGCTGCGCGCCGCAGGCGCCGAGGTCTGGGGCGAGTGGCTGCCCGCGGCCGAGGACGGCGATGCCTTCGCCGCCGCGGCCCGCGAGCGCTTCGGCGGGGACTTCGATCGGGTGCTCTGAGGTCGCGGTGCAGAATCGCCGCCCACTCTCCGTAAGCGATGCCCTGAGCTGATGCGCAATCTCACGCTGCGCGGTTTGCGCGTATTTGAAGCCGCGGCGACGACCGGCAGCTTCTCGCGCGCCGGCGAGCTGATGGGCATGACGCAGTCCGCCGTCTCGCAACAGATCCGCCAGCTCGAAGAAGAACTCGGCACGCGCCTGTTCGACACCGCGGCGCGGCCGATCCGCCTGACCGAGGCCGGCAACGAGTTGCTGCGCCACACGCGCGTGATCCTGGCCCAGCTGTCGGTCGCCGAGGACGCGCTGTCGACGCTGCAGGGCAGCTTTCGCGGCCAGCTGCATGTGGGCGTGGTCTCGCCGGGGCAGTTCTTCGTGCCGCGGCTGCTGACCAGCTTCCGCCGCCAGCACCCGGAGCTGCGACTCAAGCTCAGCCAGGGCCGGCGCGACCAGCTGCTGGAGCGCCTGGCCGAGCGCCAGATCGACCTGCTGATCGGCGGCTACCCGCCGGCCGAGGCCGAGGTCGAGATCGAGGTCTTCGCCCGCCACCCGCATTGCATCGTCGCCAGCGCCGACCACCCTCTTGTCGGCGCCAAGGACATCGAGTGGGCGGCGCTCAGCGACGAGACCTTCATCCTGCGCGAGAGCGGCTCGGCGACGCGCGCCTTCTTGGAGCATTTGCTGCAGGTGCAGCGCCTGCAGGTTCGCACCGACGTCGAGATGCAGGGCCCCGTCGCTGTCGTCGCCGCGGTGATGGCCGGCATGGGCATCAGCTTCGTGTCGGCCCACACGGTGCAGAGCGAACTGGCCAGCGGCCGCATCGCCGTGCTCGATGTGCAGGAGATGCCCAAGCTGCTCGACTGGTGCGTGCTGACGCGGCGGGATACGCCGCTGTCATTCGGGCAGCGGCTGCTGCGGGATCACATCCTGGCCGAGGGTGGGGCGGCGGCGACTTGTCGGATTGCTTAGCGAAGGCCAAGGAAATCGGCTTGGCTCTGCCGCAAAGAGGACCAACGAAGCCACAAGGGGACAGCGCCTACAGTCACCGAGCTCTTAATCGGACCATGGCCGTCATCAGGCATGTCGGCTAAATCATCGGACGACGCAATGGGTAAGCAGATTCGCATCTATCTCGCGGACAACACTGCCACTGGAATCCGGCACGCAGAGATCACGAACTGGTCAGGGCAGGCTTTGGCCTGCCCTCGCGCACGGTTTCACGAGCTTAAGGATTGGATGGAGATAAAGCGCCCAGGTGTCTACCTTTTGTTCGGGACTGTCGAGGAGTCGGAAGCAGATGCCGTCTACATCGGTGAATCTGAGGTGGTTCTGGACCGCCTGGCTTCGCATCTGTCGCAAAAGGACTTTTGGACCGAGCTAGTCGCATTCACCAGCAAGGACGACCACCTCACAAAGGGCCACGTTAAGTACCTGGAATCGCGATTGATCCAGCTCGCGACGGTGGCGGGGCGGTACGAGGTGACCAACAGCGCATCACCTCAACTGCCGGCACTACCTCGAGCGGACCGAGACGCTATGGAGGAGTACCTCGAATCGGTTCGGTCCTTGCTGGGTGTTCTCGGGCACAGGGTTCTCGATCCATACACATCGCCGGCGACAAAGCCAAGCTCGCCGGGAACAACCGCGGTAGTAGGCGCGGAATTGGTCTCCGAATCGGCTACAGGTCAGCAATCCTCCGACGCAGTCTTCTCGCTACAAATTGGCGGGCTGAAGGCAAGGGCAAACCGAACTGACGAGGGGCTGGTAGTGCTGGCTGGCTCCGAAGCTGCAGCGGTTGCGCAGAGCAGCCTATCGGGCGGGTACAAGGCCCTGCGGGAAAAGCTCATTGCTACCGGGACCATGGAGCATCATCAAGGGAGGCTCAGGTTCTTGAAAGATCAGCTGTTTCGTAGCCCCTCTCAAGCCGCAGCCATATTGGTTGGCTACTCGATAAACGGCCGCGATGCGTGGCGGCTTCAAGATGGCACGACCTACGGAACCTTTGAGCAGCGATTGTCGAGCGCGCTGATACAGCAGCTAGAGCAATAGCGATAGCAGTGCCGCTTCAAGCCGAACCGCTCAGCCGATGTCCGCGACCTTCCGCCACCGCGCATGCAACGCCGTCAGCGCCTCTCCACCCAAGGCTTGCGCCCCCTCCGTCGCTGGCGCACCCAGCCCCGGCTCGGTCCAACGCGACAACATCCACGCCCCGCGCGCCGTGCCTTCCAGCGGGTCGGTGCTGATCAGCAGCGACTCGCGCGGCGTCAGGGCAGCGAGCACGCCGGTGTAGACCGGGTTGTGCGCAAACGGCCCCTCGACGATCAGCGGGCCGGTACCGCCCAGACTGTCGACGATCCAGGCGGTGACCTGGGCGGTGTAAAGCGCGGCCAGCGTCGCACGCTCGGACGGCGTGAACGCGGTCAGCGGGATCTCGTCGCCGGCGGCGTCGACGACGCGGCCGATGCGATCGCGGAACGGGCCGCCCTGGGTCTCGAAGCCGGGCAGGGCCATCACGCCACGGGCCAGCAAGCGCTGCAGGTCGTCGGCGTTCGCCAGCTCGGGGTCGGCGCCGGCGCAAAGCCATTGCAGCTCGCGGCCGCCCATGAAGCGCCCGGTGGGCACGCGCTCCTGGCGCACCGAGACGTTGCAGAGCTGGTCCAGCTCGGCATGCAGACGGCGGGCGGGAGCGCCCGGCGCCATCACGACGATCCAGGTGCCCGTCGTCACCAGGGTCATGCGCGGGTGGCTGCGCAGGTAGCGGGCCAGGCAGGCATTGCTGTCGTGCGCGCCGGCATGCACGCGCAGGCCGCTGGGCAGGCCCAGGCGCTGCGCCAGCTGCGGGCGCAGCGGGCCCAGTGACTCCCAGGCGCGACGCAGTGGCGCAAAACGCGAGGCCCAGCCGCGGCGGCTGGCCAGCTGCGAGTAGTCGCCGGCATCGGGTGCCCACAGGTGCGTGTGGCAGCCCAGCGAGCTGAGCTCGCTGGCCGCGACGCCGCTCAGCCACCAGGCCCAGTACTGCGCATAGGGCAGCAGCTGACCGCGGGCGAAGGTGGTCGGCGCGTGGCGCTCCAGCCAGTCGAGCTGGGTGGCGGCGTTGAGGCCGCGCGGCAGGTCGGGGCTGTAGGTTTCGGCGAAGTCGCCGATCTGCTGCGCCCAGTCGGGCGCGCGTTCGTTGAAGCCGTCGAACTCGTAATCGGGCACCGGCCAGGCGAGGCCATCGCCGTCCACCGCGGCCACCGCGGCGCCATGCGCACTGACCACGGCGCTGGCGAGCTGGCGGCGCAGGCCGCCGAGTCCGGCCAGGCCGTCTTCCAGCCAGGCGGCGATGCCCTCGGTGTCCAGCGCGCTGTAGCCCAGGCCACTGTCGCGCACCTCGGAGGCGCGGTCCCGTTGCACCAGCACCTCGCCGGCGCGGTCCAGCACCAGGAGCTTGCTGCGCGTCTTGCCGATGTCGAGGACGAGGTCCAGCGGACCTGCGCCGCTGGAACGAGCTTCAGACAATGCCGCCGCCCCCGCCGACCCGCGCCGGACGCTGCGCGGCCATCTGCGCGCGGTAGCCGCTGGCGCGGTAGGCGCCGATCAGGTCGATCGCGCCGCCGCCCTGCAGGCGGGCTTGCTGCAGGATGGGCTGCACATCGGTCTGGAAGGCGCGTTGCAGCAGGCGCGTGGCCGTGAGCGCGTCGTTGGCCTGCTGCGCGGCATCGAGCTGCGCCCGGTCGACCAGCAGGGCCTGCGCGTAGCTGCGCGTGACCTGCTCGGCGCTCGCCATCAGGCTTTCGATGGGGTCGGTGACGTTGTGGCTCTGGTCCAGCATGTAGGCCGGATCGAAGCCCTTGACCTGCTCGTGCGCGGCGGCGACCAGCTCGTTGAAGACCAGGAACAGGCGGTAGGGCGAAACGCTGCCTGAGTCCAGGTCGTCGTCGCCGTACTTGCTGTCGTTGAAGTGGAAGCCGGCCAGCTTGCCGGCGGCGATCAGGCGGGCCACGATCAGCTCGATGTTCACGTTCGGCGCGTGGTTACCGAGGTCGACCAGGCATTTCGCCTTCGGCCCCAGCGCGCTCGCGGCCAGGTAGCTCGAGCCCCAGTCCTGGATCACCGTCGCGTAGAAGGCCGGCTCGCAGATCTTGTGTTCCAGGAACATGCGCCAGTCGCCCGGCAGCGCGTCGTAGATCTGCCGCGTCGATTCCAGGTAGCGGTCAAAGGCGCGGCGGAAATGCTGCTGGCCCGGGAAGTTGCTGCCGTCGCCGATCCAGACCGTGAGCGCCTTGCTGCCCAGCTGTTTGCCAATCTCGATGCACTCGAGGTTGTGCTCGATGGCCTGCGCACGCGTCGCCGCATCCGCGTGCGTGAGGCTGCCGAATTTGTAGCTGTGCGCCTGCGCGACCTGGTCGCTGAAGGTGTTCGAGTTCATCGCATCAAAGCCCAGGCCGTAGGCCGCGGCCTGGGCTTTGAGTGCGCCCCAGTCGGAACATTTGTCCCAGGGGATGTGCAGCGACACGGTGGGCGTGGCGCGGCTCAACTGGTGGATGACGCCGCAGTCCTGCAGCTTGTCGAACACATCGCGCGGCTCGCCCTGGCCGGGGAAGCGCGCAAAGCGCGTGCCGCCCGTGCCGACGCCCCAGCTGGGCAGCGCGACGCCGAAGGCCGCGACCTTGGCAACGATGGTCGCGATGTCGACGCCGCGGCGGGCGAGCTGCTCGCCGAGGTGCTCGTAATCGTTCTCGACGTGGCGCAGCAGCGGTTCGTTGTGCGCATCGATGACGCTGCGTTGGATCAGGCTCATGCGGCCTCCGGGTTCAGCGGGTGAAGGCGGCAAGGTTGCCGGCGTCGACGTTCAGGATATTGCCGGTGCACTTGCCCGACAGGGATTCGGCGGCAAAGAAGTACGCACCCTCGGCGATGTCTTCCGGGAACACCGAGCGCTTGAGCATGCTGCGATCGCGGTAGAAGGCCTCCAGATCGCCCTCCTCGACCTTGTTCGCCGCGGCGCGCTCCTCGCTCCATTTGCCGGTCCAGATCTTCGAGCCGCGGATGACGGCGTCGGGGTTCACCACATTGCTGCGGATGCCCAGCGGCGCGCCTTCCAGCGCGAAGCTGCGGGACAGTTGAATCTCGGCCGCCTTGGCCGCGCAATAGGCGGTCGCCTGGTTGCTGGCCACCATGCCGTTCTTGCTGGCGATGATGATCATGTTGCCGCCGGTGCGCTGCCGCTTCATGACGCGGAACGCCTCGCGGCCGACCAGGAAGTAGCCGGTCGCCAGGATGCTCTGGTTCTTGTTCCACAGCGCCAGGCTGGTGTCCTCCAGCGGCGCGGCCGACGCGATGCCGGCGTTGCTGACCAGGATGTCCAGGCCGCCGAACTCGAGATTGCAGCGCGCGAACGCGGCCTCGACGCTGGCTTCAATGGTGACGTCGCAGCGCACGCCGCGCACCACGTCCTTGCCGAAAACCTTGCTGAGCTCGGCGACGCTGGCGTCCAGGGCCTCCTGGTCGATGTCGGCGAGCACCACGCAGGCGCCCTCACTCAGGTAACGGCGCACGATGGCCTGGCCGATGCCGCCGGCCCCGCCCGTCACCAGCGCGACCTTGCCGGCCAGCGGTTTGGGCTTGGGCATGCGCTGCAGCTTGGCTTCTTCGAGCAGCCAGTACTCGATGTCGAAGGCTTCCTGCTCGGGCAGGCCGATGTATCGGTCGACCGCGTTCGCCTCGCGCATCACGTTGATCGCGTTGACATAAAACTCGCCGGCGATGCGGGCGGTGGCCTTGTCGGCCGCGACCGTGACCATGCCGATGCGCGGCAGCAGCAGCACCACCGGATTGGGGTCGCGCAGCGGCGGGCTGGTCGGGCGCTTGCAGCGCTCGTAGTAGGCCCTGTAGTCGGCGCGGTAGGCGGCGATCAGCTCGTCGAGCTTGGCCTTCAGCGCGTCGCCGTCCAGGCGCCACACGTCCTCGTTGATGACCAGCGGGCGGATCTTGGTGCGCAGGAAATGGTCGGGGCAGGAGGTGCCTAGGGCGGCCAGCGGCTCCAGGTCCTGGGAATTGACGAACTCGAGCACCTCGGCCGAGGTGTTGACGTGCAAGAGCTTGGGCTTGCCGGCGGCGGCAACGCCGCGAATCACCGGCAGGATGCGGGCCAGCACCGCGTCGCGTTCGGCGGCGTCAATCGAGTCAAAGCGCGTACCGCCAAAGACCACGGCGTTCTTCGCCTTGCGCTCGCTCGCCAGCCAGGCCTGCGCCGTCTCGATCAGACCGACGGTGTTCTCGTAGCAGCTCTGCGCCGTCTCGCCCCAGCTGAACAGGCCATGGCCGCCCAACACGATGCCGCGCAGGCCGGGGTTGGCGGCGTTGTAGGCCTTCAGGCGGCGGCCCAACTCGTAGCCGGGGCGCATCCAGGGCATCCAGCCGACCTCGCCGCCCCAGACCTTCTTCGTGATCGCCTCGGAATTCGCCATCGCCGCGATCGCGATCACCGCGTCCGGGTGCATGTGGTCGACATGCCGATACGGCAGCTGCGAGTGCAGCGGGGTGTCGATCGACGCGGCACGCGGGTTCAGGTTGAAGGTGCAGTGCGGCAGGTAGCCGACCATCTCGTCCTCATGCTCCAGGCCGCGGTACAGGCGCTCCAGCGCGTGCAGCTTGTCGAGGTAGAGGGTCGAGAAACCGTCCAGCTTCATCGAGCCGATGTCGCCGCCCGAGCCCTTGACCCAGAGCACGTCGACGGTCTCGCCGGACAGCGGGTCCTGCTGGCGCACCTTGGCCGAGGTGTTGCCGCCGCCGTAGTTGGTGATGCGCAGGTCGGAGCCGAGCAGGTTGCTGCGATACAGCAGCAGTCCGGGCTCGTCGAGGCTGGCGGCGCGGCTGGCATCCCAGCGCGGGAAGGGGCGGAATTCGCTCATGGAATCGTGGGCGGCGGGCGGGGCCGCGAGGTGGCTGTTGCGTAGGAGCCTTGGGGCGTAGGCCCTTGGTCGCCGTCACTGTAGGAACGCAGCCCCATCACCACAACGCCAGTCCACTACTTGGTCTCATTAGGCAAGCTAATCCGACTTGGCGCGGTTTCTGCCTCGTGCTGGTGCGCGACGCACCGCCGGCAGGCATGAGCTCGGCGTCGCGACGGCGTTCATGCCCGGGTAAGCCCTGATCCCTGTCGCGCCGACGACGCTTGAGCGGGCGTTGTTGGGGCGCTTGGTTTTGCGGGCATGTCCGCTTCGTGAATTGAGCCATGCTGGTCGAACATGAAACCACGGTTCAAAAAGACCGCGGTCCCCGGGCGCCCACTGCGGCCGGGGGGACGACAAGGTCCTCCTGCGAAGGACCTGCACAACGTACAGCTTGCGTCGACGGCCTTGTTGGAGGGCCGGCGGCAACCCGACCCGGAGACCTTGTCCATGAACAGCACCCCCCGTTCCACGCTGCGGCCCCATGGTGTCGCGCTGGCCGTCGCCGCGCTGATGAGCGCCTCGCCCGCCTGGGCCCAGGCGCCGGCGGCCCCCGCCGCGCCGGCCAAGGCGGAAGAGAAGCCCGCGGCCGCCAAGCCGGCCGACAAGCCGCAGGTCACCCTGGACGCCGTCGTCGTCTCCGGCACCCGCAGCTCGATCCAGAACGCGATCTCGCGCAAGAAGAACGCGTCGACGGTCAGCGATTCCATCGTCGCCGAAGACATCGACCAGTTTCCCGACAAGAACGTCGGCGAGGCGCTGTCGCGCGTCACCGGCGTGCAGCTGACGCGCGAGTTCGGCGAAGGCTCGCAGGTCTCCATCCGCGGCGTGGAGCCGGATCTGAACCGCGTCGAGATCAACGGCGCCTCGGTGCTGGGCACGAATGGCGGCGGTGGCCGCGGCGCCGAGCTGCGCGAGCTGGCCTCGGAGCTGATCTCCTCGATTGACGTCGTCAAGGGCAGCACCGCCGACCTCACCGAGGGCGGCGTCGGCGGCACGGTGCGCATCAACACGCGCAAGCCGCTGGAGTTCACCAAGCGCACGCTGGCCGCCTCGTTGTCGGCCGAGAAGTCGACCTCTCGCGACGGCACCCAGCCGCGTGGCACACTGCTGTACGCCGACAAGTTCCTCGACGGACGGCTGGGCGTGATGGCCAACCTGGTCTACGACAAGGTGCATACGCGCAACGACTACTCGCGCAACACCTCCTGGTCCTTCTTCCGCGACTGGGACTTCTCACCCGAGAAGACCCTGACCTCGCTGAACGCGACCAATGCGGCCATCAACACCTACGCCGGCTGCACCGCGATCACCAATGCGACCTTGCGCACCGACTGCCAGCGCCAGTGGTTCGACTACTCGCCGCGCATCTCGCGCTACGGCATCTGGGAGCGTGACCACAAGCGCAGCTCGGCGGAGCTGACCGCGCAGTACAAGTTCAGCGACCAGTTCGACGCCTACGTCAGCTACCAGGTCAACACGCAGAAGCAGCGCCTGAACGACCTGAACTTCGGCACCTCCTTCGACAACCTGAACCGCCTGGCCACGAACGGCAACGCGCCGACCTACAACGCCAGCGGCGTGCCCAGCGGCGGCAGCTGCACGGCCATCAACGCCAACACCACGCCGGCCGGCATGGTGGTCGAGAACCACCACGTCACCCGCTACGTGGTCGGCAACTGCATCAACGCCGCCAACCAGACCGGCAGCAACGCGTTCAGCACCTCGGCACGCGACTTCGCGCTGGACATCGAATCGAAGTACGCGACGGCCGGCTTCAACTTCAAGGACGGCGACTGGAAGGTCACCGGCCTGCTGGTCGACTCGAAGTCCGACTACCTGGAAGCCAGCAACAACATCGTGCTGACGCAGAACGCGCCCGGCCTGATCGTCGAGCTGGGCGCCGACCGCCTGCCGCGCTTCACGTTCCCGGCCGCCTGGGATCCGGAGAACAACGCCTCCTACGTGCAGGCGCAGCTGCAGTACCGCCCGCGCGCCACCTTCAACACCGAGCGCCAGGGCAAGATCGATGTCGAGTACGCGATCAACAAGCCCTTCATGAGCCGGCTGATGGCCGGCGTCCAAGCACGCGACTCCAGCTCGAAGAGCTATGGCGCCGGCGGCTACCTGGCCAGCAACGGCGCCAACCTGGCGTCGACGGCCGACGACATCAACGTCACCGGCGCGAACGTCAACCAGACCGTCATCTGGGACCCGCTGTACACCGGCGCCGCCCAGCGGCCGAATGACACGCAGACCTACATCAACCGCAACTTCTCGACGCGGTATGTGAACTCGGCCACGATGCAGCAGCTGGTCGCGTCGATGCGCACCCGCTCGCCCGGCACCTTCTTCGGCGGCTACAGCGGTGTCAGCGGCGTGCCCAGCAGCTGGATGGCGCCGAGCTACGCCGCCGCCGCACCGAGCTTCGACACCAGCAACTTCAACTTCGGCAACCTCTACGAAGCGCTGGGCAGCGACGGCAAGATCTACCCGCAGATCCCCGCCTTCGACATCAAGGAAAGGGTCAGCGCCGGCTATCTGCGCCTGGACTGGGACACCGAGGACATCGGCCTGCCGATCTACGGCAATGTCGGCGTGCGGTACGCGCGCACCGACGTGAAGTCAGGCGGCCTGCTGGTCGACCGCGTCCGCGAGGAGACCGCGCCGGGCAGCGCCACCTTCAACGACCGCATCCGCAGCAACAGCATCGTCGCCGTGGAGAACCAGTACGAGGACGTGCTGCCCAGCGTCAACGCCACCTACTCGCTGATGGGCGGGCGCCTGCTGGCCCGGGTCGGCTGGGCCAAGGTGATGGCACGCCCGGCGCTGAACCTGCTCGCGCCGAACATCAACTGCCTGGAGGGCAGCGGCAAGGTGCAGTTCGGCGGCGACGGGTTCGACGACTGCAGCGGCGGCAACCCGGATCTGAAGCCCTACCGCGCGAGCAAGCAGGACTTCAGCCTGGAGTACTACCCGAGCCGCGACACGCAGGTCAGCCTGGCGCTGTTCCGCACCAAGATCGACACCTATGTGCGCACCGGCATCCGCACGCCGCAGGTCGACTTCTTCGGTGACGGCCGGCTGTTCGACGTGACCCAGCCGGTCAACGGCCAGGGCGCGCAGACCGAAGGCCTGGAGATCGCCGCGCGCACCGCGTTCACCTTCCTGCCCGGCTGGCTGGGCGGCTTCGGCGCCGACGTCAACTGGACGCGCATGGACTTCAGCTATGCGGCCGGCAACGAGCTGCTCAGCCCGCTCGATGGGTCGGTGCTGCCCTACCCGGGCCTGTCGAAGAACGCCTACAACGTCGGGCTCTGGTACGACCAGGGCCTGGTCAACGCGCGCATCGCCTACCACTGGCGTGACCGCTACTACACCGGTGCCAACGACGTCAGCGGCAACCCGAACTTCCGCGACAAGACCGCGTACCTGGATGCCAAGGTGCAGTTCCGCTTCACCAAGCAGTTCACGCTGTCGCTGGAAGCGAAGAACCTGACCGACCAGGCCGAGTACAACTACTCGGGCGATCTGTCGCGGCCGAACGAGCTGGCCTTCTCGGGCCGCCGCTACTACGCCACCGTTTCGTACAAGCTCTGAGCCATGCAGCGCCGTGTTGACGCACGGCGACGGGGGGCCCGCGGTTGCCGGGGGGCGACCGCGGGCTTGCTGCTCGCTGTTCTTTCGGCCAGCGCCGTCGCGCTGGATCGAGGCGCAGTCGCCGTGCCGTCCGCCGGTGGCGGCACGCTCGTCAGCTGGCGGCAGCTGGCTGGCGATGCCGCCGGGCTGCGCTTCCATGTCGAGCGCGACGGCCAGCGGCTGACGCCGGATCCGGTGGCCGCCACGCAGTGGCTGGATCAGGATCGCGGCGAGTACAGTGTGATCCCGGTCGGCGGCCAGCCAGCGACGGCCCTGCGCGTCGGCGCCGACGGTCTGCTGCGCATCAGGCTCGATCGCCCTGAGGACTGGGTGGCTGCCGATGGCAGCCGCGTGCCCTACGAGGCGAACGATGGCGCACCGGCCGATCTGGACGGTGACGGCCAGTTCGAGATCGTCCTGAAGTGGCAGCCGACGAATGCCAGGGACAACTCGCAGGCCGGCGTCACGGCGCCGACCCTGATCGACGCGATCAAGCTCGACGGCAGCAGGCTCTGGCGCATCGACCTGGGCCGCAACATCCGCTCGGGCGCGCACTACACGCCGTTCGCGGCCGAGGACTTCGATGGCGATGGCCGCGCCGAGCTGATGATCCGCACGGCCGACGGCACGGTCGACGGACGTGGCCAGGTCATCGGCGACGCCAAGGCTGATCACCGCAACGAGCGCGGCTATGTGCTGGCCGGCCCCGAGTTCATCGCGGTGTTCGACGGCCGCACCGGCGCGCTGCTGGCGCGCCAGCCGTATGTGCCGGAGCGTGGCGGCCAGGGCGAGGCCTGGGGCGATGCCTATGGCAACCGCGTCGATCGCTTCCTGGCCGGCGCCGCCTGGCTGGACGGTCGGCTGCCCAGCGGCGTGTTCTCGCGTGGCTATTACACGCGGGCGGTGATCGCCGCCTGGGACTGGCGCGGCGGCCGCTTAAGCCAGCGCTGGGTCTTCGACAGCAACGACCCAGGCAGCGAGGCCGCCTTCGGCCAGGGCGCGCACTGGTTCTCCATCGCCGATGTCGACGCCGACGGCAAGCAGGACATCGTTTACGGCGCCGCCACGATCTCCAGCCAGGGCAGGCTGCTCTACAGCACGGGCCTCGGCCATGGCGACGCGCTGCACGTCGGCAAGCTCGACCCGAGCCGCGACGGCCTGCAGGTCTTCATGGTCCACGAGAGCCCGCGTTCCTACGGCGATCACGGCATCGAGATGCACGACGCGGCGACCGGCAAGCTGCTCTGGAGCCACCCGGGCGACCGCAAGGACATTGGCCGCGGCGTCTGCATCGACATTGATCCCGCCCATGCCGGCGCCGAGTGCTGGGCGTCGACCGGCCCGCTCTTCAATGCGCGCGGCGAGGTGATCGGCGAAACCAAGCCGCGTGCCGTCAACTTCGCCGTCTGGTGGGACGGCGATCTGCTGCGCGAGTCCCTGGACCGCACGACGGTCGCCAAATGGAACCCGGCCACGGCCCTGCTCGTGCCCCTGCTCGACGCCGGCCCGCTGGGTGCCGCCTCGAACAACGGCACCAAGGCCACCCCGGTGTTCAGCGCCGACATCGTCGGCGACTGGCGCGAGGAGGTGGTCTGGCGCTCAAGCGACAACCGCGAGCTCTTGATCGCCAGCTCCCCTCATCCCACGACGCATCGCTTCACCACGCTGATGCAGGACCGCCAGTACCGTGCCCAGGTCGCCGCGCAGAACGCCGGCTACAACCAGCCTCCCCATCCCTCCTTCCCCATCGCTCCCTGATGCGCCGTCTCGCCGTCTCCCTGCTGCTCGTCGGCGCCGTCGCGCAGGCCCAGGACCTGCCGGGCCAGATCGTTCATCCGACCGCCGCGAACGTCACACCGGCCGCGCCGCGCGAGGCCGGCCCGGCGCCTGGTCAGCGCTTCCTGATGTCGGCGTTCCCGGCGACCTCGCAGAACCAGCTCAGCCTGTTCTCGTCCAGGGACGGCGTGACCTACACCTCGCTGGCCTCGGAGACCTGGCAGCCGGCCAAGGGCCTGCTGCGCGATCCGTCGATCCTGAAGACCGCGGACGGCTGCTGGGCCATCGTCTACACGACTGGCTGGGACGGGCAAAGCTTTGGCGTCGCGCGCTCCTGCGATCTGCGCGCCTGGACCCATGTCGCCGACATCGCGGTCGATCTGCCCAAGCTGAGCAACGTCTGGGCACCCGAGTGGTTCCGCGACAGCGACGGCACGGTCTCGGTGATCGTCTCGCTGTCGAACGGGGGCACCAAGGGTCCGTTCCGCGCCTACCGCCTGCAGCCGACCAAGCCCGACTTCTCCGCCTTCTCCGCGCCCAAGCCGCTGCAAGGCCTGGACCGCAACCCGATCGACACCTTCATCGTCCGCGAGGGCGGTCGCTACATCGCCTTCGCCACGCAGGAAACGACAAAGCGCATCGAACGCGCCTGGGCGACTTCGCTGGAAGGCCCCTGGACCTATGACCGGCTCGACGACTGGGCCGGCTGGGGCAGCTTCGTCGAGGGCCAGTCGCTGGTGCGCATCCAGGACGCGGATGGCCGGCCCGGCTGGCGCATCCACTTCGACGACTACATCAACAAGCGCTATTACTTCAGCGACAGCTTTGACGGGCTCAACACCTGGACCGCACGCAAGGAGCTGATCGGCGTCTCGGGCGCCGCGCGCCACTTCACGGTGATCGCCGAGGACGAGACGCATTTGCTCAAGGCCACCGCGCCGACGGGCACGCCAAAGAAGATCAGCTGGGACCAGTATTCGCTGATGATCGACGGCAAGCGACAAGTCATCTGGGCGGCCGAGTTCCAGCCGTTCCGCCTGCCATCGCCGTCGCTGTGGCGCGATGTGCTGCAGAAGTACAAGGCCATGGGCCTGAACGGCGTGTCGCTGTACTTCGCCTGGGGCTACCACTCGTCCCACCCCGGTCACTACGACTTCAGCGGCGTGCGCAACCTCGAGAAGCTGCTGCAGATCGCCAAGGAGGAAGGCCTGTACGTGATGGTGCGGCCGGGTCCCTACGTGAACGCCGAGCTCAGCATGGGCGGCTTCCCCGGCTGGCTGGCGCGCCAGCGCGCCGAGGCACGCACCGACGCGCCCGAATACCAGAACGCCACGGCCGAATGGCTGACCCAGGTCAACGCCATCATTGCCCGCTTCCAGATCACGAATGGCGGCGGCACGGTCATCGCCTACCAGCTGGAGAACGAGCAGTTCGAGGTCGAGCCGAAGAACGCGCGGCACATGCAGTTCCTGGCCGACAAGGCGCGCGCCGACGGCATCACCGTGCCCTTGTTCCACAACGCCGCGTCGCGGCTGCCGGACTGGACGCCGAAGAACTCGACCGCGCCGTTCGCAAACCCGGGCCCGACCGATCTCTACGCGTTCGACGGTTACCCGGGCGGCGTCTGTGATGTGCATGGCCAGCCCGGCACGCCAGCGGTCGCGCCCGACTGGGGCATCTACGGCAAGAACTTCCCCAAGGTCGGTTCGCTGGCCTCGCCGCACACCCCCGGCTTCGGCGCCGAGATCGGAGCAGGCTGGTTCGATTACTGGGGCAGCAACGGCACCTACGAGTGCACCGCGAAGCGGCAGGGCGTCGGCTACCAGAAGCTGTTCTACGGCACCAACCTGATCAACCGCATCGTCATCCATTCGGTCTACATGGGCTTCGGCGGCACCAGCTGGGGCTGGCAGCCGGCTCCGGTGGTCTTCAGCAGCTACGACTACGGCGCACCGATCAGTGAGGACCGCGGGCTGCGCGACAAGGCGCTCGGCATGAAGCTGCTCGGCAACTTCATCCAGTCGGCCAACGATCTGCTCGGGCAGATGGACATCGGCGACGCGATCCAGCCGGACAACGCGAAGGTCAGGATCTATCACAACGTCAACAGGCAGCTCGGCAGCCATCTGCTGTTCGCGGTGCACAAGCCGTCGTCCAACACCGGCACCGAGGCCTTCGCGTTCGAGCTGAAGACGGCTGATGGCAGCTACCGCATCCCGCAGGCCGGCTCTCTGGCACTCAGCGGTCAGGACGCGCGCTTCATCCTCGCGGCCTATCCCCTCGGCCAGCACCGCCTTGTCTACTCGACCTCGGAGCTGTGGACACAGATCCGCCAAGGCGCCGCCGACCTCACGCTGCTGCACGGCCGCAGCGGCCACGACGGCGAGACCGTGCTGCGCTTCGCCCACAAGCCCGGCGTGCGCGTCATCACCGGTGAGGTGCAGCAGCGCTGGGACGCGACCAAGGGCGATCTGCGCCTGAACTACCGCCACCAGGGCCTGATCGAGCTGGAGATCACGGGCGGCGGGCGCGCACCGCTGCGCCTGCTGATCGCCGACGAGGCGACCGCCCAGGCCTCCTGGAAGCTCGGTGATGTGCTGGTACTCAGCCCGGCGATGCCGCGCACGGCGGTGAAGAACGGCGACACGCTCGAACTGACGGGCGACACGCACGAGGCCAGCAGCCTGCGCGTCTGGGCCGGCGCCGGCATCCAGCGCCTGCGCTGGAACGGCGTCGATGTCGCGGCGCAAGCGCGCGGAGCCAGCCTGGTCGCCCGCCAGGCCCTGCCCGGTCCGGCGGCGATCACGCTGCCCGATCTGAGCCAACTGAGTTGGACCCGCCGCAGCGACATCGCCGAGAGCCAGCCCGGCTTCGACGACAGCGCCTGGCGCGTCGCCGACGCGTCGTCGTCCGCCGCCCAGGTCTACACGGCCTCGGAGAAAGGCCAGCCGGTGCTGGCGATGAGCGACTACGGCTTCCACCGCGGCGACGTCTGGTATCGCGGCCGCTTCACGACCACCGGTGCCGAGCCGCTGGAACTCAGGCTCTGGTACGGCGCCGGCGGCGCCGGCCTGATCCAGGTCTGGGTCGACGGCCGCTTCGTCGGCCAGCACGAGCTGGACACCGCGCGTCCGTTCCCCGAGACCCACGACACCTTCCAGCTGATGCTGAAGGACCTGGCGCCCGGCGAGCATGTGGTGGCGGTGATGGTGCGCAACATGGGGCACAACTGGGACCTGTTCGCCGACGACGCGCACAAGGAAGCGCGCGGCCTGATCGCGGCGTCGCTGGGCCCGAAGGGCGGCCGGCGTGCGGCCTTGCCGATCAGCTGGAAGCTGCAGGGCGCGCCCGAGGCGATCCGCGACCTAGCCCGCGGCCCGTTCAACAACGGCGGCCTCGGCGGCGAGCACCGGGGCTGGCATCTGCCAGCCGCGCCGGACAAGGACTTCAAGACCGGCTGGGAAGCCACCACGCCCACGGCCGCGCCCCCCGCCCCTGGCAGCTACTGGCTGCGCAGCTCGTTCACGCTCGATCTGCCCGAGGGCCACGACGTGCAGCTGGGCCTGGCCTTTGGCGATGTGACCGTACCGCGCTCGAACGGCGTCGAGAACCGCGCACTGGTCTTCGTCAACGGTTGGAACCTCGGCCAGTTCGTTGCCCATGTCGGTCCGCAGCGCGTCTTCGTGCTGCCGCCGGGCATCGTCAACCCGAAGGGCGACAACACCATGGCGCTGGTCGTGACCAGCGACGGCAAGCCGGAGAACGCGCTGGAGCGCATCAGGCTCCTGCCGCTGCGCGTCGCCCGCGGCGGTGTTCCGCTCGAAATCCTGCCCCCTTCGCGCTACCTTCAGCGCCCCTGAACCGAAACGCGGTCTGCCATGAAAAACCAAGTCCTCGTCCCCACGCACCCGGAGCGCATCCACCCGCTGCTCGGCCATCATGTCGCCGGCCTGGGTGCCGAGCGCGGCGACTGGCAGGACGCGATCCGCCGCGTGATCCACAACCTGATCAACATCCGCGACGAGGACGGCCGCTTCCTGCTGCGCCTGGACGACGGCCGCGTCATCGACACCAAGAGCTGGCACGGCTTCGAGTGGACGCAGGGCGTCGGCCTCTACGGGCTGTGGAAGGTCTGGGAGACCACCGGCGACGAGGAAGCCTGGTCCATCATGACCACGTGGTTCAAGGAGCGATTCCTTGAGGGCTCGCCCTCGCGCAACATCAACACCGTTGCACCGTTCCTCACGCTGGCGCATCTGTACGAGCGCACCGCCAACCCCGCCTACAAGCCCTACCTCGACACCTGGGCCGAGTGGCTGATGAAGGGCCTGCCGCGCACCGAGGAGCGCGGCTTCCAGCACATCGTCTACAACAGCGTGAACCACCAGCAGCTCTGGGACGACACCTTGATGATGTCGGTGATGCCGCTGGCCAAGATCGGCAAGGTCCTGAACCGACCTCATTACGTGGAAGAGGCCAAGCGCCAGTTCCTGCTGCACACCAAGTACCTCAGTGATCCGCAGACCGGGCTCTGGTTCCATGGCTGGACCTTCGAGGGTCGACACCACTTCGCAAGAGCGCGCTGGGCGCGCGGCAACTCCTGGGTGACGATCGCGATCCCCGAGTTCATCGAGCTGCTCGACCTGCCCGAGACCGATGGCGTGCGCATGTTCCTGGTCGAGACGCTGAAGGCCCAGGTCCAGGCGCTGATCCCGCTGCAGACCGCGAACGGGCTCTGGCGCACCATCCTCGACGACGCGACCTCGTACGAAGAGGCGGCGGCTACCGCCGGCTTTGCCTACGGCATCCTGAAGGGCGTGCGCCTCGGCCTGCTCCCGGCGGAGTACGAGGAGCCGGGCCGCCGCGCCGCGCTGGCGGTGCGCAAGCTGATCAACGACGCCGGTGAACTCACGCAGGTCAGCTTCGGCACGCCGGTGTTCAACACCATCCAGGAATACAAGGACATCCCCTTGACCTCGATGCCCTTCGGTCAGGCGATGGCGCTCCTGTCCCTCCTTGAATTCAACTACCGCTTCATCTGATGGCCGCGATCCAAGGCATGCACCAGCCGACCTGGCGCAATTACTGGGGCTGGGGCTCGGGCGACATGCTGGGCGCCGGCGCGCAGGCGGTCATCACCGGTTGGCTGTTCTATTTCTTCGTCACCTTCTGCGGCCTCAGCGCCACCGAGGCGGGTCTGATCCTCGGCCTGCCGCGGCTCTTGGAGGCGATCTCCTGCCCGCTGATCGGCTATGTGTCGGACAACCTGCGCCACAGCCGCATCGGCCGGCGCATCGGGCGGCGGCGTTTGTTCCTGCTCATCGTGCTGCCGCTGCTGCCCTGCTTCGCGCTGCTCTTCGTCACGGGAAAAAGCTTCTGGTACTACCTGCTCGTCTTCATCTTCTTCGAGCTGCTGTACACGATGTTCCTGATCCCGTGGGAGACCCTGGCCGCGGAGATGAGCAAGGACTACGCGGAGAAGGCTCGTTTTGCGGGCGCGCGCATGCTGGTCGCGCAGGGCTCGGCCATCCTGGCCAGCTACCTGCCCACGCTGCTGATCAACCAGTTCGGCGGCAAGGACTCGGCCGAACCCTTCCTGTGGATGGCGATCATCTTCGGCATCCTGTTCTCGCTGGTGGTGCTGATCGTGCTGCTGTCGTCCTGGGAGCGGCCGTACACCGCCGAGGAGCTCGCCAAGCCGGTCGCCACCCTGCAGTGGAGCGAGGCGGTGCAGATCCCGGTGCGCATGTTCCGCGACCTGTTCTCGACGCTGCGCATCCGCGCCTTCCGCCAGAATCTGTCGCTCTACCTCGGCGGCTATCTGTCGCAGGACATCTTCAACACCGCGTTCCCGATCTTCGTGGCCACGGTGCTGATGGGCGCGACCGGCGCCACGCTGGCGATATCGCAGCTGATGACGACGATGTACATCGCGCAGCTGCTCAGCGTGATGCTGGCCATCCGCGTCGTCATCAAGGTCGGGCCGCTGTTTGCCTACCGGGCGGCGATCACGCTCTTCATCACCGCCACGCTGCTCTACGGCTGGCTCTACCTGCAGCAGCGCGGGGGGGGTGCCGAGGCGCCCTCAATGCTGTGGCTGTTCCTGCCCATCATCCTCGCCGGCCTGGGCCGCGGCACGCTGAACTTCGTGCCCTGGTCGGTCTACAACTACCTGCCGGATGTTGACGAGGCCGTCACCGGCCAGCGCCGCGAGGGCATCTTCGCCGGCGTGATGACGATGGTGCGCAAGGTCGCGCAGAGCGCCGCCATCGTCACCACCGGCTGGCTGATCGGCCTGGGCGGCTATGTGTCCCCCGCCAGTCGCCCGGGTGAGCTCGTGGTGCAGACCGAGCTGGCCGTGCAGACCGTGACCCTGGTGATGGTGATCGGCCCGATCGCCGCGATGCTGCTCGGCCTCTGGGCCGCGCGGCGATTCCGCCTGAACGCGCAGACGCATGCGGTGCTGTCGCACGAGGTCGAGCGACTGCGTGCCGGGCATACCGAGGCGGAGTCGCCAGCCAACCAGCAGATCGTCGAAGACCTGACCGGCTGGCCGTACAGCCGGCTCTGGGGTCGTGGCTAGTCCCTCTTTCCTGAGCAGTCCTCCATGAACCCGCACCGTTTCAGCCCGGCTCGCCGGCAGTTCTTTGTGCAGAGCGCGGCCGCCGGGGCGGTGGCTGCGATCGCGCCGTCGCTCGCGCAGGCGAGCAGCCCGCCGGCGATCCCCGCCGACCCGCGAGCTCTGCGCTGGTTGGAGGGCCAGGCGCCTGCCCTGCACGCCGGCCTGGCCTGGGGCCTGCCCTGGGCGCGCGGTGAGCTGGGCAAGGGCAAGGGGCTCCGGTTGCGCGATGGCAGCGGCAAGGCCTACCCGCTGCAGAGCTGGCCGCTGGCCTTCTGGCCCGATGGCTCGATCAAGTGGAGCGGTCACGCGCTGCCGGCTGGTATCACGCCGGCCGAGGGCTGGACCGTCGAGCCCGGCAACGCGCCGGCCTTCGCGCACAGCGTCAAGGTCGAGGAGTCGACCGACGCGGTTCAGATCGACACCGGTCTCATTCGCGTGCAGCTGCCGCGTCGCGGCAGCACGCTGATCAAGTCCGTGCAGCGCGGCGGCGTCGAGATCCTGCGCGACGGCCTGCTGGTCGCGCAGGCCGACAGCCAGCCCGAGCCCGGCGCGAGCACACGCGCATTCCAGAGCCAGTTGGAGTCGCTGAGCATTGAGCAACGCGGCCCGCTGCGCGCGGTCGTCCGACTGCAGGGCAAGCACAGCGATGGAAAGCGGGCCTGGCTGCCCTTCGACCTGCGCATCTACCTGCATGCCGGCAGTGACGCGATCCGCGTCGTTCACAGCTTCGTCTACGACGGCGATCCGCAGCAGGACTTCATCCGCGGCCTGGGCCTGCGCTTCTCGGTGCCACTGCGCGATCTGCCGCACGACCGCCATGTACGCTTCACGGGCGAACTCCCGGGCCTCTGGGCCGAGGGCGTGCGCAACCTAACCGGCCTGCGCCGCGATCCCGGCGCTGCCGTGCGCGCCGCGCAGCTCGAAGGCAAGGCCTGCCCGCCGGCCGAGACCTTTCACCCCTCGATCCGCAACTTCCTGGAGCGCATCCCGGCCTGGGGCGACGTCAGCCTGAGTCAGCTCGGCCCCGACAACTTCCAGATCAAGAAGCGCACCAAGGCCGGTCAGTCCTGGGTGCATGCGGCCTGGGGGAAGCGCGCCTCGGGCCTGGGCTATATCGGCGGCGCCAGCGGTGGCGTCGCTTTCGGCGTGCGCGACTTCTGGCAGCGCCACCCGACCCAGCTCGACATCCGCAACGCCCACACCGACACCGCCGAGGTCACGACCTGGCTGTGGAGTCCCGAGGCGCCGGCGATGGACATCCGGCCGTATCACGATGGCCTCGGGCAGGACAGCTTCGAGAAGCAGCTCGAAGGCCTGGAAGTCACCTACGAGGACTGGGAGCCCGGTTTCGACACGCCGGTAGGGGTCGGCCGCAGCAACGAGATCACGCTCTTCGCCGTGGCCGCCACGCCGTCGCGCGAGACGCTCGTGCAGATGGCCGCCGCGGTGCAGACCCCGCCACTGCTGGTGGCGACGCCGCAGCGCTACCTGGCGACGCAGGTCTTTGGCGGACTCTGGGGCCTGCCTGACCACAGCACGCCGCAGAAGGCGGCGATCGAGGACCGCCTCGACTTCCTGCTCGACTTCTACAGGAACGAGATCGAGCAGCGCCGCTGGACCGGCTTCTGGGACCACGGCGATGTGCGCCACACCTA
>Ga0164290_1001426_pt1 | contig 35102 bp, 33 predicted proteins | sample Micstemetagenome_FD_108782 | JGI IMG/M metagenome (GOLD analysis project Ga0164290, IMG submission 108782) | Contaminated culture microbial community from soil near Moab, Utah, USA - Microcoleus steenstrupii SON62 (Illumina Assembly) | ecosystem: Environmental > Terrestrial > Soil > Soil crust...
GGACGGCGCGAGGAGCGCCGGCTACACGCGCCTTCGCGCGTACCTAGGCCCAGCATGGCGGCTTGACCAGCAGTAGTCAGTGCCTCCAGTTAGATCCCTCGGCTCCGCTCGGGACGACAGGGGCTTGGAGGGGAGTGCCAGCCTCACCCCCAGTGACCTACGCGTTATGCGACCGCTCGTTCCGCGGATCCAGCAGGGGATTCCCGCGGTATCCCTCCGGCCGACCGCTGCGGGCGTGCGAGAGCGCGCGCCGCACCAATCCGATCTGCGCCTCCACCTCGGCGAGTTCGTTCTTACCGGTGTGGTGCTCCACGCCGAGGGCGCCGGAGTAGCCCGCGTCCATGAGGATGCCCAGGGCTGCGTCGAGTCTCTCGTAGCAGGTGCGCTGGTCAACGTGGGTGTGAATCGCGATCGGCGCGAGCGCGCGATCGTAATCATCCGGGCTCGTCCACGTGTCTTTGCCCAGGTGCAGGAGGATGCCGTAGGCGGGTGAATCGACCGCGGCGTGCAGCCGCAGCATGTTGTCGGGGTAGTTCGTCGCGCCCCAGTGGGTCTCCGGCCCGACGCGGAACCCCTTGTCGGCGGCGATGCGCGAGAACTCGCGGAAGGCGTTCGCGATGAAGTCGAATTCCTCCTCCGTCCAGTGCCGCTCGCGACCCCCGGTGTCGATGCGAACGGTCTGCGCGCCGAGGATTTCGGCGGCGCGCAGATGGCGCAGTGCCAGCGAATGGTGCCGATCTCGCACCTCCGCGTCGTCCTCCCACGGGTGGCAACCATCGGCGTGGTAATTCACGCAAACGAGGTCTCGCTCGTCCATGGCGCGCCGCACCTTCCGCAGCCGCTCCTCGTCCAGCTGGACCTCCACGTCGGAGCCCAGCAGGCCGTTCCAGATGTCCCCCGTGTTCAGGTGATACCGGTAGCGGCAGGCCTCAAGGTAGGTGAAGACGTCGATTGTCCCTTGCGCGAGCGCGCCGTGGAAGGAGAAGGAGGCAATGCTGATATTCATCGTCGAAGACCCATCGCGGGTTTACCTCCGATAGATCGTTCTACATGAATTGCATTTCGCGCGAAGCCAGGGGCCGGTCTGCCGGCATCGTGTCTCGGATCTGTTGCCGTAGATCTGGACTGCATGGCAGCTTCAGCACCGATACAACGCTGACCAGATAGGAACTCTCCTGGTCCGACATGGACGGAAGGTCGTCGATGAGTCGCCTTACCTCCGACTCCATCCCATCCAGGGCAGGGTAGTTATCCCCGTAGGTCATCAGAGCATCGAGGGCAAATTCACGCGTGCCTGACAGTCGAAGTAGCCGTAAGAACACCGGCCATAGCTCGGTTGGGCGCTGCCTCAGCCACTCCGCCAGAAACACATCGGCGGTTTCTCGGAGGATCTCGGCCGTGCCGTCTCGATCATGCCGCGTCCCAATGGGTTTTTCGAGCCGCTCCATCGACGTGACGATCAATCGCTCGAGCACCAACGCCCATCCAACGTCGACGAAGTCAAGGAGACGTCCGGGGAGGTGGTATTCCATTCCCCCAATGCCCATCAAGAGATCGTTCTTGCTGTCCGAAAGAAAACAGATCTCGTGCCAGATTGCTGAGTTGTCGAGGAACTCGTCGCCTGTTGGGGGAAGGTTGAGGGGAGGTAAGGATGCGCGTAACCGTTCGCCCTCGACTCGAGCCCGCTCCATCTCTCGATCCAAGTCACGATGAGCCAATTCGAAATCCGACGGCCGGTACCAGAGTCTCTTAATCCAATTCATTCGCGTTGCACTCAATCCTTCTCGCGCTCGGGAGCTCCTTGCACACTGGTTGCGGTCGGACTCGTAGTCGAAGATCCCGCTGCAATTATCCTAAGCCGGCACGTCCGTTATTCTGTGCGGATAGCGTGCTCCTGGCTTAGTGTGCTTCTGGCGATGGGCTCCCAGTCGGCAGTCCCTACCCGGCAGTCGGACTTCCTTGTTCATGGCGACGCCGTCTACGTCGCTTCGGTCCCGTTCGCCGTGAAGCCGGCGACGGCCGACGAGATCTTCCAGTGGTCGCACGATGGACGGCGACTTGCCTATGTCTCAACGATGTCGAATGAGACGCCTGCCAAAGTCGATCGGGTGCTTGCCAGCGGTACCCGGCGGTTTGGAGCGACGCGCATCGGAGTCTGGAATCGCGAGACCGGCCGAAGTCGGGACGTGTTCGTGGCGGCTGAGGACAAAACGGGAGTTGGCCACTTCGCTTTTGTGGGCCACGATCTCATCTTCAGCACTTCGACTCCCGGCTCCGGCGACCGCCTCTGGATCGCCCGGTCCAGCGGTCCTGCGATCCCCATTCCGTTGCCCGCCAACGAAGGAATCTCCAAAATCTTGGCGTCGCACCGTCGCTCTGCGGTCCTGGTCGTCGGCACGAACCTTGCCTGGCTTATTCACGAGAACGGGACGGCGGAGATCCGACTGCCGGGTAATCCTGGGCTGGTCGGCCGCGGAGTCACTAAAGACGATCGAGCGATTCTGATGTCCTCGACGCAGGGAGGATCCGTGGCTTGGCACCTTCTGGACTTCGGCACGGGCCAATTGCAGCGTGTCGCGGAGGCGCCGGATCCCTCCGACCGGCCCGTGCAACGACCGTTCATCGTCGATGCCTACGCCACGGGTCGAGGGACGAAAGCGTCTCTTCTCGAGGAGGATCCATCGGCGGCACGTGTGGATGCCCATGCCGCGCGGATCTCGGACGAGGACGGTGGTTTCCGCATGGATTTGGTGGAGCGGTCCGGGAGCCCACGTCGCCGTATCCCGTTTCTAGCGGAGACGGCTCGTCCCGTCAGCATCTCCAACGACGGGCTCGCCTTCGCGTTCGTGTCGAACCGCACCCTGATGGTTCGCTGGCTCGTCAAGCTCGACCGCGCGGCGGCGGAGCAGAGACTCCGCCCTACTTCACAAACCCGAGGGTTGAGCAACTGAGTTCGTCGGGCGAAGGTGGCCGATGTGGTCGAAGTCCCTCATGGGGGCGGATGGATTGTCCTCTCGTTCCGCGAAGGAGACGCGGGGTCTGCTCGACGGTGGCCTAGGCGTCTCGCCTGCGAGAACCTACGAGAGGCCTTGCCGGCTTCGCAGGCATCGCACCCCGATTAGGAGTCACGCAGGCGGGACGCCAGCGCCACAGAATGGAGGAGTCTTGCGATACTGGACGGCATGGTGCCGGACGCCGAGGCTCGCCTACTCCACGCGCTGCAAGCCGCCGATCCCGAGGAACTCGGCGAGCTTCTGAATGGCGATCCTGCCCTGGCCGACGTTCGCGTCGCCTATCGTTGGAGCGCCTGCGTCTCCCCGCTGATGCTTGCGCTCGGTGACGCCGAAGGAGACTGCGGCGAAGTGCGCCTGTCCCTCCTGCGCCGGTTGCTCGCCGCCGGGGCCGACCCGGACGGTGTCGCCGATCCGCCGAATAGCGAGAGCGGCACCGCCCTTCACCGCGCGGCTTGGCTCAACGCCGCCGACGCGATCCGGCTGTTGCTCGAAGCCGGCGCCAATCCCGAGTTGCGCGCGCAATCCGGTGAGCGGCCGATCGACAACGCCGCGCGCCACGGAAATCTTAAGGCGGTAGCCGCGCTCGTGGCGGGCGGCGCGGAGCACGACGTCACTCATCTGGTGCACGTCGGCCTTGTCGATGCCGCATCCGGCCACGACCTAACGGAACCGGGCCTCCTGCACCTCGCCCTCGGCGAGGAAGCGCGAGACTGTCCCGAGATGGTCCGTCTCCTCTTATCTCGCGGAGCCGACCCGAACGCCCGTGACGCTCGTGGGCGCACCGCGCTCCATCTTGCCTTGGAATCCGAGCGGACCGCTTCCGTTTCCATCCTCCTCGAGCACGGTGCACGGCACGATCTTCTCACCCGTCTCGCTGAGAGCGACGAGGCCGCGGCGCGAGCGGTGCGCGACTTCCTACAGGCGGCCAACGAAGCCGCACCGGACGGCACGACGCCGCTCCACTACGCCGTCCGCTTCGGGCGCCGGGCCGCCGTCGAGGCGCTACTCGCGCAAGGCGCCGATCCCAATGCGGTTGCCGAGCGTTGGTGGATGGAGCGCACGCCGCTGCACTCGACCGCGATGCGAGGCCACGCGGAGATCGCTCGCTGGTTGTTGCAGGCCGGTGCCGACCTCGAATCCCGAAACGAGCACGACTACACGCCTCTCCTTCTCGCGGTTCGGTGGGCTCGGTGGGCAGTGGTCGACGTTCTGCTGAGCGCAGGCGCCGATCGCGAGGCGCGGGACGCTCAAGGGCTCGGCGCCCGCGACTGGCCGCGGCTGTTCGAGAACGACACGATGCAGATCGAGTTACAGCGACGCGGTTGGAGTTAGCGCCCTGATCCCGCTCAATACAGTACGCTCCCGCGCATGAAGACGCTGAGGATTGGCACGTCGGACATCGAGGCTTCGGAGGTCTCGCTAGGGTGCATGCGCATCGCGGGGATGGAGCCCGCCGCCCTGGACGAGCTCATCACCACTTCGCTCGACGCGGGCATCGACTTCTTCGATCACGCCGACATCTACGGTGGCGGTAAGTGCGAAGAGGTGTTCGCGCAGTCGGTCGCTCGGCTTGGCATCCCGCGCGAGAAGCTCGTCCTCCAGAGCAAGTGCGGCATTCGGCAAGGTTTCTTCGACTTCTCGAAGGAGCACATCCTGACCTCCGCCGACGCGATCCTGAAGCGTCTCGACACCGACTACCTGGACGTTCTCCTTCTGCACCGGCCGGACACGTTGATCGAGCCGGAGGAAGTCGCCGAGGCGTTCACCTCGCTGCAGCAGAGCGGCAAGGTGCGGAACTTCGGCGTGAGCAACTTCAACCCCGGCCAGATCGAGCTCCTGCAGGCGTCGCTTCCGATGAAGCTCGTCGCGAACCAGCTTCAGCTCAGCATCGCGCACACGGGCATGATCGACCGCGGGATCACCGTGAACATGAAGCACGAAAACTCCGTGGATCGCGACGGCGGCATCCTCGACTACTGCCGCCTGAAGAAGATCACGATTCAGGCCTGGTCGCCGTTCCAGTTCGGTTTCTTCGAGGGCGTGTTCATCGACCATCCGAAGTTCCCCAAGTTGAACGAAGTGCTGGACAAGCTGTGCGCCGAGTACGGCGTTACCAAGACCGGCATGGCCATCGCTTGGATCCAGCGCCACCCGGCGCGGATCCAGTCGGTGCTCGGCACCACCAGCCCGGATCGCGTACGTCAGGTGGCCGACGCAGTCAAGATCGACCTCTCGCGACCGCATTGGTACGAGATCTATCGAGCGGCCGGCAACGTTCTGCCTTAGGGTGCGTTCGATTTCGAGGGTGTGATGGGGTCGGTCGTGGCGAAGCGACCGACCTATCGCCTCGGAGGTGAATCTTATTGGCGCGGAGGACACCCAGTTTCACCGAGTTCCTGTTACGCCCGGCGAGGCAAAGGGATCTCAATCGAAATCCGGACTCCTAGAGGTCAGGCGGACTCAGAGTAGGGCTCGTGGTCGGAGATACGAATCGGGTCAGCCTAGTCGCTGAGGAGGGGCCTGGTAATTGGTACGATGCGCCGGGTCAGAAACGTTACTTTTGGGGATCATGCCCCACTGTAGCCCGGTCTATGCAGCATGGCTCATGATCACAAGACGGGATACGCCGTCACGATATACAAATCGCGCCACGAGGTTTATGCCTTCTGGCGCGACTGGCAGAACTTGCCTCGGTTCGCCCGGCACCTCAAGAAGGTTGAAGACCTAGGCAATAACCGGACGCGCTGGACGGCCGAGGGACCGCAGGGTGTCGTCACTTGGGAAGCGGAAACCACGGCCGACGTCCCGAACGAACGCATCGCGTGGCGCACGATCAACAAAGCGGATGTTCCTAACGACGGCGAGGTTCTCTTCCGGGATGCCCCGATGGATCGCGGTACCGAGGTCGTCGTGCATGTCAACTACGACATTCCGTTCGGCATTTTCGGCGAGCTTGCCGCGCGCGTCACGGGCAACTCGCCCGAGGCAGAGATCGCCGAAGCCGTGAGGCGGTTCAAGAGCATTCTCGAGTGCGGTGAGATCGCCACGATCGAGGGTCAGCCCTCGAACCGAAGGCGAGGCGACAATCAGCCGGGCGATCCAAGTCCGAAGGTGGGTGTTCGATGAAAGCCGTGGTATGGATGGGCAAGCACGATATGCGGGTGGAAAACATGCCCGATCCCGTGCTCCTTAGCCCGAAGGACATCATCGTCCAAATCAGCTCCACGGCCATCTGCGGGTCGGACCTCCACCTCTACAACGGCCACGTTCCGACGGTGAAGGAGTACGACATCATCGGTCACGAATTCATGGGCGAGGTCGTTGAAGTCGGCGCCGAGGTTAGGCAATTCAAGATTGGCGACCGGGTCATCGTTCCGTTCCCAGTTGCCTGCGGTGGATGCTTCTTCTGCTCCTTCGGCATGACGTCCGCTTGCGACAACACGAACCCGAACGCGGGCCAGCAGGAGGAGATGTACTCCGTGCCGGCGGCGGGAATCTACGGCTACGGCCACATGTTCGGCGGCTACGATGGCGGCCAGGCGGAGTATGCCCGTGTTCCGTTCGCCGACGCGAACGCCTTCAAAGTACCGAAGGGCATTCCGGACGAGAAGCTTCTCTTCTTGACCGACGCCTACCCGACCGGCTTCCAAGCCGCCGACCAGGCGGGCATTGCCCGTGAGTTCACCGTTGCCATCTGGGGCGGCGGTCCCGTCGGCCAGTTCGCCGCCATGAGCGCGCGGCTCCTTGGCGCGAAGCAGATCATCATGATCGACCACGTCACTGCGAGGCTCGATCTCGCGGAGCGACTGTCCGGGGCCGAGCGGCTCGACTTCGAGAAGGACACCGAGGACTCTGACGTCGTGGAGCAGATCAAGATGCGCACGGGTGGCCGGGGCGCGGACGTTTGCATCGACGCCGTCGGTATGGAAGGCCTGGGCCACGGCGCCGGTGCGATTGTCGACCACGCGAAGACGATCCTTCGAATGGAAACCGACCGCCCGGTCGCCTTCCGGCAAGCAATCATGGCTTGCCGGAAGATGGGAGTCGTGTCGTTCCCCGGCGTCTACGCCGGCCTCGCTGACAAGATCCCGCTGGGACAGGCGATGAACAAGGGGCTGCGTTTCGCGACGGGACAGACCTCCGTCCACCGCTACCTGCCGAAGCTCCTCGACTACATCCTTCGCGGAGACATCGATCCGAGCGAGATCATCAGCCATCAGGTGCCGATCGATCGTGCGCCCGAGATGTACGACCTATTCAATCGTCGGGACGGCGGCTGCACGAAGGTGGTCCTGAAACCTGGGATGACGACCGCCGAAATGAACCAGTCCGCTAACAAGAATCAAGTCGGAGGAAGCCATGCAGCTAACCTTCTCTGAGGCGCTCAAGAAGGAGCTTCAGCGGTGCCACAGCCTGGAATGGCACTTGTTCGACAGCCTCAAGATGCTCGCCGGCGTGGCACAGAACCCGGAACTCAAGGCCGCTTTGGAGCAGCATCGGGAGGAGACCCGGGTGCACATGGAGCGACTTGAGACGATTGGAGCGAGACTCAAGCTGCCTGTCGTCGGAGTTCCAAACCTTCCGGCGCGGGCGCTCGCCGTCGAGCTGCTGGAAGACTGGGGCGGAGCGGAGCCCGGGCCCATGACGGACGCCATCATCATCGAGGCCGCCCAGAAGGGCGAGCACCTCGAAATGGCTTGGTACGGCTTCTTGCGGAGCTGGTGCCAGCAACTCGGAGACCAAGAAGTGGTGTCCCTGTTGGAGCAGACCTTGGAAGAGGAGAAGCGTACCGACGAACTCCTAACTCGCATCGCCGAGTCTGGCATCAATCAGGCCGCGGCCAAGGTGCAAAGCAGCGCGACGCTGCTCTAATCGCCCTCGCCGGGGACGGCAACGTCCCCGGCGCTACTCTTCCAGGTCGCCGAGGTCCCGTGCCTGCGGTGGGACGACCGGAAGAAATGGGAAGAGCCAAGCAGGGGCGGACGGGGGCTTCCTTCACCTAGCCTTCGCACCGGTGCTCCAGTTATTCCGGAGCAGCCGTGCCGTCGCCAAGGCAGCTGTGCTTTGGAACCGGTGAAACGACGCCTTTCCCTCTACAAACCGCTTCCTTCTAAGCCGACATGAGAAGGATGCGAGCCTCGTCGCTCCCCCCTCTCGTGCTCCCGCAAGGGCGTTTCATCTTGACCCCCACCGGGTGGTTGCTCGCGCTGATCATGCTCGTTTCCGGCTTGCTCTACCTGCCGGTCATGCAGGGAGCGCCGGTGTGGGACGACGCGGGGTTCATCTCCGGCAAGACAATCGGAGGGGGCGAGAGCTTGCTGAAGTGCTTCACGGAGCCGTTCAACCTCTCGTACTACCGACCTTTCGTGTCCGCCTCGTTCTTTCTCGACCGGCACCTGTTCGGCAACACGCCTTTCGTCTACCACCTGACGAACGCGCTGATCCACGTCGCCACCGTGGCGGTGATCTTCGCGGCGGTGGTGGCGCTCTTCCGGGATCGCGGGTTGGCACTTCTGGCGGCGCTTCTGTTCGGCGTGCAGCCGGTGCAGGTGAGCACGGTGGCGTGGATCGGCGGCCGGACTGATTCCCTTTGCGCGCTGTTCGTCTCGCTCTTTGCGCTCGGTCTGGTTCGGTGGCATCGCACGGAGGGCGTGCGCTGGCCTTGGATCGTGCTGGCCGCCACCGCCTTCTTCTCGGCCGCAATGACCAAGGAGCAGGCGGTCGCGTTATTGCCTCTCGCGCCGCTGAGTGCCCTCTGCTTCGCTCCCCGGCGAGAGCGCTGGCGCAACGCGGCTTGGCTCGGCTTCGGCTTCGCCGGCGTGGCGGCGGCTTTCGTCGCCTTGTGGTTCCTGAACTACCCGAACCCGCTGGAAGCCACGAAGATGGCGGCGTCGGATCGGGTAACGGCGTTCCTGCACTCGACCGTCCACTACGCACTGCTGTTCGTTGCTCCCACGCCCACGCGGATGCACATGTTCAGTCTCGCGAACCACGACGGCTCAGCGGCTCTTTGGTCGCTCGCCGGAGCAGCGACGTTGGCGCTCCTCGTATTCCTGGGAGTGCGGCTGGCGCGCCGTTCCCCTGAGGCGTTCTGGTTCCTCGCACTGGCGCTCCTTGGATTCCTCCCCGTTAGCAACCTCGTCGCCATGCCTTCGCTGATCGTTGCGCCGTATCGCGTCGGCATCGCCGGCATCGGCGTTGCGGTCGCGGTGGCGTGGGGAATCACGCGGCTGTGGGCGGCACTGGCGGATCGGCGAGTGCCTCGAGCGCTGCTCGCTGCGGGGGTGACGGGTTATGCGATGGCGATGGCCGGCCTCGTGGCTTGGGGGTCCAAGCAGTGGCTGAGCGATGAGACGACGTTCAGCGCCATCGTTCGCCACGACCCGGGCAGTCTGGTCGGCCGAAGCAATCTCGTCACGACGCTCGGCTCCAAGCGGCGCTGGCCCGAGATGCGGCAAGAGGCGGCGAAGACGCTCGACCTGGTCTTCCAGGGGCGTGACTGGAGCGACCTCTCGCACGTGCCGACTTTGCTCGCGAAGCGACCCGACGTGCGAGCTTTCGTCACACGTAATCAGGGGAACCGCATCCGCCCGGAGCAAACCGTCGGGCGGCTTCTGTTCCTTTACGGCCACGCCTGCGAGAACGAGGACGACACGAGACGGGCGCACCTCGCCTACCACGCCGCCGAGCGCATCGACCCAAAGAACGCGGAGGCGATCGCCGGAGTCGCCTGGCTCGTCTTCCCGGTCGATCCCGCGGGCGCCGAGGCTCGGCTCCGCCGGGCCGTTAAGCTGGGCGGGAAGCGAGTGCCACGCGCGGCGCAAAAGATGGGGGATCTCGAAGAGGCTCGTGGCAATCTCCGCGCGGCGCTGGCGTACTACCGGATTGCCGCCGAAGGAACGCCGTGGCTCGGGGAGGTTCATCTCCGAATCGGTACCGTGCTCGCCCGCCTTGGGGACGCCGAGGGCGCGCAACTGGCGTTCCGGCGTGCCGAGCAGGGCGCAGTCGACGAGGACCGGCTCGAAGCCGCGCGCCGAACGTACCGCCTGTCACGGGCCTAACCGTTGCCGCCCCGTCCTCGCGCGAGCATTCGCGTTCTGTGGAGCGGCAGTGGGCGGAGGCTGAGCGAAGTTCCGCGGCTACGAGGCGTGCGGTTCGAAGGAGACGTTTGCCCTAACCCATCAACGGACCTTCGATCGCTTCCGTCTCGAAAGGTGTGAACCGCCGTGGATTCTCCACCCCGGAATTGTTGTTCGTGATCGCGATCGTCTCCGTCCTGGCGGCACTTCTCATTCCGGTCCTCGCATCGGCTCGATCGAAAGCGCACGCGACGTCGTGCCTCAGCACCATTCGAGGCTTGACGACGGCGCTCAATCTTTACGCCGCTGACGCGGCGACCGAGCAAACGATCGGGGGGACGGAGGCCGAGGGCGTGGCGTGGCTCCGGACGCTAGAGCCATATCTCGAGAGGGGAACCAAGGTCGAGTGCCCGACCGTGAGCGTGCCGGCGCAGTTCTCGGCGTGGAACGTGAAAGGGTATGCCATCAACCGTCGGCTCGCTCCCGACGACTGGCTTCTTCGCCGAGAGGCATGGGGCGGCGTGCGTTTCCCGTCGACGAGCGTTGCCTTCACCGAAATAAGCTTCGCCACGGGGTCCAGCGGCTCGGCCAGTATTCAGGAAACGGCGGAGGAGCCTCAAACCCGACCGGGCTTTCCGGGGGAGAAGTTCTTGGGAAACGCTGGCGCCCTGCGTCACCGGGGTGGCAGTCACTACGGCTTCATCGACGGCCACGTGAAGTGGCATCGGCCCAGTGAGGTGCGGCCGAACAACCGCGGCAACGATGGAACTCGACCCGCATTCGCGTTCTGACCCGATCTCGCCAGGTTACTTCGCTGAGAGCCCGGCATGACCCTCCGAACGGCGGGCATGCGACCCCTCGCGCCACCGTCAGATCGCCACCACGGCGCATGGGAACTGGCGTGCTCGCAACTCGTTGCGCCTAGGACCGTCGGCCCTCCGACTGATCCACGTTAAGGCGTGATGAGTCTGAACGTGCATGAATAAGAGGAAGAACTTGGTTGTTGCGGCGTCGCTCGTCGCCACGCTAACCCTGGGATCGGTCGCCATCGTCGAGGCCCAACGCATGGGTGACAGCGAGCTCTTCGCGATGCAGCGACGCCAGACCCGGCCGTTGCGGTACCGGCAGAACGCCGTAACCCTGCGCTTCCATCGGGTCGCGCAAATCGACAACCTCGACCAAGGGGACCAGCTCGGGGCCGACCGCGCCGACTTCTTCGCGCAGGTCTGGGTTAATGGCCAGCTGTACACCACGAAGAACTTCAGCCGAGACGACGGCAACCCTGGCTGGGTCATCCGCGCTCCGTTCTCCGGCAATGTGGCCAACATCCGTGTGCGCCTTCTAGACGACGACGGTGGTCTCGAGGAGAAGGACGACCACGTGGACATCAATCCGCGCGGCGGAGTGAAGGACCTCAGCTTCACATACAACGCGAACACCGGTCGCGTGAGCGGCGACGTCCGGTCGACGCGCGGTCGCTGGATCACCAGCGTTGGCGCCGGTGACGACGACAACGGTCGCATCGCTTTCTCGGTCCGCTAAGCGGAATCTAGCGAAGGGCGCCGTCTGCGTGAGCAGGCGGCGCCCTTCGCGTCAAGGCAGCGACCGGGAAGTCTGGTCGTAGGCGAGTTCCGTAAGACGCATCGCGATGCGTTGCCGCTCTTCCGGCGTCAGGTCCGGACGTCGGAGCTCCGTCGCCAGAGCCTCAAGGTGCGCCGCATCAGAGGTCGGGCCGACCAGACGCTCAGCGTTCACCGGGACGGGATGCATCGTAGGAGCCTCCGCCACTGACGTCGGCGGCGAGGCGGGCTGCGGCGGTTGCGGAGGTCGAGGCGGAGCCGGAGGCGCGATCTTGCGCCGCACGAGATCGCCGAGCGTCTCCCGATCGAGGAATGGCGCAAGTCCCGCGAGAAGGCCGTCCGACAGTCGTCCGGGCCCGTCCATTCTCTCACGAACGAGAAGCCCGAGGTCGTGAGACTCGAGGAACGGCGCGAGCGCGACCACCCCTTCGAATCCGCCTCCTTCTTCATGGCGTTCTTCCGTCACGGCGGCCATGAGCAGCCGGCACTGCACCCCAAGTGGACCGAAGGCCGCGCCGGTGGGGTCGATTGGCTCGAACATTCCCTCCAACACGAGACCTCGATCCGATAGGATCTGCAAGACGCGGTTGTAGGAGCGGGCGGCGTGCTCGGCCCCGCCCTGTAAGCTGCCCGTGAGGGACGCGTGCTCCGCCATGTTGGCGAGCTCGTCGAGGATACGTCGTGCGGCGGCGACTTGAGGGTCTTCGTGATGTTTCATGGTTCGTTCGTCTCAGGGTCGGTGCCGAGCTGCTTCCGGAGGAGCGCGCGGCCGGCGTGGAGTTGCCATTTCACGGTGGTGACGGGACGGTCGAGCATCGCGGCGATGTCGCCGACGCCCCACTCTTGGATGTAGTAGAGCTGCATCGTCTCGCGAACGCCATCCGGCAATCCCTCGATCGCCATATCGGGAAGAGAGGCGGTGAGGGAGGGCGTCTGGCGAAGGAGCTGCTCGTCGAGGACGTGGAGCGGGAGTGTCCGCACCCGGAAAGAGTCGCTCGCCAAACGTCTCACGCGGTTGCGAACGATGGTGGCGAGCCACGGCCCGAAGCGAGCGGGCTCGTGCAGGCTCGCTAGGGCTCGGTGCGCGGTGAGAAACGCGTCTTGGACGGCGTCGTCCGCTACCTCGTAGCTAGGGCAAACCTGGCTTGCTACCACGAGCATCGCCGGTCGGAACCGCAGCACGAGGGAGCCGAACGCTCTCGCGTTCCCCGCCTGGGCCTCTCTCACCAGCCCCGTGATCTCCTCGCGTTCGCAGTCCCTCATGGCGTTCCCGTCTCACTCTAGAGAGTCGTCGACACGGATGGGTGGATAGTTGCCGAACGGAGAATGTTGATGGACCGGTTGCGGCTTGGCCAAGCCGGAGCGCCGCGTGCGAGGATGTCCTCCACCATTACGGTGCCGCTTCTGAGGGTCGTCGGAAGCGGCACCTTACTGTTCGCGGAGTCGTAAGCGATGACCACGTACGGCGACGGGTTGGACTGACCTCTCTTGAAAGATCGGCGGACGCCGTTTTGCTCACGCTCCTCTAACCGCGAGGTGAGCGACTGCCAATCACGTCGGTCAGCGTGCGTCGTCCCCGGCGACGAGCTGTCTCGAAAGGAGCACGGCGGCCGGCGACGTGTGGAGGAGGGTGTGATCGGCGGTTCCTCGAGCGGAACCGCCGAGTCGGCGAGTATCCGATGGGCGGAGGAATTCAGCTTCCGGCACGACCGGGCGGAGCCACCTTGGGGACGTCCTTTCGAGGCGTGCGTGGCGGGAGCTTCGCGAGCTCTCCCAGGAGATGCTTGATCGCCGCGTCGAGCTGCGGATCTTGCCCCTTGGCTACCAGATCTGGCCGCATGTCGACGTCGATGTCCGGCTCCGCTCCCACGTTCTCGGCGGCGAGCAAGCCGGTCTTCGGGTCGTAGATGCCCATCTCCGGGGAGTTGACCGTGCCGCCGTCGATCAGCGGCCAGCCTGACTGCAGCCCAACTAGTGCGCCGACGGTGCGGCGGCCGATCAACTTGCCCGCGCCGGCGCGCTTGAAAGTCCACGCGAACGAATCTCCGCCGGAGCCGGCGTATTCGTTGATCAGCATCGCCTTCGGTCCCTCGACTGCCGAAATGCCGGGCCAGTCGGGGGTGTTCCGCTCCTGCGCCCGCAGCATCGCCTTTCGATTCAGCATCTCCACGAGGATTTCCTGAATGAAGTAGCCCCCGACGTTCCACCGCTCATCCACGATGAGCGCTTCCTTGTCGCGCTGACTGTAGAACCCGGCGATGAACTCGGCGGCGCCTTCGTGCAGCACGCTCGGGACGTGCATGAACCCGATTCGTCCGCCGCTCTTCTCGGCCACGTATCGCCGAGTGGCCGCTTTCCACTCGGCGTACCGCAGTGCCGTTTCGCTCCCGATCGTACGGACTCGGACTCGGCGGGCACCCTCCATCGAAGGCTGCCGATTCACCGTCAAGGTGACGTAACGGTCGACTTTGCCGAGCAGCAGGACATGCGGGTTGATCTTCGCTGAGACCGGTTGCCCGTCGATCTCGAGCAGGTACTCGCCCGCTTCCACGCGGTAGCCGGGCTCGGTCAGCGGGCCGCGCTGGGCTTCGTCGTAACTCTCCCCTTGGTAGACCTTAGCGAACCGGATGCGGTCGCCCACGGCTTCGTAGTCGGCGCCTAGGTAGCCGTGAGCGACGGACGCTGGGGTGGGGCCGGTGTCGCCTCCGCTGACGTAGGCGTGGCTCGTGCCCAGTTCGCCCATCATCAGGCCGATGACGTACGTGAGATCCGATCGGCTCCCGAGATGGGGAAGGTAGGCCTCGTACCGGCGGCCGATGGCGGGCCAATCGAGTCCAAGCATGTTCTTGTCGTAGAACGTGTCGCGCTGGAAGCGCCAGGCGTCCCAGAAGATCTGGCGCCACTCCTCACGCGGATCGATCACCGCCTGCACGCCGCTCGTGACGACCCGAGTGGGGATTGCGCCAGGCTTCACGTCGAACACGTTGATCGCTCCGTCGGACTGCACCGTCATCTGGGTGCGCGTCGGGTTGAACGAGAGCGCCGCGAGGGGTCCGGTGTAGATCGTCTGCGACTCGCGTCGGCCCACATCGAATCTCGCGACCGTGTAGCCCTGGTTGTTCGCGGCGGGGACGAGGTAGATCACCCCGTCCGTCGAGCCGAAGATCAGGCCGTAGTCCGCGTTCGGCATCGGGAGGGGCAGCACACGGGAATCCATCCCGACCAAGTCGACCCGAACCTGCCGCGAAGCGTCCGGCTGGGAAGGCGATGCGGCGCCGGTCGGCTCCTCTTCGAAGGGAATGCGCAGCGGGTTCGGTGTGTCGGCCGCGAGCGGGATCATGTAAAGCCGGTCCGGGTTCTCGGCCTTGAGGCTGTACTCGAAGCGGCCCATGCCGGGGCGGAAGGTGCGGGCTGAGCGGAGGTACAGGTACTTGCCGTTCCGGTCGAAGGCGAGGGCACTGTCCCCGTAATATCCTTCGGTCACCTTGGTCAACTTGCCGGTAGCGACCTCGTAGAAGTGGACCGCGCCCAAGCGATTCTCCCCCTGGTCGATCAGGGCGATCCAGCGGGAGTCGGGAGACCAGTCGGAAGGCATCGAGGCGTTGTAGACCTTACGGACGTGGCTCAGGCGCCGAGTGGGCAAATCCAGAACGTAAACGTCGTTGCTGGCGGTCCTCAGCTCGAGCATCTGGCCATTGGGCGACCACTTTAGATTGGTGAACGTCATCGCCCCCTTCGCCTGGGTGAGCTGGGTGGCATCACCACCGAGGTGCGGCTGGGTGTACACCTCCCAGTTTCCCGAGGCGTCGCTCAGGTAAGCGATCGCCTGGCCGTCCGGCGACCATCTCGGCAGCCGTTCACGCACGCCCGAGGTCCGCGTCATGTTGCGCGTGTCTCCAGATTTCACCGGCAAGGAGAAGATCTCGCCACGCGCCTCGGCGACCATTCGCGTCCCCGTAGGCGAGAGCGAGACCGAGCCAATCTGAGCCCCAAGCTCGCGCAGCACCGGCCTCGTCGGCAGCATCTCGCTGGGAATTCGCGGGGTCTGGCGCATCACCTTGCCGGTCGCGATGTCGTAGACGTCGAGGTACCCGTCGCGCTCCCAAACGATCGACTTACCGTCGGTGTTGGGCCAGCGAATGTCGGCATCGGCGTACTTCGTGAGCTGCGTCTCGCGCTTGGAGTCGAGGTCGTACCGGTAGAGGTTCAGCGTCGCCTGATTCTTGTCGCTCACGTACATCAATGAGCGACCCACGATCATCGGAAACACGGTCTGCGCCCGTTCTGCCGGCAGCTCACGGTAGTCGTTTGTGGCGAAATCGTAGAACGAGATGCGACCAGGAGCGCCACCTCGGTAGCGCCGCCAATTCGCGCCGAACATGCTGGAGCGAGTGTAAACGAGGGTTTTGCCGCCGTTGAGGAACGACCCCTCGGTGATCTCGGCAATGGGTGTCCGCGTCGGCAGTCCGCCGTTGACGTCGACGTACCAGAGGCGGGCTTGGCGCGAGGTGAAGTTGCCCTCCGGCGAGCTGTAGGCGACCCTGCCGTCCGGAGTCCAGCCGAGGACGCGGGACCAAGGGCCGAAGGTCAGCCGCTTCGGCTCTCCGCCCTCGATAGAGACGAGGTACGTCTGGTCCGGAGCGTCGTAGCTGCCAGTGAAGGCGACCCACTTGCCGTCGGGGGAAATCTTGGGGCGCGTCTCCGTTCCGGGGTGGCTCGTCAATCGCCTCGCCAAGCTGCCGGCTTCGGTCTTGCTCACCCAGAGATCGCCGGCGTAGCTGAAAACGAGGGTGTCGCCGTGGATCGCCGGATTGCGCATGAGGCGCGGCTCGGTTGTGGTGGCCCCTTGGGCAAACGACAGGGCCAGCGGAAAGGTCAGGCAGACGCTAAGGAGCATTGCCCCGCATGTTGACTGGGATACCACGCGCGTTTCATGAACGATCGCAACATGCCTAGCTCGCAGCGAGTTGCTTCACCAGCGACGGCCGGTATCCGAACTGCGACTTCAGCGTGCGGGAGAAGTGAGACTGATCGGCAAAGCCGGCTTCCACCGCCGCGGATCCAATCGCGTCGCCGGCAAGAATGCGATCGACGGCGTCCTGGATGCGAAGGCGCTGGATGTACTCCGTCACCGAACAGCCATGAAACTGTCGGAAGACGCGTGCGAGGTGGACCGGATGCACTCCGGAATCGCGGGCGACGCCGGCTAAGCCGATGGGCAGGTGATGCTCCTGCCGGATTCGTGCCTGAGCGTCCTTCAGCCACCGGGGCGGCGCCGACTCCGTCGGAAACGACGCCTCGACCACGGGCTCCAGCAGTTCCAGCGCGAGGTGTTCGAGCTCCGGTGCCGCGGAGAAGTTGGGCAGGTAGAGGCGGATCAGGCGAACCGCCGCCGTCCTGACGCTCTCGCCGTCGAGGATTCGGTGCTCGCCAAGCTCACGGCTGGACATGCCGTGAGCCGCCAGCCACGTTTCGCTCACTTCGAGGTTGACGCCGCTCGCGCCTCTGGGGCCGACGCGGCTGCGGTGAGGGGTGCAGTTAGGGTGAAAGGTAAGTCCCAGCGCCGGCAGGGCCCACGCCGCGTCGCTACGCTCATCGATCTGCTCACCGCAGAGGTGAACGAAGAGAGTGGCGTGCTCGTGGGTGTGCCAAGGCTGATTCTGCAGCGGCTCGTAGCGAGTGGCGGAGAAGCGAATCCCGCACAGCTCCAGCTGGCGGTCGGTGGTGCCGAAGTACTCGCCCGTCCCAAGTCGCATGCCGCACATAGAACGTCCTTGGTCCTAGAGATCGTTCCCTTACACGGCGGACTCGCGCGTGATCTTCGCCAGCCGTGGCCCTTCTGCGGTTCGAAAGCGATCAAAGAACTCAGAGCGACGGCTCGGAGAACGAACATGACCCAAATCAAAATTGGTACTGCAGCGATTGCCGCCATCGCGGTCGTCGGGCTAGCCGGGTGCGGTCGTCAGGCCGGGGGCGGTACGGCGGCCGATGAGGGAGGTACCCAACGACCGATGCGAATGGCGTCGATCCCGGGCTCGCACGCGGGGAACGAGGCGTCGGAGCAACTCGAAGCCGTGATGGCGCGGCCGATGCAGAGTCAGGGAATGAGCGGCATTCTCGACCGCGACTTCGCGACGATGATGGCGGAGCACCACCAAGGCGCGATCGACATGGCGCGCATCCAGCTTCAGCACGGCAAGTCACCGGAGCTCAGGGCGATGGCCCAACAGATGATCCAAAGCCAATCGACGGAGATGAACCAGCTTCTGCAGCTCGCCGGGCAAGCGACACCGCAAGGCGGCGCCAGCGGGGCGACGGAACTCGAGGCGGCGCATCACATGCACGGCATGATGGCTCCGATGTCTGGCATGCAGATGTCCGGCGACGTGGACCGCGACTTTGCAATGCTCATGGCGCACCACCACCAGAGCGGGATCGACATGGCCAAAATGTACGCCTCGCACGGAAAGAATCCCGCCATGTTGACGCTCGCGCAGAAGATCATTGCGGATCAAACGCGCGAGAAGGCCGTTCTCATGCAGCACGCCCAAATGAGTCACGGGGCGGCGGGCTCCGCGATGGGAACCCCGCCGCCTGCGACGAGCATGGATCACTCCGGGCACTAAGGGCGGCCTCAGACGGCCGGCTTGACGGCACGAATGAACGCGCCCATGATTCGGCCGTCAAGCTGCTCGCGCTCAATGGGGGTGAGGCGCGAAACCGCGTCTGCGGCGATGGTCGTTGCTTCGAGGTCCGCGAATCGATAGCGCCGAGTCGGCTCGATCGATACGTTTGCGAACCCGGCAGCCGAGAGCTTGCCGAGGTACTCGTCGCTCCGCAGCGCGCCGGCGACGCAGCCGACGTACGCCTCCATGTCCTTGCGAACGGCGTCGGGGATCTCACCCTCGACCATCACGTCCGAAACGGCGAATCGACCTCCCGGTCGGAGCACGCGGAACGCCTCACGAAGCACCTGATCCTTGTCCGCCGATAGGTTGATCACGCAGTTCGAGATAATCACGTCCACCGAGGCGTCGGGGAGCGGAATCTGCTCGATGTGCCCTTTGAGGAAGCGCACGTTCTCGGCTCCCGACTCGGTTCGGTTGCGCTCGGCGAGGGCCAGCATCTCGTCGGTCATGTCGAGCCCATAGGCGAACCCGGTCGGGCCGACGCGTCGGGCGGAGAGGAGGACGTCGATGCCGCCGCCGCTTCCTAGATCGAGCACCGTCTCGCCTGAACTCAGCTGGGCGAGGGCGGTCGGATTTCCGCAGCCGAGCGACGCGAGCAGCGCCGCCTCGGGAATCTGGTCCGCCTCGAGCTGGGAGTAGAGGTTTCCCGTGATCGGGTCCCCGGCGTCGCTGCAGCAGGAGCCACTCGAGCTTGAGCTGCCGCAGCAGTCGTCGGCGACGGGGGCGGTTCCGCAGCAAGCGGTCGCAGAGCCGTTGAGGACGCGAAGGGCCGCCTCGCCGTACGTTTTGCGAACGAGTTCGCGAACGTCGGCGCGGTCGGTGAGCTTGTCATGAGCCATCGTTGAATTTCTCCGTGGTTGGGGGGGCGCAAGCGCCCGGTTCGCCGAAGTAGCGCGTGACCCTGGCCAGGGTCACGCGGTCGACGCCGCACACCATGTTCTTGCCCCGGCGCTCCATCGTGATGAGCCCCGCGTTGCGGAGCTCCTTGAGGTGGAAGCTCAGGCGGCTGGGAATCTTGTCCGTCCCCATTACCGAGCAACACACCTCACCCACGGTGGGACCGTCGACGGGCCGCACCTCGCCCTCCTCATCGACGGCCACCGGGCAGCAGCAGTCGCGAAGGAAGTCGTAGATACGGAGCCGAGTCGGGTCCCCGAGCGCCTTGAACACAGCATGCATGTCCTCTGTGTGCACGAGCTCACTTTACCATACATTTCTAGAAATGTAGAAATGAACCTGCCAATCAGAGTTGTGCCGTTCCTAGGTGACTGTCTGATCTCCATCCAACAATCGTTCCCTCACGAGGTCCGCCAAGCGGACCTCGTGCTGCGGTACGACAGCCCTCCGCGGCCGCTCGTGACCTTGGCCGTTCGAGTCGGGGAAGTGGAGGGGCGTGGACCGATCGCCAATGCGCAGTTGGTCCCTGCCACCAAGATGATCCTCAGCCAATTCGTGCGCCAGCATCTCCGGCCGAGGGCTTCCGACACGATTCTCTCGATGGCGCGGCCCGTGGGGGCCACGGGAACGGTCCGGGTTAACGTGGTCGATCGACAAGGCCGCTCCCACCCGGTGTACGGCCTCGGACACGCTCTTTATCGGGCGCCGGATGGCACTCCCGAGATCGCGAAGCTCCCGGATCGATCCAACTGGTTCCTCCACTCGGTGCGTCCGGAAGACGGCGCCAAGATCGAGGTGTCGACCGCCACGGAATCGTCGGTCGTCTTCCGCGCCGTCCAACTGCACCCCAGGAGCTGAGCCGGGCCAACTTCGGCATGAAATCGGCGGCTGCGGCCCATCGAATGGACGCAGCCGCCGACCTTTTCTATCGGAAGTCCCACCTGCGCAACGATCGCTGCCGCCGGGCGCGTACCACCCCCCGTGGATGCGATCTCTCGCCGCGGCCTGCTCTCGGGAGCGGCGGCAACTTTGGCGGCTCCCGCTCTCTCGATGATGGAACCCGCCGACTTGCACCGCCGAATCCGGAGCGCGGCGGCCGAGACTCCGTACTGGCTGCAGGCGGCCGGCGTGCCCGGAATGTCGGTCGCCCTCCTCGAAGGCGGCAAGACCCGCGACGTCCTTTGCTTCGGCTCGACGGATGCCCAAGGGAAGGTGCCGGTCACGGAAGCCACCATCTTTCAGGCGGCCTCGCTGACCAAACAGGCGTTGCTCTACGCGGCGCTGAAGACGGTTGAGGCGGGGAAGCTGGATCTCGACCGACCCCTGGCGAGCTATGTCGAGGCGCCGTTCGAAGCGAACGATCCCGACGTGGGGCGAATCACCGGTCGCCACGTTCTCTCGCACACAACCGGTTGGCCCAACTGGCCACCTAAGGGGCAACCGATCAAGCGAGCGCGTCCGATCGGAGGCGAGTGGGGGTACTCGGGGCAGGGTTTCCTCTACCTGCAGACGGCGCTCGAAGGCATTTGGAAGGAGCCGGCCCGCGCCTACCTTCAGCGTCTCGTTCTTGATCCCCTTGGCATGCGGGAGAGCAGTTTCATTTGGCGTGAAGGGTACGCCAAGACGGCCACGCGTGGATTCGATCCCGGTGGCAACGCGCCGGAGCCTTGGCAGCCATCGGAGGTGAACGGCGCGGCGAGCCTCCACACCACGGCCCGCGAGTACGCGAGCCTCCTTCAAGCGTTCCTCGATCGCGACCTGCGGCGTCGTCACTCCGGAGTCTTCTCCTCGCAGGTGGCGATCGACGCACGTATTGGCTGGTCGCTCGGCTGGGGAACCGCAGGCAAGAGCCTATGGCAGTGGGGCGACAACGGAACGTTCAAGGCATTCACCGCGCTCGAGCCGAGTCGGGGCCTAGGCATCGTCGTGCTCACGAACGGCCTGCTGGGCCAACGGCTCTCGCGCGAGTGGGTGAACGCGTGGTTAGGGACGGACCACCCCGCGTTTCACTTCCGCTGGGTGGCGATGTAACTCAGGATCCTCGGAGGGCCGGAATCGCCCACCCGATCAGCAGAGCCGCCTCCGCGGCCGCATCGAGGAGGTAGACCGGCCCGAGAACCCGCGACGTACACGACGTCGATCAACAGGAACGCAAGCGCCGCGCCGACTCCAAGCACGATGGCGGTGGAAGTCGGCGGCGCTTGCACGCCACTCAAGAGGGCGGCTCCAATGGCGGCGGCAAGCGCACCAACCGTACGGACCAGCCACACATCCATCTTCGGGCCGGTCACGCGGACGAAGCTCGGCATGTGGATCAACGGCCACAGACCCGTGATCACATAGAACCCACCCTGAAGGGCGAGGACCGGTGACATGCTTCCGGCGGTTACCCTTTCGGCTCCAGCGGCTTGATCGCAGGTCCATGAAGGACGCTGCCGTCCAGCGCGAACCTCGAGCCGTGGCACGGGCAGTCCCAACTCCTCTCCGCCGAGTTCCACTGCACGATGCACCCCATGTGCGAGCAGGCGGCCGACAGGGTGCGCACCGAGCCATCCTCCGCCCGGAACATCGCCACGTGGCCGTCTCCGGTTTTGACGACCCGGCCCTCGCCGGGCTGAACCTCGCTCGGGTCCTCGCTGCTGAAGCGGTCGCCTACCAGGTGGGTCGCGATGTCCGCCCCGTGCTTGGCGAACTCCGAGAGACTCTCGAGGTTCAGCCGGTTCGGATCATAGACGTCTTCGGCGGGATTTGGCCGCCCCACGATCAGGTCCCTTATGAGCATCGCCGAAGCGGTGCTGTTCGTCATGCCCCAGCCCCGGAAGCCGGTCGCGACGTAGGCGTGCCTACTCGCCGGGGTGATGCGCCCGACGTACGGAACGCGGTCGAGCGTCACGTTGTCCTGGGTGGACCAGCGGTAGTCGACGCTTCGCACGGGGAAGTGTTGACGCGCCCACTGCTCGAGCCGGAAGTACCGCTCGACGGTGTCTCCCCCCTCGCCGGTGCGGTGTCCTTCGCCGCCTAGGATCAGCAACTCGCCCCGCTCATCAGTGTAGGAGCGCACGGTGAACTCGGGCTCGGTGCTCACGAACATGCCGCGAGGTGCCGGTCCGTCGATGCGGACACCGAGCACGTACGATCGGCTCTGGTGGACCCGCGTGGCGTACAGCGCCTTGTCGTTCACGGGGAAGTGGCTCGCGACCACAACCTTTCCCGCGCGAATCTCGCCCCGTTCGGTGTGCACCGTGCATGGCTCACCCTCGTCCCACCCGGTGACGCGCGTCTGCTCGAAGATGTGGCTGCCCCCGCCTGGGATGAGCCGGGCCAGCCCCAACAAGTACTTGCGCGGGTGGAACTCGGCTTGATTGTCGAATCGCACCGCCAGACGCACCGGGAACGGCAGCGGAGTCTCCGTGACAAGACTGGACGGGAGACCGAGCCGTGCGGCGGCCTCGCCTTCCGCGCGCAGGGTGTCCACCTCGTCGGAACTCTCGGTGTACACGTAGCTCTCGGTTCGCTGGAAGTCGCAGTCGATTCCGTGCTCCAGGGCGAGACGCGAGACCTCGTCGATGGCACGTAGATTGGCGACGGCGTAGGCGCGCGCCTTCGGCTCGCCGAAGTGGCGAAGGAGGTAGTCGTAAAACTGGCCGTGCTGGGCGGTGAGCTTAGCGGTCGTGTAGCCCGTGACTCCTTGCACGATGCGGCCAGCTTCGACGACGGCCACGGTGAGTCCCTCTGCCTTGAGGAGCGTCGCGGCGGTCAGTCCCACCAGACCACCACCGATGATCGCGACATCGACGGAAACGCCGGGGGTGAGGGAGGGGAAATCGGTAGCGGGAGTCGTCGCGAGCCAGACGGAAGTTGGATTGCCGGGCAGGGATTGTGGGGTTCTCATGTCGCTACTCTCCGCGCGGCAGAAACCCTCAAAGGTGCCTCTCTGCCGCAAGTATTTTTGCGACCCACTAGGTTGCGTCTCAGTTCTCCCGCGGTCGGACCCGCGAGTAATCCAACCCCGCTTAGGAGCTCGTACGGGAGCCTTTGGGAGAAACCTTCACTGAGGGCACGTCCGTTGTGCTCAAGGTGCTGAAGCCCATGGTGCCTGAACCGAGCGCCCGGCGCAGACCGGCGATCGCCTCTGGATTGCCCCGGATCGTCTCCCAGTTGTAGAGGCACACGAAGTGGCACCGGCGGAAGTCGAGCGTGGTGCGATAGGCCGCCTCCCATTCGGAGGCGGTCTTTGCCGCCGGAAGCCACTCCGCGGCGCACCAGTCTTGCCCTCGGCCCAACGAGGCGGCCAGGTCACCCGCCGCCGCGGGCGCCACGTTGTACAGACTCCACCCCGGAACCGATTCGCGGTTGATCGCGACCCGGTGCGAGGAGTGCAATTCGTACGGCGCGAACTGTCCCCCCGCGTGCGTGTAGATCTTCGCGCGCGGCAGCCCTGCCTGGCGGCAGGTTCGGGAGAGAAAGGCGAGATAATCCGCCACGATCAAGTCATGGTCCCGGCGGGTGATCTCGCCTCCATGCGTGCGCCGCATCGAGGTCAACGCGGCGTATCCCAATGGAGCGAGGCCTCCGCTCAACCCCTTCGCCATGTCCAAACCGTGGGTCGGGTCTTCGCTAGCTGGACGATCGAGCAGACTGTTTCCGCCGGGATAGTGGTAGGCGTTGATGCCGACCGACGCTTCCCACCCGACTTTCACGCCGCCGAACAGCCACTTGTCGGTTGCGGGAAGGCCCTTCTCCCAGTCGCGGACGATCCGGACCAAGCGCGTAAGCTCCTCCTTCGAGGCAGCCCGGAAGCGCGGCGCGGCCACGTTGGGAGCGGGACGAACCCGGATCTGCCGACCCCAGTTGCGCCAACCGATCCGAACGGCGTGCTCCGGACTCCAGCCGGTCCACTCGACGTTCTCCCGGTTGGCAGGATCGTAGCCCGGGAGCTTGGAATCCCACCAATTCCAGAGCTCCGGCCGGGCGTCCCACCAATTCTGTCCGTCGAGCGAAATGAGCACGGGTACTCGCTGACGCTGCGATTCCGTCAAGAGCCGCCGTAAACTCTCCTCGACCTTTTCACGGGGGCCTCCAAAGTAGGAGAGGATAAACGACACTCCGAATCGCGCCCGCGATCCGTTTCCGGCCGCGGCCGCCGGTTCCGTAAACAGCGCGCCCGAAATGGACTCCGGTCGGTTTTGGTTCCAGGCGACGCCCGGAGCGCGGTTCACGAACACGTAGGGCAGCAGTGGCGCGAGCGCGGCGAGCGCGAGCAGCATGCAAAGAGGATACTGGCTCCTCTCTGGGTTGCCGGATCGGCGGGGAACCCGTACACTAGCGCGCGGGCAGATTGGCGCGCAGGTTAAGGATGTCGAACGAACTTTCGAGAAGGGATGTACTCAAGGGAGCGGCCGCGACGGTGGCCGCGATGGCCGCCGCAACGTCGTCGGCGGAGCAGCGCCGGGGAGAGGCGAACGGCAGGACCGAAGGGCGCCTGCGAATCGGCGTCATCGGCAGCGGAGGCAAGGGGTGGAGCGGCATGGAGCAGGCCGCGGCGCACGGCGACATCGTGGCGATCTGCGACGTGGACGCCAACGAGCGCTCCCGCGCGCTGATCCAGCACCCGGGAGCGGCGACGTTCGTCGACTACCGGGAGATGTACCGCGCCATGCGCGGCGGGATGGACGCGGTCATCATCAGCACTCCCGATCACCATCACGCGCTCGCCGCCGCGCTCGCCATGCGGCAGGGGCTCCACACCTACTGCGAGAAGCCGCTGACCCGTACCATTTGGGAGGCGAGGCTCCTCGGCACGTTAGCGCGCGAAAAGCAGGTTGCGACGCAGATGGGGAACCAGAGCACGGCCAGCACGCCGATGCGTAAGGCGGCCGCGCTCATCCGGGCGGGTGCGTTTGGTCGCGTGAAGGAAGTCCACCTCTGGACCGATCGGTCCGGCCAGTGGTGGAAGCAGGGCCTTCCGCGTCCGGCGGCCGGGAAGGCGCCCAAGCACCTTAACTTCGACGTGTGGCTCGGCCCGAGCCCGGAGCGGCCGTACGGCGACGGCTACCATCCGTTCGCGTGGCGCGGATGGTGGGATTTCGGCACCGGCGCGCTCGGCGACATGGGGTGCCACATCTTCAACATGCCGTTCATGGCGCTCGACCTTCGGGACCCCATCAGCGTCCGAGCGGAGACGAGCGGCCACAACCGGGACAGCTTCCCCGAGTGGGCGATCGTCCACTATGAGTTCGGACAGCGCGGCGGCCGAGCCCCGCTCGAGGTGCACTGGTACGACGGTGGCAAGAAGCCGCCCGCGTCCCTCGGCCGCGGCCGAGAGTACGGCGGCAACGGCGTCCTCGTGGTTTGCGAGAACGGCACGATCTTCAGCCCGGACGAGTCCAACACCCAGTTCGAGCTGATCGGTGGCGGCATCATGCCGAACGTCAAGGTCGACGAGTCGCCGGGGCACATGGCCGAATTCGCTCGAGCCGCGCTGGGCGGCCGGCCGGCCGTGTCGAACTTTGCCGACTACGCGGCGCCGCTCACCGAAACGGTCCTCCTCGGCAACCTCGCCATCTGGGCCAACGGTCCGCGCCTCGAGTGGGACGCGAAGCGAATGCAGGTGAAGGGAACCGACGAATTCGACGCGCTGATCCGGCCGAAGTACCGGGCGGGCTGGGGATTCTGAGCGGGCGTTAGTTTATCGGTCGCTCGGGAGGATCGCGGTCAGCCCGAGCGAAGCCGAGGGAGCTAACTTCAGGCACCGGCTACTCCCTTTCCAGAGTTACCCGAGTCTGTCGGCAAGCGGCTGCATCATAGCCTCCTGTAGTCGCGGGCTTCAGACCGCGGGCAGCCGCGCTCGCGCCGATTGCGAGCGGCCGTCCACGGTCCTCCGCGGCTCACTATAGGGCGAGGGCTTCTATCGAGCTTGCGCTCGATCCGCGGCAGGAATGCCGCAGCCACGGGTGCTTGCTTCGGAGTCGCCATGACCGTGAGTCGTCAAGGCCTATGGTCGGGTCCCTTAGCTTCGCTCGGGATGACACGGGCTTAGAGGTGCCAGTCTCCCCCACACGCCCGAACGCCCGAGACTCCGCTCCTACCCCTTGATCGGCCGGATCTTGATGTTTCGGAAGGAGACCACGCCATGGTCACCCTGGATGGCGATCGCGCCCTTGTGGACCTTGGCAAAGTTGGGCATGCCAGCGAATTTGCTCTTGGCGAGCCGCGACTTGAAGTCCTCGCTGTCGAGGACGTACTCGTAGTACTTGGTGCCGTTCACGTAGGTCTCGCACTTCTGGGGCGTGACGAGGATGCGGAGGGTGTTCCACTGACCTGCCGGCTTGGCGGTGTCCACAGTGGACGGGTACAGCTCGTAAAGCCAGCCGAGCTTTTGCGGCGTCCCGGTACCCGGATCGTCGTAGAGCTGAATCTCCGGTCCGCTGTGCCAGGTCGCGTCGCCGCTGTCGGCCACGTGGAACATGATGCCGCTGTTACCCGCGCGCGAGAGATTCACGTCGACCGTCATTTCGAACCAGTCGAACTGCTCCGTCGTGACGATGTCGCCGGCGTTCAGGGGGTCGGCGCAGGTGAGGACGCCGTCCTTGACGACCCATCCGGATCGGATCTTGTCCGACCGGAAGTTGCGCCAGCCCTTCGTCGTTTGACCGTCGAAAAGCAGGCGCCACCCGGCCTTGACCTCGGCTTCGGTGAGCGTGTTGGCGCCTTGAAGCGCGACGAAGGCAGTGAGCAAGGCGAGCATGCCGACATTGTCGCCCAAAGGCGAGGAAAAGCCTAGGGGTTAGGGTCTGCGACGCGCTTGGCCAGCAAGTGCACCTCCGGCCGGGGCTCGCCCGGGCCGAGGTCGTAGATGAAGGGGGCGACCGACGCGTACCCCTCGCGCTCGTAGAAGCGCCAAGCTCTCGGATTGCGTGGGTGGCAGGTCAGCCGCATCTCACCCAAGCCTTCCCAACGGGCTTGAGCCTCGGCGACGCGGAGGAGCGTCGTACCCGCACCGGTCCCTCGCGCCGCGCGCGACAGATAGAGGCGATGGAAGTGGGCGTGATCCTCTTTCACCTCCAGATGCGAGAATCCCAGGATCCGGTGGCCCACTCGGGAGAGGGCGACCCACGCGCGAGCACTCGGGTCCTCCACCAGCTTGGCGAGCGCTCCCGGGTTGAGGTGCCGTTCGGCATAGGCGGTCGCCCGGTCCTCGCCGATGAAGTCGCACCACCCGTCGACGAAGGAGGCGATCGCGATCGGGGCGAGCTCTTCCGCATCCGCGACGGTGAGACGGCGCAGAACAAACGCTCTCGGTTCGGCTACCCGGCGGGCCATCTGGATGTCGCTCCGTTCGTACTTGGTCGGGGCGGGCGGAATCTCGACGAAGCCGAAGCGGCGGTACATGCGGATCGCGATCGCCGATCCGGCCCGGTTGCTGTCCAAGCGGACCCACTCGGCCCCCATCTCTTCGGCTCGCAATAGAGACGCCTCCATCAGCCGCTGCCCAATCCCCTGGCCGCTCCATTCGTCGGCCACGCCCATCTTCCCGAGCTCGACCTCGCCTGGGGCCCGCGGAACCAACGCTACGCCCCCGACCAAGTCGTCCCCATGGCGTGCGATGAGGATGCTGCCGCCGGGCCGGATGATCGAGGCGTACGGATCTTCAAGCTGCTCGCGGTCCGAAGGCTCCACGCGATACAGTGCCTCGATCCAAGCGAGGGTGAGCCGCCGAAAGGCGACGGCATCCTCGGGTCGCATCGGTCCGATCGTCACCTCGACTGCGGTTCTCCGGTCGAGCCGGTCTGCGAAGGAGCGCCGATCCATCGCTCGCTCGAACGCCTCGACCGCCGGGAGGAGCGGAACCCCCTCCTCACGCTCGGCGGCCTCCATCTGCGCGCGCAAGACGTTCCAGAACGGCTTCAGCCGCTCGGAAAGGACTTCACCTTCCGGAGTCAGTTCCAGCACCCGCCGGCGGGCATCCTCTCCACGCCGAGAGGAGACGAGGCCGCGCCGCTCGAGGCTTGCGGCTCCTTGGACCACGGTTGGGTGGCTCAACCCAAGATCGGCCGCCACCTCTCCGACGCTGGCAGGTCCCTGGAAGGCCAGCTTGCCGAAGATCGGGAAGAGGCGAGGGTCGAAGTCGAATCCGTGCGCGGGATACACCTCCGCCCCTTGAGCGTACATCCGCTCTACCAAACGGCGCAGCCGACTTCCAAGCGCGAGCGCCCCTTGATCCTCTAGAAATCCCATCTGCGTAGGTTATAACATAAAATACGTAGGTATCTACGAAAATTGCCGCCGACACCACAGCGGAAATGACTGGCGTTGGAGTGCCACCATTCACATCCATGACGATCAAGACCCCCGGCGAAATCGATGCGATGGCGGCAGCCGGAAGTGCGGCGGCGCGCGCCGTGAAGGCGATGCGCGATGCGATCGTGCCCGGGCAGACCACGACCATGGACCTGGAGGAGGTTGCCCGCGAGACCCTCGCCTCGCTCGGCGCCAAGCCCGCGCTCCTTGGCTACCACCCTCCCTTTAGCAAGGTCGCATACCAGCACGCCACCTGCATCTCGGTGAACGATGAGGTGATTCACGGGGTCCCGAACTCAACGCGAGTGCTCCGGAAGGGGGACATCGTCTCCCTGGATCTCGTGGCGGAAGTCGACGGCTGGTTGGCGGACACCACCATCACCGCTCTCGTCGGAGACGTAAACCCCAAGGCACAGCGCTTGGTCGACGTCACTCGCGCCGCGTTGCTGCGCGGCATCGAGGTCATCCGGCCCGGCCTTCGTCTCGGCGATCTTGGGAACGCGATCCAGAAGGTGGTGGAGAAGAACGGAATGTCGGTGGTCCGCGAATTGGCCGGGCACGGGATCGGCCGCACGGTCCACGAGGAAGGTCTCGACGTCTACAACTTCGGCCGCCCAGGCACCGGCGTCGAGCTCCAGCCGGGAATGACCTTCGCGGTCGAGCCGATGGTCGCGGCTGGAAAGCCGAATGTGGAGCACCGCGGCGGCGATCCCTGGACGATCTACACCAAGGATCGTTCGCTCGCCTGCCACTGGGAGCACACGGTCGCGGTGACGGAGAACGGCTGCCGGGTTCTGACGAAGGAGTAGCGATGCGCCTCTATCTTTCGTCGATGTGGCTGGGCAACGCGCCTGAGCATTGGTTGGGATTGCTGAACGGCCGCCGTCGCATCGCCGTGATCTTGAACGCCGTCGATGGAAAGACGCCCATCAAACGCGTGGAGTCGCTCCATCGGGAGCTCGACTCGCTGAGGGGCCTCGGCCTGCAGCCGGAGGAGGTCGACCTACGAAAGTTCTTCGGCCGGCCGACGGAGATCGCTGGGGTGCTGGCTCAGTTCGACGGGCTCTGGGTTCGCGGCGGAAACACGTTCGTGCTGCGCCGCGCCCTCCGCCAGAGCGGGGCTGACGCAGTGATCGTCGACCTCGTGGCGCGCGACGCGATCGTATACGGGGGATTTAGCGCCGGGGCGTGTGTCCTCGCACCCACCCTCCGCGGGATTGAGCTCGTCGACGGTCCCCACGACCTGCCGGACGGGTACGAGCCTGAGGTGCCCTGGGATGGTCTGGGCCTCATCCCGTACCATCTCACGTGCCACTACCGATCCGATCACCCGGAGTCGGACGCGGTCGACCGGCACGTCGAGCACCTCATCGCGAATCACGTGCCGTTTATCGCACTGAAGGATGGTGAGGCGATCGTTCGCGACGCCGCGGGCGAGCGCGTGGTGGGTTCAGATGATTCTAGCGCCGCCTCGGCTCACCAGTGAGCCGAGGCGGCGCCGAAGCGCCGTCGTCGGGCGCTACTTCACCACCGGCGCGATGCCCGCTGGGATATCAGAGAAGCTGACCCGCGTCACCTTGCTGGGTCCGCTCGGCAGTAGGCTGAGCACCGTGTACCGCTTGCTCCGGTCCGAATACAGGAGCACCTGAAGCTGACCTTCGGGTCCTTGCAAGACGCCTCGTGGCTCCAGGGTGCCGAACGTCGCCATGCGCTGAGCCGTCCGCTCTCGCCGCGCAGCCGGCGTCGCCGCGCTGATCTGCTCGGCGTCCCAATGACGTTGTGCGTGTTCGAGGATCGCGTCGGGATTGCCGGTGTTGAACGCGCGAATGTAATCCTGCGCCGCCTCGACGACCGGGCCCTGCGGCCATCCGGCCTTGAGGGACTTCACCTTCCCAAAGGGCACCGCGCCGGTGCGGCGCTTCATCGTCTCTTGCAGCCAGGCCATGTTCGACGAAACACGGCCGTAGGTCTCGATCGAGCCGTACGTGCAGTGGCCCTGACCACGCGGCGCGCTGTTGCTCGACGAGACACCGAGAACGTACAACTCTCCTTTCTCCTCGAGGAGCGCTGGGCCTCCTGAATCCCCAGGTCCGCTGATGCCTTCGAGTTCGTCCCCCTCGGGTGGGGCGTCGAACTTGAAGAACAGGGTCGCCGGATCCACCCGCGTGATCGTGTTGTGGGCCGCCCGCCACGCTCGATCCGTTCCTTTCGGCTCAGCGAGTCCGGTGCCCGTGTATCCCGTGCCCACGAAAACGATCCGCTTCCCATCCTCATCGTCCTTGACGTAGAGGCGAGCAGGTTTCACGCCCCTCACCGGGGTCTCCAACTCGATCAAGGCGAGATCCGTCTGGCGGCCGGATTTGCCCCAGGACGGGTGCAGGTACACGGACTTCACTCGCACGTTCTGGTCACCGAAGGTTGCGACTCCGGTGAACGGACTCATGCCATCCGCGACGTGGGCGGCCGTCACGACCCACCGGGACGAGATCAGCGTTCCATGACCGCCAACGGCGAGCCAGCACACTGGCGACTTGTAACGCTCGGCGAGGTGACGGTACTGCGCGTCGTCCCGATCGTGGCGAATGACGATGCCGAAGGCCGCCGCGTGGGCGAGCCCTAAAGCGATGGTAAGAAGAGGTTTGAAGTTCATGGCGTGACGAGCTCTCGCTTGCGAAGAGGTGTGCCCAGCACGGAGTGCGAGGGCAGGAGGTGATTGGGTGTCGGTCGGTGGCGCGACGACGGCCTCGTCTCAGGCACGGTACGGCACTGGATTGAACGGGTAGGCGCGTTACTGCGCCGGTTCGAGTCAAACGAGTGCCGTAGGATCGCGTCGGTCGCGGATCCGCTCGGCTGGGGCGCAGGATGCGCCGCGAGCAGGAGTGAGAGAGTGGTAACCGTGATCATGCCTCGACCCTCCCCGTCCCGCGAGGCTTCACCGTGGCACTTGGTGTCGCAGGAGTGGGGCTGTTCGAGGCAGGGTGCCTCCCGCCGTGCCAAGTGTTACTGATGGCGGCCTAACCAGAGTTCCCAAACAAACCCTGGGACCGCCGGCTTCAGCCGGCAAGACGGCCGTGGAGCAAGACTTCGTCAAGAGCTTGGTGGCGTTGTCGACAGCGGAGCCGGATTGATGTGCCGTCGTGCCGGCTGAAGCCGTCGGTCCCAGGGGTTTATCTCAGTTGAGTTTCGAGGTAGTCGACGACGCGCTCGAATGGGTCGAACCCGAACGTCTCGGCGATGGCGGGACGGAGGTTCGAGTTCGCGTTGACGTCGTAGAACACCAGCCGCCCGTCGGGTGCTTCGAGGTACTCGATCCCGCCGATATCGAGGCCACCCGCCGCCATGATCCGTTCGCCCATGCTCACCGCCTCGGTAGGGACTTCTGGATAGGGGAAGAACTCGACCGGCTTCGCAGGGGCCGCGGCCGGCAGTTCGCACTCGCCGATGCCGTCCACCGGGTTGCACACTTCGGAGGGGCACAGGTTGAAGCTGCCATGTGAGACTACGCGCATCGCGTAGAGCAGCTTGCCTCCCAGGAACTCCATTCGCACGATGCCCCGTGCCGCGTCGGTGGGGAAGTACTCCTGGAGCAGGAGGAGGTTATCCGGAGCCCACAAGGCGGGGTCGTTGGCGAGGAGATGCCGAAGCTCCTCCGGCGAGTTCAGCAAGAACATGCGCGCGCCGCTCCCGCCCTGCTCTGGCTTGACCAGCGCCGGCCAGCGGTCCCACGCCTCCAGTGCGGCGTCCACGTCGTTGAAGGCGAGCGACTTTGGGTGAGCGATCCCGAGTTGCTTCAGCAGCGTCCCCTGGGCGCTCTTGCTCAGCTCCAAGGAGAATGCCCGCGAGCCGTTGATGACCCGGTCGCCGCGAATCTCCAGCGCCCGAATCAGCGATAGCGCGAGGGGGACGGCTCGGGCATTGCCGCGAACGTACGCGCTCGGACTCGCTTGATTGAAGAACAGCTTCGCCTCCGGCAAGGCGTCCACGTCGAATGTCGCGCGCTTCAGGTCGAAGGATGCGAACGAGATGCCCCGGCGCTCCAGCGCCGCGAACAAGGGGCGCTGCCACTCGGGGTGCTCGAACAAGACGACGAGGTCGGGACGCATGGCCGATTCTATCCGTCCCGTAGCCGCGGTGAAGCCTGAGCCGAACGTCCGACGACGGCACCGCTCGCCTACCTTCGAGAGTAAGGTCTACGCACCATGGATCTGAACGAGCTGACGTGGGTTCCGGCGCCGCACCGTGCCTTCCTCGAACGCGCCCTGCCGGTTCTCGTGGCGAATCCGCTCGTCGTCGGCATCGCGGCGGGTGGCTCGCTCGCCCACCGGGCGATGGATGAGGAGTCGGACCTCGATCTACTTATCGTCACCCATGATGCCGACTTGCCGACCGACGCCGAGCGGCGAACCGAGATCGCGAACGCATTGGGTCCATACCTTGGTGGCTTTACGGGCGAGCACGTCGGCGAACCCCGGCTCTTGATCTGCCTTTACGGCGATCCTCTGCTCCACGTCGACCTCAAGTTCGTGTTGCCCCAGGCACTCACCGATCGGGTCGAAGATCCGGTGGTGCTGTTCGACCGCGACGGAACGGTGTCGGCGACACTCGGTACCGGAGTGGCGCGCTACCCAACCCCCGACCGTCAGTGGATCGAGGACCGGTTCTGGATCTGGATCCACTACGCGGCCGGAAAGCTGCGCCGGGGCGAGCTCATGGAGGCCAAGGCCGCGATCGACTACTTCCTGGCGAACGTCTTCGGGCAGCTCGCTGCTCTCGAGGCCGGGCATCGGGCCACTGGGCTGCGCCGCATCGAATCCAGTGCCCCGGCGAGAATGCCGGATCTCGCCGCACTGTGCGTGCCGTACGATCGGGATGCGATCCGCGAGGGTCTCCTTCGCTCGGTCGACCTGTACCGATCGTTGCGGCGCGAGGTGGTCGAGCGATCGGACCTGGAGCGTGCCTCCGTGGCTTACCTCGCCGCCGATGGCAAGCCGAACCCATAATCGGCCATGGCAACCGATGAGTCCGCGCTTGAGAAGCGCCTGCGCAAGAGCGAGAATCTCTCCCGCGCGGCGATGGCCTGCTTCTTCGCCTTGATGGCCCTTCTTGCATGGAACCAGTGGATGCTCCAAGAAGCCGCGAGCCTGATCTTGGACCTGCAGGAGCGAACCGAGAGACTCGAGTGCGCGATCCCTAGGCGGCAGCCAGGGCGCGTGGATCGCGCGGTCAGCCTGCCCGCGGAGCCGTTGTAGACGCCTGAACCAGTTCTCCTTAGGTGGCGTTAGAAGGAGAAGCGCCGACGGCGGACCCCGTGCTTGCGGCTTAGGTACCTTTGGACGCAGCCCAGACGATCATGCTCGACCCGCAAACCCCAGCCCTGGTTCTCGCTCCGATGGATGGCATCACCGATGCCCCGATGCGGGCGTTGCAAGGTCGGTCCGGTGCGTTTACCTACGCGGTTTCCGAGTTTCTCCGCGTGAGCAACGGCCGCCTTCCCGCGAAGGTGTTTCGCCGCGAGGTGCCCGAGCTGCTGAACCGCTCGCTGACGTCGACGGGCCTGCCGGTCCAAGTGCAGATCCTCGGCGGCGACCCCGAGCTCATGGCGCTTTCGGCAATCTCGGCAGTGCGGGCCGGCACGCGCGCCGTCGACATCAACTTCGGGTGTCCCGCGCCGACGGTCAACCGGAACGACGGGGGCGCGACGCTGCTCAAGTTCCCCCACCGGATCCGCGAGGTGGTGGCGGCGGTTCGCGCCGCGGTGCCGGCGGAGATTCCGGTTTCGGCGAAGCTGAGGCTCGGCTGGGAGTCGATCGAAGACATCCACGAGAACGCCGCCATGGCCGCCGAGGGCGGGGCGGCTTGGATCACGCTGCACGCTCGGACGCGCTCGCAAGGGTACACCCCGCCGGTTTATTGGCCCAAGGTCGGCGAGGTCCGCCGGGCGCTCGACATCCCGGTCGTCGCCAACGGAGACATTTGGACCCGGGAAGACTTCCTTCGGTGCCAAGACGAAACCGGATGCCGACACTACATGATCGGCCGCGGGGCTTTGGCCAACCCGGCCCTGCCGTACCAGATCGCCCGAGAGCTCGGGATCGGGGCGGATCGCCCGATGCAGACCGATTGGATTCACCTCTTCCAGGCGTTGGTCGATCACACGATCGAGGCGACCGGCGGACGGCCGCCCTCGGTCGCGCGCCTGAAGCAGTGGATCAAGCTCGCCCACCGGCACGGTGAATTTCCCCACTTCGACGCCCTCAAGCAGGCGGAGAGTCTCACCGAGTTCTTCGACCTCCTCGGCGCCGCCATTGAGCGGGAGCGGGCACCCGAATTAGTCGGTTCGAGCACGGCTTAAGGGAGCAGCGCGTGAGCGCGGAAGAATTCCTCGAGCGCCTCGACGTCGCGGTAGAGGTGCGAGGCGAGCCCAAGCGAGGCGGCGGCTTCGACGTTCGACCGCGTGTCATCGACGAACACGCCATCCGCGGTTTGGACTCCGCATCGCGCCAGCGCAACGCGGAAGACGGCGGGATCCGGCTTGGCGGCACC
>Ga0164290_1001427_pt1 | contig 35000 bp, 36 predicted proteins | sample Micstemetagenome_FD_108782 | JGI IMG/M metagenome (GOLD analysis project Ga0164290, IMG submission 108782) | Contaminated culture microbial community from soil near Moab, Utah, USA - Microcoleus steenstrupii SON62 (Illumina Assembly) | ecosystem: Environmental > Terrestrial > Soil > Soil crust...
CACCTTCCGCGGCAAGCAGGCCCTCAGCCGCTGGGAAGCCGCTGCTCTGCTCAACGCCTGCCTCGATCGCATCACCGAGGTGACCGACGAGCTGCGCCGCCTGCTCAAGGAATTCGAAGCCGAGCTGGCCGTTCTCAAGGGCCGGGTGGATGGCCTCGAAGCCAAAGTGGGTGAGCTGGAAGCTACCCAGTTCTCCACCACCACCAAGCTCCAGGGTCAGGCCACCTTCGTGCTGGGTGCTGTCAACGCCGGTGGCAACAGCACGAGTGGGCGCTTCAGGACATCCTCAATCACCAGTGGCAATGACAGCGAGAACTACAACGCTCGCTTCGGTGCCACCTCGTTCAACTATGACGTTCGCCTGAACTTAATCACCAGCTTCACGGGCAAAGATCAGCTCTATACCCGCCTGCGCTCCGGCAACTTCAACAACGCCTTTAATGGCAACGGTCTCAACCTCACCGCTCTGGACATCGCCAGCAACGGCTTTGGTCAGACGAGCTGCACCGGCAACCGGAACTGCTCCGATGTGGTCGGCATCGACCGTCTCTGGTATCGCTTCCCTGTTGGTCGCGACGTAGCGATCACCGTTGGTCCCAAGGCCCGGAACACCGAAATGCTGGCGGTCACCCCGTCGGTGTACGGCAAGGGCGACAAGATCCTTGATCTCTTCACCCTTCACGGTGCTCCCGGCGTCTACAACAAGGCCACTGGCGCTGGTGCTGCTATCACCTGGCGGCAGAACGTTCCCAAGGGCAAAGGTCGCTTCAGCGCCGGCGCCAGCTATGTGGCGCAGCAGGGTGATTCGGGCACTTCGTTCGATGGCAACCCCTTCAGCTGCTCCAGCGATGAAGGTGGCATCGGCACCGATTGCGCCCGCGGCAACTTCCTCGCTCAGCTGAACTACACCACCCCACAGTGGAACATCTCAGCGGCTTACCGCTACGGCCAACAGGCCACCAACTTCCGTCGCGGCACCAACTTCGCCGCTTCCAACAGCTGGTTCCTGGCCAACGGTGATTCCAACAGCGTGGCAGTCAACGCCTATTGGCAGCCCAAGAAGAGCGGTTTCATCCCCTCCATCAGCATTGGTTGGGGTCTCAACAGCCTCTCCGGCAACGAGACCCAAGCCAGCGGCGTTGAGTTCGCTTCCCCCTTCGTGAGCGAGTCGCAAAGCTGGTTCGTCGGCCTGGAATGGTCTGATGTGTTCGCCAAGGGCAACGCCGCCGGTATGGCCGTGGGCCAGCCGGTGTTCGCCACCCAGCTGAAGTCCGGCACGACCTCGGGCCTGGAAACCACCCCGAACGACGGCAACTTCGTCTGGGAATGGTGGTACAAGTTCCAGGTGACCGACAACATCTCCGTCACCCCGGCGATCTTCTACCTCAGCCGCCCGCTCGGCCAGCAAACCGGCGCCGACCAGACCTTCAACGTGTTCGGCGGCCTCGTGCAGACCACCTTCCGTTTCTGAAGACCGGCAATCGGTTCAACCTGCCCTCACACACCACCTCACGGCCTCCCGGAAACGGGGGGCCTTTTTTCGCGTTTCCGCCCTCGGCGTGGAGATGATGGCTCCGCTACCGGGCTGTTGGATGGCCGCTTCCCCCACCTCCGCAAACCCTTATGCCGTGCTCGGTGTTGGCGTTCAGGCCAGCGCGGCGGAGATCAAGGCGGCCTATCGCCAGTTGGTGAAGCAGCACCATCCCGATGCGGGAGGCGATGCGGCCACGATCGTGGCGCTCAATGCCGCCTGGGAGGTGCTGGGAGACCATGAGCGTCGCCGGCTTTACGACAGCACTCACAGCCCGGCCCTCGGGGATGGAGGGCCGCCGCCAGCGCGAGGTGCGCGTGTGCAGACCCCAGCCGCAGGCAGCAGGGGCGCGGCCCGTGACGGGGAGTTGCTGGTGTGGCTGCAACGGGTGTATGCGCCGATCGATCGTCTGCTGGGGCAGGTGATCCTGGCCTTCCCGGGTGAGCTGCGCGCCCTCGCGGCCGATCCCTACGACGACGTGCTGATGGAGGCGTTCTGCGCCTTCCTGGAGCAAAGCAAGGCCAAGCTCGACAGAGTACAGACGCTCTACAGGACCATGGCCTGCCCGTCGGCGGCCAAGGGTTTTGGCCTCAGCCTCTACCACTGCCTGAGCCAGGTGGAAGATGCCTTGGCGGAACTGGAGCGCTACACGCTCGGCTACGTGGACAGCTACCTCCACGACGGTCGCGAGATGCTACGGGAGGCCAAGCAACGTCGCTCCCTCATGAAGGAGGAGCGGCGCCGGCTGGATCTCTGAACCGGCTGGATCTCTGAAACGGTTCAGCATGCTTCGAGCTGATCGAGCCGCAGCCACACGTCGGGAACAGGCAGGCGCCAGCGCAGTTGGGCGTAATCGCCTTTCACGGCGAGCACTTCGCCGGGACCCTCGAACAGGTAGGCCGGTGGCTGGGGATCGCTGGCCGCCGCTTCCAGGCTGCTGGCATAGCGCGCCGCGCTCACCTTGACCAGGCTGCCTTTCTTGATCGGTGTGGGCTTCGTCGGTGCGGGTGCAGTGTCAGCCATCACGACAGTGATCGATGCGCGCAGGTTAGTGCCCCTCTTCGGTCGCCTTTGCCACCGGTGCCAGCCCTACCGTTAATCAACGTGCGTCCTCCCTGCTGTGCGGCTGTTTCTGCTCGGATGTACCGGCTTCATCGGTCGTGAACTGGTGCCCCTGCTGCAGCGGGAAGGGCACAGCTGCACGCTGCTCAGCCGTCAGCCGGCCAGCTCCAGCGCCAGTGGCCTAGGGCCTCCGGATGTGGCCCGGCTGCAGGGGGATCCTGCCGAGCCGGCCACCTGGAGGCGCCCCGAAGTGCTCGAGGCTCTGGCGGCTGCCGAAGGGGTGGTGAACCTGGCCGGTGAGCCGATCGCCGACCACCGCTGGACCCCGCAACACCGCCAGCGCCTGCTCGACAGCAGGCTGGTGACCACCACAGAGCTGGTTGAGGCCATGGGCCATCTAGGCACCCCGCCCCGAGTGCTGGTGAACGGTTCAGCCGTGGGCTACTACGGCACCAGCCCGAGCGGAAGTTTCACCGAAGCCTCACCACCGGCGGCTGATTTCCTCGGCCAGCTCTGCGCCCAGTGGGAGGCAGCGGCTGATCGAGCCGCAGTGGGCATCCGCGTGGTGAAGCTGCGCATCGGCATCGTGCTCGGCGCTGACGGCGGCGCCCTCGGCAAGATGCTGCCGGTGTTCCGCACCGGCTTCGGGGGGCCTGTGGGTTCGGGCCGCCAATGGATGAGCTGGATCGAGCGCACCGACCTCTGCCGGTTGATCGCCGCCGCCCTGGTGGACCCGGCCTATGTGGGGGCTTACAACGCCGTGGCGCCCACGCCGGTGACCATGCAGTCGTTCGCCACCAGCCTCGGGGACGTGCTGGGTCGCCCGAGCCTGCTGCCGGTGCCGGCCCCGGTTCTGCAGCTCATGCTCGGCGATGGCGCCAAGGTGGTGCTGGAGGGCCAGCATGTGGTGCCCGAACGCCTGCAGCAGCAGGGATTCAGCTTCCACTATCCGGATGTTGCCGCTGCGCTCGCCGCTGCCACCAGCCCAGGATCCCGCTGAGCACGGCCGCCGCCATCAGCAGCCCGATCGCCGGGGTGAACAGGGGCTCCCACAGCTGCTGAAACAGCTTTAGGGGGGCGTCGACGCTGCGGCTGTGCAGGGCGATCGCCAGGCCGAACCACACCGCTCCCGCGATCACCAGAAACACATTGGCCACCAGGAGGCCGTCGAGCCAGCCCTTCAGGCGAACGCTCAGGGATTGCGGCTCAGACATCGCTTAACACCGCATGGATCTCTCGGGCCATCCTGGCAGCGCCCCCGGGACCCCCGATGCGCTCGTGGCCATTGCGGCGACAGCGTTCTGAAAAGGCAGGATCCGCAAGGGCGGTGAGCAGGCCGGTGGCCAGTTCCGCCGTGCCGGCCAGGCTGTCTTCCGAACCGGGCTCGCCATCGCTGCAGGCCAGGGACGAGCCCAGCAGCCGGCGTTGCGCCTCGGCGAAGCTGACCGTGAATTGCGGTCCGTGGCCCACCAGCTGCAGCACCGGTTTGCCCAGACCCACGGCCTGTTCGGCTGCCGTGCCTGTCATGGAGAGCAGCAGATCGCTCTGCTGAACCACCGCCGAGAAGCCTCCCCATACCAGGTGCAGCACGAGCGGGCCCCGTTCCAGCCGATCGCCCTGCAGGGTCCACCCCAGCGGGGCGGCGCAGCGGCCCACCAGCTCCCGGTGAAGATCCTTCACCAGCGCCGCCACCAGCTCTAGCCGCTGCTGTTGCTGCCAGGACGGTGGCAGCCGCACCAGCACCTTCAGCATGAGCTCCAGATTGCGCAGCGCTTCCGGCAGCCGGCTTCCAGGTAGAAGCCCCAGCAGCCTGGCCCCGGGGCTGCAGTGCGGCTCCAACGGCTGCAGCGGGGGCGCCGGCTCCCGCGCCCGATCCAGGAATGGATTGCCGAGGAAGTGCACCGGGCGGCCCAGCTGGGCCGTGAGGTCAGTGGCGGTGAGGCTGTCGCGGCTGTATACCCGCTGGAAGCGGCCGCTGCGCAAGCACCAGCCGCAGGGCCAAGGCAGGCGCAGACGCCCTTCGTAATGGCTGGAGTAGGCCACCAGATAGGTGACCACCGGCCGGCAGCTCAGCCAGGCCGCCACCACCGGCAGCACATCGCCGATCACCACGACCAGATCGAAGTGCCGCGCCTGGCAGAGGAAAAGGGCAAGGCGCCTGAGCACGTAGCTCACCTGCCCCTGCAGCAATTCCGTGAGGCGGCCCGCCAGGCTTGTGTAGCCCAGCCCGCCGGTGCTGTAGGTGCGGGTGCGGCCCAGCACCTGTATCCCCGTCTGCCGGTAAGCGTTCCCGTGGCCCACCAGGGGCAGCGCCGCCACTTCGGCCCCGTGCGCCACCAGTTCCTGGCCGATCAGGCTGCCGCTGAGATCTTCCCCATGCCCATTGCTGATCAGCAGGACGCGTTTCGAGACCATTGCTGGGGCCGGCACCGTCCCGATCACCCCTTCAGCCAGGCGCTGACTTTCTCCAGAGAAGTCCAGCCGGGACGACGCCGCAGGCCATCGGTGATCGATTCCTGCAGCTCCTCACCCAGCTCCGGCGCCACCGCCGTGACCCTGAGCACCATGTCGATGTGCTCGCGCACGCCTTTGGCGCCGGTTTCGAGCATGGCGACTGAGAGGTTCACCCGTGACTGTGGATCCTGCGGGTTGAGCTTCACGGCCGTACGCGCCGACCGCAGCGCCGCCACGGGCTGATCGTCGAGCAGCTGCAGCCAGGCCAGGCAGGTCCACCCTGCGGCCAGCCGTGGGGCGGCGGCCGTGATCGCCTGGAATTCGGGGATCAGATCGGCGGGCTCGGCACCTTCCTGGTAGCGGCGGATGGCCTGCTCGAAGGCGGATTCGGTGGAAGCGTCCGTGGCCATCGTGGACACTGCGGCGAGGTAGAGCCCCTCAGATTCCCACGGCATGGAGCAGTAGCTCAGCTCCGCAGGAGGCCTGCAGGTCGTGGTGCCGGAGGTCGGTTCAGAGTGCTGGGGTCAGGCCGTGCCATCAAGCCGCTGGCTCAGACCGCGAAGGAGCTGCCGCAGCCACAGGTCTGGCTGGCGTTGGGGTTCGTGAAGTTGAAGCCACCACCGATCAGAGCGGAGCTGAAATCCAGCTGCATGCCATAGATGTACAGAAGGCTCTTTGGATCACACACCACGCGGAAGCTGGGGGCTCCATTGGGTTCGTAGGTATACACCTCATCGTCGGCGCGGATGCCGGCGGCTTCGATGAAATCCATGGTGTAGCTCATGCCGCTGCAGCCACCGGAGCGCACGCCTACCCGCAGCAGCTTCTCCTCACCCTGTTGCCGCATCAACGTGGCCAGCTGCAGCATGGCCGGGGCGGTGATCAGGATCCCCTTGCCATCGCGGCCGGTGTGGGTGAGGGGAGCGGCTGGGGCCGCTGGGGTGGAGCTGCTCATGGGCGGAGCCTGGGGAAAGGGAAACGTCGTGCGATCACTCTATGGAGGGTGGCCGGTTTTCGAAGCCCCGTCCCGCTGACGCCCGGGCCGCCGCAGCCCTGGCGGGAGCGGCCATCCGAACGCCGCCGCCCACTCCGGCTCCATAGAGTCGCCGGGTACGGGAGGTCAAGGGTGCGGGTCGCCATCGTGGGTTCGGGTCTGGCCGGTCTGGCGGCTGCAGTGGATCTCTGCGACGCCGGCCATCAGGTGGACCTCTACGAGGCGCGGACTTTCGTGGGCGGCAAGGTGGGCAGCTGGGAAGACGCGGGCGGCAACCACATCGAGATGGGGCTGCACGTGTTCTTCTTCAACTACGCCAACCTCTTCGCCTTGATGCGCAAGGTGGGGGCTTTCGAGAACCTGCTGCCCAAGGAGCACACCCATCTGTTCGTCAACAAGGGCGGCGACCTTCGCGCGCTCGATTTCCGTTTCCCCGTAGGGGCTCCCTTCAACGGCCTCAAGGCCTTCTTCACCACACCGCAGCTCGACTGGATCGACAAGCTGCGCAACGCCCTGGCCCTTGGCACCAGCCCGATCGTGCGGGGCCTGGTGGATCCCGACGGCGCCATGGGTGTGATCCGGGCACTGGACCGCATGAGCTTCCGCGACTGGTTCGTCGGCCATGGCGGCAGCCCGAAGAGCATCGAGCGGATGTGGGATCCGATCGCCTACGCACTCGGTTTCATCGACTGCGCCTCGATCTCGGCCCGGTGCATGCTCACCATCTTTCTGATGTTCGCCACCCGCACCGAGGCCTCCAAGCTCAACCTGCTGAAGGGCTCGCCGCACCGTTGGCTGCATCAGCCGATCCTCGACTACATCGTTGCCCGCGGCGCCAGGCTCCACCTGCGTCACCGGGTGCTGGAGCTCTGCACCAGCGACGGAGCCAACGCTGAGGGGCAGAACAGCCCTGCCATGGCGGTGCCGCAGGTCACGGGTCTGCGGTTGGGCACGCCCGAGGGAGAGATCCACGTGGAAGCCGATGCCTACCTGGCCGCCTGCGATGTGCCGGGCATCCAGAAACTGCTGCCCAGCGCCTGGCGCCGCTACGAGCAGTTCGACAACATCTACCGGCTGGAGGCCGTGCCGGTGGCCACCGTGCAGCTGCGCTACGACGGCTGGGTGACCGAACTGGGGGACGGCGAAGCCCAGACTGCCGCCCGCTCCAATCTTCAGCACCCCAGCGGGCTGAACAACCTGCTGTACACCGCAGACGCCGATTTCAGCTGCTTCGCCGATCTTGCCCTGGCCAGCCCTGCCGATTACCGCCGCGAAGGCCAGGGCTCCCTGCTGCAGTGCGTGCTCACTCCGGGAGATCCCTGGATCGCCAAGAGCAACGAGACGATCGTGGCGGCCGTCGATGCCCAGGTGCGGGAGTTGTTTCCGTCCGCCAGCCAACTCACGCTGCTGTGGAGCAATGTGGTCAAACTGGCCCAATCGCTCTACCGGGAGGCTCCTGGCATGGAACCGTTCAGGCCTGAGCAACGCACGCCGGTGAGCAACTTCTTCCTGGCCGGCAGCTACACCAAGCAGGATTACATCGATTCGATGGAGGGGGCCACCATGAGCGGTCGCCTGGCGGCCGGGGTGATTCTTGGTCAGCCGGTGGCGATGGCGTCCATCGGCGCGGCGGCCTGACGATCATGGGCCGTTGGCTGGAGCACAGCGTCACCACGGAGATCAAGGCCCCGGTGCAGCGGGTCTGGGAGGTGTGGAGTGATTTGGAGGCCATGCCCCGCTGGATGCGCTGGATCGAGTCGGTGGTCACCCTCGACGATCCGGACATCACCGATTGGACCCTGGCAGCCCAGGGCTTCCGCTTCCACTGGAAGGCCCGCATCTCCCAGCGTGTCGAGGCCCAGCAACTGCACTGGGAATCGGTGGGGGGGCTTCCCACAAAAGGCGCCGTTCGCTTTTATCCTCAGGGCGATTCGCTCACTGTCGTCAGACTGACGGTGAGCTACGAACTCCCTGGGGTGCTCGCACCACTGATGGAGCCTTCCATCCTTGGCGGCATCGTCACCAAGGAATTGCAGGCCAATCTCGATCGCTTCAGGGATCTTGTTGAGCGTGGAAACGATGGCCAGTCCTGATCAGCTTTCCGCTTCCGGTCCCTGCTTCGGGGCTTGCCGTTTGTCCAATAAGCCTGGGAAGACGTTCCTGGCTTCGGCAGCCCTGCTGCTGCTTTCCAGCCTGATGGGGTGCGGCGGCGCGCCCGAGGCGAGTGCACCGCCTCCGCCGCCTCCCGCCCCGGCACCAGCGGCCCAACCCGCCGCGGCCGCAGCCGCCCCTGGTGCTGCGGCTGCTCCCACGACGGGAGCAGGCGTGCTCGCCGGCCTCACCCCCCTGCCCAGCAGGCAACAGGTGCTGGCGGCTGCTCCAGCCGATCGCGCTGATCCCTTCGCCCCGGTGATCCGGCCCCGGCCCACGGGAGCGGCTGCTGCTGCCGGCGGTGATCCCTCCCGACCGGCCGCTCCGGCGCCCCTGCGCCTTCCCGATGATTTTCGCTTCAGCGGCGTGATTGACATTTCGGGTGTGCCCCAGGCCCTGGTTCAGCGCTCTGAACAGAGCGGCACCGTGGTGGTCGGTGACCAAGGCGGTCGCTCCACGCGCCTTCTTCCCAACGGCTGGGTTGTCACCTCCATCGATGTCCAGAACGGCAGCCTGCGCATGCGGCAGGGCAAGCAGACGATCAGCGCAGCGCTCAGGCCCTCCTGAACGGTCCGCTGATCCCCGCCACGCAGGCGCGCACCAACCCCTGAAGGTCATGGGGGTCAGCTTCCGCATCGACCCGGCCCAGCAGCTCCAGGCAGCGGGCACTGGTCTGGGGACCGATCGAGATCAGGGCGACCCCCTCCAGAACCTCCTGCCACGCGTCGCCGAAGCTGTGCTGCAGCAGCGCGCAGGTGTGCTGGACGGTCTTGCCGCTGCTGAACGTGAGGGCATCCACCTGGCCGGCCCGCAGGGCGGCTTCCGTCGCCAGGGGCAGTTCCTGCGGACAGCGCGATTCGTAGGCCGGCACCTCGACCACGCGGGCGCCGGCGGCGGCGAAGGCGTCGCCCAGGATGGTGCGGCCGCCGCTCTGCACCCGGGGCAGCAGCAGCCGCAAGCCCCAGCCTGAAACGGGGAAATGCTCGATCAGGCTGTCGGCCACGAAGGCCGGCGGCACGAAATCGGCCGGGGTACCGAGCCGTTCCAGCCGGCTGGCTGTTGAGGCCCCCACGGCGGCGATCTTCACGCCCCGGGGCCGGTCCGCCAGGTTGCTGCCGATCCGCTCCAGCCGCGCCTCCACCGCCTCCACGCCGTTGGCACTGGAGAACACCAGCCAATGGAAGTCTTCGAGTTCGGCCAGGGCGTCGTCCAGGGGGCCCCAGCTGTCCGGTGGGCCGATCACCAGCGCCGGCAGGTCGAGCACCCGGGCGCCGGCTGCCTCGAACAACCGGCGCGCTTCACCCAGCTGGCTGGCCGCGCGGGTGACGACCACGCAGCGCTGCTGCAGCGGCGGCGACGTCATGGGCGGCGGTGTCAGCGGCTCCGGCACGGCTCAGCCCTCCAGCTTCACGATGGCGCCGGCCTGCTGACGCAGCCGGTCGGCTTCTTCAGCGCGGCCCTGCTGGCGCAACAGGCTGATGGCTGTGCGGAAACTGCCGCGCGCCGCCTCGATGTTGCCACCCAGCAGCTGGGCGGCTGCCAGGTTCTGGTGGGTTTCGGCGTGGTCAGGGGCGAGCTGGCGGGCCGCCTCGTAGGCCTCGAGGGCACCGGCGATGTCTCCCTGGCGCCGGCGGACCAGACCAAGGTTGTACCAACCCAGCGCCACCTCGGGACACAGTCGCACCGCCGCGTCACAGAGACGGTTGGCCTCCTCCAGCGCACCGCGTTGCACCAGAAGGGCAGCAAGGTTCAGCCGCGCCGCCAGGCTGAGGCGGGGGTTGAGGCCGAGGGCCAGGGCCTCCTGGTAGAGCTGCTCGGACCGCGCCGGTGTGGTGCTGGCGTGGCCGATGCCCAGATGCAGCAGCAGCTCGTAGCGCTCCACGCGGGCCGAGGCGGGGCAGTGGGCGAGGGCCGCCTCCAGCAGGGCGAGGCCCCGCTCCCGGTTCCCTTCACTGATCTCCAGGCCGCCCAGTTTGGCGCTGGCATAGGGATCGTTGGGCGTCGCGATCAGCTCCTGCTCCATCGCCTGGCGCAGGCGCTCTGCCTTGCGGCCGGCCAGCAGCAGCTCGGGGCGGTAGCCGTCATGCACCAGGCAGGGCTGGGAGCAATCGGCGATGCGCCAGTGGGGTTCGGCCGTCAGCACCGCCGCCACGCTGTCGTCGACCATCGCGTGATAAGCCTTGCTCCAGCGGATGCCTGGATGGCGGCGGAACAGGCGGCTCACGTTCGAATAGGGCGACTGCCGGGCGCCCCGCTCGTAGCGCAGCAGGTTGATCAGCAGCACGTCCGGCTGGGCCATCAGCGCCTTGAGGGCCGGCCGCGCTTCCGGCAGCAGCTGCTCATCGGCGTCCAGCACCAGCACCCAGTCGCCCTGCACCAGTTCAAGGGCCGCGTTGCGCGCCGGAGCGAAGTCGCCCGGCCAGGGCAGCGCATGCACGGTCGCCCCCTGCTGCCGGGCGATGGCCACCGTGTCGTCGCTGGAGCCGGTGTCCACCACCACCATCTCCTGCACGAAGCCCGCCACCGAGTCGAGGCAGGCCGCCAGCCGCTCGGCCTCGTCCCGCACGATCATCGACAGGCTGAGCATGGGAGCGGCTCGGGTCTGGGTGCGAGGCTAGTGCCCCTCCCTTACGGGTTCAGTCGGTGAAGCCCCCCTCCAGGGGGCTGCGCGGCAGGCCCAACTGCTCCAGCAGCTGGGCCTGGGCCAGGGGCATCTGGGCCAGGCTCAAGCCGGCCGGGAGGTCGGGCGGCAGCAGGGGCTGCAGAGTTTCCCAGAGGTAGGGGCTGCCGTAGACCGCCAGGCCGGCCAGGCGGGAGGCCGCCAGCAGTTGTCGCACCACGGCGGCCCAGTTTTCCTCGCCGCCTGCGCTGCCCCGGAAGGGATTGCCCCGCACGAACAGCTGGAGCAGCACCGGCCCCTGGGGCAGCCGCTCGATCGCCAGCGGCGCTTTCGGGTCGGCGCGCCAGGGACTCGGGGCGCGGCCATCAATCAGCACCGGCGCGTAGCCCTTGCCCAGCGGGCGCTGCAGCGCCGGCGCCAGTACGGGCAGGAAGGGATTGGCCAGGGCGCTGTCGACCCGGATCAGGTTGACACCGGGCCCCGGCGGCAGGCCGCTGGGCCCCTGGCTGCCGGTGCTGAGCTGCACCAGCTCTCGGCTGAGCTCCAGATCCTCTGCCGTTTCCAGTTGAGCCACCGCGTGGGCGAGCTGCAGCAGGGGCCTGGCTGCCATCGGGTTGTCAGCGGCTGCGGCCGGCGGGCGCAGGCGGGCCAGCGCGGCCTCACGCCGGCTCAGGCTCTGGGTGAGTCGCGCCAGGCTGATCCGGCCGCTGCTGAGGGCTGCCACCAGCGCATCGATCGCGGTGTGGGCATCGGCCGGCATGAGCAGCAAGTCGGCTCCAGCTTCAAAGGCCAGCACCGCCGCTTCCCCCGCTCCCCAGCGCGCCGCGATCGCCTCCATCACCAGGGCGTCGGTCACCACCAGACCACCGAAGCCGAGATCCACGCGCAGCAGGCCCTCCAGCACCGGGGCCGAGAGGGTGGCGGGGCGCTCGGGGTCCAGGTCGCTCAGCTGGAGGTGCGCGGTCATCACCGCGCCCACACCGGCGGCGATGGCGGCGCGGAAGGGCGGCAGCTCGATCGCCTCCAACCGCTGGCGGTCGTGGGGGAGCACCGGCAGAGCCAGGTGCGAATCCACAAGGGTGTCGCCGTGGCCGGGGAAGTGCTTGGCACAGCAGAGCACTCCTTCCGCCTGCGCCGCCCCCACAAAGGCGGCGGCCAGGGCTCCTGCCGTGGCGGGATCCTCCCCCCAGGCCCGCACATTGATCACCGGATTGGCGGGATTGTTGTTGACATCGCAGACGGGGGCCAGCAGCCAGTTCAGGCCCAGGGCGCGCGCCTGGCGGGCTGTGCAGCGGCCATAGCGGCCAGCCAGCAGCAGCGCCTGCTCCGGGGCGCTGGCGAACAGGCGACCGAGTGCCAGCGGAGGAACCAGCCAGGTGGCGCCCTCGAACCGCTGTCCCACCCCCTCTTCCACATCGGCGCAGAGCAGGAGGGGATGGCGTGCCCAGCCGCTGAGCTGCTCTGTGCGCAGGCGCAGTTCCGCGGCGCTGCCGCCCAGCAGGATCACGCCGCCCACACCGGCGGCAAGCAGGTCCTGCAGCTCGCCGTTGGGAAGCTCCCAGCGGGGATAGCGGCGCTGGCCGTCGCTGAGATGGCCGCTGCCGCGCACCACCAGCAGGCGGGCGACCTGCTCCCGCAGGCCGGGGGAAGGGGCCTCAGTCACCCCGGTCGTCGGCGTCGCTGCCGCCGGACGCCGCATCGCCGCTGATCGGTTCCTGATCGCTGCCTGGGGGCACCTCGCCCCGCCGCTCCCGTTCGCGTCCCAGTTCATTGAGCAGACCGAGCACCGTGGTGCCCCGCTCCAGGCCCCGGTCGAGATGGAACACCACCTCAGGCGTGCGGCGCATCTTCAGGCGACGGCCCAGCTCGCCTTTCACATAGGCGCTGGCGGAGCGCAGGCCCTCCATGGCTTGTTCGCGATCGGCGTCGCTGCCGTAGATGCTCACGAAGATCTTGCAGTGCTGAAGATCGCCGGCCACGTCCACATTGGTGACGCTCACCATGCCCAGCGACACCCGCTCGTCCTTGATGCCGTTCACGAGCAGCTCGCTGATCTCACGCCGGATCAGAGCTGCGACCCGCTCGACCCGTCGGGTCTGTGCCATTGCTAAGCCAGTGGTGCTGAGCCAACCATCGCACGCAGCACCAGCGAAAGGCTCACCAGCCCACTCACCAGCGCCCCCACCAGCGCCACGGCGGTGACCGGGTTGCTGCGCCGCCGGGCCAGCGGTTCAAGCACCGAGTTGAACACCCCGAGGCTGAAGGCGATCAGATAACGCGGGTAGCGCGTGACGTTGAGGAAGAACTCTTTCATGGGGCAGGCCTTGGAACGATGGTGAGGTGCAGGGGGCGCGGGGTGCGGGGCAGTGAGGCGCGGGCCTGGGCCTGGCTCAGGGGGGGTGCTGAAGCCGAAGCCGACGCACCCATCTGCACGCGGGTCTCGTTTCGATGGCTACTCTGCCGCCACCGGGTCAGGGCCGCCGATGCTGGAACTTCACCAGTTCAGACATTCCGCCTTCTGCGAGAAGGTGCGGCTGATTCTGGCCGCCAAACGGCTGGACTACACCGTGGTCGAGGTCACGCCGGGCTTCGGCCAGCTGGCCCTGTTCCGCCTCTCTGGCCAGCGCCAGGTGCCGGTGCTGGTGGACGGCACTGAGGTGATTGCCGATTCCTCCGCGATCGCTCTGCATCTGGAGGCCCACTACCCCACGCCCTCACTGCTGCCGGTAGACCCCCGCGCCCGCGCCCAGGTGCTGTTGCTCGAAGACTGGGCCGATACGGCGCTGGCGGCCGGAGGCCGCATGGCCCTGCTGCAGGCGATGGGCACCGACAGCGTGGTGCGCGGCGCCCTGTTGCCCGACGCCACCCCGGCCCCCCTGCGCTCCTTGCTGGGTGCCCTGCCGACGGATCTGTTCGCCGGCGTCGGCGAGGTGATGGGCCGCTCGGAGCGCCAGCAACTGCAGACCAACCTTGAGCAACTGGCGGCGCTGGTGAGCCGCCACCCTTACCTGATCGGCGATCAGCTCTCGCTGGCCGATCTGGCGGTAGCGGCCCAGTTGTCGTTGCTGCTGTTTCCCGCCAGCGCCGGTGCGCCGCTGGCGGGCCGCGGCGTCGCCGGTGTGGCGGACCATCCCCTGCTGGAGGGGCTGTTCCGCTGGCGTGACGCCATCTACGCCGAGGTGGGTCGGCAGCCTGAACCGGTCAACTCACCTGACCCTCAGACGCCGGCAGCGGCGTCGTAGGAATCCGCTGCAGATCCAGGCTGAAGCGGTGGGTGCTGAGCGGCACGGCCGCCAGCCCGTCCTCCGGCGAGGGGTAGGTGGCCTGCCACTGCAGCGCGCGTAAGCGGCCTGGCTGATCGAACCCTGCGCTGCTCGCGGTGCCGCTGGGCCCAGGACCTGACGGGAGCACAGCCAGCTCGTAGCGGGTGAGGGTTTCCACCCGGCTGATCCGGGTGCCGCCGGGGCCATGCACCACCTGCAGGGCCAGCTCATCGGCGATGAAACGGTCGCCAACTGCCGCCTCGGTCCGTCGCCCCACCACCGTGGATTCCAGTGACAGATCGCCTTGCAGAGTGGCGAGCTGCCGGTTGGGGTTGACCGGGTCGTTGGCCACGGTCAGCAACTGGGGTCCCAGCAGCGCCTTGCCCACCTGGGCGGCATTGAAGGCCCGATCCCCCACCAGCTCGCTGCGCCGGTTGCGCGCGAAGCGCACCCGATACGTCAGTGGAGCAATGCTGCCGGGCGCCACCTCCTCGCTGCGCACCTCCCAGGTGCCTTCAAAGACGTCGGGGTATACCAGGTCACGGCGGCCGGGGCGCGGCAACGGCGCCGGCAGGCTCCACTCGGGCCAGTCGGCCAGCCGTTCCGCCAGCACTCCACCCCCGGCAGGGTTCAAACCCGTCCCCGCGTCCAGCCCCAAGGCAGTACCCGGGGGCCAGATCGCCATCAGCACCGCCAGGATGGGGCCCATCAGTGCGGCTGCCATGTCCGATCCCCTGCTGCGCGAACTCGATCATTACGTGGTGCTGGAGCCGTCCGCTGCGGAAACCTGTCTCACGGCCGCTGAAACGCTGCGTTGGCTGGAGACCACCCTGGCCGCTATGGCCACACCACCGGCCGAGCTGGCCCACCTGCCCAGTGATGCGGCCCGCGCCCAGCGCCTGCTCGACACCGCCTGCGAGCTGGAGGTGGAGCCGGGCGTGGCGGTGCAATGGTTCGCGGTGCGGCTGGAGGCACCCAGCCGTCCGGACTGAGTCCCCCGGTTCAGGAGGCCAGATCTGACGGAGCCTCAGGTGCTTCCGGCGGCTGCGGCGGCTCCTTGAGCACAGCGGGAAGGGCCGCCAGCAGCTGGTCGGCCACGGCCTGCGGCGCGCGGCCGTCCTGCAGCACCTGCAGATCGGCCTCGGCATAGAGCGGCCGGCGCTGCTGCAGCAACTCCCGCAGCCGAGCGCCTGAATCCGGGCTCTGCATCAGCGGGCGGGGGGTGGGATCGGCGGCGAGCCTCTCCAGCAGCAGTGCTTCCGGGGCATCGAGCCACACCACCACCCCCTGCCGCAGCTGCCCCCAGTTGGTCGGCCGTGTGACCACCCCACCGCCGGTGGCCACCACCAGCGAGTGCCAGCTGGCGATGCTGCCGAGCACCTGCGTTTCCAGCTGTCTGAACCCTTCTTCTCCATCGGTTTCGAACACCGCGGCGATCGAGCGTCCGGCCGCTGCCTCGATCACCTGGTCGGCGTCGATGAAGCGGTAGCCGAGCGCTTCGGCCAGGGGCCGGCCGACGGAACTCTTGCCCGCCCCCATCATCCCGATCAGGTAGATGTTCATGCCGCTGAGCCTTTTCCTCAGGGCCTGGTGCGGATGCGCGGGGGCGGCGGACATGGTGGGGAGTTGGAACGATGCAGGGAGGAGATCCCTAGGATGACTCCTGAGGCTTTCCGGTGATGACGGCACCTGCCACCAGATCCCAGCGCCATGGCCGCGGCCGCGGCTGCGTGATCACCCGCAGGGCCACCTTCAGTGCCAGCCATCTGTATTCGCTGCCTGAACTCACGCCCGAGCAGAACCAGGAGCGCTTCGGCCGCTGCAGCCTGGCTCCCGGCCATGGCCACAACTACGAATTGATCGTGGCGATGGCTGGCCCGCTCGATGGTGACGGCATGGTGCTCAACCTCTCCGAGGTGAAGCACGCCATCCGGCGTGAGGTCACCGATGCGCTCGATTTCCGGTTCCTCAACGCGTGCTGGCCGGAGTTCGATCTGCGCCGGCACGAGGGCCGCCTGCCCACCACTGAAGCCCTCTGCCAGGTGATCTGGCAGCGGCTGGCTCCCCACCTCCCCGTGGTGGGTCTGCGCCTCTACGAGCAATCCAACCTCTGGGCCGATGTCCTCGGCGATTCCATGGAAGCCTTCCTCTCGATCCGCACCCACTTCGCCGCAGCCCACCGTCTGGCTCGGCCCGAGCTCTCGATGGCTGAAAACGAAGCCATCTACGGCAAGTGCGCCCGCCCGCACGGCCATGGCCACAACTACCTGCTCGACATCACCGTGCGCGGCGCGATCGATCCCCGCACCGGCATGGTCTGCGATCTGGCCGAGCTGCAGCGGTTGGTGAATGACCTGGTGGTGGAGCCCTTCGACCACACCTTCCTCAACAAGGATGTGCCCCATTTCGCCGACTGCGTGCCCACCGCCGAGAACATCGCGCTGCACATCGCCGATCTGCTGAGCGCTCCCGTTTCCGCCACCGGTGCCACGCTCCACAAGGTGCGGCTGCAGGAGAGCCCCAACAACGCTGCCGAGGTCTATGCCGAGGTGCCGCAGCTGGAGATGCGCCCGCTGGCGCTCGAAGCCCTCGCCTGCGCCTGAGCCACGCCGCCGCCACCCTCCCGCTGCCCCAGCTGCGGTTGGTGCTGGCGATCAGCCTTGATGGCCGCCTGGCTCCCGCCGGGGGCGGTGCTGCCCAGCTCGGCGGTTCCGGCGATCGCGCCGTGCTGGAAGAGTCCCTCGCCTGGGCTGATGGCTGCCTGATCGGAGCCCGCACCTTGCGTGTGCACGGCAGCACCTGTTTGATCCGCGAGCCCGGCTTGCTGGCCCGGCGCGCCGCCCAGGGCCGTTCACCGCAGCCGCTGGCCGTGGTGGTGAGCCGCAGCGGCCTGCTTGGGCCCGCGTTGCCGTTTTTCAGCCAGCCGCTGAGCCGTTGGCTGCTGCAGGCCGCCGGCCCAGCTCAGCCGCTGGCGCCGTTGCCTGCCGGCTTCGAGCGCCGGCTGCCGCTGCGCCACTGGCCCGCCTGTCTGGCGGAGCTGCGCGCCCTGGGGCTGGAGCGTCTGGTGTTGCTCGGGGGTGCCGAACTGGCGGGAGCCTTGCTGGCTGCCCAGTTGGTGGACGAACTGCACCTCACCCTGTGCCCGCTCCTGCTGGGCGGGAGCCACAGCTGGCTACCGGCGTCGGCGCTCGCCGCGGCTTCGGCCTGGGAGCTGCTGGAGCACCGCGACCTCGGTGGCGGGGAACTGCTGCTGCGCTACCGGCGCAAAGCTCCCCTGGCTTCCCGTCAGGGGGAACCCTGAGAGCTGAAGCGGCGCCCGAGATCTTCCAGCGACACATCCTTCAGGCTTTCGGGCGGCAGACCCAGCAGCTTGGCGGCGCAGCGCTTCGCCACCACCTCGCTGTCGTCGCCGAAGCGGCCGCCCACCATTTCGGTGATCACCCCCAGGGTGCGACCGGTGGCTTCCGATTCCCGGATCAGGCAGGTGCTCACGGGCCCCGCCAGCTGGCGGCAGGGTTGGCGCAGGCTCTGCTCCAGCCTGGCCTCGCCCCCTGCGCCAAGGCGCACACACAAATCGGCCAGCCGGTTCTCCAGCTGGGGACGCATCAGCAGCAGCAGGGGCTGCAGCAGGCTCGCCTGCGCCGGCTGGCCGCTGCCGGCGGTGGCAACGAGCAGGCCCAGCCCCAACAGCCTGGCCAGGGGATGACCCTTGATGCTTCGGTGGCGCACCGTCATCCGGCTCCTGTGGTTAGTTTTGCGTCCGGCGCGATGCACGAGCGTGGTCCGGCGGCATGGCTGAACTTGAGACCCGCTGGCACCCCTCCACGGCCGGGCTCAGCGAAATCCAGTGGCAGGAACTCTGCGGCGCTGCCGGGATCCCCTTCTTCAGCTGGCGCTGGCTGCATGGTCTGGAGGCCTCCGGCAGCATCGTTCCCCGTCAAGGATGGCAACCCTGCCACCTGGGGGTGTGGCGCGGCGACGTGCTGGTGGCCCTGGCGCCGCTCTACCTGAAGGGCCACAGCTACGGGGAGTTCGTTTTCGATCAATCCTTCGCGCAGCTCGCAGGACAGATGGGCCTGCGCTACTACCCCAAGCTGGTGGGGATGAGCCCGGTGAGCCCGGTCCAGGGGTACCGCTTTCACATGGCCCCCGGCGAAGACGAGGCCGCGCTCACCCGCCTGATGCTTGAGGAGATCGATCACTTCTGCCGGGAGCAGCGGCTGTTGAGCTGCAACCTGCTGTACGTCGATCCGAGCTGGCAACCGCTGGCGGAGGCCGCGGGCTGGGCCACCTGGCTCAACCAGCAGAGCCTCTGGAGCAACCCCGGTTTCGGCAGCTTCGACGACTATCTGCTCGGCTTCAATGCCAACCAGCGGCGCAACATCCGCCGTGAGCGCCGCGCCGTTGCAGACGCCGGCCTCACGGTGAGCCCACTGGTGGGGGAGGAGATCCCGGCAGTGATGCTGGAGCGCATGCATGGCTTCTATGAGCAGCACTGCGCCCGCTGGGGGGCCTGGGGCAGCAAATACCTCACCGAGGAGTTCTTCCGCTACGCGGCCGAACACCTCCGCCACGACCTTGTCCTGTTCAGCGCCCACCGCGGCGATCCGCTGGAGCCGCTGGCGATGTCCCTGTGCGTCCGCAGCCAGGAAGGGCTGTGGGGCCGCTACTGGGGCAGCAACGAGGAGATCGAGAACCTGCACTTCGATGTCTGCTACTACGCCCCGATCGAGTGGTCGATCGGTCAGGGCGTGCGCTGGTTCGATCCCGGTGCGGGCGGCAGCCACAAGCGCCGCCGCGGCTTCGTGGCTCAGCCGCGGGCCAGCCTGCACCGCTGGAGCGACCCCCGCTTCGACCGCCTCGTGCGCCAGTGGCTGCCGCAGGCCAACGCCCAGCTGCTGGAGGAGATCGAAGCCGTCAACGCGGAGCTGCCGTTCTGTCGGCGGGAGTTGCCCCTGGCAGCGGCCTGATTCCTACGATCAGCCGATGAACACTCTCCTCAGCGAGCGTGACAGCCTCGATGAACGGCTGTCGCAGCGCTCCATCGCCCTCGATCCCGCCGGCTACTTCCTGATCAAGGTGGATGCCGTGGCCGGTGAGTTGGTGGCCGAGCACTACAGCAACGGCATCGATGATCGCGGCCTCGCCACCGACCCCGACACCGGTGAGGTGCTGAGCTGCCGCGGCAACGGGTCGCGCACGCCAGTGGCCACCTACCGGGGCCGGAGCGCCAAGGAACTCGGCATGCGGCTCACTGAAAGCACGGAACCGTTGCCGCTCAGTCGCCTCGACCACGCCCTCTATATCGGGCGCGAACTGCAGAAGGCGGAAGCCTGCCTCCGCAGCGGGCTTCCGTATGTTCAGGATTGAAGCCCTGGGGGGGAAGCCTGCCGGAGTTCAGGCGGGCTGCAGCTCCTTCTCCACGCTGGTGGCGGGAGGGAGTTCGGGCGGCAGTGTCTTGAGCTGCTCCTGGATCTCCATCGTCACCACGCTGCGATATTCCAGGAAGTGCTCGTTGTGGGCCAGCACCACCAAGAACTGCTCAAGCTGGCTCGGATTGCGACGGGCGATGTCGAGCATGTAGCGCCAGAAGCGGGTGCGGGTGTTGCGCCTGATGCCTTGCCTCCACACCACGATGCTCAGGGCGCGCACGTCACTCATGGCGGGAAGTTTGGGCAACCCTGTCGACGGTCGCAGGAACTGATGCCAGCGCGGCGCCCCTACCTTGAGGTAGTAGCTGTGCACCCGGTCCATGTAGGCATTGGGCTCGTAGAGCGCGCAGAACGCATCGACGTATTCATTGGCGATGTCACGGATCGGCCGGGTGGGCACGAAGTTGAGCAGGTTTGTCTGGTTCACGCCCTTGGCGGCGGCTTTGTCCTGAATCAGACGGCCTTCCTTCTCCAGCCGGTGCCACAGCCCGGTGTTCGGCAGGGCCTGGAGCATGCCCATCATCGCGGCGGGGATACCGGTGCGAGTCACGAACTCCACGATGCGCTGGCCGGCGCCGGTCTTTTCACCATCGAAACCGATGATGAAGCCAGCCATCACCCGGATGCCATAGGAGGTGATCCTGTCGACGGACTCCTCCAGGGAACTCCGGGTGTTCTGGAGTTTTCGCGCCGTTTCAAGGCTGGCTTCGTCCGGTGTTTCGATGCCTAGGAACACGCTGTCGAAGCGGCTCTCCGCCATCATCTGCATCATCTCCTCGTCGGAGGCGAGATCGACAGAAGCTTCAGTGGCAAAGCTGAAGGGGTAGTCGTGTTCGATCTGCCACTGCTTGAGTGCAGGCAGCAACAATTTGGCGTTGCGTTTGTTGCCGATGAAGTTGTCATCCACCAGGAAGATCGAACGCCGCCAGCCCAGGTCGTAGAGGAACTGAAGTTCGGCGATCAGTTGTTCCGGGGTCTTGGTGCGTGGCTTGCGCCCATACAGCACGATGATGTCGCAGAACTCGCATTGGAATGGGCAGCCCCGCGAGAACTGCACCGACATGGAGTCGTAAGCATCCAGCTCAAGCAGGTCAAAGCGCGGGATCGGCGTGCCGGTCACATCCGGCTTCTCGCCGTTGGAGCTGAACCGGCCGCTGGAGGCGCCGCTTTCAATCGCCTCGATGAACATCGGCAGGGTGATCTCGCCCTCGTCAAGCACCTTGAAGTCGGCGAGATCGAGCTCAGGTGCGTCGGGTGTGGAGCTGGCGAAGGGGCCGCCCACGGCCACCGGCAGGCCCCGCTGCTTGGCTTTGGCAATCTGGGTGGCCATGTCGGCCTTCTGCACGATCATCCCCGAGATGATCACCAGCTCGGCCCAGGCCCACTCCGCCTCGGTCACCTCGCGCACGTTGCGGTCGGCCAGCTTGAACTCCCAGTGCTGCGGCAACAGGGCCGCCACAGTCACCATGCCGAGTGGGGGAAGCAGAACCTTCCGATTGACGAGCTCGAGGATCTTCTCGTAGCTCCAGAAGGTCTTGGGAAATTCCGGGTAGATGAGCAGGGCGCGCATGCCGTTCCGGGTGAGGGGGAGACACGAAACCCACGCCGCTGGAGGCGGCAGGGAACTGCCGTGAGTAGCAGCCACCCTAGGGGCTCCTCAAGGAAGAAGGCTTGTTCTGCTCTAATGGGTGGACGATTTCGCATCCATCGCCATGGGCATTGCGCTGTATCTGGGTCTCGTGGCTGGTGGTCTGGTCACCGCCTTCGCGCTTACCACCGTGCTGCGCGGCATCAAGCTGATCTGAGGCGACACCACAGCCTTCAGCAGCTCAAGGCAGTCAGCGGCTCTGAGGCCCCTCAGGCCTCCTGGAGCAGCAGCCGTCCCCGACCTCGGGCCAGTTCCAGCACGGCAAGTGTGAGTCCCACCGACCCCATCAGGGCGAATGTGGCGGGCAGTCCCACCCGCAGGCTGAGGGCCGCGGCCAGCAGACCGCTGAGGCCCCCACCCCCAAGAAAGGCGATCTGAGCCAGCCCGGCCATGCGGCCGCGCAGCACCACCGGGGCAGCCACCTGGGTGATCAGGCTGCTCCCTGCCAGCAGGCAGGCGGTACCGGCACCGATCAGGAAGGTGGTGAGCAGGTGGAAGCCGCTGCCCAGCGGCGCGGCCATCAGCAATTGGCCCAGGGCCGTGAGCAGTGTGGCGCCACCCAGCAGCAGGGAAGGGCGGCGGCTGAGCCAGGCGCTGTGGCGCTGCAGCAGCAATCCTCCGCAGATGCTGCCGGCCGCCAGCACGCTGGTGAACAGGCCGAGCTCCTGGGGGCTTGGTCCCAGCACCTCTGCGGCGATCAATGGGGCCAGCCCCGGATGGAAGAACACCGCCAGGCAGGCCAGCCCGGTGAACACCAGCACGTGGCGCAGCGGCGACCCGCACTCCCGCCAGGCAGTTCCCAGGCTGGAGCCCGAACCACCGCCACTGCGCTGCTCCGCGTCCCGGTGCGGTGCCAGCAACCACACCACCGTGGCGATCGGCAGCAGATAGGAGGCGGCATCGATCGTGAGCGTGGCCGTCGGACCACTCAGGGCGAGCAACATGCCTCCCACCGGTGGACCCACCAGCTTCCCCACGTTGAAGACCACCGCGAAACTGGCCAGATAGGGGGCCAGCTGCTGGGGCTCCTCCACCAGCAGGGCGCAGTACTTCTGGCGCGCCGTCAGCTCAAAGGCGCTGGCGAGCCCCACCACGAGCGTGCTCAGCATCAACAGTGCCACCTGGGCCGTGCCGGTGAGCAGGGGAATGGTGATCGCCCCGAGGGCAGCGCCGCCCACCAGCCCCCACTGGGACAGCACCAGGATCCGCTCACTGCCGAGGCGGTCGGTGAGCACCCCGGCCGGGCCGCTCACCAGCAGGCTGGGCAGGGCCAGCGCCGCGAAATTGACGGCCAGCAGCAAGGGGTTGCGTGTGCCGTCCATCAGGATCCAGGCCTTGGCCGTGATGCCGGCGAAGGATCCGGCCGTGCTCAACCCTGAAGCGATCAGGAAGGTGGTGCGTTGATGCCGCCGGATCCAGCTCTTCAATCGCTGCTGCCGCGCGAGGCTCGGGCCTGAAGCACCATTGCCGCCGAGCCCACCACTTCCCCTTCCAGGTCGTAGGGATGGGCCGCGGTGATCCGCACGGGCACCATCTGGCCCGGGGAGGCGGTCAGGCCGCCCTCGCCCGGCTTCACCCGCACATCGCCATCCACATCGGGCGCGAAGCGGGCGCAACGCCCGATCAGTTCGCCGGTGGCAGGGTTCTCCTGCTCGATCAGCACATCGACGATCCGCCCCACCCAGGCGCCGTTGCGTTCGGCGGCGATCGGCTGCTGCGCTTCCATCAGCCGGTTGCGGCGCTCCTGGGCCACGGCGGCGGGCACGGCATCGGGCAGATCGGCGGCCGCCGTTCCCTCCTCGGGCGAAAAGGTGAACACCCCCACGTGATCGAAGCGCTGCGTGGTCACGAAGTGGAGCAGGTGCTCGAAGTGCTCCTCTGTTTCGCCTGGGAAGCCCACGATGAAGGTGGTGCGCAGCACCGCCTCGGGCAGCAGCTCGCGGATGCGATCCAGCAGGTCGCCGTTCACATTCGCCTGCCAGGGGCGGTTCATCGCCCGGAGCACGTCCGGATGGCTGTGCTGCAGGGGTAGATCCAGGTAGGGCAGCACGTTGGCCACTTCCCGGTAGGCGGCGAGCACCGGGGGCGTCAGGCCCGTGGGGTAGGCGTAGTGCACGCGGATCCAGGGAATCTCCACCTCGCCGAGGGCGCGCAGCAGCTCCGCCAGCTGCGGACGCCCGTAGAGGTCAAGGCCGTAATTGGTGGTGATCTGGCTGATCAGGATCAGCTCCTTCACCCCCTGAGCCGCCAGTTGCTGCGCTTCCGCCACGATCGACTCGATCGTGCGGGAGCGCTGATCGCCGCGCAGCTTGGGAATGATGCAGAAGGCGCAGCGGTAGTCGCAGCCTTCGGCCACCTTCAGGTAGGCCACCGCCTCTGAGGTGGTGCGATACCGGGGCAGGTGCTCATCGGCCACAAAGGTGGGGGTGGCACTCACCCGGTTCACCCGTTCGCCTGCCTCCACCCGCCGCAGCACCTCCACGATGTGCTGATAGTCGCCGGTACCCACGATCGCCATGGCTTCCGGCAGGGCATCCAGCAGTTCCTCCTGGAAGTGCTGGGCCAGACAGCCCGCGATGATCAGCTCCTTGCCCTGCTCAGCAAGCTCCACCAAGGTGCGTACCGATTCCTCCCGGGCGTCCTGGATGAAGCTGCAGGTGTTCACCACCACCACCGAGGCCTCGCTCTCATCGGCGCTGACGCCATAGCCGGCTTCTGCCAGCAGGCCGAGCATGTGCTCGGTGTCCACCCGGTTCTTTTCGCAGCCGAGGTGCGCGAAGGCCACGGTGGGCGGACGGCTGGCCTCCACAGGAGCGCCGGCCGGCGAATCCGGAGCGAGGGAAGGGGCGGAACCGACCAGCGAGGAATCGATGCCGGCCCTGACGGCGGCTTGGCGCATGGGGGAAGGAAGACCGGGGCCGTCGAAGGGCCAATGGAACACCCTATGGGAGAAGAGCCGTTCGCCGGCACACGCCCCGCGCCCAGATGGGCGGGTGGTGACCTCCGGCCCGCCGGTGGGCGCCCCGAAACGGAAGCTGCCACAATCGCTGCAGCGAGCGTCAGTCCTTTGACCCCCTCCCGTCTTACCAGCCGACTCAGTAGCCGTCGCCGCGGTGAAGCGGGCAGCCGCTGGGCGCGGGTGGCCATTGCCGTGCTGGCCACGGTCGGTGTGATTGATACCGGTGCCATCACCCTCAAGCGCTGGGGCCTGATCGGCCCCCTCAGCTGCCCTGGTGGCGGGGATGGCTGCGACAAGGTGCTCAGCAGCGTCTGGGGCAGCCTGTTCGGCCAACCCCTCTCCCTGTTCGGTTTTCTGGCCTACGCGGCCTTGCTGCTGCTGGCCGTGGCGCCGCTGGTGGTGCGCGGCGAGCGTGGCAGCGACCTGCAGAGTCGCAGCTGGTGGGGCCTGTTCCTGCTGAGCGGCGCCATGTCGGTGTTCAGCCTGGTGCTGATGGGCCTGCTGATCTTCAAGATCCAGGCCTTCTGTTTCTTCTGCGTGCTTTCCGCGCTGCTGAGTGTTTCAGCCTTGGTGCTCAGCCTGATCGGTGGTGATTGGGAGGATCCGGGCCAACTGGTGTTCCGCGGTGTGCTGGTGCTGCTGGTGGTGGGTCTGGCGGGCCTCGGCTGGGCCGCCTCCGTCGACCGTCCGGCTGCCCTCAGCACCCAGGGCATGCCCCCCGAAGTGGTCAGGCCCAGCACGGCGGCCACAATCGCCCTCGCCAAGCACCTGAAGGCGGAGGGAGCGGTGATGTATTCGGCCTACTGGTGTCCCCACTGCCACGAGCAGAAGGAGCTGTTCGGCAAGGAGGCGACTAAATCGCTCACCATCATTGAGTGCGCCCCCGATGGCGCTAATAGCCAGACCGCCCTCTGCAAGGAGAAGAATGTGCAGGGCTTCCCCTCCTGGGAGATCCGCGGCCAGATCACATCCGGCGTGAAGCCGCTCGCCGGCCTTGCCAATGCCTCTGGCTACACCGGACCGACTGACTTTTGATCCTGACTTCTGAGCGGTGGCTCCGCCCACCAACTGCTGAGCTGTCCCCAAAGCAAAGCTCCCCTTGCTGCCCCTGAAGCTCGAGGTGATGAGGCCAGGGGGCTGAACAGCTAGGAGCCAAGGGCCAGGGCCTTCGCCAGTGGCGCCGTGCTGATCGTCTGCCCCTGCTGCTGCACGGTGTGGCGTTGCCAGAAGGGTTGGGAGCCGGGGCAATCGGTGCGGAAGTGCCCCCCCCTGCTTTCGGTGCGAAAGAGGGCGGCCTCCATCAACAGCTGTCCCAGTTCCAGCTGCCGCAGCAGATCCTGCAGCGGTCGGATCAGCCCCAGCTGGTCAGCGGGAAGTTCCAGCTGATCTGAAGGCGCCAGCTGCGCCACCTCGGCCAGCAGAGCCAGCCTCTCCATCGCGCTGCGTTGCTCCTGGATCGCCGCCAGGCCCTGACGCAGGGCCGTGCCGCGTCGCTCAACGCCGGCCACCCGCCAGCAGCGGCGTCGCAGCGACGCCACCTGAGCGGCAATCGTTTCAGCGCTCACACCGCGGCTGAGCCCGGGGCTCACGCCGGCGGGCCCGGCCCCGTTGCCACCGAAGCTTCCCACAGAGCTGGAGAACAACATCGCCCCCGGAGCTCCACTTCGTGCAGTAACAGGGCGCGGTGCCGTGAAGGTGTCGTTCAGCTGGATCCGGCTCAACTGGCGGGCGAACACAAGACATTCCATCAGCGAGTTGCTCGCGAGTCGGTTGGCCCCATGCACGCCCGTACAGGCCACTTCCCCCACGGCATACAGGCCAGGAAGGCTGGTGGCGGCGTTGAGGTCAGTGCTGACGCCTCCCATCCAGTAGTGGGCCGCGGGAGCGATCGGGATCGGTGCATCGGCCGGTTCAAGGCCCAGTTGGCGGCAACGGGCCAGGATCGTGGGGAACTGCTTCTCCATCCGTGCGCCGCCGATGGGGCGCAGATCGAGCCAGAGGTGGTCCACACCTTGCTCGTGCATCGTGCGCACCAGCGCCCGGCTTACCTGGTCGCGAGGCGCCAGATCCCCGCCCGCCAGGGCGCGCACCGGGCTGCGGCCCTGCCTGTCGAGCAGCTTGGCGCCTTCACCCCGCACGGCCTCAGAGATCAGGAAGTGAGGAGCGCCGGGGAGCATCAGCGCTGTGGGGTGGAACTGAACGAACTCCAGGTCACGCACCTGGGCTCCCGCCCTCCAGGCCATGCCCACGCCGTCGCCGGTGGCCTGGCTGGGATTGGTGGTTTTCTCGAACAGATGTCCGCCGCCCCCACTGGCCAACACCACGGCCCCAGCACGCAGCCAGCGCACCTGGTCGCCCTCCAGCACCTGCAGCCCCTGGCAACGGCCGGCTTCGACCCAGAGCTGCAGCGCCATCACCCCCTGGCAACGCACCAGCAGGGCACGCCGCTCAACTGCCCGCTCCAACGCATCCACCAGGGCGCCGCCGGTACGGTCCTGGGCGTGCAGCACGCGGCGATGGCTGTGGGCTGCTTCAAGTGTTGTGCTGAGGCTGGCGCCATCCCGATCGAAATCCATCCCCAGCTGGAGCAAGCGTTCCACGCAGCGGGGGGCTTCATGAACGAGCAACTCCACGGCCGCAGGATCACAGAGCCCTGCACCGGCCTTGAGTGTGTCCTCCCGGTGGCTGGCAAAGCTGTCCTCGGGGCGTGTGACGGCGGCGATACCCCCCTGCGCCCAGCGGCTTGCCGAGCGCGGGCCCCGCTCTTTGCTGAGCAGCAGCACCCTCAGTTCACTCGGCAGCTCCAGGCAGGCCATCAGGCCGGCAGCGCCCCCGCCGACCACCACCACATCCCAGGTGGTCGCCAGCGGTGGCTGGGAAGACGACGGCCTGGGGGTCGATGCAGTCAACGGAACGACAAAAAAGCCGCCGGATGAACCCCGGCGGCCAGATGGGAATCAGAAGAGAGCTGGATCAGCGGTAGACACCATTGTTGATGCGGTCAAAGCCTTCGTTGAGGGCAATGGAAGGAGGAGTGATTGTGAAGTTATCTCGGTACTTCTCAAACAGCTCCTTCTGGCGCTCCGTGAGGTCAAGGCTGAGCACGTCGTCAATGGATTCGTAAGGGCCGCCCAGCACGATCTTGCCGGCCAGCGTGGGGTACATCCCAGGGAATTGCTGGAAGCTACGGACCGGAGAGTTGTTGAGGTCCACCTTCCCGACGGCAGCGGCGATCTTGTCGTCCGCCACGTTGCGCGGGGCATCAGCGAAGGCCGCAGGGGGCAGAGCCATGGCCATCAGCAGGCCCGCAAGAAGCACACCACTCATCAGCCAGGCAACCACCCGTTTCATCGAAAATCTCCTGTTGAGGCAGCCGGTCGGCACCGCGGCAACGCTACAGCGGCCCACTGCGATCCCTGCACCGCAGCCCCCCGGCTTTTGCAGTTCTTCAATCGGCCCATGAACGGGCGGGAGGCTTCGCTCCAGATCAGACCTCCCTGGCCTTGGCCCTGCTTGAAAGGCCCAGCCGGAGCCGCTCAGCAGGTGGGATCAGATCAGTCCGCTCAGGTGCGGGCTCAACAGCGCTGCACCCAGGAAAAGCCCATCAACCGCGAGGGTGGTGATCAAGGCGGCTGCCGCCACCCGACCACTGGCTCCCTGCGGCCACCAGCGCCGCCCAAGCAGGATCAGCCCGGTGGCGATCGTGGCGATTTCGATCAGCGCCAGCGGCTGCAACACGAGCTCCGCGGCTTTGCGCAGCAGCTCGGGGGCCTGCTCGGCTGGTGCCTGAAGCACCTGGGGCCAGAGGGGCATCACGCCCGTGAGCAGCATGGCGCCATCCGTGCAGGCCGTTCCCAGCAGGGAGGCGAGGTAGAACGCCCCGGCGCTGCGCCAGCGGGTCGAGAGTCCGGCCCAGGCGATCGGCACAGCGAAGGCTTCGACCGGCAGATGCCAGGCCGGGTGCAGACGGAACCACCCCCAGAACAGACAACCAGCCAGCCAGCTGCCGCTGAAGCCCACCAGCACGCCGCCCAGTTCGCGCCACTGGCCCTGGCCGCGCCAACCGAGCAACAGCCCGGCGCTCAGCAGCACGGTTGTGAAGGCGGTGGCGCTGGTGGGATGCAACCGCACCCATGGCGCCTGCAGAAACACCGGCAGGGCCACGAGCATCCCCACGGCGATCGGCAGGAGCCAGCTCAGCTCGCGCGTGGCAGGGGCGTGCTTCGCTGGCCAGGTGCCCCCCGATGACCGTGGTACAGCCAGAACCACCTCGGGGGATCGCTCCAGGGTTGAGACGCGGGCAAGGTAGAGCGAAACCCCGGGCACCTGCACGTATGAAGAAAGGTTGCCAACCTTAGGGGATTGCTGGGTGGCTGGCGGGAGCCGCCCGCCATAAGGTCACGTCATGTCCTGACGACCGGTCCCCATGCCTCCTGTCCTTCCGTCCCAGGCACCGGGACTGCTGGAGGCCTGCTGGCAGGCCCTTGTGCTGGGTGTGGTCCAGGGACTGACCGAATTCCTGCCGATCAGCAGCACCGCCCACCTCAAGGTCGTGCCCGTGCTGCTGGGTTGGGGTGATCCCGGCGTCGCCGTCACGGCCGTGATCCAGCTCGGCAGCATTACCGCCGTGGTGCTCTACTTTCGTCGCGATCTGCTGGATGTGGCGGTGGGGATGTCCCGGGCCTTCCGCCATGGGCAATGGCGTGATCCGTCCGCCCGACTTGGACTGGCCATGGCCGTTGGAACCTTGCCGATCGTGGCCGCCGGCAGCGCCATCAAGCGCTTCTGGAGCGGCTACGAAACCTCCGTGCTGCGCAGCATCCCCTCGATTGCGATCGTCTCGATCGTGATGGCGCTGTTGCTGGCCTGTGCCGAAGTGGTCGGCCGTCGCCGCAAGGAATTGCCCCAGGTGCGTCCCGTTGATGGCCTGGTGGTCGGGCTTGCCCAGATGCTCGCCATCATTCCCGGCGTGTCCCGATCCGGCAGCACCCTCACGGCCTCGCTGTTCGATGGCTGGCAGCGCCCTGCCGCCGCGCGCTTCTCGTTTTTACTCGGCATACCGGCGATCACCTTGGCCGGGCTGGTGGAGCTGAAGTCGGCGTTTGCCGCCAGCGCCTCGCTGGGCCCGCTGCCTTTGCTGGTCGGAATCCTCTCTGCGGCGGTGGTGTCCTGGCTGGCGATCGCCTGGTTGCTCCGTTTCCTTCAGGCCCACAGCACCTGGGTGTTCGTGGCCTACCGGCTCGTTTTCGGCGTCGCACTGCTGGTTTGGGCTCGCCAGGCGGCCCCGGCCTTGCTCAATTGACGGCAGCCGGCAGGAGCGTTGCTGCACAGAGCAACCCCGCGTGCCCAGCAGAGCCCTTGCGACCTGGCCCACCAGCCCCGCCTGCTGGGTTCCACACTGGAGCCTGATGCCCACCGCCCGATGTGGAACGAACCATCCGCCGGCCTGGCGTTGGCCGATGCCACCCCGGGCCGTCAGCCCCAGCCCGCCGTTGTGGCCACTGTGGAGCCCGGTTCGATCGGCGAAGACCTGGGCTTCCAACCCGGTGATCGGCTGCTGAGCATCAATGGAGTGCGTCCACGCGACCTGATCGATCTGCAGGTGCTGGTGGGCGAAGAGGAGCTGGTGCTTGAAGTGGAGGATCCTGGCGGCGAGCGTCATCGGGTGGAGCTGGAGAAGGAGGCTGATGAGGGGCTTGGGCTCGGCTTCACCGAGGCGCTGTTTGATGGCCTGCGGCAGTGCAACAACCACTGCCCCTTCTGCTTTATCGACCAGCAGCCGCCGGGGCGTCGCGGCAGCCTCTACCTCAAGGACGACGATTACCGCCTCAGCTTTCTCTACGGCTCTTACCTCACCCTCACCAACCTCACTGCCGCCGATTGGGAGCGGATCGAACACCAGCGGCTGTCGCCGCTGTTCGTCTCCGTCCACGCCACCGATCCGGCTCTGCGCAGCCGCCTGTTGGTGAATCCACGTGCGGGCTTGCTGCTGGAACAGCTCGTCTGGTTCGCCGAACGTCGCCTGCAGATCCATGCCCAGGTGGTCGTCTGCCCTGGCCTGAACGATGGCCCTGCCCTCGAGCGCACCCTCAAGGATCTGGCGGGGTTTGCGTCGGGGTCCTGGCCTGCCGTGCTCTCTGCCGCAGTCGTACCCGTTGGCCTCACCCGCTTCCGCCCCAGTGGTGATGGCCTCAGGCCTGTTGATCCTGCCTGTGCCGGGAGGGTGATCGCCCTGGTGGAGCGGCTGCAGCAGGGTTTCCAGCAGCAGCTCGACACTCGTTTCGCCTGGCTGTCCGATGAGTGGTATCTGATGGCCGGTCAGCCGCTGCCGGAGCGCCTCAACTACGAGGATCTGCCGCAGCAGGAAAACGGCGTCGGCAGCATTCGCGCCTTCCTCGAAGCGCTGGATCGGGCCACCATCTCCCTGCCGAAGCGCCTCGCCGTTCCACGGCGTGTCAGTTGGGTGGTGGGTGGACTTGTGGCCGGTGCGCTCTCGCCTGTGGTGGAGCGGCTCAACGCAGTGCAGGGGTTGACGTTGCAGTTGTTCGGCCTGCCCAGCCCCTACTGGGGGCAGGATCTGGTGGTCACCGGCCTGCTAACGGGTTCTGATCTGTTGGCGGGGCTGGCCGGGGCGGATCTCGGCGACATGCTTCTGCTACCCGGGGTGATGCTGCGGCAGGGAGAGCCGGTGTTCCTCGACGACCTCCCCCTTTGTGTGATCAAAGACCGTCTGGGGGTGCCGATCCGGGTCGTGGATGGGGCAGATGATTTCGTGTCTGCCTGCGTCGGCGCTCTTGCCCATCCTCCTTAAACTCAGCTGGTTATCAGGTCTCACGACGCGTGCGCCCCTCCCTCCTTGCTTCGTGTGCTCTGGCAGGGATGGTGTTCCTTCCGCTGGGCGCCCGTCCATCGCTCGCACAGAGCACCTCAGTCCTTCCTTCTGGCCCAGACACCACTGCTCAGAAACCCGCCACCACCGCTGAGCCAAGCTCCAAGGCTGCGGGCACTGCTCCCTCTCCTGCCCAGCCTTCCACTGCCGGCTCTGGCGCCCTGCCCACGGCTACCGAGCTGAAGGGGGAGCGCCCGCTGTCCGATCCCTCGGTGCTTGCACCGGCGGCTCGCCAGTTGCCCGAAGCGCTGCAACCGTTGGTTGCCCCCCCGCCGCTTGCACTCCCGGATCTTCCTTCCCAAGTGAGAATCCAGCAGCTCCGTCCATTGGGCCTGCAGGAGGTGGAAACCCTGGCAGAGGTGAACAACCCCAACCTCAAGGCAGTGGCGTCACAGGTTGAGCAGGCGCAGTCCAATCTCAGGGCTCAGATATCGGCCTGGTATCCCACAATCAACCTCACCACCCAGAACAACTTCCCGTCACTCCGTAATAACTACAGCTTCCAGAACTCCGCCACCGGACTGTTTGCTCCTACCGGTGCCACCATTGGTGCCCGGATCGGTGCCTCGATGAATATCGGCATCAATTGGGATCTGATCAATCCGCAGCGGGTTCCCCAGATTTCCGCAGCACGCGATTCCTTCGAGAAAGCGCAGAACCAATACCTGATTGCCCTACGAGATCTTCGTTTGCAGGCTGCCCAGGCTTATTTCGACCTTCAGCTCAGCGACGAGGGTGTGAGGATCGGTCAGGAGTCTGTGCGGGCCTCCCTCGTCAGCCTTAAGGATGCTCGTGCACGGTTCCAAGCGGGTGTCTCTACCAAGCTGGATGTGCTTCAGGCTGAAACCCAGCTTGCCCGCGACCAGCAGCTACTCACCAACCAGTTGTCCTCCCAGTCGATTGCCCGCCGCAGCCTGGCCGCTCTGCTCGACCTCCCTCAAGACATCACCCCGACGGCCAAGGAGCCTGCACGGGTTCTTGCCACCTGGATTCCCTCGTTGCAGGAGAGCATCGTGGCGGCTTTTGCGTTCCGCGAGGAGCTCGATCAAGTGTTGCTCGACATCTCGATTGCGAACAGCAATGCCAACGCTTCCCTCGGCGCAACGCAGCCATTCTTAAGCATCGTCAATAACTTTGGCTGGGATCGCAGCAATGGTCAGACCAACGTCCCGGAGGGTCAGTCTATCAACTTCGACAATTTCTCCTACTCCATTGACAACGCCATTGGTCTGAATCTTCGCTGGACGCTCTTCGATGGCGGACGCGCTGCCGCCGAGTTTCGTCAGCAGAAGCAGGCTGCAGAGCAGAACCGCTTCAATTTCGCCAGCCGGAGGGATGCCATCCGCTTTGAGGTGGAAACCAGTTTCTATCAGCTGCTGCAGAACAACCGCGACATCACCACCACGTCCCGGGAGGTGATCTCTTCCCGTGAAGCGCTGCGGTTGGCCAGGCTGCGGTTTCAAGCCGGCGTCACCACCCAGCGGGAAGTGGTCGACAGCCAGCGCGACCTCACCCAGGCGGAGGTGAGGTACGCCACCGCCGTCACCGACTACAACAAGCGCTTGGCGGAACTGCGCCGTCGTACGGGCCTTGATCAGGTGGCCTTCTGCAAGCCTCCGGCATTAACAGCGGTCAAGCCGGCCGTCGATCCCGCCACCCAGATTCCAATCGATCCCCAGCCGCTCCAACCTGCCTGTCAGGCGGAGGTCCGAGGACCCGGTGGCGCAGGAGCGCTTTCCCCCTGATCGCCACTTCCCTTTTGGCTGACTTGGTTCCGTTGATAGGGTCACGGTGTCGTCGCCGACCACCCGGATGACCCAAGCAGCGACGGCGCGGCCAGGCCTTTCGTTCGTCACCACCATTCGGTTGGGTCTGTTCCAGGGATCGCTCGGTTTTCTCGCGGTTGTGTTTGCCGGTCTGCTGAACCGGATCATGCTCAGCGAACTGGGCTTCCCCGGTTTGTTGGTGGGCGGAGCACTGGCTTTCGAGCAGTTCGTTGCCCCGTCGCGCATCCTTTTCGGCCAGATTTCCGATCGCCACGCCATCGCCGGCCGGCATCGCACGCCTTACATCTGGGCGGGCAGCGCTTGTTTCTGCGCTCTGGCGGTGTTGGTGGTTCCCTTGATCTTCCGCCTGGCGGAGGCCATGGACAGCGCTGACGGCCAGGCGGTTCTGCTGGGGGTGGTGCTGTTGTGCGGGCTGTTCGCCTTCTATGGGCTGGCGGTGTCGATGGCCACCACCCCGTATCTCGCCCTGGTGATCGACCGCACCCAGGAGCAGGAACGCCCCCGGGCCGTGAGCATCATCTGGTGCATGCTCACCATCGGCATTGTGATCGGTGCCATTGCCATTTCTTTAAGCCTCCGCGGCCTCGATGGCATCACAGATCGGGCCACCCTCGAAACGGTTCTCGGGCCATTCATGCTGCGATCGGCCGGGCTGGTGTTCCTGCTCACGCTCGTGGCCACCTGGGGGATCGAGCCCGCCCGGGCTGGTGAATCACTCAGCAGCGCCGCCGATCGCGACGACGCCATCACCCTGTCGCGGGCCTGGCGTCTGATCCGATCAAGCGCGCAGGTGGCGATCTTCTTCACCTTCCTGATTCTTTTCACCCTGGCCCTGTTCCTCCAGGATCCGATCCTGGAGAGCTATGGAGCTGATGTGTTCGGCATGCCCATCGCCGCCACCGCGTCGCTCAATGCGCTCTGGGGGTCCGGCACATTGGTGGGTCTGATCCTGGCCGGTTTGTGGATCGTGCCGCGTCTAGGCAAATTCGCGGCGGCCCGCCTTGGCTGTCGGCTGATCCTGATCTCCCTACTGCTCCTCCTGCTGGCCGGCTTCACCGCCCGTGTGGCAGTTCTGCAAGGGCTGATGATCCTGTTCGGCCTGGCTTCCGGCATCGGAACCAACAGTGCGCTCTGCCTGATGCTTGATCTCACCCTGCCCGAGGCGGCCGGCACTTTTATCGGGGTGTGGGGCCTGGCCCAGGCATTGTCCCGGGCCATCGCCAAGTTGCTCGGTGGTGGCCTGCTCGACCTTGGTCGAGCACTCTTCCCTTTGCAGGGACCCTTTCCCCCCTTCGCTCTTGTGCTGGGCATCGAGGCACTGGTCGCACTGGCTGCCTTGCTGATGCTCAGCCGCGTCAATCTGCACCGGTTCCGCGAGGACACCAGCCGCAGCCTCACCCAGGTGCTTGCCATGGAGCTCGGATGACCTTTGCCTACGCGTTGCCGGCGGATGCGCTGCGGCTCAACTCCCTGCTTGATGCGGTGGCAGAGCGGCAACGCAACGATTTTGGCCACATGGCATTCGAAGCCAAGGCCGATGGCAGCTTGATCACCGCCTGCGATCGCTGGAGTGACGAGACCCTGGTGCAGGGCCTGGCTGAGCTCTATCCCGGCGAAGGGGTGCTGAGCGAGGAGGGGAGGCATCTTGTCCCTGCCACAGAGGCGTTCTGGGTGGTGGATCCCCTTGATGGCACCACCAACTTCGCGGCGGGCATCCCTTACTGGGCCATTTCGATGGCCCGCTTCGAGGCAGGGGTTCCCGTGTTGGCCCTCCTTGATGTCCCTCCGCTGCGACAACGCATCGTGGCGGTGCGGGGCCAGGGAGCGTGGCGTAACGGCAAACGTCTCTTGCCGCCGTCCACCCAGCAGCTGCAGACCGGTTGTGCGTCCCTGTGCAGCCGGTCGATCGGCGTGCTGCAGAAGCTCCCCGACCGCAGGTTTCCCGGCAAGATCCGCCTGCTCGGTGTGGCCAGCTTGAACCTCGTCAGCGTGGCAATGGGCCAGACCGTCTCAGCTCTGGAGGCCACGCCCAAGATCTGGGATCTGGCCGCGGCCTGGCTTGTGCTTACAGAGCTGGGCTGCTCTCTGCAGTGGCTGCAACGCAGTCCCACCCCTTTAGAAGCGGGCGAAAGCCTTGCGAGCACAGACTTTCCGGTGCTTGCGGCGAGCAATAGCGAGCAGCTGGCACGCTTCGCGCCATGGGCGGAGGC